>Ga0079224_100001471_pt1 | contig 27165 bp, 34 predicted proteins | sample Stecom2015_FD_80414 | JGI IMG/M metagenome (GOLD analysis project Ga0079224, IMG submission 80414) | Agricultural soil microbial communities from Utah to study Nitrogen management - Steer compost 2015 | ecosystem: Environmental > Terrestrial > Soil > Agricultural land | place: USA: Utah... | reverse complement strand
GTTGGATCTGCGCGGGCGAGCAGCGGCATTCGTGTTTGGGGTCGCCGAGGTAGCCGCAGGGGCAGGGGTTCATCGCCGCGACGAGCATGAAGCCGCAGGGGAACGTTTTCGGATATTGACAGTAACTAACCATCAACCAAAAGGACCAATCAAAATGAAGGCTTACAGTTACTTACGTGTCAGTTCAGCCCAACAGGCCAAGGAAACACGGGACGGAATCAACCGTCAGATGCAGATGGCAGAGGACTTCTGCAAGAGGGAAGGGATCACACTTAGCACGGAAACGTTTCGGGATTTGGGGGTGTCAGCCTTCAAGGGTCACAACAAAGACCCCAGATCAGCCCTTTCCGCATTCATCCAAGGTGTTGACCTTGGAAAGATTGAAACCCCCTCCTACCTCCTAATTGAACGTCTGGACCGTCTGAGTCGTGAGGACGTGATTTCAGCCATGAACCTTTTACGGGATATCTGTGAAAGGGGGGTAACGGTGGTTTCCATTGCGGACGGTCACAAATACACCTCTGAGAGTATCCGTAAGGACATAAGCCAGATTATGATGATGGTTCTTTCGTTTGCCCTCGCAAATGAGGAATCGGCCAAGAAACAAGACCGATTGAAAAAGGCATGGGAATCGGCACGGAGAAAGGCACAGACCGGAATCAAAATTAAAACCTCTTACCCCTCTTGGTTGAAACTGAAAGGGGAGGAATTCACGGTTATTGAAGACAAGGCCGATCAGATACGGTTGATGTTTAAGTTATTCCTTGAAGATGGGTATGGGTATAAGTCCATTTCAAACTACCTGAATAAGAAGGGGGAGAAAACCGTTAATGGTTTGGCTTGGTATCCTCAGATTGTGAAAAACCTTTTGAAGAATCCTGCCGTAATCGGGGAGTTGCATACGGCTAAACGTGAGGACGGAAAAAGGGTGAAAACTGGGGATGTTGTCCAAGGGTATTATCCATCCATAGTATCAGAAACGGACTTTTACACCGTCCAATCCCGTTTGTCTGTTCATCCAAAGAGGGTGGGTAAACCCAATATACGGACTGGAAGTAATCTTTGGGATGGATTGTTTAAGTGTGGATACTGTGGGGGAACTATGGGGTTGTTTCATTCCCATTCCCTTATCTGTTGGAATGCCTTTAATAACCAAGGGTGTATCCGTCATGGTTGGAGTAAATTTGATTATGAACGTCCGTTGTTGTCTGAACTGAAAGACGTTATTATTGAACGTAAGTCAGAATTGAACATACCGATTAAGAAGGAAATTGAATCATTGCAGGCCAAGGTTGAGGACATAACCAATCGTATTGAAAAGTTGAATGTATTGGTTGAAACCCTCTTGGACCCCTCAGACACAATTAAACGTATCAACGTTCTGACGGTTGAACGGTCCAAGATTCGTGATACCATCAAATCAAAGAAGTCTCTGTTGGATGAACTGACTGATTCTGCAACCGTTGGTGTGGATATTACGGGTATCTTGAATGATTGGAACGAATCGGAACGGCTACAGATTCAGAGGTTGATGCAGAAACACCTTGAACAGATCGTGGTATTTCCTGCCGGTGACTCTGCCGTGAATGAAGAGTTCCGACGTTTACGGGACAAGATGGTGGAAGAGGGCAGGGGGATTCACTCCGTCAATAAGGAGTTGGTGCAGACGTTGGGAATCAAAGAACGTCGATACATGGAGGTTCACACAAGGAACCCCGTTAAGAGGGGGAACAAGACCGTTACCTGTTTCCGTGTGGACTTGAAACGTCCTGCAATGACGGTTGAGGAAATGAAGAGACTTTGACCCACCCAGACCCCTTCCAACCGTCAATGGAGGGGGTTTTTTGGGTCCTAAAATTTTTTCGGGGTCCGTTTTCTGACCAAATCCAACTTTTTTCAGAGGGAAACCGCAGAAAATGTTAAAATAATCATTGACAGGTATGGCCCATTTTCCAAGTCCGCAACCAACTTTTGTCTTGGTTTTTCGGATTACTCTGTTAAGGTTGTGAACGTCACCAACTGAGAGACAGACGGAATAAAAACCGACGGTCTGAGGAAGGTAACACAGAATACGGATATATACCGATATTCCCAAAACAATTGTCAGAAAAACCAAGGGGTTACTGTGTCCCCATAACTCAATCCAAACAGTGTTTTAATATTATGAATACCAGTATTGTTGACCGTATTGTTAAGACTATTGAAAATGAATCCCGTGTTGGGGTCGGTAAGGGGTTGTATCACTCGGGAGAATACGACGAATCAATTATTAAGTTTCTTACTGAATGTAAGATTTCCCCTAAGAAGATTTCAGTTCTTTTGGGTAAAACAGAGAATGAAATTAAGTGGTTTGTTCGTCCTGATACTGTGGTAAAGACAAAAAAGAGTGTTTCCGTTCTCCGTAAAAAGGTGGGGACAAGTAAATTGAAGGGTAAGAAGTAAATTTCAGATAAACTGAAAACTAAAAACTAAAATAAAGGAAAATAAAATATGAGAAAGAAATATGTAACGGTTGGGATTAAGAAACTCACCCGTAAGACAATGGATTCCAAGGTTGATGAACTGTGGAATGATAGTTTGTTGGAACGTGTTCCCTATGTTCGTAGTAGGGTTGTAAATGGGTGTTTTGACCTCAAAACTTATTTCGTCCATAAGGACGGACATAAATATATTATTCGTAGTAATACGTTCTGGGGTCAAAATAATCTCACGTTGGAGACTCAAAAACTACTTTGAGGGAGGTTGAGGACATGGGAAATGAAAGTGATGAAATTACCGTTGGTGATTTTCGGAAGTGTGTAGAACGTAACATATATGAACTGGTGACGGAGTTGGGGGAAATACCAACTGTTACCATTCAACCAATTGAAGGATACAAGGTTGATCCTCAACAGTCAGAACATGAACGGAAACGATTTGAATCAATTCAAGATACGTCCCGTTCTGAATATGAACGTTTGAGGGATTTACTGGGGATGGATTACGGTTATCAGATGGGACATTATGAAGACCCGACCATCAAAGGGTATGTTTACGGTTTGAAGAAACATCTACGGGATGAAAATCCCCGTTTGTGGGAAATGTTCCTTTCAATCCATGAAAAATGGAAGGAGGGGGAACTGGAAGAGTTTTGACCATAGGGACAGAGTAAGGACATATTGTTTTTGGTTAATTTACGGGGAACCCCATAAAGGAGGGGTTCCCTTTTTTTTGGAATACTCGGGGAAATGTGTTGACGGGGTGACAGGTATTTCCGCTATTCCTCTCCAATCCCAAAGAGGGAGAGAATTAATCCCATACATCAAAACATCATGATTAGCTCCGACCGTATCGCAGAACTGGAAAAGAAGAAAAAAGAGGCAATTGAGGCCATTGATGCCGAGATTGCACAGGCCAAGTCCTTTGGTGAACAAGCCACCAAACTTGCCGCACTCTCTTCTGAATACAAGTATGCCAACCTCCCCGAGTTTTTGAAGGCTCACGGTTACGTTGCCGCAACCAAGACCAAGGCCCCCCGTGCTAAGTCTGAATCTACCTTGAAAAAGGGTCCGGCCAGTGCAGACGAAAAGGCCCTTATTAAGAAACTCCACAAGGACGGTAAGTCCTTTGAGGAAATCGGAAAACAGGTGAACCGTTCCGCAAAGTTTGTGGAGAAGACGGCTAAGGGTTAATCTCTCTTACATCCCCTATCATTCACCCCACCTTTAACAGGGTGGGGTTTTTTGTTGTCCGTTTCCTTCCTTCCGTCAGACCCTTACGGACCGTGGTAATACGTCTCCTAGCCGTCCTCCTGTCCCTCTGTGGGGTTGTCCTGGCTGATGTGGGGAAAGTGGTAGGGGTTCACGACGGGGACACCCTCACAGTCCTTACGGAGTCCAAGGAATCGGTTAAAATCCGTATCTTTGGGATTGATGCACCCGAGATAGGCCAACCCTACGGGAACAGTTCAAAACAGGCTCTTTCAACTTTGGTCTATGGTCGGTTGGTGGACTACTCCCCAGACAAGAAAGATTTTTTTGGTCGGATCGTGTCCAAGGTCCATAACTCAGACGGTGAGGACGTGGGGTTAATCATGATCCAAAAGGGTATGGCTTGGTATTTTCGCAAGTATGCGAAGAAGGAAACAGTGTATGGGGAGGCACAAGAGAAAGCCAAAGAAGAGAAGTTGGGTCTGTGGAATGATCCAAAACCCATTGAGCCTTGGAGTTGGAGGAAATTAAAATGAAGTCTGTTTTGGTTAAGTGGTTTAAGGTCTTCTTGAATGTATTTAAACGGAAAGTTCCGGCTGGGGGTCCTACTTCTTTTGAAAGTAATATGAATATTGCAGGTAATATATTAAAGAACGCAATTGATTCTCTTGAAATGGGAATGGAGGATTTTAAATCAACTGATGAAAAACGGTTGTTGTCATCCACTCGTAATATTGTGGCCGGTGTCCTCTTGTTTGTTAAATATGTTATGGTTGATCGGGAGGGGGTTGAGGCTATCAAGGTTAGATTCTCATGTGAGAAGGTTGTTGCAACAAATTCCGTAAGATGGGTGGAGGATAAAACCAAGGATAAGAAAAAGACGGTTGATGTCTTTAATATGAAAAAACGGTGTGAACTTCTGAATATTAATGTTCAATGGGATAATCTTGGTAAACTTATAGATAAGAGGAATGATATTGAACATTTTTACAATTTAACATCTTCCGTTGCCTTACGTGGATTAATTTCAAATGCGTATTACGTTTTATGGAGAATTATACGTGATAATGATTTGGGGAATCCTGAGGATGTTCTGGGTGAGAAAATAATGGGTGAGCTTACGGAGCTTAGTGGTATATATAATAATGAGAAGGGTATTATTCAGGGGCAAATTGATTCCTTTGATTGGAAGGTTTCTGATCTTGGTGAAATACTAAATGACTGGTGTTGTGTTGAATGTGGTTCAAATCTCATTCGCATGATGGATATTAATGCGGACCGTGATGAGGTCAGGTTTAAATGTGTATCTTGTAGGAGGGAATATCTGATTGATGATGCAATTGAATTTGCCGTGTCCAATTATTACGCTGCGGATAATCACTATAGTGTAAAAGATGGTGGTGATCCTGTGGTGATTGAGTGCGGGAATTGCGTTAGGGATACATACCATACTGAAAAAATGGTATGTTTTAATTGTCTGGAAACTATGGATTCAACGTGTAAGTTATGTGGTGATGTAATACCTGTTTCTGAATTAGATGGTTCTGGCTATTGCGGCTATTGTATTCATAAAATGGAAAAAGCTCAAAGGGAGTGATTTTCAGAAAAACAAACACTCCATAGGGAGATAAATTTTTTTACTCCTTATGTGTTTTAATACTCTGTCTGCTAGTTCATGTTCACTGATATTGACCAGTAGCATGTAGGTGTTCAGGTCGTATTTCCGTCTCTTGCACCTACACTCAATAACCAAGGGAAATGGTTCACCTTTCCCCACATGGATTTCCATAGCTCGGGAAACTCCCTCAAAGATGGCTTCCCCCATTGAATCAAATTCCGTTTCGTCAATATCTACGGTGTAAGGCATCCCCAGATTCTCAATTTTAATACGCATCCCCTTTAAATATACCGTCCGTATATTTAATCTGTATGGATTACGGACATTGGGAGACGGAAGAGGGTATTAAAGAAGATTCAGTTGGGTTTGTGTATGAGATACGGAACAACCTGAACGGGAGAACCTATATTGGTAAAAAGATACTGAGGTTTACCAAGAGAACCAAACCAAAGAAGGGGAAGGTTAGGGGAACCGTCAAAAAGGTTGATTCCGATTGGAAGGAATACACCGGAAGTTCTAAAGAACTGAATGATGACATACAGTTTTTGGGCAAAGGTCATTTCACCTTCAAAATCATCAAATTCTGCAATTCCAAATGGGACTTATCATGGTCTGAGGCTGAACGGATAATCTTAAAAGACGCAATCCGGTCAGAAGGGTATTACAACGGGGGATTACAACTCAGACTGGGGAAGGCTGCGGGATGAAACGTTGGTTGTTCATCCTCCTTTTCCTCTTGGTGTCCGTGGGGTGTCAGACGGGGAACCACTCCAAGCCAGTTGATCCGATTTCCCCAAACATCATGGAGACGGCCGACACCATCGAGGGACGGACAGGGGTAATTGATGAGTTGGTGAAGGGGTCAACCTATGCCGAGCCGGTGAAGGAACAGACAGACGGCATACGGACGGACACAGAGGGGCTACGTGACCAGGCTAAACGGGTGGGGGAGCTGGAGAGAGAGAACCAACGTCTAAGGGATCAGGCCCAGAAGGAGAGTCTGAGAGCCAAGGAGGAACAGAGAACCCTTTTAAACCGTGTTGCCGTGGGTGCATTGATCCTCTCAGGGGTCTTCCTCTACTTCAAGTTGACGGAGCTGGCCGGAATCTCGGCCCTTGTGTCGATTACGGCTCTTGGCTGGGTCCGGCTCTTGGAAATCTCCCTTGTCCCTTGGCTCATTGGTTTTGTGTCCGTTGGGGGTATCCTCTGGTTACTCTGGTCTGGCCGTAAGACTCAGACCGAAAAGGAGACGGGAGACATTGTGTTCCAGACCCTTGAAACGGTTTATTCTGAATCAGACGACGAACACAGAAACTGGATGAATACTGAAATATTCACCCGTTTAAGTTCAAAAATGGATCACAAACACAAAAGAATCATCCAGAAGAAGAATCTGGGGTGAGAGGGTATCCAAGTTGCCAGATGAACTCTGATTCAAGGTCGTATTCGTGTGGGGGAGGTGTGTTTTGTTTTGTCATAAGACACCTATTTAGCAGGGGAACCCCCTAAATCTACGGGGTGGACCAAACTTTTTTTAACTTTTTTCCGTGGGAACTTCTGACCGGCCAAAGGTAATGGTTTTAAAATAAGTTATTTTAACTGTAATAACTTATTATAAATTGATGTTTTGTTGTTCTGGTGTATATTTATTTGTGAATGGAAATTGGATTATCTGATTTTTGTTTTCTTTTTTAATCAGTGGGGGAGGAGTTCGAAAACCTCCCCCATTTTAACGAATAAGGGAAACACCATTCGTTAAAAAAGAAGATGACAGACAGACAGTATTATAAAATATATAAAATAATCCAAATAACCTTCATTAAGAAGGGGAAATTTCGTTTTAATACCAGAAGTGGAATAAATTTAGACTCTCAGTTTTTGAAGAGTATTTGTTCAAGGTATAAGGAGATACTGAGTTGGATGATCCAACAGGGATACATGAGATGTATTTCCCAGAAATACAAAGTTGGAGGATTTCAAAAGAAATACAGTATCACGGAAGAGGGAGAGATTTTTTATTTTTCCGTTCTGAAACCAATGGTGGAAAAGATGAACCACCGTCAAAAGGTGGAATGGGATTCAGGTTTGAATAAGTCCCTTCAAGAGAGATTTGAAAAGTCCTCTGATGAAACCAATATTGTGTATTCCCTGAAAGATGGGAGATATCACAACTCTTGGACAACGGTTCCAAGAGAAACCAGACACAATTTCAGAACCCATACCGGACAAGTCTTGTTGTTTGATATTGATTTGAAGACAGGACACCCACGGATGATTTCAGAGACAGAATCTCTCTTTAGGTCTGAGGTGGAGTATCAGAAGTGGAGAGAACTTGTATTGGTCGATTTCTATTCATTCTTTCAAAATGAGGTAGAATCACGGGACGAAGTTAAAAAAATTGTCTGTTGTATCCTGAACAGTAATTCAAAAGAGGAATACACCGGAAATTATAAAAAGGTTCATGATAAGTTGGTCAGAGAGTTTCCCGAATTCATGGAGGATTTAAAAGAAATCAATGATGGGAAATATTACATGGGAGGTATCATGAACAAAATGTATGAATCACCTATTATCTGGGAACTCTACTCCAAGTTGAAAAACTCTCCCCTGTTGAAACGGTTGGGGATCACCCAACAAATGATATTTGATGGAATTGAAATCTGGGGAGACGTGAAACTGATTCAGACCCAGAAAGACCAATTGGAAAAGGAATGTTCCAAGTTGATTAATGAAGTTCTGAATGAAAACCAATTGGAAATGATAAAAGTGGAGATAAAGAAAGGTAAGAAAGATATATTACATTGTAACCCACTTTTTGACGACAAGACCAAGTTTAAGAAACTGGTGGTAGTCCCGACCACTGAATCAATCTTGATGGAGTCAAGATACTGGGGTTTTTCACCAAGGAGGGTCTTACAGAACTATAATAACACGGAACTTCATAAATTTAAAAGTGAAGTTGTGGATGAGTTTGTTTTATTGATACCCTTGGATCAGGGGGAAGACATTCAAAAAGAGGATATATTACCATTGGTGGAGAGATGTTACACCCATAGTATTAAATTTGATTACTTTTACATATGAAAACAACGTGGATAATGATTAATGAAAGTGACGTGAGGAAACTTGCGAAGAAATGCAGAACAAGTGTTAAGGATTACGTCCTGCAAGAGACAGGGGTTTTGAACTCCCGTTACATGATGGACCTAGACCCAGCCCTGTCTTTCTCCGTCCCTGATGAAGAGAATGCACCCATGTATAAACGATTTGTGGAAAAGGTGTATGGGCCAGAAGTCAGGGTTGAAATCAAACACCTGTATTGTGACTGATTGCCCTTTACACCTGTAAAATCACCTGTAGCCGGCCAGACGGTCAGAGACTCAACCGAAAAACTATGAAAACAAAAATAATACTGTTAGTGTGCTTATCCGCAATCCTCCTAACTGGATGCGTTAAACAAAAAGAGGTGGAACCAGACGTTTACAGACCTGCAATTGTTTTGGGTAATACCTATGATGACGCAGTTAATACTTTCTATCCAGATACCAAGTATGTTGGTAAGGGTAGTGATTCTGCACAATGGACCAAGGGAATGTATTCCTATGACGTTAGAGGGGATAGCCACGGAAACTTAATTGACTCCCTACTGATTACCAAAACGGATGGGGGTTCTATGTCGTCTGAGGATATACAACGTATCTTGAATACTCAGGTTCCCAATGCAAATTGGACGAAAACAGACGACGGAGGAAACCGTATCACCTATACGGCAAGGGGGTATCATGTGTCATACTTTGTTGATTCTGGAACCTTGGTAATGTTGTTGGATAACAAAACAAAATAAATTAAGTTTTTAAAACAATTCCATATACTTATCCTGTATATGGAAAATTCAGAACTAAATACAGAGATAGACAGACAAATCAAAGAACTTGAAACAGAGTTAATGAAACAGATGTTGGACCGTCTGAACGGTGTATAAACAACAAACCCACCTTAACCCGGTGGGTTTTTTATTTTAACTGAACTTCTATAATCTGACACATATACCCGATTGAAATTAGATACTCCTTTAGTGTGGTTTTCTTTTTCTTTCTACTGATTGGAATGTTATCAACATATATTGTAATGGTGGGGTCATTCTTTGCAATCTCACGCATACATGATACTAATGTGATTTTGTAATTTCTATTGTCGTTTTTAATCAGTTCAAAAAAGGAATCTGCGTTTTCTGGTCGGACGTAGTAAAATAAACTCTGCATACTTAAACTTAAATAAATATATAGAATATTAGTTATTCTTCATAATATTTATTCTGTATGGGAGAAAAGGTAGAAAACTATTATTGGACTAATGAAACGGATGAACTGATTAAAAAGTATCGGGAGGAATCGGACGAAAAGAAAAAGAATAGAATCTTTAATGATTCAATATATCCGTTGCTTTTCAGTATGGCTGAAATTATCGGAAGACGGTATAAATTAATTATTGATGAAGGGAGTGTATATAATGCCGTGGAGTTTGCATACCGTCAGATTGATAAATGGGATCATACCAGAGGATCAGGTTACACTTTCTTTTCATGGGTCATTAAGAACCGATTGATTCAAGAAAAGATGAGAAGTGATAAACGGCTGGATAATGTGGAACTGACGGATGAAATGAAAAACCAAATCCCTGTTGAATCTGAACCAGTATATACCACCAACAAGGGAAAGGATTTCTTGGAATACCTAAAGAGGGAAAATATATATTCTCAGATTGCCGGTAAGAAACAGAAGAGGATATTGGAAACCATCCTGTTGATTCTTGAAAAGGGTATTGAGGTTAAGAACCAGAAAGCCGTTGCAAACCTGATGGGGGTTAAACGAATCAACGGGGAATACGACTTTTTAAAGGAGGCATACCGTAGGTTCAATAAGAAGTATGGGAGAGAGGAATGATATTACATTGTATCCCACTTTTTTGACCATTTCTGACATGAAAAGTAAATCACCCAGATATTTATTTGGGTGGATTGGTCAGAGGTTTATTTTAATATAGTTGATAGGGCTAGAGATAGGGAGACGGAAGGATACGTTGAAAAACACCATATCTTGCCAAAGTGCATGGGTGGAACTGATGAGGAATCCAATTTGGTATCTCTGACCGCAAGGGAACATTTCATATGTCACAAACTATTGACCAAGGTATATCCCCATGAACCAAAGTTGATTCATGCTTTCTGGGCTATGGTCACAATGAAGAAAGAGGGACGGACATACAAAATAACATCCCGAGACTTTCAAACGGCAAGGGAAGGTTATTCAAAATATATTAGTGAGAGGTATAAGGGGGTCTTGCCTGATTCGTTTAGGATTCAACAACAGAAACAAAAAATGGAGGCAATGGAACGGAGGATGGTTAAAATTAAATCCTTTGTATATATGTTGCCAGTATTAATTAGTTCTCTTGAGTATATGGAACGGGCTGAATCAATAAGGGGTTATTATGATTATATTGATCGGTTGATACAGGTAGAGTTAAGGTATTTGACAATGAAAAGTCCTGAGTATCGGGAGAAAATGTCAGAAAGTAAAAAAGGGCAGATACCCACGAATATAACCAAAGTGGAACAATTGGATTTAAAATCTGGTAGGGTTCTGAAAACTTTTAACAGTTTGGATGAAGCATCATTTGAAATGATCGGTATTTGGAAGCGTGGGTCAATAATTGGACGGGCTGTTAAAAGAAATGGGACAGTATGGGGTTTTAAATGGAGAAAAAAAGAAACTCCGTATATTTAAGGGTATGGTTAGGTATTGGGTATTAATCAAAAACCCCCTATGGGGTCAGGAATCGGCTGAAAAGCTTAGGTTCTCCTGATACCTTATACGTTGGGGGTCGAAAAACCACTTGGACATTTTTCCTGATACAAAACTTTTTTTAAGTATTTAGTATTTATTTTAACTAAATTGAAAATAAATTAAATTAAACGGGTTTTTATTCATATTTATTTAATGTTCGTGAATGAATTACGAACAAAGATTAATTAGATATGAAAACACAAAAAGTAAGACCAATCAAAAGTTACAACGAAAAATACCTGACGTATAAAGGTATCTCTGAAAGATGGAGAAAAGAAAACCCTGAGAGATTCCGTGAACTAACATACAGGGGTATGAACTCATTCAAGGAACGTAATCCCGATATATTAAAAGCCAGAGGGGAACTGTATGGCGTTAAATACGGTTTGAAGAAATATATTAAAGGGGGAGTTGTTGCCGATTCCACAGAAAAATTAGTATTGGAGAGAACGGGGTTACCTCTTCCAGCTTTGGTTTCACACCTTGGAACAGAGAACGTTAAACGTTGGGCTCTTTTCCCAAAACAATACGTCTTTGACCACGTTATACCAATGATCCGATTGAAGAAGACCGGACTGGTTCAGAAATCCAATTATTACACCAACCTGCAAATCATACCAAGAGACGTAAATGCTTCATGGGGTGATGAAGTAAAAGGGAAGGTGTCAGAGGAACGAATTGAAGAGATAGTTAGAAGTATGGTCAATTGACCGATAAAAGAGAACCCACCTGAAAACGGTGGGTTTTTTATTTCATCATTGCATATACGGAGGCTCCACAACTGAGAAGGAATCCAATCGCAATACATACGTTCTTAAAACTGAACCAAGTTGCTTTGGCTGTCTGCAAGATCGGTTGAACCTGTTTATTCAATTCCTCTTGTGTTTCTTGTTTCTCTTCAAGTCGGCTAACTCTTCCGTTGGTTCTCTTGGTCTGTTCCTCAATAGACCCCAGACGGTTAAGGATTTCAGTTCTGAATGAGGCCCGTTCCTTACATTCTCTTTCAGACCTATCCAGTAATATTGCTATCTTCGCATTTAAATCGTTTTCGTTGTATTCCATATATATTTAATTAAATATAATGGAAACAATATTTACTCTATACTTATAATGTATGGGTAAAGTAGGGAAACCGTTAGGAGAAAGTAAGTTTAATGTGGAGTTAACAGGTAAACAATTGGGTTGTTTATTTGGTGTTCAGAATCAGGCCATTTCAAACTATTTAAAAACTGGTGTTATTAAACAAAACCAGAATGGAAGGTATGAATGGGAATCAATCAATAACCTGATTCTCCATTACAGGGGAAAGAACAAGGTTGATGACGGAACAGGGGAGAATCTGAAAGAGGCTCAAGAGAGGGAGAAACTGAAAAAGGCCAAGGCTGATGCACGGTATGCAACCCTACGGGCTGACATGTTGGAACGGTCATTGGTCGATTTTGAAAAACTCCAATCCCATTTCACGGAGTTAGCCACAACGGTAAGGAACCGTCTCCTGAACTTGGACAAGAAATTGGCCCCATTGGTCATTCAGTGTTCAACGGTGGCCGACGGTCGCAAGGTGTGTCGGGAAGAGATAGAAAATGCACTCTCCCTCTTGGTTGATGAGTTGGACCCTCAGAGGTTTGCAGGGGAGAGGGTAGAGACGGAAGAGGGGGAATACACGGATGAGACAGATTGAAACCCTTCTGGGTGGGTTTCTGCACGGTCTAAGACCTCCCCAACGTATTACGGTCAGTCAGTGGACAGAGTTACACCGTGTTGCCGAGTCAGGGACACCGGAGCCAGGACGGATCAACCTTAACCGTATCCCCTACCAACGGGAACCAATGGACAGTTTCCTTGGTGACGGTCTGGAACACGTCGTCCTGTGTTGGGCCACTCAGACAGGAAAAACCTTCCTCCTGCAAAATCTGATTGGGTATCTCGCATCCATAGACCCTTGCCAGATTCTTGTGGTGTATCCGTCCATTGATGGAACCACAGAGTTCAGTAATGGGAAGATAACCCCGATGTTTCGGGAGACCCCGATTCTCTCCAGTCTCCTAAAGGACAACAAGACCAAGGACAGTGGAAACACGATCCAGAAAAAGAGGTTTAAGGGTGGGGGAATCTCGTTTGTAACCGCGGGTTCTGCAAAGGCTCTGAGGGCAAAGTCCTGTAGGTGCATTATCCAAGATGAAATCAGTTCCAACCCTATCAACGTAGAGGGTAACCCCGTCTATCTTGCAGACCGTCGGGCTGACTCGTTTTCCAATGCAATAAAGGTCAAATCCTCAACCCCTACCAACAAGGGTGCATGTGAAATAACAAGTTGGTTGGATAGATCGGACAAACGTAAATGGCACGTCCATTGCCCACATTGTAACCATGAACATACGTTGGAATGGGCCAACGTGAAATGGGAAGAGAACAGACCGGAAACGGCCCACCTTGAATGTCCATCCTGCAAGGGTCATATTGATGAATCCCAACGGTTGAAGATCATTGCCAAGGGACGTTGGAAGGAGACGAACCCCAACGGAGATTCCAAGATAAGAGGGTATCACCTGAACGGTATATACAGGTTACTTGGCTGTAAGCCTCAATACGTCTCGTTACTTCATGAAATGGTTTCTGAGTGGTTGGTTGCGAAGAAGAACCCGCAATCATTGAAAGCCTTTATCAACACCCAACTTTGCGAGACATGGGAAGAAACGTATGAGAAGGTTGAACAAAAGGATATTGATAAACGTATCAGACAATACACCCCCCAGACGTTACCACGGGAGGTTGATTACCTGACATGTGGAGTTGACCGACAAGGGGACCGTCTGGAACTGGTTGTTATGGGGTGGAGTTCTGAGGGGAAAGCCTACGGTGTGGAATACGTCGCATTAAGTGGTGATACCACAAAGAACGAAGTTTGGAACGAGTTGAAAGACTACCTGATTAACACCGTATATACACGGGTTGATGGAACACGGTTTAAGATCAGAAATACCTTTGTGGACTCGGGAGGTGGGGAACAGGACTTTATTTTAAGTTTCACGGCTCCATTACGGTCACACCAAATCTTTGCCTGTAAGGGGTATCACAGATCAGGGGTCAACCCTCCTGACCTGATAAAACTTTCAAGAAACAACAGAAGGAAGATACCCCAATACATTTTGGGAACCCACCTTGCCAAAGATTGGGTTTACGGGACGTTGGCAAAGACGGATGAATCTATATTTTTCCCTGATGGGTTTGGATTTGATAAACGATTCTTCAAACAACTCACCTCAGAAAAGAAGATACAGAGATACAAAGAGGGACGTGCATATTGGCAATATGTCAAAGAATATGACGGGGCCAGAAATGAAGCCTTGGACGTTATGGGCTATGCTTACTGTGCATCCATGTTGGACCTCAAAAACAAGGTGGTTCAAGAGTCAGAAGAACCCTTCAAAATGGGAAACAATGTAATAAAGGATAATAACCAATCCAATATCCCCGTTGTCCCTGAAAGACCGTCATACGTTCCGATTTCATCCGGCCAGAAAGTTCAAAATGAACGTCCCCGATATTTACCCATATCAAAAAGGAGAATGGCTGCATGAAGTTAGAGGGGAAGATTGATACAAAGGGTTTTCAAAACTATCTGGGAGACTTGGGAACACGGTTTGGAAAGGACCAGATCCCCGAGATTCTGAGAGGGGAGGCCAGCAAGGTCATTGAAGGGTGCATGAAGTCTGAGAAGGTCGCAAAGACGGCCACCCTAACACGGATTGGGTTAAGACGTGGTTACAACCGCAGGACCGACCAGACAGAGTATCTGTCCATCAACAACGGGAAGAGGGGAGGTCTGAAAAATCAGACGTGGTATGTCTTCAAGACCAAGAACGGACGAAGGGTTTACAGGTATGCCGGTGTCTGGTCAGGGAAGACCTCAATCCCTTCTGGGGGTGTGGAGTCCCCGTATTACCGTTCCATGTGGGGACGGGCTACGTCTGAGGCTCGATCCATGTCCCAGAGGATGAAGGAGACCAGAGGATCAACCAAGGTGAGTTGGGTTGAAATCATGGACGGTTTGAAGGCCGACACATCCAAAGTCCCTTCCTACGTCAGAACGTCCAAGAGATGGGATAAGAAGACGGGGTTGGGTAAAACGTCCATATATACCAGTCCCGTGTATTCCAGTATCAAAGTAATCAACAGTTCTGGGATGGCTGCAAAGAACGGAGGTCAGAACCGTTTGAATATTCAAATATCCAAGAGAAGTGGATTTTGGAACCGTGCCTTTAAGAAGGGCTGGACCGATAATGCCGAGTTCCTTGCCAAGAACGCACCGTATATCTCAGTAAAATAATATCCCATTATATTTAAGGGGATATGGCTTTAACTGACAGGCAGACAAGACAACTAACGGAGATGACAACGGAGATAGCCCAACTTGAACACAGATTGGGTTATTCAAATGCTTTGGGTGATAATTCCTCTGGGGGAGGAATCACCAGCGGTTTTGCGAATAATATTCAATGGCAGAGCCGTCTTAATCTTCTGAGAAGAAGAAGAGACCAGTTAGAGGCAATGAGAGACGGGGAATGTCTGCCACGTTCCGCAAATGTAGGAATATTGGGATATGGAGAGTAAGTTTGTTTTAGATAGTAGGGGGAAACCGTTTAAGTTTTCGTATGAGGCTGCAAAGAATACCCCGCAAAGAAGGTTATACAATTGGGGTAATGCGGTTCCTAAAAGGGAATCTGACATGTTACCCCACTCAGACCGGCTAAAGATAATAGCATGGTTGAGGGATGCACTCAGAAACAACGGGTTTGTGGCTGCATTGTGTAGGGTTTACGGTCTGTCTCTTGGTTGTCCGATTATCAGAAGTATTACGGGTGATCCTGTATATGATGACCTGAAAGAAAGGTTGTTGGAAGAGAAGTTAAAAACCCTTGGGTATGAAACAGGGTGGAATCTGAAAAAACTTCTCTACGTTATCAACATAGAGGAACTGATTGCCGGTGAATGTTTCTTGGTCTTCTCAGAGGATAACAAGTTACAATTAATAGAGTCTGAACTTTGTGGCTCTCCAAGGTTGGAAGACGACAAGAGAAAAGGGGAATCTGATGGTATCGTTTACAATTCATCCAATGAGGTTGTTGCATACCGTTTCGGAAGTTGGACCGATAAAGGAACGATCAGTTACGAAAAGAAAGATTCAACAATTGTTCCGGCTGAGTTCGTTATACATTACGGTTCACCAAGTAGGGTATCAGAAAAGAGATATTCCCCAAAATTGGCCCCTGCCATTACCCTTATCCATGATTTAAAGGTAATCACGGAATCCAAGATAGCATCCATAAAACAACAGGGTAAATACTCCGTTGCTATAACCAAGAATACGGACCCTGCATTATATGCCGAAATGGTCAGGGATACCACGGGTGCAATTCCTGTTGATGAAATATTTGATAGGTCCGTTGCTAGAACTGATTATCAATACATTGATGACGGTGCAGTAATTTACTTGGAGGCTGGGGAAAGTGTTACCCCTATTGCCTCACAATATCAGAGTGCAGATTATGACTCTTTCCAACTGTCCATCATGGACAGAATATGTGCTGTAATCGGTATCCCAACGGAAGAAGTTGTTATTGGATACCGTAAATCCAATTACAGTTCCTCACGTTCGGACAAACTCCGTTGGAAATCCTCTGTTGAGTATATCAGGGATGAACAAGATTCAATTTTGGATAAGGTTCAAAAGTGGATAACTGAGAATGAAAAAGATTCTCTACCACCTTCCCCAGATTCCAACGAAGATGTTTTATTGGTCTGGCCTAGTATCAAAGACATTTCAGACCAAGAATCTGTTTCAACTAATATAGCCCAATACTCCGCCGGTCTGATAACCAAATCCCAGATTGCGAATGAAAAGGGGTTGTTCTCTGACCAGTTGGACAAACAACTAATCAAAGAAGCCGCATACAGAGCCAAGGTATTAAAAGATACCGCAATTGAAACAGGTCTGACGGTTGAAGAAATCCAAGCTCAGATGCCGGACGGTTTGGGAGTAGCTGCATTCCTGTCACAAAAAAATGATGGGGGTAATACTTAATATTATATGAAGTATTCCCTGAACAAGATTGAACTGGATTCCGTCGATTCTGAAAACGGATTAATAAAAGGTGTCTCCCTGATGACCGTGGGGGAATGTATCGGACATGGTGTTTATTCCGACCTTAAAACCCTGCAACTGATATACGAATTGGCAAGGGATGGGGGTATTAAGTCATTCATGAACCATGAAGACAATCCAACCGTAATTGATACGGTGGGTGTATTCTCCGGTATATATATTGATGGGGATAAGGTCAGAGGGTCTTTCCAGTCCCTTAAATCATTCAAACAACATAATCAAAAGGGATATGATACCCTGTTTGAAATGGCAACCAATGCACCCGAAACGTTCGGGATCAGTTTGGTATTAGATTCTGATTTGGAGGTTATAGACGGCAAAAAGTATCTCCGTCCAACCAAAGTTGAATCTGCGGATTTTGTCGGGGAACCGGCTGCAAACAAGAGCCTGTTTTCAAAGAAACAGGACGAACCAATTAAAGATATGAAAAAAATAACAGACAAATTCAGTGGCAATGATGCCGCATTACTAAAGGCAATTAAACTTATGGCTGGTGATCCAACCATGACGGAAGACACGGCAATTGAAACCGTGGAAGACCAAATGGACCAAGAGAGAATCCAAGCCATTATGGATGAAAATACATCCTTAAAGGCAGAGTTGGAAACTCTGAAAACAGAATTGGAAACCGTAAAGGCTGAGAACGAATCCTTAAAGGGTAACGTATCAACTTTGGAATCAGACAAGGCCACAGTCGAAGCTGAGAACGTAGAGTTACAAACCAAACTCTCCAGACGTGGATTCAGCCCAATTAAACTAGGGGTAAAGAAGGAATCCAACGGATTAAAAGAACAGTATGAATCCATTACTGATTCTAAAGAAAGAATGAAGTTTGCACGGGAGAACCATGCAGAACTTATGAAAATTTACAGATAATAGGGAAAAAATAAAACCCCTTATATTTAATATCAAACAACAATTATATATTTAAAACATTATGGCAAACGTATCATACAATGACGAAATTTATTTGGCAAAGGGTCTAACAGCTTTTGGTAAATTCCTTCCTTTCATCCCTTCTGTCTCCAAGATATTTGGTGAAGAAGTTAAAGAGGCTGGATCAACCGTAAACGTTCCTCTTTTCAGTTCTAACAACACAGATAACGGAGAATTTAACGGTTCTTACGATACCTCTGGTTCTACACAAACCAAGATTCCAGTTTCTTTGGTTCATATCCATGAAACATTTGAAATCGGTGCAGAAGCACAAAGTTCAAATTCCTTTAACTTGGAAAACCTATACCAAACACACTTGCAGAACTTTGGTAGAAAAGTTGCAAAGGCAATATTTGCAGATTCTGCAAACTTCACCGCAGCTCAATCCGGTTCGTTCGGATTCGCAAAAGTTAAAACCTTGGCTGTCGGTTTGGATACCAACAACGTTACAGACGTTGAAAGAGGTTTGATTGTTGATACAACCATCTATGGTTCTCTATACCAAGACACAACCGATACATTGAAAGTATCCCCAGAATCTTACGGATTCTCCAATACTGCAAAGGTATCAACTGGTATTCTTCCATCCGGTGTTAAGGGATTGGCTATCGCACCTGACTGTTACGCAGTCGCATGTTACCAAGTCCGTCAGAACGGAAAGACCGCAGATGTTAAGTTGCTAACCGACGAAGCAACAGGTCTTCAATTCACATTCAAAACCTTCTCAATCGACAACGAAAACAAGATCAAAGGTGTTTTTGAAGTCTTGGTTGGTGGTAAAGTTGCTCAAGACAAAGCAATCAAATTTGTCTAATTAATCAGATAATAACAGGGGGTGGAATATCCCCCTGTTATTCGCAGTATGGAAGATTTACCGTTCAATATTAATCCTCTGGACGGTTCCTTTAGACGAACCGTTTTTCGTCTCACAATATCGGCAAGGCCAACAGATGCAGAGTTAAACGGCCAGCCTGTTGTAATTCGTATGACGGATGCTGACAGGGACAGACGTATGGAGGTTGCAGGATACCAAGAAGAGGGAGAACAAACCGTTATGGTGGCTCTTGAACTTGGTTCAGATGACCCCGTTTCCAATCAAAGGATTCAGATAGGTAACACCAAATACCTTGTTAAGTCGGTTCTCCCTGATTTGGGAACCAACTGTTACCAATTGAAGATAGTTCCGTTATGAGTGTGTTTAATTTTATTGAGAATATGGAGGACGTTTTTCTGTCCTATTTAGACCGGAACGGAATCAATCCATATGTGACGGGTGATCCTGATAAGAGGGAAGAAGAGATGGTTGCAATCCGTGTTGATGTTGGACCGTCAACAGGGGTCTTGGAAAAACCAGCCGTTACCAAAACAGGTGTCAGTGAGTATTCCCAATACACTGCAACCCTTACAATTGAGGTTTATACACCAAGGGAGAACAACACCCACCCAGAGAGGGTTTCAACGGTCCGTAGATTGTTCCTCAGAGGGTCAATAATGGGAAACAATGTAAACATTGATCCAATTCAATGTGAATTGTATTATTACGATGAGTTCAGGCCAACGGGGGAGGCAAGGTCTGTAACGGAACTGGATCAGGATGTATCGGTTTTGACGTATGATTACATATTTCAAATCCAGCCTGACGCATGGGAAAAATAATCCCCCTTATATTTAAGGTAAACAAACAATTTAAAATATTATGTCTTACAATCACTCAATTATTAAAGGACTGGATGACTTGGATTTCTCCGGTTCAACATACACAGTCACTGCATTTTCAAAAACTCCAAGTGCAGTTGAAAAGAACTTACAAAACTCTGATGGATCATTCAAAGGGTTCGCAGCCGTATCCGGTCCAACAACCGCAAACATGACCATTGAATGTTCAACGGCTACAGAGGAACCACCTGCACAGTTCTCCGTGTTCCCTTATCCGTCTGGATCAGGTGATTCATGGGTTGTGTTGAATGCCTCCCAAAACCGTAGTTCAACGGCTCAGGCTACATTCACACTGGCTTTGAAGGAAGCAGCATAAAAGGAACCACCTTATATTTAAGGATAAGCCTACCCGTATAAGTGGGTAGGCTTTTTTTATGAAAGTTTGGGACGTTCCACAGTATGAAGAAAAGTTGCAAGAGGCTCTGAACCGACAAGAGGAAATCAGAGTCAATTCCTTGTTTTGGGGTGACTATACCCAACCAGAGTTGTTGGGGGTGGAGTTGGAACCGTTTAATATCCTACACCTGTTGATATTGGATGAAACACGGAACGGGTTGATTACGGGTCAATATGGGTTGGGGGATGCAATGGCCTTCCTCTACATGGTCAACAAACGCAAATGGGTTCCAAGGTGGTATCTGAACCTAAAGATTTTAATATATTCCGTAAAACACAAGGGAGAGGGTGAAACGGTGTCTGATTACATCATGGGTAAGGTCTGGGAATACGTGGACAATGAAACCATTGATTTGCCGTCCAAGTATTCAGAGAGAGTCAGCCAACCGACCGATTACCCACGGATTAACTACGGTTTGGAACTGATATATGAAGTAATGAAGGGTGCAAACATGGGTTATGGGGAAGTAACCAAGATGCCTTTATCCCGTTTCTTTCAGTTCATCAAACTAATCAGACGGGACGAAAACCCAGAGTATTTGGGTAACAACCTAACGGACCTTGTAAGGAACTGGGGTATGAAAGAATTGAACAGATTGAAGAGGGAGAAGAATGGATAACAAAATAACGGCAACATTTGATGCAGACATATCGGAACTGCAAAAGAAGACCAAACAGGCTGAACAGTCCGCAAAGAGTTTGGACAAGAGTATTAAGGGTGTGGGGTCTGGGGACTCCGTAAAGGGTGCAGGGGCTCATTTGGACAACGTGTCCAAGAACATTAAGGACATTGACGGAATCGCAAAGGGAGGGGCCGCAACCATCCTTTTCAAAGAGATTGGGGGACGACTCCTAGCCGCAGCCCAAGGGGCAAGGGACATGAGAGACAAGTTGATTGAATCAGGCCAGGCTGTCCCTCCCTTGGTCAATGCAGCCGCACAGGTGGCCGACAACTGGGACAAGGTAAGCGGTAACATATCCAAGGCCACAACGGTAGCCATAGGAGGATTGCAGAAGGGTATTGAATACGCATCTGCCTTTATAATCACCGGCTTTGATCCAAAGGAAACGGCATTATTGATGACCGCCGTTGAAGTGGAACAACGTTTGGAGGCTGCAAGTAAGTATGCTGCGAAGATCGGGGAGAAGACCAAAGAGAAAAATGCAAAAGCTGACCAGATGGAGGTGGATGCAAAGGAACGTAATATGTCTGATTTGGATTTGGAGTATAAACGGGAGAAAGAAGTTAAACAACTAAAGGCCGAACAAATTAAATTGGAGGAAGAGAAGGTTAGGTTGACCAAGGAAATTAGTAAAACCGATATAGACCCAAAAAAGAAAGAGGAAGGTATATTGCGACTTGCCAAAATTGATTCAGATCATGCGGACAATCGTATTAAGATATTGGAAAAGGAAAAAGAGTTGGAAGGTCTGAAAGCCAAAACGTCCGCATACTTTGCAGAAGGTCAGAAACAGAAGGACGAAGAAGAAAAGAAACGTTTGGATGAAAAGGCCAAGGCTGAACAAAAAGTATCTGATGCCAAAAAGAAGTCTGATGAGGAAGAGTCCAAAAGAATAAAGGAATTAAAGGACTTGGAGAGACAACGTATCTGGGAAGCCGCAACTGAGGAACAGAAATTAAATGATATTATCAAAAGGGGTAGGGATGCTTTACAGAAGGTTAAGGACAATCCACAAGATACACAGGCCAAGATTGATTTGGAAAAGTCCCGTAAGGAGTTGAGGGATTTTCAAAAGGGTATGACCAAGACGGACACCAAGAAAGATGGTCTGTCTTTGGACTCCATGAGAGATGCAGACGGCAAGATACGTTCAAGGGGTGTCATTGTGTCTGATGAGGACAGAAAGAGAACCTTGGAAGATCGAGCAAGGAACATGAAATTAAGTAACGAGAGTTCCAAGATTGGCCGTATTGGTTCGGACAACAAAAAGAAGGTTCCAGTGAAGACCACAGAGGAACTTTTGACAGAACTAATACAGAAGGTGTCCCGTAAAAACGGGTAATGTTGATATTTAAGGGGTATGGGAACTTACAATATATCTTATACAAGTCCAACGGGGAATGGAATCACAACAAGGGAATACCCATTCTCAAACATTGGTAACACTGCATCAATTATTAGTGTTCCATATGCGGTTAATACGGCAAATTATTCCCCTGCAACTTTGAATGGGGTTATATCTTCAAGTTTTTACTGTGTCGGGGACGTTGCAATCAACAATGACCCAACGGGGCTGACAACCTATGTTAGACAATATGCAAACGTTCCTTCCCAAATCGTGGAATACAGGACGTATGCTGCAACATTCCCCGGTATATTCAACGGCAGAAGACCTTTTAGCCGTGCTGTCCCAATGAAGGTTGTTAAGGATTTTTACTTGGTCGGTTCCGGTGGGGCATATTCGTCTGAGGCTGATATACCAATTGTTTCAGCTCAAAGTTACAGTTATTCAACGGATTCAAGTAATCATGATCCTTCTGAATTCTTCTTAAATACAGGGGGGTTAGACCCTTCAACCCCTAGTGTTTCTGGTTACTATCTTTTGGGGTCATATGGTCTTGTTGTTCAAGATAGTATTATATCCAGATACAAGGGTAATATTTGGATGAGGGAGAGTTATAAGGTTAGTCCAATATGATTGAAGAGGTTAAGAAGATTGAAGAAAATGATATTATCGGACTGACTGAGGTTGTTGCAGACAAGGTAAATGAAATTGTTGATTTCCTGAAACCATTTTCAAGTCTCCAAGGTAAGAACGGCATTACGGTTGTTCCCTCAGATAGTAATATTGTATTTAATTTTAGTAGTTCCGTTGTCACTGGTTCGGTTGCGGAGGTGACGTATCACCCGTTTAAACTATTGGACGTTTCCACCAGTGGTTCATTGAAGATCAGAGTGTATCATGGATACGTGAATGGAGAAATGCCAACTATGGGTGGAACTTCTTTGAATCATTCAACGCCGCCGACAGACACAATAACCGCAACAACCTACTATTGGTTGAAGGCTGATGCCGAATTTTCAGACCCTTCTTCTGGAACCTACACGGTGGAAACAACGACAACATCAACCCCACCTTCTGGAACAACCATTACGGGGACGGGATTTGTAAGTTACAATCTGATAGGGTTGGCTTCTGTGTATATGGGGGATATTACCGATATTGCACAGTATGTTAAGGAGAATCAACATGTTGATTCTTACGGTGCAGTAAACATATGGTGGGGGTGATATAATGAGTATCAGAGTTACAAACTTAGGTGGAAGTGCTGCCGACTGGATGCTATTTCAGGGCAATGCGGCATACGGTTTCAACGGCGATGAATATGATGATTATGATGGGTATGATACAAAGAAGCGGGAATACATGGAGGCCAGTCCCATTTACAGTTCCTTGCAGATGACATACACAATCAGCGGTGAGAGGACTAAGGATTATGGGGTAACTGAAATAACCCCCACTTGGTTTGTTGGCAATGGTCCCGGCGGAATAAGGAACATAACAGAAACGTTTGATTACACTTTAACCAGAACGTTTACGAGGGTTCCCATAGAAGGATCAGTGAGCTATGCCGGTAAATTCTATCCTGATAGTTCAATTGACACGGTAAACATTCTGACGCCGCCAAGTGGAAGCGGTAACGCATATTTCACTTTGCCCTCTGACGGGATGGGGGTTGATGCCGATGAATACGAATATAATTTAATGCGATTTGATCGGCAATGTCTGAAACTTATATGGAACTATTCCAGTTCTTTTGCAATTGTTGGAACTAGGGTGACAACCAAGCCGACCGGCTCCGATGACACGGGGGAGCCTATTGAGGTTGATATATATCAGGCCGTTGATACAGTTCCGCCTTTCTTTGGTATGAGTGAAACGGCCGGTGAAGACCTTTATTCGAATGGAAGGGCTTACAATGATCGGTGGGTTACGACATTTGGGGATGAATACAATCTGGATGTTTCTGGATGGAATGCAGCGAAGTGGAGGGACTACAGAGGGACATATACCACAGGAGATACTACTCCAGTAACCGGCAGTGGATTTTCTGCATGGGACTCCAGCACGGTTTCAAGCCGATTAGATTGGGTTCTATCATGAGTAAAAAACTTTGTCCTTATATTTAAGGATATGGAATTTTATATTTTTAAAGGCGGTTATACGGCGGAACAGAGGAATTACAGAAAAGATTCAACATTTCCCAATCTGTATTTGGCAGATATTGTATCTCTTGAAATTGGTGTTTTAAACGATGCTGGTAATCTCGTTTCATCCTCAGTTGATGACGTTTTCGCTGTGGGTGTCGGCGGAGGTAATGACCTGTTGGCCTACACAGCATTGACCGCTTCTGTCAGTGGTGAATATGTCGGTTCACTAAACCTATCCACACAGGAATTAAAAGATTACATTGGTTCAGGGGCTTACAGGGATGCTTTCTTTCAGTGTAAGCTGAATGATACCACGATACTAAATAAAGGGTTCAGAGTTTATAACTCTGTCATTGATGAAGACTCTTTTATCCCTGAACCAATCGACATATTGGGAACCGCAGCATTTAAGAATATTGGTTTAAGTGCCGGTGACGTTGTTGCAGTTGGGGAAGACGGCAAAATTGATTCAAGTTTGTTCCCTGAATTAACCGCTTCTGCCGTTGTCTCGTTTGAAGATATTGAAGATAAGCCAACATTGGTTTCTGGTTCTTCACAGATAACATTCTCTGGCCTTAGTGGTGTTCCAAGTGGACTTGTTTCAAGTTCCTATGTCTTACCCGCAAACGTTATTTCAAGTTCTGCACAGGTAGATTACAATGGAATACAGAATAAACCTGAAATATCCGCAACAGCTTCATACGTTGAATATGCCAACGTAGCAAATAAACCAACTCTGGTTTCTGGTTCGTCCCAGATTAATTACAGTGGTTTAAGTGGAATACCTTCTGGAATCGTTTCAAGTTCGTATGTCTTGCCAAGTGGTGTTGTCTCTGGATCAGGCCAAATATCATTCAGCGGAATAAGTGGTGTGCCATCCGGCCTTGTTTCGCAGTCCTACGTTCTGCCAAGTGGTGTTGTGTCATCCTCGGCACAAGTTTCTTTTGGATCAATCTCAGGTAAGCCAACACTTGTTTCAAGTTCTGCCCAGATTGCATTCAGTGGCATTACTGGGAAACCAACTCTGGTATCTGGATCGGGTCAGATCGCATACAGTGGAATAACGGGAAAGCCAACCGGTTTAATTTCTTCCTCTGTTCAAGTATCATTTACCGGAATCACTGATAAGCCAACAACCCTTTCAGGCTATGGCATAACAGATGCAGCATTGCAAAGTGATTTGATTTCCCTTAGTTCGTCTCTTAAATCAAATATCAATGCAAAGGTTGATTCATCTTCCTTCAACTCTTTCACGGGTTCCATTAATTCAAAGATTACGAACCTTGAAATTAAGAGTGCATCGTTTACCAGTGATTCAGCTTCATTTAATACCCGTATCAATTTAAAGGCTAATGATTCAGAGGTTGTTAAAACATGGACTGATTTAAGCGGTGCTGAAGCTAATGATTACGGGGACAATCCTAATTTGTATTTAACGAAATTGCGTTTTAATACGTTTGAAGATCATTCGCCTATTGTTCAGGAGGGGGCATTTCAGGTTAATTTATTATCGTCGCCAACTCAGGGATTGATGAGAATGAATGGAGGTTCTATATATAACTATTATTACAATGGTGCAATAGAGTCTGAAACTGAAATATTTCGTGATGGTATTTATTATTCTGAATACAGCGGGGCTAAGCCAAATTATAGTTTATATCTCGGCGATTGGGCTAATGGTTCGTTTTTATTGAATGGATCGGGGGCATATAAAACAATTAAGGCAACGGGAAGTGCAAACGTTGATTTAAGGCTGGCTGGTTCTGGAACTGGTTCTGTTGTGGTGAGAACTTCAAATGGTGATAACGGTTATGTGGTATCCACTGAGGTTAAGGCAACAACCGGAGATTACGGAACTGGTAACTTTGAGGGAAGAAGGGTAAAGAATACCACAGATTCAAATATCAAAGAATACTGGGATGGGGCATGGAGAACCATTGCAAGTTGGTAAGATAACTATTGACAGAAGTTCAAAAAATTCTTAATATGACTGTGAACGGGATTTCTTCTCGTTCCTAGAATCCAACTAGACCAAATGGAATTCATATTATGTCAGAACTAAAAAAACAAACTGTATTGGACCTGACCCTTTCCCGAATTGCGAAAAGGGTTAAGGAGGGCACAAAGTCATTTAACGTGAAACACGATTTATCCGAATCAATCATGGACTTGAAAAAGTTCCCTGATTCATGGGGTAACATCCGTGATTCGTCCTCATTGACCTTTGAGGGGGTGGACCACGTCAGGATGAAGTTGGAAGAGGTCTTGGAGACGGAAGAGATAAAGGAGAAAATGAACCCCACCAGTTAAAGGTGGGGTTCTCCCCTTTTGGGGGTGTCCGTCGATTCCAGAGGGGTTGTCCTGTCTCTGGGGGTGGGTCTGGGGTGTCCGTCTCTCTCTTATAAGAGTGTAGGGGAGTCCTAAGAGGGTCGGGGTTTGCTGTTGACCGTATCTGCACGTTTTGGCAGCCTACATCTACTGTCAATAAACCAAACCGTATGGCAGGGTGATTTTGCCGGCGCTGCGGGAGATGCTGACGACGCCGTCCTCCAGCGGTTGGCGCAGGACCTCGAGGGCGGAGCGTTTGAACTCGGGCAGTTCATCGAGGAAGAGCACGCCGTGG
>Ga0079224_100001468_pt1 | contig 27173 bp, 19 predicted proteins | sample Stecom2015_FD_80414 | JGI IMG/M metagenome (GOLD analysis project Ga0079224, IMG submission 80414) | Agricultural soil microbial communities from Utah to study Nitrogen management - Steer compost 2015 | ecosystem: Environmental > Terrestrial > Soil > Agricultural land | place: USA: Utah... | reverse complement strand
TGCCGACCGGCTGGGCATCGACGTCGACGCGGATGGGTTCGAGACGGTTGGCGGTTGGGTGCTGGCGCGCGTCGGCCGCGTGCCTGCGGTCGGCGAGTCGTTCGAGTTCGACGGCACGTCGGTCGAAGTGCTCGATGCCGAACGGCGGCGCATCCACCGCGTACGTGTGCGGCGTCTCCAGACTGCCGAGGCCGGTGACGATGGCGAGCGCTGAGACGGCCCGGCCGCGTTCGGGATTCGTGGCGCTCGTCGGGCGGCCGAACGCCGGCAAGTCGACGCTGCTCAATCGCCTCGTCGGCGCGAAGATCGCCATCGTCTCCGACAAGCCACAGACGACGCGGCATCGCATTCTCGGCGTCAAGACGGACGAGCAGGGACAGGTGCTCTACGTCGACACGCCCGGCATCCACCGGCCGCTGCACAAGCTGAACGTGCGCATGGTCGATGCGGCGCTCGAAAGCCTGCGCGAGGTCGAGGTCGTGGTGCTGCTGGTCGATGCGACGAACAAGACCGGCGCCGGCGACAACTTCGTGGTGGCGCGACTGCGCGAGGTACGGGACGTACCGGTGATTCTCGCGCTGAACAAGATTGATCTCGTCGACAAGACACGGCTGTTGCCGCTCATCGATCACTATCGGGATGCGCTGAACTTCGCCGCGATCGTACCGATCTCCGCGGCGACAGGGGAGAACGTCGATGCCCTCGAGAACGAGATCAGAAGCCGCTTGCCGGAGGGCCCGCCGCTCTATCCCGACGACTACCTGACCGACCAGCCGCAGCGCGTGCTGGCTGCCGAGACCGTACGCGAGAAGCTACTGGCGCACACGCGCGATGAGCTTCCGTATACGACGGCCGTGCTCGTCGACACGTTCGAGGAGCCCGCGCACCCGAAGGCGCCGTACCGCATCTTCTGCACGATCCTCGTCGAGAACGACTCGCAGAAGCCGATCGTTCTGGGGAAGGCCGGCTCGATGATCAAACGCATCGGCACCGAGGCGCGTCTCGACCTCGAACAGTCACTCGACGCGAAGGTGTACCTTGATCTCCACGTCAAGGTGAAGTCCGACTGGCGCGACAACGAGCGCTTCCTCGACGAGCTCGGCATGCCCTCGCGGCGCAGGTAACCCGTCCGCCATTTCGCAGGCGCAGAGCCTTTCGCCGACGCGTAAGCGCGTGCTATCGTGGCCTGCTGACCTATGCCGCCGACGCGCAGACTCGACATCGTGCTCGACTCGGTCCGCCGCCTGCAGCGCCTGGGGGCGACGGGGAACCTGGTCAACCTGCTGCAGAAGCAGTACCCCGCCGACCTTGCGCAGGTCTTCTCGGATCTGCAGGAGCGCGAGCGGCATGCCGTGTTCTCACTGCTGCTCGAGCGCAATCCGCGTCTTGCCGGCGAAACGCTTGCGGAACTCGGCCCCGAGATCGCGGCCGAGCTGCTCGCCGACCGTCCGTCCGAAGAGATCGCCCGTCTCGTCCAGGAACTGCCCTCGGACGACGCGGCGGCCATCCTCGAAAACCTTCCCGACGAGCTGTCGGCGGCGGTCGTCGACCTGATCAAGCCCAAGCCGGGTGGCGGCGTTGGCGAGCTTCTCGAGTATCCCGAGAAGACCGCCGGCCGCATCATGAACCCGAACGTCTTCGCGCTGTCGGAGGATCTGACAGCCGAAGAAGCCATCACGATGCTGCAGCAGTCGCGCGAAGTCGAGATGGTCTTCTATCTCTACGTCGTCGACGCGCGCCGTCATCTCGTCGGCGTGATTTCCCTGCGCCGGCTGCTGCTCGTGCCGCCTGCCACGCCGCTCAAGCGCATCATGACGACGGACCTCATCGCGGTACACGACGATGAGGACCAGGAAGACGTCGCGCGGCAGGTCGCGTCGTACAACCTGCTGGCCGTGCCCGTTGTCGACGGCGAGAACAAGCTGGTCGGCGTCATCACGGTCGACGACGTCATCGACGTTATCAAGGACGAGGCCACTGAAGACGTCTTCCGCCTCGCGGGCGTGTCGATCGATGACGGCGTCCTGACGCCGCCGCGCGAGTCGCTCAAGCGGCGTCTACCCTGGCTTGGCGTGAACCTCGTCACGGCCTTCGCCGCCGCGCTCGTCATCAGCCGGTTCGAGGGCATGATCGAACAGGTCACCGCGCTGGCGGTGCTGATGCCCATCGTCGCCGGCATGGGCGGCAACGCCGCCACACAGACGCTGACGGTGATCGTCCGGGGTATTGCGCTCGGCGAACTGAGCTTCGCCAACGCGCGCAAGACGCTGATGAAGGAGGGGCTCGTCGGCCTCGGCAATGGCGTCGCGCTCGGCCTCGTGGCCGGTACGGTGGCCTGGCTGTGGCAGGGGAGTCCCATGCTCGGCGTCGTGCTCGGCCTCGCGATGATCATCAACATGTTCGTCGCGGCCACGGCAGGCACGCTCATTCCGCTCGGCCTGCGGGCGCTCAACGTCGACCCCGCGCTGGCGTCATCGGTCTTCATCACGACGCTCACCGACGTCTTCGGCTTTCTCGCGTTCCTCGGCCTGGCCGCGCTGTTCCTGGCGCGCCTGCTCTAGCGGCTCCCGAACGCCCCCGTGCGCCGCGGCAGCGGCGTGTGCCACCCGCTTCCCTGGAAAGGCGATCTGGGGAATCATGTGCGCATGAATCTGCTGGGCATTCACCACCTGACCGCCATCAGCGCGAGGATTCCGGAGAATCGTCGCTTCTACACCGAGACGATGGGCATGCGCCTGGTCAAGCGCTCGGTCAACCAGGACGATGTCAGCGCGTATCACCTGTTCTATGCCGATGCGAAGGGCAGCCCGGGCACGGACCTGACGTTCTTCGACTGGCCCGCGCCGCCCGAGCGTCGCGGATCGCGCAGCATCGTCCGCACGCATCTGCGCGTGAATGGGGCGGCGGCCATCGAGTGGTGGCGTGAACGGCTGGTGGCGGCTGACCTGGCGGTGGGCCGCATTGCCGAGGTGGACGGGCGGCTGACGTTGCCGTTCGAGGATCCGGAAGGACAGCGGCTGACGCTCATTGACGACGGCGGCAAGGGCGATCCGCCGGTGCCGTGGGACAAGAGTCCCGTGCCGCCGGAGCATCAGATTCGCGGACTGGGTCCGATCGTGATCAGCGTGCCGATGCTGAGCCCGACCGACCAGGTCGTGACGCGTGCGCTCAACATGACAGCGGCGCGCGAGTATCCGCATCCCGACAATCCCGCGACGCGCGTCCACGTGTTCGAGATGGGGATGGGCGGGCCGCACGCCGAGCTCCACATCGCGGTACAGCCCGATCTGCCCGTAGCGCGGCAGGGTGCGGGCGGCGTGCACCACGTCGCGTTCCGGATACCGGACGCCGACTACGAGAAGTGGACGCACCGATTGCACGACCTGCAGGTGCCGAACAGCGGGCCGGTTGACCGCTTCTGGTTCCGCAGCCTCTACCTGCGCGAACCGAACGGCGTGCTGTTCGAGCTGGCTACCGACGGCCCCGGCTTCGGCATCGACGAGGACGAGGCGACGCTGGGCGAGAAGGTCGTGCTGCCGCCGTTCCTCGAGCCGCACCGCGAACAAATCGTCGCGCGGCTCAAGCCGATCGACTGAGCGCCCTCCCCGCGCGGCGGGGGACGGCGCGGCTGTCCGGCGGCCGACGTGCCAAAACGAGCAGGAAACCGCCCGAATCCAGTATGATGCGTGGGTTGGCCGCCTGCGGCGGCCCGCGCAATGCCGGTTCATTCCGCCGAAGCCCTGATCCTTCGCACGTACCGTTTCGGCGAAGCCGACCTCATCGTCGTTTTCCTGACGCGTGACCGCGGAAAGCGCCGGGGCGTGGCGAAGAACGCGGTGAAATCGCGGCGCCGGTTCGGCGCGGCGCTCGAGCCGCTCACGCGGGGACGGGTCTCCTACTTCGAAAAGGAACACCGCGACCTCGTGCGGCTGGACCGGGTCGATGTGCTGGCCTCGCCCCTGGCAAGCGCGATGCGCGGCCGGTCGGCGGAAGCCGGAGCCGCGCTGGGGCACGCGGGCTACTTCGCCGAGCTGCTCGACGAGTGGTCGCCCGATGCCCAGGCCAACGAGAAGCTGTTCCGCCTTGGCGCCGCGGTCGGTGATGCGATGGCGGCGGGCGGGCCGGTGGCGCCGCTGGCGCGGTACTTCGAGTATTGGCTGCTGCGCCTGGAAGGCGTGTATCCCGACATCGCGGGGTGCGCGCGATGCGGCGAGGAGGGATTTGCCGACGGGGCGGTGCTCGCCCTCGAGGAGCACGCATTCGTCTGCCGGCGCTGTGCGCCTCGCGGACCGCGTATCTCGGGAGCGGCGTTGTCGTTCCTGAGGAAGGCCGGCGCGACGTCGCCGGCGCGGGTCGGGACACTGCGCATGGAAGACGCCGCGGCTCGTGAACTGGAAACCGCGCATCGCCGCCTCATCGCGATGCATCTCGAAAAGGACCTGCGCTCGGCGCGTGTGTTGCGAGAGATCGGACCCGACTTCCTGTGACGCTTCAGGACCTCATCTTCAAGCTCTCTGAATTCTGGAGCGCCCGCGGATGCATCATCCAGCAACCCCTCGATACCGAGATGGGCGCGGGGACGATGCACCCCGAGACGTTCTTGCGCGTGCTCGGGCCGACGCACTGGAACGTGGCGTACGTGCAGCCGTCGCGGCGCCCCGCCGATGGCCGCTTCGGCGAGAACCCCAATCGCCTCTTCAAGCACCACCAGTTCCAGGTCATCCTCAAGCCCGCGCCCGATGACGTACAGCATCTGTATCTGCAGAGTCTCGAGGCCTGCGGCATCGATCTCGCCGCGCACGACGTGCGCTTCGAGGAAGACAACTGGGAGTCGCCGACGCTGGGCGCCTGGGGCATTGGCTGGCAGGTGCTCTACGACGGGCTCGAGATCACCCAGTTCACCTACTTCCAGCAGGCGGGCGGGCAGGACCTGTCGCCGATATCCGTCGAACTGACCTACGGCCTCGAACGTTTTGCGATGGCGCTGCAGGGCGTCGACAACGTCTTCGACCTGCAGTGGTCGCCGGGGGTGACGTACCGCCAGGTGCGGTTCGACGATGAGGTGCAGCAGTCGAAGTATGCGTTCGGCCACCTCGGCGACGCGGTGAGCCCGACCGAGTTCTCGGCGTTCCATCGCGATCTGTTCGAGCGGTACCACGCCTTCGGAACGAAGCTCGCCGGAGAAGGGCTCGTACTGCCGGCGCTCGACTACTGCCTGAAGTCGTCGCACGTCTTCAACCTGCTCGACGCGAGCGGCGGCATCGGCGTGACGGAACGTACCGGCTACATCCTGCGCGTGCGGCAGCTGGCTGTCGCGATCGCGAAGGCGCACGTGGAGCACGGGGCATCGCAGCGCGGCACGTCGCTCGACGGCAATCGACCGGCCCCGCCTCCGAAGGAGGCGTCATGACGGTCATGGAGCGCGAGCTGTTGCTCGAGATCGGCTGCGAAGAGCTGCCGGCCTCGTGGTTGCCCGACCTCACTGCCGAACTCGGCCAGGTGCTCGGCGCATGTCTGGCAGCCGAGCGGATCAAGGCGAGCACGCCGATCGAGACCTACAGCACGCCGCGCCGTCTCACGGCGCGCATCGCGAAGCTGGCGGATCGACAGGAAGATCTCGACGAACTGGTGACGGGGCCGCCGGTCTCTGCTGCGCGGACCGCCGACGGTCAGCCCGCGCCCGCGGCGCTTGGCTTTGCGAAGAAGCTCGGTGTCGCGTTCGAGGATCTGCACGAGGTCGAGACACCCAAGGGGCGCTACCTCGCGTGTCGCCGCAAACAGCGGGGCCGCGCAACGGCCGACGTCCTCGCGGGCGTCCTCGGCTCAGCGCTGCGCGGGCTCAGCTTCCCGAAGCAGATGCGTTGGGAAGCCGCGCTGGACGATGGCAGGGGTGAACTGCTCTTCGGGCGTCCGATTCGCTGGCTGCTCTTTCTCTACGGCGGGCGCGTTGTCCCTTTCGCCATCCAGCGCAGTGCGATTGCGGCCGGGCCGCGGGTGCAGGAAGTCGCAACCGGCGCGGTGACCTACGGCCATCGCTTTCTCGCGACGAGTGGGCGAGCAGGGCGGTCGGTCAAGGTTCGCACCTTCGAAGACTACGAAGCGCGTCTCGCCGAGCACTTCGTCATCCTCTCGCGCATCGAGCGCCGTGACCGTATCGTGCGCGGCCTCGAGCGCGCGGCCAAGTCGCTTGGCGGACGTCCGCTCGTCGCACAGCATGCGCGCGCGACGGCGCTGCTCGAGGAAGTGCCAGACCTCGTCGAGTACCCGAACGTCGTCGCCGGCATCTTCTCGCCCGAGTTTCTCTCGCTGCCCGACGAGGTGCTGACGACCACGCTGATTCATCATCAGCACTGCTTTCCGGTGGTCGGCGACGACGGCGTGTTGAAGCCAGGCTTTCTGCAGGTCGTCAACACGGCGCCGGAGGATGAACGCGCGATCTCGCGGAACGCCGCGCGTGTCATCACCGCGCGACTGCGCGATGCGTCGTTCTTCTGGGACGCCGATCGCCGCACGAAGCTCGAGGATCGGCTCGATCGTCTCGATACCGTGCTGTTCCACAAGAAGCTCGGCTCGTACCGGGCCAAAGCCGAGCGCATCGACGCGCTGGCGGGATCCATCGCGTCCGACGTGCTCGGTCTGCCTGGAGACGCGGCGGCTCGGGCGGCGCGAGCCGCACGGCTGGCGAAGACCGATCTCACGACCGACATGGTGCGCGAGTTCACCGAGCTGCAGGGCACCATGGGCGGCGTCTATGCCCGGGAGCAGGGTGAGCCCGAGGCGGTCTGGAAAGCGATCTACTACCACTACCTGCCGGTTGCGGTTGAGGCTTCGGCCGAGCCGTCACGTGACGCGCTTGGTGACGCAGCGGGCGTGTGGGCGGCCGTTGCGCTGGCTGACAAGCTGGACACGCTGACGGGCCTTGTCGGAGCGGGGGAGCGGCCAACGGGCTCGCGCGATCCGTTCGGCCTTCGTCGCGCCGCGCAGGGTGCCATTCGCATTCTGGTCGACCTGCCCGAGCTCACGGGGCTCAACGCGACGCCGGTGCTGTCGCGGTTCGTGCCCGCGTCGACGGATCCGTTCCTGCACGAGTTCCTGGTCGAGCGCCTCCGGTATGTGCTCGAGCAGCGCGGCTACGACGCGCGCAACGTGCGCGCCGTCACGCACGCGGGCCTCGAGACGAGCCCGCTGGTGGCGCGTCGCAAGCTCGAGGCCCTGCCCGACGTCACGGGCACCCCTGAGTTCCAGCAGCTGGCGACGGCGTTCAAGCGCGTCCGCAACATCGCGCGGGAACTCGACGATGCGGCCTTCGAGACAGCCGAGACCTCTGGGCCGGACCTGGGTAGTGTGCTCATCGAGCCGGCCGAGAAGGCGCTGCTCGACGCGATCGAGTCGCGCCGTGCGGTGATCGAAGAGGCGGCCGCACGCGGCGAGGGTTTCCTCCGTGCGTTCCGCGAAGCCGCGGGCGTGGGGCCTGCCGTCGACCGGTTTTTCACGGATGTCTTCGTCATGGCTGACGACGCCGCCCTGCGTGCGGCGCGTCTGCGCCTGATGAAGCGGTTGGAGCGATTGATTCTGCGTCTCGCTGACGTGTCGGAGATCGTCAGCGAGCCGAAGTAGGCCGCGGGCCGCAGGCCGCAGGCAGATAGCGGAGAAGAGATGGCAAAGAAGGCAGTGAAGAAGACAGCGAAGAAGACAACAAAGAAGGCAGCGAAGAAGGCAGCGAAGTACGTCTATTTCTTCGGCGGCGGCAAGGCCGATGGCGACAGGAACATGAAGGATCTGCTCGGCGGCAAGGGCGCGAACCTCGCCGAGATGACCAATGCCGGCCTGCCGGTGCCCGCCGGATTCACCATCTCGACCGCCGCCTGCACGCTCTACTACGAGCAGAAGCGTCGGCTGCCGAAGGCGATCGACGACGAGATGCTCGTCCACCTGAAGAAGCTCGAAAAGACGAGCGGGCTGACGTTCGGGTCGACGACCAACCCGCTGCTGGTGTCGGTGCGGTCGGGCGCGAAGTTCTCGATGCCGGGCATGATGGACACGATCCTCAACCTCGGCCTCAACGACGCCACGGTCGAAGCGCTCAAGGCGCGCACGGCCAACGGCCGCTTCGCCTACGACAGCTATCGCCGCTTCATCCAGATGTTCGGCGCGGTCGTCATGGAGATTCCGAAGGACGAGTTCGAGCACGAGCTGCAGGCCGTCAAGGATGCCGAGGGCGTCACGCAGGACCCCGACCTCACGGAGGAAGCGCTCCGCGAGGTCGTGGTGCGCTTCAAGCGTGTCTTCAAGAGCAAGTCGGGACAGGCGTTTCCCGAGGACCCGGTCGCGCAGTTGCGCCTCGCGCGCGACGCCGTGTTCCGCTCGTGGATGAATCCGCGCGCGCAGGAATACCGCCGCATCTACCAGATTGCCGACCACATCGGCACCGCCGTCAACGTGCAGCAGATGGTGTTCGGCAACACCGGTGATCGCTCGGGCACGGGCGTCGGCTTCACGCGCAATCCGGCAACGGGCGCGAAGGAGTTCTACGGCGAGTTCCTGATCAACGCCCAGGGCGAAGATGTCGTCGCGGGCATCCGCACGCCGCGGCCGATCGCCGAGCTCGAAGAGGTCATGCCGGCGGCGTTCCGTCAACTGCGGCAGATCACGACGCGGCTCGAGAAGCACTATCACGACGTGCAGGACTTCGAGTTCACGATCGAGGACGAGAAGCTCTACATGCTGCAGACGCGCAACGGCAAGCGCACCGGGCATGCGGCCGTGGTCATTGCGACGGATTTCGTCGACGAGCGGCTGGCGTCGCAGAAGGACGCCGTGCTGATGGTCGAGCCCGAGTCGCTGTCGCAGCTGCTCTCGCCGATCTTCGATCAGACGGAGTGGAAGAAGCTGCCGCTGGCTACGACGGGTCTGCCCGCGTCGCCGGGCGCGGCGTCGGGGCAGGTCGTGTTCACCGCGGATGATGCGGTCGAGTGGACGCGGCAGGGCAAGAAGGTCGTCCTCGTCCGCAAGGAAACGGTGCCCGACGACATTCACGGCATGTTCGTGGCCGAAGGCGTGCTCACCGCGACGGGCGGCATGACGTCGCACGCCGCGGTTGTCGGCCGTCAGATGGGCAAGCCTTCGGTCGTCGGTGCCGGGGCGCTCGAGATTGCCGAAGCCGCGCGCGTGTTCACCGTGAACGGCGAGACCGTCAAGGAAGGCGACTGGGTGTCGTTCGACGGTCTGACCGGTGAGGTGAAGCGAGGACAGGCGGCAACGCGTCCGAGCGAAATCATCCAGGTCGTCCAGGGCCAGATGAAGAAGGAGCAGTCGGACATCTATCAGCGGTTCGCGCGGCTGCTGAGCTGGGCCGACAAGTACCGGACGATGGGCATCCGCGCCAACGCGGATCAGCCCGACCAGGCCGAGATCGCCTATGCGTTCGGCGCCCGCGGCATCGGTCTGTGCCGCACCGAGCACATGTTCTTCGGTGAGGGACGTATTCCGATCGTCCAGCGCATGATCCTGGCCGACAACGAAGCCGATCGGCGCAAGGCGCTCGACGAGCTCGCGCCGATGCAGCGCGACGATTTCTACGGCGTGTTCAAGGCGATGCACGGATCGCCCGTGACCATCCGCACGATCGATCCGCCGCTGCATGAGTTCCTTCCCAAGCGCGAGGATCTGATGGTCGATCTGGCGAAGCTCGAGCTGCAGGGCAAGACCGGGCCAGAGGTCGACAAGAAGAAGACACTGCTGCGCCGCGTCGAGCAGCTGCACGAGTTCAACCCGATGCTCGGCCACCGCGGCGTGCGTCTCGGCGTGACCTATCCCGAGATCACCGAGATGCAGACGCGCGCGATCATCGAGGCGGCGTGCCGCCTTGCGAAGGAGGGCATCAAGTGCGTGCCCGAGATCATGATCCCGCTCGTCGGCGACGTGAAGGAGCTCGAGGACCAGAAGGCCGTCGTCGATCGCGTGGCGAAGGAGGTCATGGAGAAGGCCGGCGTGAAGGTGTCGTACCTCGTCGGCACGATGATCGAGATTCCGCGCGGCGCCCTGACCGCCGACCAGGTGGCGGGAGCGGCACAGTTCTTCTCGTTCGGGACCAACGACCTCACGCAGCTGACCTACGGCTTCTCGCGTGACGACATCGGCAAGTTCCTCGGGGCGTATCAGGAGAAGAAGATCCTGCCGCGCGACCCGTTCGCGTCGCTCGATACGACCGGCGTCGGCCAGCTCGTCGAGATCGGCGTGCAGCGGGGACGCGCTCGCCGCAAGGACCTCAAGGTCGGCGTCTGCGGCGAGCACGGCGGCGATCCGTCGTCGATCCACTTCTTCCAGCATGTGGGGCTCGACTACGTGAGCTGTTCGCCGTTCCGCGTGCCGGTGGCCAGGCTGGCGGCGGCACAGGCCGCGCTGCAGGTCAGAGTGGGTGACTAGGATCTTCGTCCACGACCAGTCGGGCAGCAGAGAGGCCGGCGCCATCGAGCCCGGCTGGCTGCTGCCCGGCTCGGGCGTGACGGTGTGGGTCGACATCGCCGCACCGACGCTCGACGACAGCCGTGTGCTCTCGGACGTCTTCCGCTTCCACGAGTTGGCGGTCGAAGACGCCCTGTCCGAGATCCACCACCCGAAGATCGAATCCTACGGCGACTATCTCTACCTGATCCTGCACCGCATCGACTTCCACGAAACGCAGCGGGAGAAGCGGTTCGCGACCCATGACGTGGACTTCTTTCTCGGCCCCAACTACCTCGTGACGGTTCACGACGGACACTCGCGGTCGATTGCAGCGCAGCATGCCGTGTGTCTGCGTAACCACGCCGCGATGGCCGAAGGGGCCGCCGCGCTCATGCACCGCATCGTCGACGCGCTCGTCGATCACTACAGGCCGGAGGCCGACAAGCTCGAAGAGAGCGTCGATGCGCTGGAAACCCGGGTCTTCGAGTATCCCCGCGAGAATCCGCTGCGCGAGCTCGTGACACTGAAGAAGGACATCGCCGCGCTCAGACGGGTGACCTTGCCGCAGCGCGACGCGATCAGCCGTCTCGCGCGGCGTGAGTTTCCGCAGATCCCGGAGCCGGTTGCGTTGCGCCTGCGCGACGTCTACGACCAGCTCGTCCGCCTCGCCGATGAAAGCACCATGTTGAACGACCGCGTGCAGGGACTGGTTGAGGTGTATCTGTCGTCGCAGTCGAACAGGCTGAATCAGGTCATGAAGGTCATGACGGTGATTGCAACGATCTTCATGCCGCTGACCGTGCTGTCGGGGTTGTTCGGCATGAACGTGCTGCTGCCACACATGCCCGGTCCGTCGTGGCTGGAGTTCTGGTGGATCGTCGGACTGATGGTCGCAATCGCCGGGGTGATGCTGCTCGTGTTCCGCAAGGCGCGGTGGTTGTAGTGGGACGCATTCAGCGCCTTCCGCCCGAGCTGGCCAATCAGATCGCCGCTGGTGAGGTCGTCGAGCGTCCCGCCTCGGTGGTCAAGGAACTGGTCGAGAACGCCATCGACGCCGGCGCCTCACGAATCGCTATTGCCGTCGAGATGGGCGGCAAACGGCTGATCCGAGTTGAAGACGACGGCGTCGGGATGGACGCCGAGGATGCGGTGCTGGCGGTCGAGCGTCACGCGACGAGCAAGATTCGCGCGGCGGCGGATCTCGATGGCATCCGTACGCTGGGCTTCCGTGGGGAGGCGCTGCCCAGCATCGCGTCGGTGTCGCGGTTTCGTCTGCGCACGCGCGCCCGTGGCGCGGCATCGGGCACGGAAGTGCGCATCGACGGGGGTGAAGGGCTGACGTCGGCCGACGTGGGCATGCCCGAAGGGACCGCCATCGAGGTCGGCGATCTGTTCTTCAATCTCCCGGCGCGGCGCAAGTTCCTGAAGTCGGACGCGGCCGAGTCGGCGCAGATTTCGAAGCTCGTCACGCAGATGGCTCTGTGCTATCCCGAAGTCGGGTTCTCGCTGACCAGCGCAGGGAGGCGCGCCATCGAGTGGCCGCCGGCGGCGTCGCTGGCCGATCGGTTCTTCCAGGTGCACGGCGAACGGCCTGACCTCGTCCCTATCGTGAAGGAGGCCGGCGGCATCCGCCTCGAAGGGTTCATCGCCGCACTTGGGGATCAGGGGCCGCTCCGGGGTCAGCAGAACGTCTTCATCAACCGCCGCATCGTCCGCGACAAGACCGTGCAGCACGCCATCGTGCAGGCCTACAGCGTCGCGACGATCAAGGAACGCAGCCCGGAGGTGCACCTGTTCATCACGATTGCTCCCGAGCGTATCGATGTGAACGTGCATCCGACGAAAGCCGAAGTCCGCTTCCTCGAGCAGTCGCTCGTGCACGAGGTCATTCGTCGCGCGATCGGCGAAGCCCTGGGTACGTCCACCCAGCCGCCCGAGCTGTCACTTGCCGCGCCGGCCGTCACGCCCAGCATTCCGTCGACGTCGCCCCTGCCGGGCCTCTGGAGCAACCCGCAGCAGGTCGGGCGGCCCACCAACGGTTGGACGTACCCGGATCGTCCGTATCCGGCCCCGAACCAGAACGAGAACCAGAACCAGAACCAGAACCCGAACCCTGGAACCGAACCCAGGGAACCCCTGGAACCCCTGGAACCCACGGAACCGTCACGTTCAGGTTCCCAACCGCCGCGCTCAGGTTCCCCCCTGCTTCCTCTGGGCCAGTTCCGCAACACGTTCATCCTCTGCGTTGACGATGACGGTGTGTCGATTGTCGATCAGCACGTCGCGCACGAGCGGATTCTGTTCGAGCAGATCAGTGAGCGCTTGTCGTCGGGGCGGCTCGAGTCGCAGCGCATGCTGGCGCCGCTCGTGCTCGAACTGAGTCCGTCGCAGGTCGAAGCCCTGAGTGGGCAAACCGATGAGCTCGCACGTCTCGGCTTCGACGTCGAACAGTTCGGCGGCACGTCGTTGCGGGTCGACGCAGTACCGGCGCTGCTCGACCTGGCAGAGGCCGAAGCCACGATTCGCGCGCTTGCCGACGATGCCGAAGGACTGGAGAAGGGGGCGCGGACCGGTGAGGCCATCCGGCGCATGGCGGCAACTATGGCGTGCCATGCGGCTGTGAAAGCGAACGATCCGCTCACGATGGAGAAGATGCGCTACATCCTGGCTGAGCTGGAACGCACGGCGTACTCGAGCGTGTGTCCGCACGGACGTCCTGTCGTGCTGCGTCTCACGCGACGCGAGATCGAGAAGAACTTTCAACGCATCTGACCGTCTAACGTCTTGACGGTCGTGACAGCGGCTGTTACCCTCGGATCACAACTCGAAAACTGAAGATTGTCGCGCGTGCTCCTCCGCGACTTCTCTCGAACGTAAGGCGTAGTGTATGCGTGCAGGGTCGAAGTCCACCGTGCTGCTGGTCGGCGTCGTTGCCGCGCTGTCGTTTGCGCTCGGCGGCTTCGTCAACCTGCGTCGTGCGAAGGAGCAGGACGCGCGCATCGAAGCGCTGCGTGCCGAGATGGCGAGCTTCGCACGTGACGGGCGCGGTGTCGCCGGGACGTCGGGCGCTGCCGACGACGATGCGGCAGAGCGGAGCCGGCTGATCGATGAGCTGAAGGCGCAGCTCAAGGACGAGATGGGGCTGATGCCCATCAGCCTGCTGCGCGCGCGCGGCGAGAGCTTCGTCGAGCTCTACGCGAAGGACAACTTCGGGCACAGCAACTACGGCACGGCCGGCTATCTGGGCGATGGCTATTTCATCACCGTCAAGCACGCTGTTGTGGCGCTGGGTCCCGATGCCGGAGGAGAGAAGCCGCGGTCGATCGATCGGATCGAACTTGTCATCGGCGGCAAGCGTGTGCGGGCGAGGCTGGTCGATGCGGGCGATGCGGACATGGAAGTCGACCCTGGCGACTGGGCCATCGTGAAGGTGGCGGGCGACGTCGCGCTGCCGGCCTTGAGCGTCGACCTGGACTTCCCATGGGAGTTTGCGGAGCCGATCGTGCGGCTCGGCAACGACTATTCGAAAGGCATCGTGCTGTCGTCGGGCTACATCGGACAGCGGCTGCCGAATCGTCTCGTGACGTCGCTCACCGACGGGCATCCCGGGGTGTCGGGCGGCGGCGTCCTGAACCAGGAAGGCGAGATCGTCGGCATTCCCGTCGGACGGATGCAGGGCGACTATCGCTTCTCGTTCATTCTTCCGCTTCGGGCCGAGATGTTCCGCCGTGTGCCGGCCCTGGCGTATCTGTCGGCGCCGGCTGAGCCGGACGCGACGCCTTCCGCCGAGTAATCTCGCGGGCCGCCGCCAGGCGCTCGCCGATCATCCGTTCCTGCCCCCGTGTGGTCGGGCGGTAGTAGCGCCGGTCCTTGAGCGATTCCGGGAGGCACGCCATCTCCGCAACGCCGGCGGCTTCGTTGTGGGCGTAGCGGTACCCCTTTCCGTAGTCGAGTTCCCGCATCAGCTTCGTCGGCGCGTTGCGCAAATGGTGCGGCACGGGTTCGGCCATCTGCTGCTCGGCGTCTTCACGGGCTTCGTTGTAGGCGACGTAGACCGCGTTGCTCTTGGGCGCGGTGGCCATGTAGATGGCCGCCTGCGCGAGGGCGGTGTTGCCTTCAGGCATGCCCATGAAGTGCACGGCGTCCTTCGCCGCAATCGCGACGGCCAGCGCCTGCGGATCGGCGTTGCCGATGTCCTCCGATGCGAAGCGGACGATGCGGCGCGCGACGTAGAGCGGGTCTTCGCCGGCTTCGAGCATGCGCGCGAGCCAGTAGACCGAAGCATCCGGGTCGCTGTTGCGCATCGATTTGTGGAGCGCCGAGATGATGTTGAAGTGCTCTTCGCCACCCTTGTCGTAGAGCAGGGAGCGACGTTCGATGAGGTCGGCCAGGCGCTCGCGGGTGACGTGCACGGCGGCTGCACCGGCCGACGCCATCTCGAGCATGTTCAGCGCGACGCGTGCGTCGCCGTTGGCATAGCGGGCGATAGCGATCAGCGCGTCATCGTCGGCCGTCACCCCGCGGTTGCCGAGGCCGCGTTCCGTGTCGGCAATCGCGCGCGTCAGGATGGCGACGAGATCGGACTCCTTCAACGCTTCGAGGACGAAGACTTTCGACCGCGACAGCAGGGCCGAGTTCACTTCGAACGACGGATTCTCGGTCGTCGCGCCGACCAGCACGATGTCGCCGGCCTCGACGCGGGGCAGGAAGGCGTCCTGCTGTGCCTTGTTGAAGCGATGGATCTCGTCGACGAAGAGAATCGTGCGCTTGCCGAGGCGGCGGCGGGTCTCCTCGGCTTCGGCCATCACGGCTCTGATTTCCTTGACGCCCGAGAGCACCGCACTGAACTGCACGAACCGCGCGCGCGTCGCCGACGCAATCAGCCGTGCCAGCGTCGTCTTGCCCGTCCCAGGAGGGCCCCAGAGGATGATCGACTGCAGCGTGTCCTGTTCGATGGCGCGTCGCAGCGGACGTCCCGGGCCGAGCACCTTCTGCTGACCGACGTACTCGTCGAGCGTGCGCGGCCGCATGCGCTCAGCAAGCGGCACGGGGCCCGACCGCGTGGCGGCGTCCGACGCGGGCGGGTCGTCGAAGAGCGAGAACGCGTCAGGCATGGGGAGGCGTCCGTTGGCGCTCGGCCTCGTACAGAATCACCGCGGCCGAGAGCGCGGCGTTCATCGACTGCAGCTTGCCGAACATGGGAATACGCACAGCAAGTTCGGCGCGCCGCACGGTGTCGGCGTCGAGGCCGCGTCCCTCGTTGCCGACGAGCAGCACGAACGGTTCGTTCCACGTGATGTCGCGCATGTCGGCGGCCGCGGCGTCGAGCGTCGACGCAATCACGCGCACGCCGGTCGGGCGTGCCTCCGCGAGCAGGTCGTCGAGCGACGCCTCGGCCAGCGGCACGCGGAAGGCGCTGCCCATCGACGCGCGCAGGGCCTTCCAGCCGCGAAGGTCTGCCGTCGCGCCGCACGCGATGACGCCCGTGCCGCCCGCGGCTTCGACCGCCCGCACCACCGCTCCGGCGTTGCCGGGATCCTGCACGTCGACGAGCGCCACGGCCATGGCCGGGATGTAGGGCTGGCCCTCCGGCGCATGCTGGGGAATGGTGTCGGCTACGCTTGCCGCCGGCAGCGAGGCGATGCCGACGATGCCGCTCGGCGAGCGCACGGGGCTCGCCGCCTGAACGATGTCGTCGGCGGCGAGGTAGACGGGTGCGACGCGTTCAAGGGCGGCCACGAGCGCCTTGTGCGTGTCGGCGAGGCGGCGACTGACGATGACCGTTTCGAGAGCGACGCCGGCCGCCAGCGCGTCTTCAAAGAGGTGCACGCCGTCGAGCAGCACGCGGTCGCCGTCCCGGCCGCGGGCGAGGGCCCGGCAGTTGCGCACGGCGGCGTTCTGGCGGCTGGCGATCGCGACCGGCATGAACCCCGAGAATAGCACCGGCCGGATGTTAGAATCGCCCTGAATGAAGGAACGGCTTCTCAAGCGGTTCAAGGACGAGATCGCGGCACTCGAGCGCGAGCTCAAGGTCGAGCTGCCGAAAGAGATTCTGCGCGCGCGCGAGCTCGGAGACCTCAAGGAGAACGCGGAGTACCACGCCGCGAAGGAACGGCAGCGCCTGGTCGAAACGCGCATCAGCATGCTGAGCGGGCGGGTGGCCGAGATCGAGCTGATGAACCTCGACAAGATTCCGACGGATCGGGCGGGGTTCGGATCGACGCTGCACGTCACCGAGAACGGCACGGCCTTGACGTTCCAACTCGTGATGCCCGAAGACGCGGATCCCCCGAAGGGCCTGATTTCGGTGGCGTCGCCCATTGGCCGTGCCCTTTCGGGCAAGGAAGAGGGCGACGTCGTGAAGGTGCCGACCCCGAACGGCATTCGCGAGTTCGAGATCACGAAACTCATCACCATCCACGACGAAGCCTGACGTGAGCGCCTCGGGCTACTCGCCGCGCCTGCGCACCGCCATCGTCTTCACCGGGGCCGGCACGGCCGGCGTCTACCACGCCGGCGTGCTCAAGGCGCTCGGGGAAGCGGGCATCAAGGTCGATATCGCCGCCGGTCACGGCGTCGGCGCTGTCTCGGCCGCGTTCACGGCCGTCGATGGCGCGAGCAAGCTGCACGAAGCGCAGGGACTGTGGCTGCGGCCGGGCGTGACGTCCGCCTACGGCTGGCGGCGCGGACTGCGTATCGCGGGCGGCGCTCTGCTCGTCGCCGCTGCGCTGATCCTCTCGCCGCTGTTGCTGCTCGTCGTGACGCTGGGCGTGTATCTGGTTGGCCTGCTGCTGTCTCTGGCGAGTCTGACCGACGCGGCCGCCGCAATGACGCGCGCGTATCACGCGCTGCTCGAGACCGCGATTGCGCCTGAGGCCCTACCCACGGTGATGCCGCGGGCCGTCGTCCTCCTGCTGCTGGTCACGTTGATCGCGCTCGTCATCTCGTGGTTCAGGGCCCGCCTGGCGACGCGAGGGGGGCGGCGGCGTATGCGCGGCGCGTTCTGGCAGCGTGTGTTTGGCGCACCGCTGGCGCACACGCGCCTGGTCGATGCCGTGATGTCGCGTCTCTGGGAACTGGTGCGCGGGCTGATGACGGCACCACGTCCGGCCCCGCCCGACTTCGGCCGCCGCTACGCCGAACTGCTCAGTGAGAATCTCGGACAGCCGGGGTTCAAGGAACTGCTGATGACGGTGCACGACGTCGATGCCCGCCGGGATCTCAGCGTGACGCTGCTCGCCGAGCCGCATCGGACGGCCTTCCACGCGCGACGCAGCGACGGCCGTCCGCGTGAAGGTGAGACGATCGATCTCGCCGGCGTGCAACGCGACGCGATGGCGACCGTGCTCGAAGGGGCACTGGCCATGCCGCTCGTGACGGCCACCGCGCGTCTCACGTTTCCCGCTGATAGCTACTGGCGCGGCGAAACGCATCGGCTGGTCGATCGCCCCGGCTGTCTGTTGCACCTGATCGACGAGGCCGCGGCCGCTGGGGCAGAGCAGGTCATCATCGTGTCGGCCGCGCCGCCGCCATCGGGGCCGCACCAGCTGCGGGCCGCGCGTGCTGATATCGCCGGCTTCACGGGGGAGGTCGTCCGCGGCATCGAAACGGCCTCGCTGGCAGAAGTCGAACGCGTCGCCCGTGCGCGCATGACGGCGTGTTTCGTGATCCGGCCCGACTACAACCCCGTCGGTCCGTTCGACTTTGCCGGCGCGGACGATGACGCCTCCGACCGCCGCATGACGCTGGCCGAGCTGATGGAGCGCGGCTACCGCGACGCCTATCAGCAGTTCATCGAGCCGGTCGTGGCCGCCAGCGGCGAACGTTTGTAAAACGGGGACAGACCCCGTTTCTTAAACGGGGTCTGTCCCCGTTTTTCGCGGCCGACCGGGCGGGCGGACGATCAGCCCGCCGGCGTGGGCCTTGAGCCAGGCCTCGTCGCCGAAGGGGCGATTGAGCCGGATCGCTCGCGCGATGGCGAGATCGATGTGCGGTTCGTTGAGAAACGCGCGCCATTCGGCATCTGGCAGAAATTCCAGCGGTAGCAGCTCGGGACCTGGCTCGCCGGTCGCCCGCTGGAAGGCGCTTCCCCACGGCCAGTCTTCCGCGCGCTTCGAAAGGCCGGCCGCCCGTGCATTTCGCTCGACGTAACGACAGAGGCGCGCGAGGTGCAGGTCTGGCTGTACGGCGATCGACCTGAAGCGCCCCTGGTAGACAGGGCCGGGGCCAACGCGAGCATGCGCGCGGCACCACCGGACAGCGTGCGTAGTCGTCAACCAGTGCATGGTCGCGCTGAGATGACGGACGTTCAGCGGCCGCACTACGAGGTGCCAATGATTCGGCATCACACAGTAGGCAAGCAGAGGCAGTCCGTAGGCTGCTACCGCCTCGGTCAGCACACGGACGAATGCGCGATAGTCGTCCGGCGTGTGAAAGAGCCGCGCACGAACGCTTCCGCGATTGATGACATGAAAGAACCGGCCAGGTTGCCGCTTGCGCGAGAGACGTGCCATGCGAACGCCAGGGGCAAATCAGGTGCCCGGCGATAGCTGCCCCGCGTACCAGTTAACGTGCCTGTCCTTGTTGCTGTCATTCTGGCACCCCATCCGCGTCGATAGCGATGCCGTTTCGGCGATCCACGAAAACGGGGACAGACCCCGTTTTCGAAACGGGGTCTGTCCCCGTTTTTATCTCAGTGCCGCGATGGGGTCCTGGCGCGAGGCGCGCCGCGCGGGGAGCAGTGAGGCGGCGATCGCGACGCCCACGAGGATGAGTGCCGCAACGGTCACTGCAAGGGGATCCGTCGGCTCGACGCCGAAGAGCAGGCTCTGCATCCAGCGCGCCATGAGCAGCGCCGCCGGCGCACCGATGATCACGCCGATAGCCACAGGACGCAGGCTCTCAGTCAGCGTCGTCCTCACGATGTCGCGTCGCGCTGCGCCCAGAGCGATGCGGACGGCCAGCTCTCGCTGTCGCAGGCTGACACTGTAGTTCAACACCCCGTAGATGCCGATCGCGGCCAGCGCGAGCGCGGCCAGGCCGAACGCCGAGATCAGCAGTGCCGCGAAGCGCGTTTCTGCTTCTTCCTCGGCAAGCCACCCATCCAGTGTCGAGATATTGAAGAGCGGCAAGCCAGGGTCGAGACGGCGTACGACGTCGCGCACGGCACTGACGAGCGTGGCAGGATCGTTTCGCGCCCGGACGAGAGCCACAAGCGAGCGGTCGGCCATCTGGGCGTGCGCCACGTAGAGATCGCGCGCTGAATGCTCACGGCCTGCGAGACGTCCGCGATGCTTCGCGTCGGCGGCAAGGCCGACGACCGTCAACAGCGGCGAGTCGATGCGGTCGGTTCGCCATTTGATGCGCTTGCCGATGGGGTCCTCGCCGGGCCACAGGATGTCTGCGAGCGTCTCGCTGACAACGACGACGCGCGTCGTATCGAGGCGGTCGTCGGCAGTGAACTCGCGGCCGCGTCGCAATGGAATGCCCGACGCGCGCAGCGCCCCTGGGGTGATCGTGTGTCGCCAGGCCATCATCCGTTCGGATTGCGGCGTCGCGTCTTCGCGGCCTGGAAAGGTAACCCACGTGTTGCGCCCCGGTCGGCCTGGTCCCCAGAGGAATGCGGACTCTGCGCCAGGAATCGCCGAGAGCTCGCGCGAGATGTCGATCGCGAACTGGATAGCGGCGTCGTGTTCCTCATATCGGTCGCCGCGTAGATCCATCTGGACGGTGAGCAGCCGCTCCGTGTTGAAACCAAGCCCGTCGGCACGCAGCCGGCTCAGACTTGCGATCATGAGATGCGACTGGACGAGCAGGACGAGGGCCATGACGACCTCGCCGGCAATGAGCAGTCGCCGACTCTGTGAGCCGCGGACGCTGACGCCGCCCCGGGGCTCGCCGACCGCGCCAACCGTCGCGCGCACAGCGATCGCTGACGTCGCGATGCCCAGGGCACAGCCGATGGCGAGGGCGAGCAGGGCAGCCAACATGAAGAAGCTGATGCCGTGACGAACACCGCTCAACCGCGGCAGCAGTTCGACGGGCATCAACGACGTCAGTGCGGCCTGCGCGCTCCACGCCAGCGCCACGCCGGCGATGCCACCAAGCGCGCCAAGGACGACGGCCTCCGTCGTGACGAGACTCACGATCTGTGACGTGCGAGCACCCAGGGCGCGACGGACGCCGATCTCGGTGGCACGCGACGTGACCCGCGCGAACAGCAGATGGGCGACGTTCGCGATGGCGAGCAGCAGGACAAGGGTCGAGCCGGCACCGAGTAGCAGGATGGCGCCGCGAATGTCTCGCGTCAGGCGCTGCTGCAAGCCATCGACCCAGAACGTGAATCCCTGGTTGGCCGTGTGCTCGGCAGCCAGCGTCTCCCCGATCGCGCGAAGTTCTGTCGAGGCGTCCTCGACCGTTGCGTAGTCGGCAAGCTGGGCCAGCGCCCAGAAGTTCCGCGCACCGCGCTCGGTGAGCATGTTCGGCCCGGAGAACGTCGGCACCATCATCAGCGGCACGAAGATGTCGGTGTCGAAGACGTCGCCCTCGTTCGACAGCAGGTCGGCGAACGCGGGATCGAGGATGCCAACGACAGTCAGCGCGACGTCGCTGAAGTGGAGCGTCCCGCCGAGCACGGCAGGGTCGGAGCCGAGGCGGTCTCGCCAGAAACGATGGGTGAGGACGACAACGGGATGCGCATTGGGGGCCGTGTGATCACGGGCGTCGAGGAGACGTCCCACGGCCGGGCGCGCCCCGAGCAGGGCGAGGTACTCCGGGTCGGCGAAGGTCGCGAAGACGCGTTGCGGGTCGCCCGCGCTCTGACGAAAGGCGAGCGCGCGACCGGTCTGATACGCAGCGATGCGCGTGATCGAGCGGCTGCGCGCGCGCATCTCGTCGATGTCGAGAATCGACACCTGATCGCCTCCGCCGCTCGCGCCGGGAAAGCTGGAGCTGACGAACAGCAGGCGCTGCGCATCGGGATAGGGAAGTGGGCGCAGCAGCACGGCGTCAGCGACGCCGTAGATCGCGAGCGTCGTGCCGATGCCTACCGCGAGCGTGAGCACGGATGCGACTGTCAGGCCGGGAGTGCGGCTCAGTCGGCGACCTGCGTACATCACGTCCTGCCACAGGCGGAGCCGTCCGCGAGTCTGCCGTCGGCTGGCACTGATCAGATCGCGTGCGTAGCGCAGCGACGCCCTGCGCGACTGGCGATGGCCTCGCAGGAAGTCCTCACGGAGGTCCCCTCCGATGGCCTCGCGATCATCCGGGCCCAGACACAGACGCTCGAGCAGCCGCAGCCAGGGCGGGATCACAGCGCCTCCAGCTTGCGCGTCAGACCTTCGGTCATCGCGCTCCAGGTTTCGTAGGCCGCGGCAAGTGCCACACGACCGGCCTTTGTCAGCGCGTAGAACTTGCGGCGCCGGCCCCCGCGCTCGGCGGTTGGCTCGCCCATATGCGACCGCAGGAGATGTTTCGCTTCGAGCCGATCGAGCGTGGTGTAGATGGAACCAATCGCGATGCTGCGCTGTGTCCGTGCTTCGATGTCGCGGCGGATGGTTGCGCCATATGCGTCGGCGTCGAGCCGCAAGACAGAGAGAAGGACCAGCTGTTCGAATTCGCCCAGGTACGACGTCGTCATATTAGGACGACATTGTAGGGCATATCAGGGCGCGGGCCGCAGGCCCCAAGACGCGGGGCGCGAAGCCCATACCTCCGCGCGAAGACGTGTCAGACGTCTTCGCGCAGGGCGACCATTGGATCGATGCGCGCGGCCCGGCGAGCGGGAATCGCGCTTGCCACGGCTGCGGCAATCATGAGGACGAGCGTTGTCGCCGCGTACGTCGGCACATGCCGGCCTGGCACCTCATACAGGAAGGTCTCAATCACGCGTGACGCGGCAATCGCGAGCGTGAGCCCGATGATGGCGCCGCCGACCGCAAGACCCAGTCCGCGTCGCAGCACGAGTCCCCCCACCTGGGACGGCGCCGCGCCCAGGGCCAGACGCAGACCGATCTCGCGTCGTTGCTGGTTCGTCGTGAACGACAGCACGCCATACACGCCAATCAACGCGAGCAGCGCTGCGCCGGCGCCGAAGGCCGACACGAGCACAGCCTGGAATCGCTGACGCCGCAGTGCGCGTTGCAACTGCTGCTCGCCCGTCAGTATCGACGCGACGGGCTGGTCGGGTGCGAGCTCCCGCACCGTGCGCCGCAGAAGGTCGATCGCCGCCTCGGCAGACGCCTCGCTTCGCACCGCAATCTGTGAGGGCGCGCGTGCGGGGACCTGTCGGTAGGGCATGTAGACGTGCGGGCTGTGATCCATGCGATGGGACTGCCGGATGTCCCCGGCGACGCCGACGACGGTCATGGGTTCGTCGAAGGTGACCCAGCCGATTTCACGACCGATGGGATCCGCATCACCCCACGCTCGGCGCGCGAACGACTCGGAGACGATGGCGACGCGCTGCGAGTGCGCCGTGTCGGTGGCCTGGAAGGCGCGCCCGCGCACGAGCGGGTGTCGGAGCGCGTCGAAGTAGCCGTCGTTGACGAGGCGCCAGTAAGACAGGATTGACCCGACCTCGCCCTCGGGGCTCCTGGCGACGAATCCGCCACCCATCGAGCCGGCCGCACGCAGCGGGAGTCCCTGCGTCAGCGCGACACCGGTGATGCCCGGCGTCGCCAGCAGACGTGCTTCGAGATCGGCATAGAACTGCAGCGTCTGCGGTGTCACGTCGGATCGTGGAATGTCTGCGAACAGCAGACCCCGCGCGTCGAATCCGAGCGAAACGTTGCCCAGACGTACGTAGCTCTGAAGCACGAGTCCCGCCGCGGTCAGCAGGGCCAGAGCAAGCGCCGTTTCGACGATGACGAGACCGCCGAGGAAACGGCGACCCGCGACGACGCCGCGTCCGGCCCCCGCGAGACCCGGCGCGACGTCACGACGAGCGGCCTGCCAGGCAGGAAAGAGACCGAAGATCACCGACGTCAGCACGGCGACTGCGACCGTGAAAAGCACGACGCGTGGGTCGAAGACGACGACCGGCGCCTGGCCGACGGCGTCGGGCGCGAGGGTAAGCAGCACCCTGGCTATCCAGGCCGCGAGCAGGAGGCCTGCGGCGGCTCCCGCAAGACCAATCACCGAGGATTCGATCAGAATCTGCCCAGCGAGACGTGCTCGCCCCGCGCCAAGTGCGCCGCGGACGACGAACTCCCGCTGACGGGCGCTGATGCGCGCCAGCGTAAGGCTGGCGACGTTTGCGCAGGCAATCAGCAGCACGAGCGCCGTCGCTCCGAAGAGAGTCAGCACGTCGCGTCCGATCGGGCCCACGGTTTCGTCCTGCAGTCCGGCGACGCGCGCGGGCATGCCGCGGCCAGGGCGTGATTCGTTGACAGCTGTCGCCTCCGCGGTTGCCGCGTCGAGCGTGAGGCCGGGCCGCAGCCGTGCGAAGACCCACAGCATGCGGTTCTCGTCAGTCGGGTCGACGCGAAGGGGGCGCCACAGGTCGTAGCTGTAGCCGAGCAGCGGTACCTCGGGCGGCAGCACGCCGATGATCTCGAACGGCTGTCCATCGAGGGAGATCGGCCTGCCCAGTACGTCCGGACTGGCGCCGAGATGCGTGCGCCAGAAATCGTGCGAGACGATGGTCACGTGCGCTGCGCCGAGTGCGGCATCCTTCGCTGAGAAGTTCCGGCCCATGGCCGGTGCAATCTGCAGCGTGTCGAGCAGGTCGGGCGAGGCTTCGATAGACCGCAGGCGCAGGGGATCGCCGAGCCCCGTCAGGTTGACGGTCGCGATCGTCCAGGGAGCGATGTGTTCGAATGACGAGGCCTGCTCACGCCACGCGGTCGCGGAGGCCGGTGCGGGGGTGTTCGAAAAGATGTTGGCGCTGGGAATCGTTTCCCAGATGACGACGAGCCGCTCGGGCTGACCGAAGGGCAGGGGACGGAGCAGCCAGGCGTTGACGACCGCGAAGAGCGCGGTTGTCGCGCCGACGCCGAGCGCCAGGGTGAGGAGCATGGCGGCCGTGGCGAGCCGATCGCGGCGCGCCAGGCGCACCGCGAAGGTCACGGCATGGCCGAGGGAATTCAGAAACGCAGCGGCAGACATCGGAGACCTTTCGCGCACGCGGAACGCGTGCCAGTGCAGGGCAATGACAAGGCCGACCAGGCGGCGCCAGGCGCGCCAGCGTGAGACGGCCGCATCCGTATGCCAGCGTTCTTCGAGATCGCCGGCAAGCGAATCGGCAATCGACTCGGGCAGCGTGCGGGTGAGCCGCTCGATCGTCTTCCGGGGAACGCTGCTCATTGGTCGTCGGGCACCAGGCCGAGGCCGGCCCACATCCGTTGCGTGCTTGTGCACTCGCGGCGCAGGCGTGCCATGCCAGTGGCCGTCACCGTGTAGAAGCGGCGGGCCCGCCCGCCGCGCGTGGCCGTTGGCTCGCCGAGCCGTGAGCGGAGCAGGCGCTTCTTTTCGAGACGATCCAGGGTGATGTACACGCTGCCCAGCGACGTACGCTGGCCCGTGCGTTCTTCGATTTCCTGGTGCACACGCGTGGCTACGGCATCGTCGCCGGCTTGGAGGACGCCCAGGAGCACGCGCAGTTCGAGTTCGGCAAGCAGCGGCATCTATTTACCTTACATCGATAAGGAAATAGACGAGACGAAGCGGGGAAAAGTTTGCTGGGCGAGGGCGCGAGGCAGGGCTCAGGGCGCAGGGTCAGGACGATCGTCCATCGTACGTGGACGCGCTTCGCTCACTCCGCCCTCAGCGCGACCATCGGGTCGACGCTGGCGGCGCGGCGGGCGGGCAGCGCACTCGCCACGAGCGCCGCCAGGGCCAGCACGCCAATCGCGCCGGCAAACGCCCGCGGATCGGTGACGTCCATCCTGAAGAGGAACGCCTGCGCGGTCGCCGACAGGAACCAGGCGGCCGTCCCGCCAAGCACGAGGCCCATCGCCACCAGTACGCCCGCACTCCGCAGGACCATGCCGACAACAGAGCCGCGGGTGGCGCCGAGCGCCATGCGGACGCCAATCTCGCGCGTGCGCTGTGCGACGACGTAGGCCATGACGCCGTAGATCCCGACGGCCGCAATCACGAGCCCCAGCACGCCGAACAGACCGAGCAGCAGCATGTTCAGCCTGCGTTGGGCTGTCCGCCGTGCCAGCACTTCTTCCATCGTCCGGATGTTGCGCAGCGGTACTTCGGGCATCGCTGCGAGAACGGCAGCGCGCGCGTGCGGTACGAGGGCGTGAGGAGTGCCGTCGGTCTTGATCACCAGCTCGCTGAAGATCGTCCGTCCCTGCGCGATGGGTACATACGCTTCGGTGCGCGGCTCTGTCTCGAGGCTGCTCTGGTAGACGTCTCCAACCACACCGACGATCGTCCGGTCGCCATTGATGCCCACCTGGCGCCCGATGGCGCTCTCGCCCGGGAAGTACTTCCGGGCCGCTGACTCATTGATGATGACGACCTGCGCCGCGCCCTCACGGTCAGCCGGTTCGAAGTACCGGCCTTCGCGCAGCGGAATACCCATCGCCCGGTGATAGTCGGACGTAACGCGTCGAATGCTGATGGCCGCATCCGCGCGCTCGAGCGTACGGCCGGGAATGGTGATGGTCGTGATGCTCATGCTGCCGCCCATCGGCATACCGCCCGAGATGGCCGACGCGTAGACAACGCCTGGCGTCTGTTGCAGCTGGTCGACGATCTGCTGCACCTGCGTCGCGTAGTTCGGCAGGCTGTCGCCAGTGGTGTTGTCGTCGATGCGCGGGTACACGCCTGCGGTCAGCACGTTGCGGCTGTCGAATCCCGGATCGATTTTCATCAGCGTGCGGAAGCTGCCGATGAAGAGCGCCGCGCCGACCAGCAGGATCACGGCAAGTGCGACTTCGGCGACAACGAGCGCATTGCGCATGCGCTGGCGCGCGCCGCCGGCGCTGGCGCCGCGGGCGCCGTCCTTGAGCGCGCTCGTGAGGTCGGGCCGCGACAGCTGCAGGGCGGGGACGAGACCGAACAGCAGCCCGGTAAACAGCGACATCAGGAGGGCCGCGCTCAACACGCGCAGGTCGATGCCGATCGTCGAGATGCGCGGCACACCGTCGGGCATCGAGGACTTCAGCACGTCGACACCCCACCAGGCGAGCAGCAGCGCGAGCGCTGCCCCGGCCAGCGAGAGGACGAGGCTCTCGACCAGCAACTGGCGCATCAGGCGCCACCGCCCGGCCCCCATGGCCGCGCGGATGCCAATCTCACGTTCCCGCGTCGAAGCCCGCGCGAGCAGCAGGTTCGCGACGTTGGCGCACGCAATCAGCAGCACGATCACGACCGCGCCAAGGAGCATCAGCATCCATTGCGCCGTTCGCGCGCCGACGATGTGGTCGCGCAGAGGCCGGACGCCGGCCAGCGTGTCCTTGTTCCACTCGGGGTGCTCCTGCTGCAGCGCCCGCGCGATCTGGTCCATGTTGGCCCGCGCCTGCTCCAGGGTGACGCCCGGCTTGAGGCGCGCGATGGACTGCAGGTAGATGCTGACGCTGTTGGGGTTGCGGATCCGTTCGTCCGGCGGCACGACGTACCGCACCCAGAACTCGGTCGCACGGGTTGCACCGCCGGGATACGCGAACTCCGCCGCCATGACACCGATGACTTCGTACGCGCCACCGTCGACCGGTACCTGCACGCCGATGACGTTCGGGGCCGCACCGAACAGCCGGCGCCAGAAGCCTTCA
>Ga0079224_100001467_pt1 | contig 27173 bp, 19 predicted proteins | sample Stecom2015_FD_80414 | JGI IMG/M metagenome (GOLD analysis project Ga0079224, IMG submission 80414) | Agricultural soil microbial communities from Utah to study Nitrogen management - Steer compost 2015 | ecosystem: Environmental > Terrestrial > Soil > Agricultural land | place: USA: Utah... | reverse complement strand
GAGGCGATGGTGCAGGCGGTGCGCCGCACCGACCCGACCCGTCCGGTGATCTACGAGCAGGACTACGCCGCGGAGTACGTGGACGTGTTCTCGCTGATGTACTCCTCGATCGATGAGTCGGAGCAGATCGGTCGCCGCGAGCTGAGCACGGAGTACCAGGACAAGCTCACCGGCATGCTGCGCGGTTTCGCGCTCGACGTCCCGGAGGGCCACTTCCAGTACCCGCCGGCGCTCAGCAAGCCGTTCCTGTGGATCGAGTACGCGCACGCGATGGGCAACGGCGCGGGCTCCCTGAAGGAGTACATGGAGCTCACCGAGCGCTACCCGGCGCTGCACGGCGGCTTCATCTGGGAGTGGATCGACCACGGCCTGGTCACCACCGATGCCGAGGGCAACACGATCTTCGGCTACGGCGGCGACTTCGGCGAGCGCCTGCATGACTCGAACTTCGTGGCCGACGGGCTCGTCCTGCCGGACCGCACCCCCTCGCCCGCGCTGCTGGATGCGAAGCACCACTACTCCCCCGTGGGGCTCGAGGTGCGTCCCGGCACCGTCACGGTCACGAACCGCTACGCCTTCTCCGATCTCTCCCACCTGCGGGCGGAGGTGTCCGTGGACGCCCAGCAGACCTGGCAGGAGCTGGTCCTGCCGGAGCTCGCCCCCGGGGCGAGCGCCGAGCTGGCGCTGCCGGCGCACGACGGCGCGGTCACCACGGTGCGCCTGCTGACCCGCGAGGCGCAGGGCCCGGTCCCGGCCGGCCACCTGATCATCGCCGCGGACCACGTCGAGCAGGCCCGCCTCGCGGCGGAGACCACGCTGGCCCCCGCGCCGGCGGTGCTCCCGCAGGAGGCGGCCGACGGGACCTGGTCGCTGGGTCCGGCGCGCTTCGACGACCTCGGCCGCCTGGTGGGTCTCGGTGGCCACGCGATCGAGGAGGCGGGCGTGGACCTCTACCGCGCTCCGGTCGACAACGAGCGCGCACGCACCCGCTACCCGCTCGAGGCGCGCTGGAAGCGCATCGGGCTGGATGTGGCCCGTCGACGCCTGGTCTCGATCGCAGCGGACGGCGAGCACCTCGTGGTGCGCAGCCGCATCGGTCTGGACGGCTCGGCGCTCGGCGCCGACGTGCTCGAGCGCTGGCGGGCCGACGCCGACGGCGCGGAGGTCGAGGTGACCGTCACCCCGTCGGAGATCTGGCCGAGGGATCTGCCGCTGCCGCGGATCGGCTGGACCTTCGCGCTGCCCACCGCCCCGGACCAGGTGGAGTACGCCGGGTACGGCCCGCACGAGTCCTACCCGGACACGGGCGGCGGCACGACCTTCGCCCGCCGCCGCGCGAGCCTGACCGAGCTGCAGGTGCCGTACGTGTTCCCGCAGGAGAACGGGAACCGGGCCGGGACCGTGCACGCCGTCCTCTCCGGCGGCGGCGGGCCGGGCCTCGAACTGCGCGCACCGGAGGGTCTCGGCCTCGCGGTGCGGCCCTGGTCCAGCGCGGAGCTGGATCTGCGCTCGCACGACGGGGCGCTGCGCGCCGACGGCCGCACCTGGGTGACGCTCTCGGCGGCGCTGCACGGCGTGGGCTCGGCAGCCTGCGGTCCGCTCCCGCTGCCGCAGTACGTGCTCTCCGCCCGGGAGGAGACGTTCCGCTTCCGTCTGTCGACGACCGACTGACCCTCCCGACACCCCGCGCTCACGGCGGCGCCCGCTAGGCTGAAGCGGGCGTCGCCGTGACGCCGTGACGAGGCAGGACCGAAGGGGAGCAATGACTCAGGGGTACGGACAGCAGCCGGGCGGACAGGACCAGTGGGGCCAAGGCGGCCAGAACCCGTCAGGCGACTCCTGGGGCCAGCCCTCCCCCGCACCGCAGCAGAACCAGTGGGGCCAGCCCTCTCCCGCGGCCGCGCCGGGCGGCTACCCGGGTGCCGCGCAGCCTCCGGCCGGCCCGCAGTACGCCGGGCAGCAGTTCGCTGGTCAGCAGTACGCCGGCGCGCAGCTCGCGCCTGACTACGTGAACTGGCGGCGTGTCAAGCTGCTGGGCCTGCTGCTCCTGGGCGGCGCTGCGCTGCTGGTCATCTTCCGCGTGGGCGCCGGGATCGGTTACATCGTGGGCGCCGACGTCGTCAGCGACGCGAGCGCCGATGGGCTCCCGAGCGCTGTCGGCCTGGGGTCGAGCATCGTGGCGACCCTCTTCGCGATCGGGAACCTCGTGGTGAGCCTCGCGATGCTCGTCATCGCCATCATGGCGGCGGTCACCGGCCGCGGTAAGGCCCGCGTGGGCGGCATCATCGTCGCCGTCGCGATCCCCGTCGCGGTCGTCCTGTCCTGGATCATCGGCCTGATCATGACCCTGATCATGTTCGCCGCCTCTACGAACGGCCTGCTCACTGCGAACGACTACCGCATCATCTACGGCGTGGACCTGCTCCGCGCGGTCCTCATGGTCGCGGTGATCGCCTATGGCGCGTACATGGTGCACAGCACCGCGCGCAAGAAGCTCGGCGCCTGATCTGCTGAGAGCCTGAACGGCAGGCGCCCAGCGCCTGCTCTCGACTCCTGGCGACGCCCCGGTCCCCTCCCGCCCCGGCGGGCGGAGGCCGGGGCGTTCTCGTGCTCGGCACCGGGCGTCGTCCAACGCCGACCGTGTCTCACGGGTCGAGGAGGAACGTCTCTCCGGAGTCCGTCGTCACGAGCGCTCTCCCGCCGCCGACGGCGCGGACCGCCTCGGGCTCGCCCGGCAGGTCCACGCTCGCCAGGACCGTCCCCTCCTCCGCGTCGACGATGCGCAGGCGCCGCCCATCGCGCGGGTCCAGCGGATGCTCTCGCAGCAGCGGGTCCAGGACCACCACGGTGCCCGCGGCGACGGTGCCGCGCACTGCAGCGTCCTCGCTCGCTCCGTCCTCCGTGGCCGCGGTGGTCAGCGGCAGGCTCCACTGCTCGGTGCCGTCGGCGGTGTCGTAGGAGACGAGCTGCCCGGCCTCGTTGACGATCACCATCGTGTCCCCGTCGATGCCGAGCCGGGAGCGGAAGCCGGTCACCTCGGCGAGGCCCTGCCCGCCGGGCGCGGTCCAGGCGCTCTGCGCGCCGGAGACGACGATCTCGCCGGTCACCTCGCTGCCCGCCTCGGTGCCGTGGGCGAGCACCCGTCCGTGGTCGAGCATGACCTCCCACTCCCCCGCCGGTGAGGGGTCCGAGGTCCACAGCGCCTCCCCGGCGCGGAAGGCGGTGGCCGTGAGCGCACCGTCCTCATCCGCGCAGGCGGTGAGCACCACCGGGGCGAGGTCCGCCTGTGTCGGGGCGGGGACGGCCTCGGGGGCGGTCACGGCGATCCGGCAGTCCTCCTCGGGGCTGGCAAGGCGGCGGCCGACGGCGATGCCGGTCGCGGGGTCGAGCTGGAACCAGCCCTGCACCTCGTCATAGCGCAGCGGCACGGCCGGGACGATGCCGGAGTCCTCGAGGGCGGCGGCGAGGTCGAGGCCGGTCACGTCGTGGGCGGGGAGCCAGGTGCCGGCGGGATCCGGGCCGCGCGTCGTCTCAGGGACCTGGAACTCCCACAGCGGCTCCTCGCCCGCGGTGAGGTCCACACCGCGCAGGGTGCACAGCCCGTCCGTGCAGGAGTGGAGGATGAGGAGGTCGCCGGTGAGGGAGAGCGGGACGCCGGGGAGGGTCTGCTCGGGCGGGAGCCCGTCGGGGCTGGAGAGGGTGGGATCCAGGTGGAGGATGCGGGTGGCGGCGCCGTCGGTGAGCAGCAGGCGGGTGCCGTCGGCGGCGAGCGCGGCGGACTCTCCCTCGGTTCGGGGAACCGTGCGCACGCTGTTCCCGGTCAGCAGCTCGAGCCGGTCGGCGCGGCGCACGACGGCCGGGGCCTCCGCTCCCTGCTCCGTGGCCGGGACCGTGAGCAGCCGGTCATCGCCCGCGAGCGGGTCGATGCGGGCGGCCTCCGCCGCGGGCCAGGGCGTATGCGCGGCGAGCACTGCGGGGAGCGTGAGCGCGGCGGTCAGCGCGAGGCCGAGCCCGCCCGCGAGCAGCCCTCGTCGGCCCAGCAGCCCTCGTCGGCCGGAAGGAACTCTCCGAAGCGGCAGCGCGAGCACCGCGGCGGCGAGCGCGGTGCCGGCGAGCACGCCCGCGGCGAGCCGGAGCGCGCCCAGCAGGAAGTGCGCCCCGAGCAGGGCGCAGATCCCGGCGAGGGCTGCGAGTGCGACCGCGGTCCCGAGTGCGAGGACCGGGTCGGCCCCTTCGCGCTGCGGGTCGCTCACCGGGCCTCGCCGTAGTAGGCGCCGGTGGTCTCCTCCCGCAGGGCGTCGAAGGAGCCGTCCTGCAGGGAGGCGCGGATGCGGTCCACGAGCCGCACCACGAAGCGCTCGTTGTGGATCGTGCACAGCGTCGAGGCGAGCATCTCCTTGGCGCGGAAGAGGTGGTGCACGTACGCGGCGGTGTAGTGCGTGCAGGTGTAGCAGTCGCAGGTCTCGTCGATCGGCGCGAACTGGCGGCGATAGCGGGCGCCGGTGAGGTTCACCCGTCCGGTGCGGGTGTAGACGGCGCTGTTGCGCGCCACGCGGGACGGGGAGACGCAGTCGAAGGTGTCGGCGCCTGCGGCGATCGCGATGAACAGGTCGTCGACCTCGCTGATCCCCAGCAGGTGGCGGGGCTTCTGTTCGGGCAGCTCCTCGGTCACCCAGCGCACGATCGTGCCGAGGTTCTCCTTCTCGAGCGCGCCGCCGATCCCGAAGCCGTCGAACGTCCAGCCCTCCACGTCCATCGCGCCGAGGTCGCGGGCGGCCTGGCGGCGCAGGTCCTCGTACTGCGCGCCCTGGATCACGCCCCACAGCTGCTGGTAGGGGCGGTGGGTGCGCTCCGAGGTGAGGCGGGCGTGCTCGGCGAGGCAGCGGATAGCCCACAGCCGGGTGCGCTCGAGCGCCTTCTCCTGATAGCCGCGGGAGTTCATGAGGGTGGTGAGCTCGTCGAAGGCGAACATGATGTCCGCGCCGAGGCCGTGCTGGATCTGCATCGAGACCTCGGGCGTGAAGCGGTGCTCGTCGCCGTTGATGAAGGAGCGGAAGGTGACGCCGTCATCGTCCACGTGGGCGAGACGCTCCTTGCCCTCGCGCACGGCGTCGTCCTCGCCGCTCGCGGTGCGGGCCTTCTCCCCGCCGGAGAACTCGGAGGAGAGCACCTTCTGGAAGCCGGCCCCGAGGCTCATCACCTGGAAGCCGCCGGAGTCGGTGTAGGTGGGGCCGGGCCAGTTCATGAAGGTGCCCAGCCCGCCTGCCTCGTCCACGAGGTCGTGGCCGGGCTGGAGGTAGAGGTGGTAGGCGTTGGCCAGCAGGGCCTGCGCGCCGAGGTCCGCCATCGACTCCGGCAGCACCGCCTTCACGGTCGCCTTGGTGCCCACGGGGATGAAGGCGGGGGTCGCGATGTCGCCGTGCGGGGTGCTGATCACCCCGGCGCGGGCCGCCTCGCCGTGGCGGGCGGTGATCGTGAAGCCCACGTCAGCGGGGCTCGGGGCGGCGGACGGCGAGGACTCAGCAGGCATGGAGGTCACCGCACCATGGTCCCACGGGCTGGTGGCGCTCCACAGGCCACAGCGCCGACAGGGCAGAGCACGCGGCCGACGGCGGCCGGGTAGCGCACACCGGCAGGGCCGGGCAGAGGCGGATCCACTAGGATCCACGCAGCGCCGGGCGTCCGGAAGACGCCGGATCGCCCGGGAGACAGGGCCCGGGCCGCATGCACCGTCGGCCGCGCGGAAGGGGATCGCGATCAGCTCGCCCAGTGATCCGCCGCGCCCGCGCCGCGGTGGCCGACGCGCCCGTGCGCTGAGCGCCGAGGAGCTTGCCCGCCAGCGCGCGCTCGAGGACGCCGCTGCCGAAGAGCCCGTGCACCTGGCCGATGACCTCGAGGACTGGACCCAGGAGCCCGACGAGGCGACTGCACCCGATCCGGAGCCCCAGCACCAGCCGCAGCACCCGCATGCCCACGTGGCCCGTCGGCGCCCGCGCTCCGAGCTGTCCTCCTGGCTCGCCGGGCCGCTGCCCTCGCACACCTCCTCCCTCGACGACTGGTTGCAGGGTCCGATCGAGCTGCACGCCGAGCGGGAGGCGGAGGATGCCTGGTCCACCTCCGGCTCCGTCTCCGGCACCTGGCGGCCGCGCGGTGAGGCCTCCCGCTCCCGCAGCCTCGCCCCCGCCCCGCACCCCGGCGCCGCGGGGACCGAGCCCACCGCTGAGGATCAGGCTGCTGAAGCTCGCGGTGCCCGGCCCGCCTTCCGCCGCGAGCTGCACGGCCTGCGCGCGGTCGCGCTCGGGCTCGTCGCCGTCTATCACATCTGGCTCGGCCGGGTCTCCGGCGGTGTGGACGTGTTCCTGTTCCTCTCCGCCTTCTTCCTCACCGGCACCTTCGTGCGCCGCCTGGAGAACGGGCGGCCGCTCGGGGTGCCGCGCTACTGGCTGCACACCTTCAAACGCCTCATGCCGCCCGCGGCGGTGACGATCCTGCTGGTCCTCGCGGGGACAGCCCTGGTGCTGCCCGCCTCGATCTGGCCCACCGTGATGCAGGAGGCCGTGGCCTCCGCCACCTATGTGCAGAACCTGCTGCTGGTGCTGCTGCAGGTGGATTATCACGCCCGGGATGCGGGCGCGGCCTCCCCGCTCCAGCACTTCTGGTCCCTCAGCGTGCAGGGGCAGGCGTTCGTGGTGTGGCCGCTGCTGTTCCTGCTGATGCGCCGCCGTGCCCGGGCCGGGAAGGCGATCCGTCCGCCGCTGATCGCTCTGGTCTCCGTGATCGGCGCGGCCTCGCTCGCCTGGTCGATCTACTCCACCCAGACCCAGCAGCAGATCGCCTACTTCGACACCGCCGCGCGGATGTGGGAGTTCGCGGCCGGCTCGCTGCTGGCCCTCATGCTCCCGGCGCTGGATCGGCTCACCGGCGCGCACCGTCCCGAGGACGGCCATGCACCGCGCTGGGGCGGGCTGCGGGCCGTGACCGGCTGGGCCGGGATCCTCGCGCTGCTCGCCTGCGGTGTGCTCGTGGATGTCTCCTCCGAGTTCCCGGGCTGGATCGCGCTGTGGCCGCTCGCCGCCGCGGGCGCCGTCGTCGTTGCAGGCCACTCGGGCCGCCTGTGGGGCGTGGACGCGCTGCTGTCGACCCGGCCCGCCGCGTTCATCGGCGACATCTCCTACGCCCTCTACCTCGTGCACTGGCCACTGCTGGTGATGTGGCTGCACCACAGCGAACAGCAGCGCGCCGGGCTGCTGGACGGGCTCGTGGTGCTCACCGCCTCGGTGCTGCTCGCCTGGCTGATCACCCGCGCGATCGACGCACCGGTGCGCCGCTCGGCCTGGCTCGAGGCGAAGCCCTGGCGGGCCCTCGCCGCGATCGCGGTCAGCGTCGCGCTGGTCGCTGGCGCGACCGGTGCCTGGTGGGGCGTGCTCACCACGCGCGCCGCGGAGCCACCGGCCGCGACCGGCCCCACTCTCGCGACCGACGAGGTCGCCACGATCGCCCCGGCCGTCGTCCGCCCCTACGGCTGGCAGCTCGGCTCCCAATGGCCGGACCTGCCCGAGAAGTGCGGCGGCGCCTGGGCGCCCGAGCGCAGCTTCCGCCACGTGAACTGCCAGCAGCTCCTGCCCGGCGACGCCGAGGCGGAGCAGACGATCGTGGTGGTCGGCAGCTCTCACTCCCGCCAGTTCATCCCCGCCCTGCTCCCCTACGCCGAGGAGCACGGCACCCAGATCGTGAACCTCTCGATGGACGGCTGCGGCTATCTCGCGGGTACCGAGCGCTGGCCCTACTGCGACGGCTACGACGAGTACGTGCTGGAGTACCTCGACCTCATCCAGCCCGACATCGTCCTCACCACCGTCACGCAGGCCGCCGCGGACTCCGCCGACGAAGTCCTCCCCGACGGCTCCGACGCCGCGATCCAGCAGATCCTGGACCGCGGGATCGATGTGCTCGCCGTGCGCGATGCGCCCCGCTGGGAGGAGGACCAGTACCAGTGCGCGGAAGCGGTGCTGGACGACGACGGCACTCCGGCCGACGCCGACCTCGCCTGCGGCGCCGACGTCGCGGACAAGCTCGCGCCCGAGAACCCCGCCGCCCCGCTCGCGGACCTCACCGGGAAGGGCTCCTCGGTGACGCTGCTGGACTTCACGCCCTGGATCTGCCCGGTGGGACGGTGCTCCCCGGTGCTGGGTGACGTCTACGTGTACATGGACGACAACCACCTCACGCGGCTCTTCGTCGAGCAGACCCTCGCCCCCGCCATGACGCGCCGCCTCGCGGCCGAGGGCGTCTGACCAGCCGCCCACGTCCCCGCGCAGCCCCCGCTCCCGCCCTCACCACTCCGCCACATCTCGGTCACCGGGGCGCTACCTGCGGGCACTACGATGTGCTCCTCCCGGGCCGCTCGCGCCCGCCCCCGAAGGAAGCAGGTGCACGCCGCGTGGACGTCCTGAGGATCCTCGCGACCCTGGGCGCGGCCTTCATCGTGCTCGGCGGTCCCGGCCTCCCCGCCGTACTCGCCCTGCGCCTGCGTTGGATCAGCGCGCTCGCGGCCGTCGCACCGTTCTCCCTCGCGCTGATCGCCGTCGCGGCCGAGGTCGGGCACCGGTTCGAGATCCCCTGGACCCCGCTCTCCCCGCTCCTGCTCGGCGTGCTGCTGGGCGCGGTCCTGTGGCCGCTCGGCCGACGCCGCCGCGCGGGCGCGCACACCGCCGACGCAGCGGACACAGCCCCGTCGGCCGACGACCATCCCGCCGACGACCACGCAGCCGAGGACCACCCAGCGCCGACCCGCTTCGAGACCGCCCTCGCGACCCGGCGCGGCCGCGCGCTCACCGCGACAGCGGGGCTCGTGATCGGCGGCGGGACGATCCTCGCCACCGCCCTGCGGATGATGGGTTCTCCCTTCGCGCTCAGCCAGACCTACGACAACGTCTTCCACCTCAACGCCATCCGGCACATCCTCCGCGCCGGCGACGGCTCCGCCTGGGTGGTCGGCGGGATGACGGCGCTGCCGGGCCGCGCCTCCTACTACCCCGCCGTCTGGCACCAGGCGGTGAGCCTCGTGGTGCAGTGGTCCGGGCAGGAGATCATCCTCGCCTCGAACGTGGTGATGCTGCTGGTCGCGGCGGTGGTGTGGCCGGCGGGGCTGATGATGCTGGTGCGCACTTGCACCCCGGCCGGACCGCTCGGCGTCGCCGCCGCGGGGGCATTCGCCGGGGTGTCGATCGCGTTCCCCCTCGCGCTCATGTCCTGGGGGATCATCCTCCCGTACCTGCTGTCGCTGACGATGATGCCGCTGGTGGTGATGCTCGCCGCGCACCTGGCCGGACTCGCCTCCGGCGCGGCGCTGCGCCCGCTGCAGGTCGTGGTGCTCGCCCCGCTCGTCGCGGGCGCGGTCGCGCTCGCGCATCCGCAGGGCGTCTTCGGCGCGCTCGTGCTCACCGCGCCCGTCCTCCTCTGGGGCACGCTCGTGCACGTCGTGGGCATGCTGACCCGTCGCCACGGCGCCGCGGCCCGCTTCCTGCTCGCCGCGGCGTTCACGGCGGTCGCTGCGCTCGTGATCACGCAGACCTGGACCCGCTTCACCCCCGCGGAGTCCTCCGCGGTGTGGCCGCCCACCGCCTCCCCGCGCGAAGCCGTCGGCCAGGCGCTCTCGCTCGTCGCGAACCAGACCCCGACCTCTCTCGCGCTCGGGGCCGTGATGGGCCTCGCCGCGCTCGCGGTGCTGCTCCTGAGCCGCTCCCGCTGGCTCCTCGCCCCCTTCGCGGCAGCCGCAGCGATGTCCGTCGTCGCGCGCGCCGAACCCGTCGGGGACCTGCGCTATCTGCTCACCGGCAACTGGTACAGCGACATCCACCGCATCGTGGCGCTCATCGCGGTGGCCGCGATCCCGGTGCTCGCCGTGGGCCTGGACGCAGCCCTGCACCGTGCCGCCACCCACCTCCCCGCCCTGCGCGGCGCGGCCGGGGCGTGGGTCGCGGGCGGTGTGATCGCGGCGGTGCTCGCCGCCGCGCTGCTCCTGCCCGGCGCCCGCGCGTCCCAGGATCGCTTCGCGACGGACTGGCAGCAGCCGTTCCTGCTCACCGCCGATGAGCGGGCCCTGCTCGAGGAGCTGCCCGAGGTGGTGCCCGAGGACGCAGTCATCGCGACCAACGCCTGGAACGGCAGCTCCCTCGCCTACGCGATCTCCGACCGTCAGGTGCTCAACACCTTCATGGGCTTCCAGGCCCCGCCCGAGGTGCACCTGCTGAACGCCGAGCTCGACGAGGCGCAGGAGAAGCCGGAGGTGTGCGAGGCGGCGGAGGAGCTGCACGTCGAGTACGCGCTGGACTTCGGCCCGCAGGAGCTGCACAACCGCTGGGCGACCTACACCGGGCTGAACGAGATCTCCACCTCCGGCGCCGCCGAGGTGGTGCTCGAGAAGGGAGACGCACGCCTCCTGCGCCTTCTCCCCTGCCGCACCACCGATGGTTCAATGTCCGAGTGACCACCTTCACCGCCTCCGCCCCCTCGCCCCGCGCCCGCGACACCGCCTTGGATCTCGGGGCGTTCGTCACCGCCTCCCCCTCCAGCTTCCACGCCGCGCTCGAGGCCGCGCGCCGCCTCGAGGCGGCCGGTTTCACGCCGCTCGAGGAGACGCAGGTCTGGGAGGCGGGCGACGTCTCCGGGAACCGGTACGTGCTGCGCGACGGCTCGCTCATCGCCTGGTCCGCACCCGAGGGTGCGGACACCGCCAGCCCCTTCCGCATCGTCGGCTCCCACACCGACTCCCCCGCCCTGAAGCTCAAGCCGAACCCGCAGCTGGGCGCCGAGGGCCTCGCCCAGGTGGGCGTCGAGATCTACGGCGGACCGCTGCTGAACTCCTGGCTGGACCGCGAGCTGAAGCTCGCCGGCCGCCTCGCCCTGCGCGACGGCTCGACGGTGCTCGTGCAGACCCCGGGCCTGCTGCGCGTCCCCCAGCTCGCCGTGCACCTGGACCGCGCCGTGAACAAGGACGGCCTGGTCCTGGACCCGCAGCGGCACATGCAGCCGCTGCTCGGCCTCGCCGGCGCCGACGTGCTCGAAATCCTCGCCCACCACGCGGGCGTGTCCCGCGCGGACATCGTGGGCCTCGACGTGGTGACCGTCGATGCGCAGGAGCCGGCCCTGTTCGGCGCCTCCGAGGAGTTCCTCGCCTCCGCGCGCCTGGACAACCTCTCCTCCGTCCACGCCGAGATCGAGGCGCTGATCAAGATCGCGTCCGAGCAGGCGGGCCGGGCCGGCACCGGCCCTGCCCCGATCGCGATGCTGGTGGCGAACGACCACGAGGAGGTGGGCTCCGCGACCCGCTCCGGCGCGGGCGGCCCCTTCCTCGAGGACGTGCTGGTGCGGGTCCATGCCGCGCTCGGCGGGACCGAGGCGAGCCGCCGCCAGGTCCTCGCCTCCTCCCTCGTCCTCTCCGCGGACGCCGGTCACGCCGCGCACCCGAACTACCCCGAGCGCCACGACCCTGTGACCCGCCCGCGCCTCGGTGAGGGGCCGATGCTGAAGATCAACGCCCAGCAGCGCTATGCGACCGACGCCGTGGGCATCGCCGCCTTCGCCGCTGCCTGCGAGCGGGCCGGGGTGCCGCATCAGAGCTTCGTCTCCCACAACGCGATGCCGTGCGGCTCCACGATCGGGCCGATCACCGCGGCCCGCCTGGGCATGACCACGATCGACGTGGGCATCGCCCTGCTGTCCATGCACTCCGCCCGCGAGATGTGCGCGACCACGGACCCGCTGCTGCTGCAGCAGGCCTGCACCGCCTTCCTCCGCGACTGAGGCCCGTGCGCACGACCGATCCTGCGGCCGCCCCCGCTGCCGTCCCCTCCTCCCCCGCCGCCGCTCACTCGGGCCCGGCGACGCAGGCCGGCCGCTTCCGGCCGGAGCTGCACGGGCTCAGAGGCCTCGCGATCCTGCTCGTGGTGCTCTACCACGTGTGGTTCGACCGGGTCTCCGGCGGGGTGGACGTGTTCCTGTTCCTCTCCGCGTTCCTGCTGGTGGGGACGTTCGTGCGCCGCGCAGATCGGGGCCAGGCGATGCGCCCTGCCGCCTACTGGGCGCGGACCTTCAAGCGGCTCCTGCCGCCCACGGCCGTCATCGCGCTCGCGACCCTCGCCGGGGTGCGCCTGCTGCTGCCGCCCGAGCGGTGGATGGACGCGATCACGGACGCGATCGGCTCCGTGCTGCACGTCGAGAACTGGGTCCTGATCCGGCGGGGCGTGGACTACTACGCGGCCGAGCAGACCGGCGCCTCCCCCTTCCAGCACTTCTGGTCCCTGTCCGTGCAGGGGCAGGTGTTCCTGCTGTGGCCGCTGCTGATCGCCGCCGTCGTCGCGCTCGCGCGCTGGCGAGGCTGGTCGGTGCGTGGCGCGCTCGCGGTGATGTTCACGCTCGTGCTCGTCCCCTCGCTCGCCTGGTCGATCCACTCCACCACCACCCAGCAGGAGATCGCCTACTTCGACACCACCGCGCGGCTGTGGGAGTTCGCGGCCGGGTCCCTGCTGGGCCTCACCCTGCCCTGGTGGGAGCAGCGTCGCGACGCTGGCACCACGGGCCGACGGGCGGGCCGCGGCCGACGGGCGCGCCGTGCGGCGCCCCGCGGGCTGCTCGTGCGCGTGCTGCTGGGCTGGGCGGGGATCGTCGGCCTCGTCTCCTGCGGGCTGCTCATCGACGTGCAGGGCGCGTTCCCCGGCTGGATCGCGGCCTGGCCGCTCGCCGCGGCGGGCCTCGTGCTCTGGGCGGGCACCACAGGGCATCCGCTCAGCGTGGACCGGCTGCTGTCCGCCCGGCCGGGCGTGGTGCTCGGCGACATCTCCTACGGCCTGTATCTCGTGCACTGGCCGCTGCTGGCCCTGTTCCTGGCCCGCACCGGGCAGGCGAGGGCGAGCCTCGCCGACGGGCTCGTGCTGATCCTCGTCTCGCTGGTCCTCGCCTGGGTGCTCACCCGGGTCGTGGACAGTCCGATCCGGCGCTGGCCGTGGGCGGGGGCGCGGGCGCGCCGCTCCGGGCTCGTCGTCGGCGTCTGCCTGGTCCTCGCGCTCTCCCCGATGGTCGGCGCGCAGCGCTACCTGCTGGCGCTCGAGCAGGATGCGGCCTCCCGCGCGGTGGCGGACAATCCCGGCGCGCGCGTGCTCGACCCGGACTTCGTCCGCCACCCCGATGCGGACCTGACCGCGGCCCCGCTGCCCACCCCGGCGCTGCTGGGCAAGGACTGGGTCGCGGGCGAGGCCCGCTGCACCGGGGAGCTCGCCCCGCAGGGCTTCGAGACGACGAGGCTGGAGGACATCTGCCGCGTGATCCCCGGGCCGGAGGGCGCCCCCGTGATCGTCAGCGTGGGCAACTCGCGGCTCGAGCAGTTCAGCGCCGCGCTCATCGCGCTCGCCCGCAAGGAGGGGTGGACGCTGGTGACCCTGTGGAAGGGCGGCTGCGCCTACACCCCTGATGTGGTGCTCGGCGTCGAGGCCTGCGACGGCTTCAGCGCGGAGGCGAAGTCCTATCTGGATCGGGTCCGGCCGGACGCGATCGCGCTGAACACCACCTTCATGGACCGTGAGGGTGCGGAGAACGTCATGCCCGGCATGGAGGCGACCCTCCCGCGCCTGGTCGCGGGCGGCTCCCGGATCATCGCGGTGCGGGATCTGCCCCGCCAGCCCTTCGACCCGCCGGTGTGCACGGCGGAGAAGGGCGCGGACTCCCCCGACTGCGCCCCGCCGCTCGCCGAGGTGCTCACCCGGGCCCGGCCCGATGCCCCGCTGCTCGAGGCTCAGGGCGAGGCGGTCGTCCCGCTCGAGGTCAACGACCTCATCTGCCCCGACGGGGTGTGCACACCCGTGATCGGCAATGTGGTGGTCCAGCTCGACGATGACCACCTCACCGGCACCTACGCCGCGTCGATGGCCCCCGCCGTCGGCGCCCGTCTGGAGGAGGCCGGCTTCCGCTGGTGAACGACATCCCCCGCCACACCCACCGCCGCACGGGCGCGGACTCCGCCCCGCCGACCCGGAAGCAGGCCGCGGGCCGGGCCGCGAGCAGCTACCGGCCCGAGCTGCACGGCCTGCGAGGCCTCGCGATCCTGCTCGTGGTGCTCTACCACGTGTTCTTCGACCGGGTCTCCGGCGGCGTGGACGTGTTCCTGTTCATCTCCGCCTTCTTCCTCACCGGCAGCTTCGTGCGCCGCCTCGAGGACGGGCGGCCGATGGCGCCGCTGGCGTACTGGGCCCGCACCTTCAAGCGCCTGCTCCCACCCGCGGTGCTGGTCATCCTCGCCACGCTCGCCGGGGTGCGGCTGTTCCTCCCGCCGAGCACCTGGCGGCCCGCCCTCGAGGACGCGGTCGCCTCCCTCCTGCAGGTCGCGAACTGGCAGCTCATCGAGCGCGGCACCGACTACGAGGCCGCCGCGACCGCCGCGACCTCACCGCTGCAGCACTTCTGGTCCCTGTCCATCCAGGGGCAGGTGTTCCTGCTGTGGCCGCTGCTGTTCGTGCTCATCGCCGTGCTCACCCATCGCACCCGGTACTCCCCGCGCCTGCTCGTCGCGGCACTGTTCTCCGTGATCGCGGCCCTGTCCTTCGCCTGGTCCGTCTACTCCACCGCCACCCAGCAGCCGGTCGCCTACTTCGACACCACCGCCCGCGTGTGGGAGTTCGCGGCCGGGTCGCTGCTCGCAGTGTGGCCGGTCGCGAACCCGGCCGCCCCGGCCACACCCCGGGCCCGGCGGTGGCGGGTGGGGCTCGGCTGGGCGGGTCTCGCCGCGCTCATCGCGACCGGCGCCCTCATCGACGGCCGCTCGATGTTCCCCGGCTGGATCGCACTGGTCCCGCTCGCGGGCGCGGCCGGGGTGTTCCTCGCCGGCACCACCGGGTCCCGCCTCGGCGCGGACCGGCTGTTCTCCTCCCGGCCCCTGTCCTTCCTGGGCGACATCAGCTACGGGCTGTATCTCGTGCACTGGCCACTGCTGATGATCGTGGTGCTCGCGGGCGGTCATTCCGAGGCCGGGCTCCTGCGCGGCACCGTCGTGATCGCGGTGAGCCTGGTCCTCGCCTGGGCGCTGACGCTGCTGGTGGACACCCCGGTGCGGCGCTGGCGCTGGGCGAACGCGCGTCCGCTGCGGGCTGGGGCCGTAGTCGCGCTCGCACTCGTGCTGGGCCTCGGCCCGAGCCTCGGCGCGCAGGTCCTCCTGCAGCGCGCGGCCGACGAGGCGGAGCGCCGCGCCGTCGCCGACAACCCCGGCGCCCGCGTCCTGGACCCCAGCTTCGTCCCCCACCCCGACGCGGACCCGGACGCGGCGCCGATCCCGCACGCCGCCGAGCTGCGCAGCGACTGGGGCCTGCTGGACGGGCCCTGCGAGGGCGCGCTCGCTCCCGAGGACCCGTCGGTCGCCGAGGGCTGCCAGATGACCGAGGCGGACGAGGACGCAAAGGTGATCGTCGCCGTCGGGAACTCGCGGATGCGCCAGGCCGTGATGGCGCTGCTCGAGCCCGCTGCCCGGAACGGCTGGCGGGTGGTGCTCGTGCACAAGAACAGCTGCCAGTACCAGCCCGGCACCATGACCTACAGCGGCCAGGAGTGCTTCGACCACAACCTCGCCGTGCAGGAGTACCTGCGGGAGCTGCAGCCCGAGGCGGTGATGGTGACCTCGACCGTGTACCGCGGTGTGGGCCCGGAGACGGTCAGCCCGGTGCTGGACGAGGAGGTGCCGGAGCTGCTCGGGCTCGGCATCGACGTCGTCGCCCTGCGCACCGCGCCCCGCGCGGCCGAGGAGCCGAACGACTGCATCGATGCGGGCGGCACCCCGGAGGAGTGCACGACCCCGCTGGATCCCACGCACTTGCCCGTGGAGCGCACCGACGCCTCACGGCTCGCCGAGATCAGCGTGTCGGAGACGCCGGGGACCCTGTATGCCGCGGATCTGCTCCCGGTGCTGTGCCCTGAGCACGAGTGCCGGCCGCTGATCGGGAACACGTGGGTGTTCCTGGATCGGCACCACATCAGCGCCACCTACATGCGCAGCACGGGCGGGGAGCTGGGCCGTCAGCTGGAGGAGTCGGGCTTTGCCTGGTGAGCCTCGCCGATCGCGGTGACGGCATCGAGCGCCTGCTGGGCGCGCACGGCGGCGGGATGCTCCGCGCCGTACTCGCGCAGGGCGTCCTTCGCGAGCTCTTCGACCTGGTAGTAGGCGTCCTCGATGTGCCCGGCCTCGGCGGTCGCCTCGGCGAGCTCGGAGCGCAGCTCGATCGCCTCCGGGCTCACGGACTCCCCGTGCTCGAGCAGGTCGAGCAGGGCGCGGGTGGCGTCGTGGACTCGCTGCTGCGGGGTGCTCATCGAGGGGGCCTTCCAGGGTCGTGACGGGGCTCCCCGATCCTACGTGGCCCCTGCCCTGAGCCGAGCCGTCGAGTCAGGCACCGGGCAGTAGTCTGGGCTCCTCATGGAGATCGATCCCTTCGCCGCCCGGCTGCGCATGCTGCAGCAGGTCGATGCCGTGCGCATGCAGCGCGAGGCGACGCCGGACGAGGAGACCGCGGGCTGCCCCGGCTGTCCCTACTTCTGGACCTGCCCGGTGCCGCATCGCGGCGAGGAGGTCCATGCCCCGCAGGACGTCGAACGCGATGAGGTGATCGAGCGCCTGGGCCCGCGCCGCGCCTTCACGCCGCGCGATGAGTCCGACATCGGCTGGACGGACGAGTGGGTGGACGAGGACGGTCTGCGCATCGATCCCGACGAGCTCGCTCCCGACGAACTCACGACCGAGCCAGCACCCGCACCGGCTCAGACTCCGTCGCAGGCACCGCCGACACGCCGCCGCGGCCTCTTCCGCCGCCGCTGATCCTGCAGCGCCCCTGACTCAGCAGCTCAGCTGCGAGCGTGCTCCGCATCGACTCCGGCCCGCACCGGGCAGCGCGCGCCGCGCAACGCCAGGCGGGCAACATCCGCGGCGGTGAGCTCGGCGTCCTCCGCCGGTCCCAGCGCCCCGGGCACGCGCAGGCTCGGCGGGACGGTGCGGTCCGCCCGCATCCAGCCCGCGGGCGGCACGAACGGCTCGGATGCCGCAGCGCCGTCGGCTCCGTCGGCCGAAGCGCCGTCGGCGCCTGCCTCGTCGGCGCCCTCGAGCGAGCGGCCCTGGGAGATGTCGATCCCGAAGATCGTGTGGAAGGCCTCGACGTAGGCGTCGGCGTAGCCGGTCTCAGCGAGGTGCCGGGCACGCTCGGCAGGCTGGTGCATGACCTTCGCGAGGATGCGACGGATGGAGCGCTCGAGCTGGTCGGCGGTCTCCGCGGAGACATCGTGGCGCAGCCGGTCGATCTCGCCGTCGGCCGCGTCGAACACCTCACGGCGCAGCGCCGCCATCGCCGGGTCGATGCGCCGCACCTCCTGCTGCATCCGGAACGCCTCGACGTTCTCGGCGACGATCCCGCGCGCGGTGTGCAGCGCCGGATCCTCATGGGCGGCGGTGTCGAGCTTCAGATCGGCGAGGCCCAGCACCGTGATGCCCTTGAGGTGGCGCACCAGCGGGTGCAGGTCCGAATGCAGGGCGAGGTCGAGCACGACCGTCGGCCCCGCCTCGAGGAACAGCTCCGGGAACAGGCTCGTGCCGCGGCCGGAGCAGGCGAGGACCAGGTCGGTCTCGCGCAGTGCGGCCTCGAGCTCGGTCGGGCCCACCATGCCCACCCCGTGCCGCTCGGCGAAGCCGGTCGCCCGGCCCGAGGGGGAGAACACGTGGATGTCCTTCACGCCGCGGCGCACCAGCTCGGCAAGTCCCAGCCGCGCGTAGGCACCGGTGCCGACGATGAGCGCGGAGCGGCCGGTCAGGCCGCCGAGCACAGCTTCCGCACGGTCTACCGCGACCGCGGCACCGCTGCGACCAGCCGCGCCGACGGGGGCCCGGGTCGCGACCGACTTCGCGCAGCGGAAGCCGTGCTGGAAGAGGTCGTGGAGCATCGAGGTGGTGCGGCCGGCGCGGCGCGCGGTCTCAAAGGCCTGGCGGACCTGCCCGGCGATCTCCGCCTCGCCGAGCACCAGGGAGCGCAGGCCCGAGGTGACCTCGTAGAGGTGCGTGGGGACGGGACCGTCCATCGCGGCCTCGAAGCAGAGCGGCACCACCTCGCGGTCCAGCCCGCTGGTGCGGGAGACGGCGTCCAGGACCAGGTCCACGCTCTCGTGGAAGCGGTCGGTGTCGAGGTAGATCTCGAGGCGGTTGCAGGTGCTCACCACGACCTGCCCGGCGATCACGGGCGCGGCACCGGTCGCGGCGGTGCGCTCGGCCTGGAGGGTGTCGAGCACCTCTCCGAGGGTGTCCGCGCCACGGGTCAGGGCATCGAGCACCTCGAGATCGAGGTGCTCGTGGGAGGCACGGAGAGCAGCGAGCATGATCCTCAGTGTAGGCACGTGGCCTGAGGTGCCCAGGGGCTCGCAGACCCCTCCCACAGACCATGTGCACAATGGAGGTGTCATGAACCAGAACCCCATGTCAGAGCCCACTTTTGCCGACAACGTGTCAGAATCGTCGCGACACGTGTCAGCTCCCGGGAACAGCGCAGGCCCCGGGCTCGCCACCACTGCTGCACAGCCCCTCCGCACCCCCTCCGCAGACCCCTCCGAGGGGTCCCCGGCACTGCCCGCGGAGCACCCCGCGCAGCGCCCCGTCGCCGAGGGCGGAGTGGCGGACGCCTCCCTCCTGAACGAGCTCCGAGGAGTGAGGGGTTCCACACCGAGCGTGTGGTTCATGCGACAGGCGGGCCGCTCCCTGCCGGAGTACCGGGCCCTGCGCGAGGGCACCACGATGCTCGACTCGTGCGTGCTGCCGGAGATGGCTGCGGAGATCACTGTCCAGCCCGTCCGCCGTCACAAGGTGGACGCCGGCATCTTCTTCTCCGACATCGTCGTGCCCGCCCGCCAGGCCGGGCTCGGGGTCGAGATCCGCCCCGGCGTGGGCCCCGTCTTCGACCACCCGGTGCGCACCGAGGCCGACATCGACGCCCTGCCGGTCCTCGGCGATGACTACGAGGCCGCGCTCGACCCGATCCGGGAGGCGGTGCGCCTGACCGTCGCCGAGCTCGGCACCACCCCGCTGATCGGCTTCGCGGGCGCTCCGTTCACCGTCGCGAGCTACATGGTCGAGGGCGGTCCCAGCCGCGACCATCTGCGCACCCGCGCACTCATGCGCTCCCGCCCCGACCTGTGGGCGCGCCTCGCCGCCTGGGTCGCGGAGCTCTCCGGTCGCTTCCTGCGCGCCCAGGTGCTCTCCGGTGCGTCCGCCGTGCAGCTGTTCGACTCGTGGGTGGGGGCGCTCAGTCGCGACCAGTACTTGGGCCACGTGCGCGAGCACTCCGCCGCCGCGCTCGCCCACGTCACGGACCTGCCGGTGCCGCGCATCCACTTCGGTGTGGGCGCCGCGCACCTGCTCGCCCCGATGCACTCCGCGGGCGGGACCGTGATGGGCGTGGACCATCGCCTCCGCCTCGACGAGGCGCTGACGATGCTGCCGGAGGGCACGCCCCTCCAGGGCAATATCGACCCCGCCGTGCTGTTCACCTCCGAGGAGGCCCGCTTCGCCGAGGCGCGCTCCGTCCTCGAGTTCGGCAAGAGCGCGAGCGGGCACGTGGTCAATCTCGGCCACGGCGTCGCCCCGGACACCGACCCGCAGGTCCTCACCGACCTCGTGGCCTTCCTCCACGCGCAGGACCATCGCGGGGCATGAGCTCCCAGGGCATGAGCTCGCAGGGCGCGAGCTCGACGCGCACGCTCGTGGTCGGCGGCGGCCTCGCGGGACTGCTCGCCGCGAGGCGCCACCAGCGCGCCGGGCACCCCGTGGTGCTGCTCGAGGCCGGTGAGCAGGTGGGCGGCGCGATCGCCGCGCAGACCCTCGACCGTGCGGGCGGCCTCGCCCTGAACACGGGCGCGGAGGCCTGGTCCACCGCCTCCGGTGCCGTCGACGCACTCGCCCGGGAGCTGGGCCTCGAGAGCCGGATCGTCTCGCCCCGCGAGGGGCTGGGCAGCCGGCTCGTCTCTGCGGCGGGCGCGCACCGCTCCCCCGCGGGCGCCCTGCTGGGCGTGCCCGGCAGGCCGCTCTCGGCCGAGGTCCGCGAGGTGCTCGGCACCACCGGGGCCCTGCGCGCCGCTCTCGAGCCGCTCCTGCCGCGGCGCGTCGGCAACCGCCCCGGCGCGACCGTCGCTGAGGTCGTCCGGCGCCGGCTCGGTTCCGCCGTGCTCGAGCGACTCGTCGCCCCGATCATCGGCGGGGTGCACTCCGCGGATCCGGCGTTGATCGAGCTCGCCGCCGCCTCCCCCGCCCTCGCGAAGGGCCTCGCCGAGCACGGCTCGCTCGTGAGGACCGTGCGCCGCCTGCGCGGTGGTGCTGGCGGCAAGGGAGCAGCAGGCAGCGCCGGCACCCGGGTGCATGCCCTCACTCCGACGCTCGCCGCCCTGCCCGCAGCGCTGCACGACGCGATCCTCGGCGCGGGCGGGATCGTCCGCACCGGGGTGGAGGTCGTGGGCCTGGACCGCGGCGAGGGCCGCTGGCAGGTGCGCACCGCGGCCGGGGAGACCCTCGAGACCGACCGCCTCGTGCTCGCCTGCCCGCCGGACACCGCCCGCACCCTGCTCGCCGGCGTCGGCCGCACTGACAAGGACCGCACCGATCAGGACCGCACCGCCGAGCGCGCGCGGACGATCGCCGCGGCGATCCCCGAGACGCCGTCGGCCCCCGTGCGCCTGGTCGCCCTCGCGCTGGATGCCCCGGCGCTGGATGCCCACCCGTCGGGGACCGGGGCGCTCGTCGCCCCCGGCACGCCCGGGATCCGTGCGAAGGCCCTCACCCATGCGAGCGCGAAGTGGGAGCACGTCCAGCGCGCCCTCGCCGAGGCGCTCCCCTCCGCGCAAGCCCCTCACCTGGTGCGTCTGTCCTACGGGCGCCCCGGCGAGCAGCTCCCGGATCAGGCGGGGATCGTCGACCTCGCCCTCGCGGACGCCTCCGCGATCCTCCGCACCCCGCTCACCCGCGACCACCTCGTGGACGCGGCCGTGATCGACTGGGACCGCGCGATGCGGCAGCCCCGCCCCGGGCACCGCGCCGCGCTGGACGCCCTCACCGCCCTGCTCGATGCGCAGGACGACCTCGAACTCGTCGGCTCCTGGCGAGCCGGCACCGGGATCGACGCGATCGTCCGCGCCGATCGCAGCCTCACCGAACGCAGTCTCACCCACCGCAGTCTCACCGCCACCACGGAAGGACCCGCCGCATGACCGCCTCCACCACCCCCGCCCACAAGGTCGAGCAGATCGCGCAGACCACCCGCTACACGAGCTACACCGTCTACCGCCGCCTCTCCGGCCTCACCGAGGACGGGGAGCTCACCGAGTCGCAGATCGCCAGGGCGCTCTCGGACATCACCCCGCTGATCGAGGCGGAGGGCGCAGAGATCCTCGGCTTCTACGACGTCTCCGGCTTCCGCGCCGAGGCCGACCTCATGGTGTGGCTCGCCGCGGAGGAGCCCGCCGCCCTGCAGCGCGGCCTGCGCGAGCTCGAGCGCTCCGTCGCAGGGACCTGGCTGCACCGCGAGTGGTCCGCCGTGGGCGTGCACCGCATGGCCGAGTTCGCCAAGGGCCACATCCCCTCCTTCATGGACCCGTCCATGACCCGCAAGCAGTGGATCACCGTCTACCCCTTCGTGCGCAGCTACGACTGGTACCTGCTGCCCGACGAGGAGCGCAACCGCATGCTGCGCGAGCACGGCCTGCTGGGCCGCGACTTCCCGCAGTGCAACGCGAACACCGTCGCCGCCTTCGCGCTGGGCGACTACGAGTGGCTGCTCTCCTTCGAGGCAGATGATCTGCACGACCTCGTCGACATGATGCGCCACCTGCGCTACTCCGATGCGCGCCTGCACGTGCGCGATGAGCTCCCCTTCCACGCCGGACGCCGCCTCGATTCCCTCGAGGACGTCGCCTCCCTTCTCGCCTGATACTGAACCCACATTTCGAGGAACACCCATGACCGACATCGTCACCCCGACGGACCACGACTCCGCCGGTGCCCCCCGCCGGGTCGACCCCGCCTCCCCCACCCACACCCGGCGCGGCGAGCCCAAGCCCTTCGACGCGATCCTGTTCTCGTCCTTCGGCGGGCCTGACGGCCAGGAGGACGTGATCCCGTTCCTGCGCAATGTCACCCGAGGGCGCGGCATCCCCGATGAGCGCCTCGAGGAGGTCGCGGGTCACTACCGCGCTCTGGGCGGTCGCAGCCCGATCACCGCGCAGAACGAGGCGATGATCGCCGCACTGGAGAAGGAGCTCGCCGGGCGCGGCGTCGACCTGCCGATCTACTTCGGGAACCGCAACTGGGCGCCGTACAACTCCGATGCGGTCCGTGCACTTCACGCGGACGGCCGACGTCACGCCCTGGGTCTGGTGACCAGCGCCTACTCGTCCTACTCCTCGTGCCGGCAGTACCGTGAGGACTTCGGCATGGTGCTCGAGGAGACCGGACTGGTGGGCGAGATCAGCATCGACAAGGTCCGCGTCTACTTCAACCATCCCGGCTTCCTCGAACCCGTGGTCGACGGCGTGAGCCGCGCACTGGCGGACCTCGCGGTGGAGGGCCACGACGCGGATCGGGTCGCCGTGCTGTTCTCCACCCACTCGGTACCGAACTCGATGGCCGAGGCCTCCGGCCCCGAGGAGACTCGCATCCAGGGGTCCGGGGGGTGGTACGTCGAGCAGCACCTTGCGGCCTGCCGCTGGGTGATGGATCAGCTGCACGACGACGAGCCCTCGCTGCCGGAGTGGCAGCTTGTCTACCAGTCCCGTTCGGGCGCGCCGCACATCCCCTGGCTCGAGCCGGACGTCAACGACGTCATCGAGCAGCTCGCCGCTGACGACGCTGCTGACGCCGTCGTCGTGGTCCCGATCGGGTTCGTCACCGACCACGTCGAGGTGGTGTGGGACCTGGACACCGAGGCGAAGGAGACCGCCGAGGAGAACGGCCTCGCCTTCCGCCGTGTCGCGACCTCGGGCGAGGATCCACGCTTCATCGCGGCGCTCGCGGATCTGATCCAGGAGCGGCTCGATCACTCGTTCCCGCGCCGGGTCGTCACCGATTTCGGCGGCACCCCGGACGTGTGCGGTGCGAACTGCTGCGTGGGCCGGGTGTGCCGTCCCACGACCAGCGCCGTGGACTCGGCGGAGGACGTCGAGCGGGCCCGCGCCGAGGCCGCCGCGCGCGGCGAGACCGACTCTGCGGGAGCCTCGGCGTGACGCCCGGCGCGAGCGCTCCCATCGTGGCCTCGAACGATCCTGACTCTCCGCTGCGCATCGGCACCCGCGCCTCGGATCTCGCGCTCACCCAGTCCGGGTTCGTCGGCGACGCCATCGTGGCCGGGACCGGGCACGAGGTCGAGCTCGTGCACGTCTCCACCCACGGGGACCGCGACCTCACCAGCCCCCTCTCCCAGATCGGCGGGACCGGCGTGTTCGTCACCGCCGTGCGCCAGGCGCTGCTGGATGGTGAGGTGGATGTGGTCGTCCACTCGTGGAAGGATCTGCCCACCGCGCCGCTGGAGGAGATCACCCTCGCCTGCACGCCCGTGCGCGAGGACCCGCGCGATGCGCTCTGCGCCCGCGACGGGATGGGGCTCGCGGACCTGCCGCTCGGAGCGAAGGTGGGCACCGGCTCGCCGCGCCGGGGCGCGCAGCTGCTGCGCGCCCGGCCCGATCTCGAGGTCGTGGGGATCCGCGGCAACGTCCAGACCCGCCTGAACCGCGCCCTCGGGCCGGAGGCGGACCTCGACGCCGTCGTGCTCGCCGCCTCCGGACTGCGCCGCGTGGGCCTCGAGCACGTGATCAGCGAGGTCCTGCCGGTGGACGTCATGCTGCCGGCCCCCGCCCAGGGCGCCCTCGCGGTCGAGGCGACCACCGCCGCGCTCGCTGAGCAGCCTTGGTTCGACGAGCGCCTCGCCGCGGTCGATGACCCCGCGACCCGCGCCGCCGTCACCGCCGAGCGGTCGCTGCTGCGCACCCTCGAGGCCGGCTGCTCCGCTCCCGTCGCGGCCTACGCCGAGTTCGAGGAGCCGACGGAGGGTGAGCAGTCGGAGAATGTGCGCGTGCTGCGTCTGCGCGCGCTCGCGATCCGGCTCGACGGCGGTCATGTGGTCGAGGGCGAGGCGCGCATGGCGCTGGACCTCGCCACTGACCCGCTCTCGGGCCCGGACTCGGCGCCCGCCGCGCTCGGCGCGGCGCTCGCCGCGGACCTGCTCTCCCGCGGCGCCGGCGACATCCTCGCGGAGGCCCGCGCCTGATGTCCCCCGCCGTGCCCGCTGCTGCACCCGTCCCGACCCCGGTCCCGGCCAGGCCCGTCCTCGTCGCACGGCCGGCCGGGCGCGGGGCGAGCCTGCTGCAGCTGCTGGGCGCGGCGGGCATCGCCGCAGTGCACGAGCCACTGGTCCACCTCGCCCCCGCGACGAGCGAGGAATTGACGGCGGCGCGCGAGCGTCTCGCCGCGGGCGGGTACACCCACCTCGTGGTCACCTCCCGCACCGCCGCAGAGTGCCTCGGCGCGGTCACGGTGCCGGCAGGCACGGTGGTGGTCGCCGTCGGCGGCGGGACCGCGCAATCCCTCGCCCAGCAGGGGATCGCCTCCACCCTCGTCGCGGACGGCTCCGGCGCGGCGCTCGTTGACCAGATGCCTGCGGCCGACGAGGGCGCGACCGTGCTCTTCCCCGCCTCCTCCGCCGCCTCCCGTACGGTGCCGGAGGGTCTGCGGGCCAAGGGCTACCGGGTCCATGAGGTCACTGCCTACAAGCCCCGCCGCCTGGATCCCCCGCCCGCGGTCGCGGTGGGCATGGCGACCGGCGCCTATGGCGCGCTCGTGCTCACGAGCCCGATGATCGCGCGGCAGGCCGCGGCCGTCGGGGTGCATCCCTCCACCGCTGTCGTGACGATCGGTGAGCCCACCTCCCGCGCTGTCCACCAGGCAGGCCTCCCGCTCGCCGCGCAGGCCGCATCACCGACCGATGAGGCACTCGTCGCGGCGGTCCGCGAGGTGCTCGCCCGGCGCCCGGCCCCCTCCTCTCCATCTCTCCCGAAGGAGCTCCGATGACCCTCCCGACCTTCCCCGGCCCGATCGACCGACCCCGCCGCCTGCGCACCACTGCCGCGATGCGCGCCCTGGTGCGGGAGCACACGCTGCGCCCTGCTGACCTCGTGCTGCCGATGTTCGTGCGCGAGGGCGCGAGCGAGAACCGTCCCGTCTCCTCGATGCCCGGCGTCGTGCAGCACACAATGGACTCCCTGGTCCGCGCCGCGACCGAGGCCGTGGAGCGCGGTGTGGGCGGGCTGATGCTCTTCGGCGTGCCGGAGACCAAGGACGCCATCGGCTCCGGCGCGACCGATCCGAAGGGGATCCTGAACCTCGCCCTCGCCCGGCTGCGCGCCGAGCTCGGAGACTCGACCGTGCTGATGGCGGATCTGTGCCTGGACGAGTTCACCGATCACGGCCACTGCGGCATGCTCGATGACGCAGGTCAGGTCGATAACGACGCGACGCTCGTGCGCTACCGCGACATGGCCCTCGCCCAGGCCGAGGCGGGCGCGCACCTGCTGGGCCCCTCGGGGATGATGGACGGCCAGATCGCCGCGATCCGCGACGCGCTCGACGGCGCGGGCCGCACCGATGTGGCGCTGTACGCCTACACCGCGAAGTACGCCTCGGCGTTCTACGGCCCGTTCCGCGAGGCGGTGGACTCCTCCCTCACCGGGGATCGCCGCTCCTACCAGCAGGATCCCGCCAACGGCCGTGAGGCGCTGCGCGAGCTCGAGCTCGACATCGCCGAGGGCGCGGACCTCGTCATGGTCAAGCCCGGCCTGCCCTATCTCGATGTGCTGAAGGACGTCGCCGCCGCCTCCCCGGTCCCCGTCGGCGCCTACCAGGTCTCCGGCGAGTACGCGATGATCGAGGCCGCGAGCGCGAACGGCTGGATCGACCGCGACCGCACCGTCCTCGAGTCGCTGCTCGCCTTCCGCCGCGCAGGCGCCTCGACCGTGCTCACCTACTACGCGAGCGAGGTCGCGGGCTGGCTGCAGGGCGGTCTGCCCGAGCACCTGCGCGAGTTCGCCTGACCCGCCCGCCGCGTTCGCCCGCCCCCTCCAGACACCCCGCCGGACGCCCCGGCCCACCCTGTTCCGACCACCCGCTGAGGAGCCCCGCATGACTCATCCGACCGCCGCTTCCGCCGATCTCTTCACCCGCGCCCAGCAGGTCATCCCCTCGGGCGTGAACTCCCCCGTGCGCGCCTTCGGCTCCGTGGGCGGCACCCCGCCGTTCCTCACGAACGCGAAGGGCGCCCTGCTCACCGACGCCGACGGCACCGAGTACGTGGACCTCGTGGGCTCCTGGGGCCCGATGATCCTGGGCCACGCGAACGAGCGCGTCGTCGAGGCGGTGCGCGAGGCGGCCGGGCACGGCCTCTCCTTCGGCGCACCCCAGCCCGGTGAGGTCTCCCTCGCCGAGGAGGTCGTCTCCCGCATCGCGCCGGTCGAGCAGCTGCGACTGGTAACTCCGGCACCGAGGCGACGATGAGCGCGCTGCGCGTGGCCCGTGCCGCGACCGGCCGCGACGTGGTCGTGAAGTTCGCCGGCTGCTATCACGGGCACGTGGACGCGCTGCTCGCCGAGGCGGGCAGCGGCGTGGCGACCTTCGCGATGCCGGGCTCGGCCGGGGTCACCGCCGCGACCGCACGGGACACCGTGGTGCTGCCCTATGGCGACCGCGAGGCGCTGACGGCCCTGTTCGCCGAGCGCGGCCACGAGATCGCCGCGATCATCACCGAGGCGGCGCCCGCGAACATGGGCGTGGTGACCCCGCTCGAGGTGGACGGCGTGGGCTTCAACCGCTTCCTCGCCGAGACCGCGCACGCCGCTGGTGCGCTGCTGATCAGCGACGAGGTGCTCACCGGCTTCCGCGCCTCCCGCGAGGGCTACTACGGCGTGGACGGCCCCGGCGCGCAGGGCACCACGGACGAGGCGTGGGCCCCGGACCTGATGACCTTCGGCAAGGTGATCGGCGGCGGCCTGCCGGTCGGTGCGTTCGGTGGGCGGAAGGACCTCATGGGTCTGCTCGCCCCGGCCGGTCCCGTCTACCAGGCCGGCACCCTGTCCGG
>Ga0079224_100001466_pt1 | contig 27176 bp, 23 predicted proteins | sample Stecom2015_FD_80414 | JGI IMG/M metagenome (GOLD analysis project Ga0079224, IMG submission 80414) | Agricultural soil microbial communities from Utah to study Nitrogen management - Steer compost 2015 | ecosystem: Environmental > Terrestrial > Soil > Agricultural land | place: USA: Utah... | reverse complement strand
TATCGAAATTAACCATAAGAAATAGTTGTTTAAATATTTAACATTCAGATAATTAAATATACAACTATTTCTTTTTTTACACAATATATTTATCCTAAATAATAATCGAACTCAGGTTAATAATGATTTTTTGAGATTCTTCGGTTGTGGTTTTTACGATGTATATTCCGGTTGATAAACCTGCGACATTTAAATAAGATTTATTCTCAAATGAAATAACCTTAGAACCGTTCATACTATAAATTTCCCCCGAAATTGGTTTTGAAAAATATATCGTTCCGTTTTCAACCGGATTCGGGTAGATTTTGAATTGCGGTACATTTATTTCTTCTGCAAGACTCAAATTGTTGTTGTTTATCTGGTAAACCGAAACCGTGGCACTAACTTCATTAGCAACGACAATCAATCCTTTTTCGGTTGAATTATCTTCCGGTGCGATGTAAATAATTCCTTCCGGTGCCATATCGCCTTCTTCGCCGTTGCGGTTGTTTTTGTAAGCAACAAATATTGGACTTTCAGGATTTGTAACGTCATAAACCATAATGCCGCCAATTCTTTCTAAAGTGATGAAAGCATAGAATTTCTCATTGATTTCTGCAACGGTAATTCCTTCCGGTTCAGGTCCTTTGTTGTCGCTTCTGTTTTTGAATTCGTCGCTTTCATTGTCGGCATTGAAGATTTCTCCAAAAACCGGGTCGGCGGCTGTGATTCTTTCAAAATCATCGCCACTATCATAAACAAGTTCTCCGGTTTCTCCGTTTCTGATGCTGAATGAGCGTCCGCCATAGACATAGATTTCTTCGTATTGTCCATCATTGTCTGTGTCGCCGTTTGCTGCCGTAGCATTTAATCTTCCTAAATTGTTTTCGTTTTGTAGAATTGTTGCATTAGGAAAAACGGTTTCGTCCAAAACCAAATCTTCAATTCTTTCTTCTTCGGCATAACCGTCATAATCTCTTGCATCTCCTTCGTTAGAAGTCAAAATATAAGTGATTCCGTTTACGGTATAATTAGCAATTGCATCAGGCATATACATTCCTTTAATCGGCCAGTTCGACATAAAAATATCGCTGATTTCATCAGAAGAATCCAACGAATTTCCTGCTGATGAATGGTCTTTGTAACCCAACGGCAAAATATCTGTGATTTCCAAATTCGTTAAATCAATCACTGCTAACGCATTGTTTTCTTGTAATGATACCCAAGCTTTTGAAGAATCTTCCGAAACGGTGATATATTCCGGTTCCAAATCTTGAGAAACGCTGGCATTTGGTCCGAAAATTCTAACTCCGGCATCTTTAAGTTCGTCTAATTGAGCATCAAAATCATTGAAATTCAAAGTTGTAACATCATCTTGGGTGATATTTCCTAAACCTCCGCTTACATCAATGACAGAAATTCCTCCTTCGGCATCAAAAGTATAATCGCTTTTTGGTTCACCTTCATTAGCGGTCAAAACACGTGTTCCGTCTGGTGTAAACGTAACCATATCGGGTAAATTGCCAACGGTTACAGACGAAACATTTTCTCCATTGATGTCCATAAAAACAACTTTACCATCGGCTTCTTCTCCTGCATCAACCGTAGCAGCAACCAATCCGTTGTAAACGGCTACACTCGTAGCTCCAATCCCATAAACCGACATATCTAAAGAAGTGATTTCAACCGGTTCTGCCGGATTGGAAAAATCGAGAATATTAATTTTGGTTGCGGTAGAATTTAATACGAATAATCGTTGAGAATCTTTGTCGTAAGAAACGATTTCGGCGGTTCCTTCACCGTCGATTAAATGACTTGTGAGGAATTCGATGTCTAAATCATTGTTGGCTTCCGGTGCAGAATAATCGTTGTCTTTGATGTAAATTGTTTTTTGACTGATGCTTCCTGCAACTCCGTTTTCAAAATTTTGTAGTTCAATCACAAAGAAACGGTCTTCATTTGTTGCCGAATTAATCAAAATCGGGATTTCAATTGTTTGAGATTCTGTAGAATTGGCCGTAAAAGTCAGCGATTGAGAAGTGAAGTCAAAATCGACTTCGTTTTCGGCATTTCCGCCTTCAACTAAATTAATTTCAACGGCCGCATCACTTTCAGAAGCATTGGTGATGTCTAATTCGACCAAAACAGATTCGGCATTTTCTTCTACAAAATCATATTCGGTATCAAATGAGATAATCGCCGGATTTTCTCCGGTTCCTTCTTCAATGTCGAACGGTGTTAAATCAAAAGGAAGATCGGGAGCAGTGCCGTTATCGTGTTGGTCTCCGGAACCTGCTTCTTGTGCCCAATTATCTAAATTATTTAGACTGGTAAAGTATTCGTTTTGAGTAAAACCGGTTCTTGCACCAGTATATTCGGCAACGTCTGTACTGCTACCCAAAAGAATGGCAGATTGTCCTAAAACCAAACCGGAATTGTCTAAAGTTCCAAAACCCGAATTATCGTTTGCAATGGCAGCGAGCATTGTGGTAACGGTTCTGGGTGCAGTTCCGAGAAAAGCAAACATGGCTTCGTCAGAATTTCCGAGTCCGCCGGCATTATTTTCAGTGATGCTTCCGTAATTTACGGTTAAATCTTCGCTGATGTTACTTAGGGTAATGATGGTTCCTTTCGGAATTATTTCTGTTCCCGAATTCCAGGTAAAGTCGCCTTCATCATCGCCGAATCCGGTTCCGTCCCATTCAGAATCGCAAAAGTAAATGGTTGTGTTGGCAGGAATATCTACAAATGTAACGAATGCCAAATCGTCATCACCATCGGCGTTGAAACCGGTAAAAGCGATGTCGCCAGCATTTTGAACCTGAGCAAAAGCACTTGAAGAAATCAAAATGCTGCCAAAAAGTAAATGTTTGAATTTCATGTTTAAATGATTTGGAATTTATATTTTTATGGGTGCAAGATATCATTTGAAAGTTTTTGCAGACTTATCTTATTATTAATTTAGGTTTAGGAAAAAGATAATTATTAGGTTAAATTGTTAAGTAAAGGTTTTGCTTTTGGTGTTAATTTGTCATGTCTCTACTGTTATTCGATTATGGAATATATGGTGAACTATTGTATTTCTACCAGCTTGGTTAATCCAGTATCTAATTCAAAATGTTTTAGCAAATTAGGATTGGCTAAAAATGTTGTGCCAAATGAAAGAAGTTTTGTAATTCCTTTTTGAATTTCAGCTCTGGTTGACTCTTTGTGGTAAATTGGTTTTGCCATAAGTACCGTTATCAAATCGTTACTGTATTTTTATTATCCTTGTAAAAGCTTAATATTCAAATCAAAAGGCTTTTTCCTGAAAAAATTAAAATAATTTTATACACTTTATAAAAAAAGTTATCTTTGCCCAATGCAACACAATGTACTTATTTTAGATTTCGGTTCGCAATATACACAGCTTATTGCTCGAAGAGTCAGAGAGTTAAATATTTTCTGTGAGATATTGCCATACAATCAGATTCCTGAAAATTTAGATGAATTTCAGGCAGTAATTTTGTCAGGAAGTCCCTATTCGGTTCGTTCAGCAGATGCTTTGCACCCGGATTTGTTACAGATAAAAGGCAAAAAGCCTTTGTTGGCAGTTTGTTATGGTGCACAATATCTGGCACATCATTTTGGTGGAGAAGTAGCACCATCTAATACGAGAGAATATGGACGAGCCAACTTGGCTTACATAGATAATTCTGACGATTTGTTCAAAGATATTTCGGTTGGAAGTCAAGTGTGGATGAGCCACAGCGATACGATTAAGACTTTGCCAACAAATGCTGTGAAACTGGCAAGCACCAAAGAAGTGGAGAATGCAGCCTATAAAATAGCAGGAGAAAACACTTATGCAATTCAATTTCATCCAGAGGTTTATCATTCGACAGATGGTACTACTTTGTTGAAAAATTTTTTGGTGGATATTGCCAAGGTAAATCAAGATTTTACGCCTAATGCTTTTGTAGAAGACACTGTCAGAGATTTAAAAGAAAAGTTACAAGACGACAAAGTGGTTTTAGGGCTTTCTGGTGGAGTAGATTCTACGGTGGCAGCGGTGTTGCTTCACCAAGCGATTGGAGAAAATCTGCACTGTATTTTTGTAAACAACGGATTGTTACGCAAAAACGAATTTAACAACGTGCTTGACCAATACAAAGGAATGGGGCTGAATGTGAAAGGCGTGGATGCTTCTGCACGATTTTTAGATGCGTTGGCAGGTGTTGATGACCCGGAAACCAAACGAAAAATAATCGGAAGAGTTTTTGTGGAAGTATTTGACGACGAATCCAAAAAAATAACCAATGCGAAATGGTTGGGACAAGGAACGATTTATCCGGATGTGATTGAATCTATCTCAGTAAAAGGACCTTCGGCAACCATCAAATCGCATCACAACGTTGGCGGTTTACCTGATTTTATGAAGTTACAAATCGTAGAACCGCTCCGAATGCTTTTTAAAGACGAAGTGAGAAGAGTAGGAGCTTCGTTAGGTATTGATGCCGAATTATTGGGCAGACATCCATTCCCGGGACCTGGTTTGGCCATTCGTATTTTAGGTGATATAACTGCCGAAAAAGTAAATATTTTGCAAGAAGTTGATGCTATTTTTATCAACGGATTAAAAGAAAAAGGCTTGTATGACGAAGTTTGGCAAGCTGGAGCTATTCTTTTGCCGGTTAATTCGGTGGGAGTGATGGGCGATGAGCGTACATATGAAAAAGTAGTCGCTTTGCGTGCAGTACAATCAACCGACGGAATGACTGCCGATTGGGTGCATTTGCCATATGAATTTTTGATGGAAATATCTAACCAGATTATCAATAAAGTAAAAGGCGTGAACAGAGTGGTTTACGACATCAGTTCAAAACCGCCTGCAACGATTGAGTGGGAATAATATTTGAAAAAAATATTGCCGGGCCGGCTATTCTGATAACTATCGGGATAGCTTGATTAAGCTAAGGAATAAAAAAACTATGGATAATTTGTGTGTGAAATGAGTATTAAAACTAATCACGTAAACTGACTGAATGATAAATGAAATCAAATCAGACGAAAAAAACACTATTTATTGTCGTCTTAAGTTTTGCGATTTATTATTTCCTATTCGCAAATTTTAAGTCAGCAAAAGTCTGGCTCGATAGTATTACTCAACAGGGCCTGGTTAGTTATATTTTGACCTATTTTATCATCGGTATTCCTGTTTTTATCGGGACTTTTTTAATAAACTCCTCATCCAATATCTTCAAAAGCCTTGGACTTTCGTCAAATATATTTACTGCAATATGGATAAGTATATTATTTTCTTTGCCGATGTTTATTGGCGGGTTGTTCTTTTTTAAATTCAATCCAAACATTCATTTTGAGAACTTGATTGCGGGAACTCTAATTGCTGGCTTTATGGAAGAACTCTACTTTAGGGGGTTTCTGTTCGGACAGGTATTCAAGAAAACAAGTTTGGGGTTTATTCCTTCTATCTTTTTTGGTGCGTTGATTTTTGCTTTCGGGCATTTATACCAAAGTCAGAACATCAGCGAATTAATAGGTATTTTTATACTTACATTTTTAGGTGCTGTCTTTTTCGCCTGGCTGTATGTTGAATGGAATTACAATTTATGGGTTCCTGTTTTTACACATACTTTGATGAACCTTTCTTGGAGTTTATTTGAAGTAGATAGTTCAGCATTAGGAGATGTAAAAGCAAATATTTTTAGGGGCTTAACTATTGCGATAGCAATAATTTTTACAATTGTATATAAAAGAAAAAAATCCGAAAAGTTAATTGTGAATAAGCAAACGCTAATACTGCAAAAGAAAAACATCTTACCAAATAAATTATAGGAAAAACGATGTGTTTACTAAAGAAAAAAGAGCTGAGAAAAAATCTCAGCTCTTTTAAAACAAACCCAAAACTATTTTTTACAGCTACTTATTTACTGTAACTATTATATTAGACAACGATTTTTTAAAAAGTCACATTTTTTTAAATTATTTCATCACTATTTTCGGAAAAGACCACGATTTAATCACAGCCATCAGCCGGACCGAAATCACAGTGCCGGCAGTGAGTAAATATATAATGTCTTGATTGACAGAAAAATGTCTAAAAATAAAAAAGATAATTCCTCCAGAAATACACGCTGTTGCATAGATTTCTTTTCGGAAAATAACCGGAATTTCATTACATAAAATATCTCGTAAAACACCGCCAAAACATGCCGAAACGGTTCCTAATGCAATACAAATAAACGGATGTAAATGAAAATCTAAGCCTTTTTCGATACCGACAATTGTGAATAATCCAATCCCGATGGTGTCAAACAAAAAAAGTGAAGTTCGGAAAATCTTTAGTTTATTGCGAAAAATAATCGCAAACATTGCGCTGGCAAATATTACGTATGACGAACTCAATCCGCGAATCCAAGTAACAGGCGTGTCGCCAATGAGCAAATCCCGAATTGTTCCGCCGCCGACAGACGTAACGAAAGCGATAATCAATACGCCAAAAAAATCCATACGTTTGCGGATAGCTGCCAAAGCACCCGAAATAGCAAAAGCGATAGTTCCTAAAATATCGACTATCAAAAAAACGTCTATGTTGCTCATTGTTGAGTCAAAAATTGGTAATCGTTGATAATTGTGCTAATGAATTTTTGTCTGTTTTCATACGGGTTTTTCATTTGTAGCACTTCTTCTATTTTTTCAACAAGTTTTTTCTCTAATTGAATGTTGTTGTCTTCCAGTGCTTTGTGATAGCTTTGGGTGATTATCCGCATATCATTATCCGAAAAATGTAATACTTGTCGAAATTGAGGTTGATATTCTTGTAGGTTACGTAGAAAATTGAGGTTCAAGGCAAAACGATTTTTCAAACTTACTACTGCTGTTCCGGAAAGCATATCGCCCAAACGTTGATTTTTGCTATTGAAAATAATTGACATCACGGCAATCGTTCCCATAAATAAAACGATTTCGACAACCCGAAACAACCAACGAACTAAATAATCGCCAAATGATGCTTGATAACCATCAATTTTGATGACGCGAATTTTCATAATCCTTTTTCCGATGGTTTGCCCACTCATCAAACTTTCACATACCAAGGTGTAAAAAATTGCTGGAGAATAAATGAAAAAAGAAATGGTCATGCTTTCCCAAGAATCGAACATACTGAAACGAATTCCCATCAATGCAATGAAAAAACTGATGGCTAAATAATAGGCATATTTGATAATTGAATCAATCACAAAAGCAATAATTCGTTCGCCGAGCGAGGCTACGACAAAATTAATATTAACATTTTGTGAGGTATTGATGGATAATTCATTCATAATTTTTAATTTAGCCAACCTATGAGAGAAGTTGCTTTTATAAAACAAAACCGAGACAAATGGGTGGCGTACGAAAAGGTTATTTCTGGTGGAGTTAAAAAAACGCCCGACGAAATGGCCGATATGTATGTACAACTCATCAATGATTTGTCTTTTGCACAAACGTACTACCCAAAAAGCAAACTTACAAAATACTTGAACTATTTATCGGCACAAATTTATCAAAAGGTATATAAAACAAAGCGATATGAGCAAAATAAATTTGCCCAATTTTTCAAAGTAGATGTGCCGTTGGCAGTTTATGCTCATCGAAAGTATGTGTATTTTGCCTTTGTGGTTTTTGCGATTTTTATTGGTATAGGCGTGATTTCGTCGGCAAATGACCACAGTTTTGTACGATTGATAATGGGTGATGCTTATGTGAATATGACACTCGAAAATATTGAAAATGGCGATGCTATGGCGGTTTATCAAAGTAGTTCTAATTGGGGAAGCTCTTTTGGTATTACGCTCAACAATTTGTATGTTGGTTTACGCTGTTATTTGTTTGGCATTGCAGGCGGTGTCGGCACTTTGTTGTTTGTGATTTACAATGCAATCATGCTCGGCTCGTTTCAATATTTCTTTTATCAAGAAGGCGTTTTTATGGAAAGTATTCGCGGAATTTGGCTACACGGTTCAATGGAAATTTTTGCTATCGTTATCGAATCGGCAGCTGGGTTTATTCTCGGGGCAAGCATACTTTTTCCGAAAACCTATTCGAGAATGAATTCGTTCAAAATCGGTTTCAGAAACAGTTTTAAAATTTATATCAGCACCATTCCGTTTACCATTTTTGCCGGAATTATCGAAGGTTATATCACGCGCTATGCACTGGCAATGCCCGATGTTTTAAATTATTTGATTATCTTCGGAACGCTGGGGCTGATTAGTTATTATTACCTTATTTATCCAAAAAAAGTATATCAAAAACACCACAAACATGTTTGAATTATTTAAAAAGAGAGATTTCGGTGAGTTGTTTAACGACACCTTTGGTTTTTTTAAACTGAAATGGAAAAACTACTTTGGCAATTATTTGAAAATCAATTTTTTGATATTGATTTTGACCATGGTGTTCGGATATATTATATCCAAATTTTATATGGATACTGTTTTTGGAAGTTTGTCAAATTCAGGTCAATTCAATCCTTATATCGATAATTATATTGCAGACAATAGTGGTTGGATGCTACTTATTGGATTAGGGATGTTAATCATATTGATTATTTTGTCGATAATCCAAATGTCTTATCCGGTTTTTTACATGAAATTACTGGAGAACAACACCGATTTCAAACCCAAATCAGGAGAAATATCTTCATTGATAAGACAAAACTTTGGCAGAATGTTGTTGTTTTGTTTCGTTACTTTTTTTGTGGTTGGATTTATGCTTGCGGTTGCAGCTGTAATTGCTTCATTTTTGATGATTATCATCATCGGAATTTTCCTAATTATTTTGCTGATACCATATTTTAGTGCGTTGGTTTACCTGTCGTTGTTTCATTATATCAACAAAAAATCGGGTTATTTTGAAGCTTTAGGTTTTGCTTTCAATACTTTACACAACAATTTTTGGAAAATCGTTGGTTGTAATTTGATTATATATATGATTATCCAATTAGTTACAACGATTATTTCAATGGTTCCGTATGTGATTATTTTTGCTATCGGTTTTGCTTCAATGTCTGATGCAGGTTCATTCGAAAATGCTGATTGGATGGTATATTCATTCGGAGTTTTATATGCGGTAACATTGCTGGTAAGTATGTTGCTCAACAATGTAATTATCATCAATTTTGGTTTGATATATTACGGCGAAATGGAAAAAAGAGAAAGCGTTTTTGCTCAATCAGAAATCGATCAAATCGGCTTGGATGAATAAGCATTGGCGGTACATACTATTTTTCGGTCTATTTTCGGTCTATGTTCAAGCACAGTCAGACACGCTCGCTGATGGCGTAGAACCATTGGTTGAAGTAATAGAAGCTGCAGATGAATATGTCGAGCCTGAAATTATCCCGCTCGAATTGCTTCAAAAAGATACCTTGTTTTTGGAACAGAAAAAATTCAGTTCCAATTACAAAGAAAAGTACACCAGCACAGAATTTATCTATTCCTACGAACGATTATCTGAAAAAACGTGGTGGGACAGACTCAAAGAATTCGTGCAAGATTTACTGAGAATCAATACTAACCCTTCTTTGGACACCGTGAGTTTTATTGAAAAAGTGATGAAAATTTCGGCATATATCATCATTTTGGTATTGTTAGCATTGCTTATTCGGTATATTATCGTGAAGGATGTTCGCTGGATATTCCGCAAAAAACCAAAAGAATTGGTCGAAGTATATGACCTTGAACAAGACATTCACGAAGTAGATTTTGACAAACTCATCAAAGATGCTGTCGAACGTGAGCAATATCGTTCTGCGGTGCGTTATCATTTCTTACGAATGCTCAAAATCATGTCTGAAAAACAAATCATTAAATGGAATCCGGACAAAACCAATCACGAATATGCACACGAAATTTCGTCGGATAAACTCAAACAAGAATTTGATTATCTGGCATATGTTTATGAAAATATTTGGTACGGCGAATTTGATATAGACCAAGCCGGATTTGAAAAAATTAGACAAAAGTTTAACCAAACCATTCAACACCATTTATCATGAAATCATCAGTAAAATATATTGTGTATTTGGTGATAGGTTTGGTACTTGTCGTATTGGTTCAGGTATTGATTCCAAAACCGATTAATTGGAACAAAACTTTCAAAACCTCGGATAAAATTCCATACGGATTGTATGTATTTGACCAAGAAATTTCACCGCTTGTAGCTCCGGCAACTATCGAAAAATACAACAAAACACCTTACGAATATTACAACGAAGAGCTCGATACGGTCAATTTCCAAAAAGAAACTTGGTTGCTTGTCGAAGATAGCACCGACCCGGAATCTTCAAACAAAATATTAGAGGCAGTCAAGCAAGGACACGATGTGTTTTGGTTGAGCGATGTCGGAACTGCTGTTTATTCCCTGACCGATACTTTAGGATTGGACTATATATATAGAAATATCAGTTCGATGAGGTTACTCAATCCGCATTTGAATAACGCTAATTTTACGTTGGAAAACCAAGGTTTTTCGCTTATCGTAACAGATTCTGTAAACTTAGAAGTTTTGGGCGTTGCCAATGATACTTTGCCTAATTTCGTCCGAAAGAAAATCGGGAAAGGCAATTTGTATTTCGGTACAAATGCCGTGATGCTGACCAATTATCATCTGCTCGAAAGCAACAATCATCTTTATGCCGAAAGCCTGTTGAGTTACATCAATACCGACAAAATCGTTTGGTTTGATAAAGATGTACAGACTAAAGCCGAAAGTCAAAATATCATGCGATTTATCTTAGGTAACGATTCCTTGCGTTGGGCTTGGTATTTTATGCTGATTGGCATACTTTTATTCATATTTTTCAACAGCAAACGAAAACAGCGAATTATCCCGATTATTAAACCCAATGAGAACCATTCGGTGGAATTTGCCAAAACGATTGCTAATTTGTATTACTTAGAAAAAAATCACAGTGATTTAATTCACAAGATGATAGTTTACTTTTTGGAATATGTGCGAACAGATTTACGCGTAGATACTCGAACGTTAGACGAACATTTTATCAAAAATCTCAGTCAAAAAACAGGGAGCAACATTGAAGATGTTCAGCACCTTGTTTCGCTGATTGAACATTACAAAACACAAAATATAACAGCAACCGAGCAGGATGTAATCAAAATGCACACTGCCATCGAAAAAATAACAGAAAAATGACAGAAAATCAAAACCCCGAAAACGAAAATCTATCTTTTGAAAATCGAATAGATTTATCTAATCTGAAAGAAAAAACGAATTTAATCAAGCAAGAAATCGGTAAAGTCATTGTTGGTCAAGAACAAATGATTGAGTTGCTTTTGGTCGGATTATTATCCAAAGGTCACGTGCTGATTGAAGGTGTGCCGGGTGTTGCCAAAACCATCACAGCAAAATTATTGGCAAAAACGATTAATACCGGATTTAGCCGAATCCAGTTTACACCCGATTTGATGCCGTCGGATATTTTAGGAACATCGGTTTATAACAACAAAATCAACGATTTTGAATTCAAATCCGGACCGATATTTTCCAATTTTATTCTCATTGATGAGATAAATCGTGCACCGGCAAAAACGCAAGCTGCTCTTTTTGAAGTGATGGAAGAACGACAAGTTACCATCGATGCACAACGTTATGCCATGAAAGAACCATTTGTGGTGATCGCTACACAAAACCCGATTGAGCAAGAAGGAACGTATCAATTGCCAGAAGCTCAACTCGACCGTTTTTTGTTTAAAATCACGGTAGATTATCCAACATTGGAACAAGAAATCAGTATTTTAACCAAAGAACACGAATTGTTAGATAATGATAAAATCGCTGATGTACAAGCTGTTATTTCCGAATCAGAAATTGTCGAATTCCAAAAAGTGGTTAAACACATCCTCATCGAAAATCATTTGATTGCGTATATCGCTAATATCGTGAATGCTACTCGCAACAATCCGCTGTTGTTCATGGGGGCTTCGCCACGTGCATCTATTGCGTTGCTCAATGCAGCTAAATCGTTTGCAGCCATTTCCGGCAGAGATTTTGTAACGCCCGATGACATTCAAACCGTGTCTGTGCCAGTGTTGCAACACCGTATTATCGTTTCGCCAGACAAGGAAATGGAAGGCGTAACTTCGAGAGAAATCATCAATCAAATTGTTCAATCTATCGAAATTCCAAGATAATTTTCCGTGAAAAATCTCTACACAACAAATCTGTTTTATTACTGTATCGGGACAATCGCCGTGCTGTTTGTGCTGTCGTTTTTCTTCGCGTGGCTGTATCCAGTTGTGTGGATTATTGTCGGACTTTTTTTGGTGGTTTGTTTGGTCGATATTTTTCTGCTTTTCGGACATAAAAAAGGCGTTGTTGCCCGACGCGAATTGGGCGATAAATTGTCGAATGGTGATGAGAATTTTGTGCAAATTCAGGTAGAAAGCTCTTATAAATTTAAAACAAACATCACGATAATCGATGAAATTCCTTTTCAATTTCAACGAAGAGATTTTTCTATTCAATTTCAATTAAATCCGCAATCGACAACCGAAAAAATATACAGCGTTCGTCCAACAGAAAGAGGCGTTTATACTTTTGGTTTTTTGAATATTTACGTTTCAACAAAGTTGGATTTATTCAGAAAAAGATACCGATTTGATAACCAAAAAGAAGTGCCTACATATCCGTCCTTTATCCAAATGCGGAAATACGAATTGCTGGCTATCCACAATAAATTGCATTTGCATGGCTTGAAAAAAATCAGAAGAATCGGACATACTACCGAATTTGAACATATCAAAGAGTACGTTTTCGGCGATGATATTCGCACGATTAACTGGAAAGCGACTGCAAAACGTAATCAATTGATGGTTAATCAATATCAAGACGAAAAATCGCAAAATGTATATTTGATTATCGACAAAGGTAGAGTCATGAAAATGCCTTTTTCTGGACTTACTTTATTGGATTATGCCATCAATGCGAGTTTGGCGATGGGAAATGTGGTCATTAAAAAAGCAGACAAAGCTGGATTGTTTACCTTTTCTAAAAAAGTTGATACCAAACTCAAAGCAGATAGAAAACCGGTTCAGATACAACGATTTATGGAATCGCTTTATCAAGTAAAAACTGATTTCAAAGAATCCGACTACGAAAGACTTTTGGTGCAAACCAAACAACACATTCGCCAACGAAGTTTGATTATTTTGTTTACCAATTTTGAAACCCTCGACGGACTCAATCGTCAGTTGCCTTATTTGCGAAGCATAGCCAAATTGCATTTGCTGACTGTCGTGTTTTTTAAAAATTCAGAATTGGATGAATTAGTGCATTCTAAACCTAAAAATACACAACAAATTTACGATAAGGTTATTGCAGAAAAACTCAATAACGACAAAGAATTGATTGTGAGAGAACTCCGGAAATACGGAATTTATTCTGTATTAACTCGCCCCGAAAATCTCACTATCGATGTGATTAATAAATATTTGGAATTTAAAGCAAGAGGATTGTTGTAATGGAAAAACATATCAGTAGCGTTCAAAATTCGTGGATAAAAAAACTGGTTCAAATTCAGGAAAAATCCAAAGAAAGAAAAAAAAGCGGTTTGTTTTTGGTAGAAGGCGTGCGAGAAGTTTCGATTGCTATCAAAGCCGGATACGAAATAGAAAATCTGATTTATTGTCCAGAATTGACAGACAAGCAAAATGCAGATGCGGTTCTGTCGCAGGTAGCAGAAAATCAAAGGGTTTCTGTGACGAAAGAAGTGTATCAGAAATTGGCTTATCGCGAAAAAACAGAAGGAATTATCGCTGTTGTTTATGCCAAAAAACATGATTTAGACACCTTGCAATTACCCGACAATCCGTTGGTTTTGGTTGCCGAATCTATCGAGAAACCTGGCAATATCGGAGCTTTGTTGCGCACAGCCGATGCCGCCGCAGTTGATGCCGTTATACTGGCCGACCCAAAAACAGATTTGTACAACCCAAATGTAGTTCGGTCGAGTGTTGGCGGAGTTTTTACCAATCAAATTGCAACAGCGAGTTCGAAGCAGGTGATTGATTTTTTGAAAGAAAAAAATATCGCTATTTTTAGTGCTATTTTACAAGAGGCTAAAGATTACAGTTCACAAAACTATACGCAAGGTTCTGCAATCGTTGTAGGGACTGAAGCGACGGGACTTTCAGAGGTTTGGCGTGAGCATTCCACACAGCATATTATTGTGCCGATGGAAGGCATAATCGACTCGATGAATGTATCGGTAGCGGCATCTATTTTAATTTTTGAAGCAAAAAGACAACGCAGATAATTTTTTGTTTTTTAATAAACTTTAATATATTTACACAAAACTAAGAAAGATATGAAAAAAATACAGAAAACAGTACTGTCGTTATTCTTATTAGCATTTGTAGGTACATTCCAATCAAATGCACAGATTATCACCGGAAAAGAACGATTTATCGGTAATTATCCGTGGAAAGTAAGCGTAGGCGTAAACATGATGGATTTGAATTTCAATGCAGACGAAAGCCCGGAAGGAGCGTCGATGATTTCGATGATGATTCCGTCAAAAGTTGCGATTGCCAGAGAGTTGGGAGCCAACTTTAGTGCAGAAATGTCTTTTTCGTTCAACCAAGCCAAAGTTGGAGATTATTCAAACGGAGCGTTGGTTGAAAACGATTTGAACATTATCACAGGCGATGTATCAGCGATATACAGCCTTGGTGGTGGGTTTAATATTCCGTATGTAGATCCGTATGTGAAAGCAGGAGTAGGTTATTTGGGTTATGATAATCAAAATTTAACTTCGGTAAGCGGAGGAGCAGGATTAAACTTTTATCTCGTTGACTTCGGTATCGGAAAAGATTACAGATACCCAACCGAAAGATGGTTTAGCCGTTTCGGAATCAATGTAGAAGCGGTGTACAGACAAAACATCACGAATGATGACGCAGGAACACACTTGCAATATTCTGCCGGAATTTTTTACCTTTTTTAGTAGATAATCACACACAAAATATTTTCAGCCACACTAGTTTTACTTAGAGCCTGTTTAAATTTGTATTGTAAAAATGTTTATAGGTTATTTTTGAGACAGAAAAAGGCAAATTTTAAAAGAATAGCAGAGCTATCGTTTTAAAATTTAACGCCTTTATGACCAAAAAGAAACATAAACAAATTATTATATGAATTTTAAACAGGCTCTTATTCGTGGCTGAATTTGTTTATTGCTTAAAAGAAAATTTACCTTGACGATAATTCAATTATTCAAAAAAGTCTCTCACTACGTCAAACCATACAAATGGCTGGTACTCGCTACACTAATTCTCACAGTGGTGGGCTCGCTTATGGCACAAGTAAATGCCTACATTCTCAGATACACCGTCGATGAAGTAAACGTGCTGGTTACCGAAGGAAAAAAACTCGCCGACGGAAAAAGCCTCTTGATTTTCATTACCGTTGTTTTACTTTCCAAAGAACTGATTTATGCCTTGATTCAGTTTGGACAGAAATTTTACGGAGAAAAATTGCGAATATTTATTTCAAGAGATTTCGCACAAATGATTGTAGAAAAAATCTTGACGTATCGACTGGCATTTTATACCTCGACCGAGCACGAAAGTGGCAAGCTACAAACCCGTATCGATATGGGAATTTCGAGTTTAACCCGATTGGTACAAAACTTTTTCATCAACATATTACCACTTTTTGCCAATTCGATTGTAGCCTTGTTTTTTATGTTTTCTGCCAATTTTTATATCGGATTGGTCAGCCTTTGTATCGTGCCGCTATATTTCATTGTCAGCCAAATGCAAGCGAAAAAGTTAGACGGTTTCAGACGGCGAATGCGTACATATCGAGAAAACAAAAGTGCCGGAATCATCGGCTTGATTGAATCTATCACCGTGATTAAATCGTTTGTGCGTGAACCGCTGGAAGCCGAAAAACACAAACAGATTCAGTACGACATGACCGAAAACCAAATGCAAACCCGCAAATTGAGTTTTCTGTTTGAAAGCGTCAAAGGCTTTCTGGAGCAAATAGGTATAGTGGTTATCATTATTCTCACCGCCTATTTTGTGCTGAACGGCTCGATGAGCATCGGAGCCATAATGTTTCACATCATGTTGTTTAACAACGTTTCGGCACCGATTCGGCAGTTGCATCGCATCTATGATGAAGTCAATGACGCACTCATTTATTCCGAAAGTTTTTTTGAAATTTTGGATGCGGAACACGAAAAAGAACCTTCCGGGAATTATATACCCGAGAAAATAACCGGGCTGATTGAAGTTAAAAATGTAGATTTTGAATATCCAAACGGCACCAAAGCTTTGCACGATATTTCGCTTACCGTACCGCCAAACAAAATCACAGCTTTGGTCGGGTTGAGCGGAGCAGGAAAAAGTACGATTATCAATCTTTTAGACAAATTTTATTTCCCGAAATCAGGAAGCATCACGCTCGACGGAGTAGATTTGCAAGAATATGACACCGAGTTTCTACGAAAAAACATTGGATTGGTTTTACAAAAAAATCATATTTTCAAAGGAACAATAGCCGAAAATATCTTGTACGGAAAACCCGATGCCAGTAGAGAAGAAGTGATGGAAGCCGCCCAAAAAGCATATATCCACAACCAGATTATGGAATTGCCCGAAGGTTATGACGCACAGGCAAATTTATTGTCGGGCGGACAACAACAACGCATTGCCATCGCTCGATTGTTTTTGAAAAATCCGCCTATTATTTTCCTCGACGAACCCACAGCCAGTTTAGATGCCATCGCAACCGAACGCATCAAAAAAAGCCTCGATGCCATCAAAAAAGACCGAACGGTTATCATCATTTCGCATAGTATTTCGCAAATAATTGATGCCGAAAATGTGGTAGTGCTCGAAAAAGGAAAAGTGATGGAACAAGGCACACACGAAGAATTGTATGAAAATAAATCTACCTACTACGAGATTTTCAACGCCATGGTAAGCAGCCTCAATATCGACAAAATCGCCCAAACAATGGGAGAGGATTGATGTAGAAAACATAAAAACAATAAAATGAAACCAAAGGATATTTTACTTTTTAACGGCACGGCAAAACAGCAAAATGTATCCGTATATTTTCAATATGGCACATTTTGGCTTACTCAAAAATCTATGGCAGAACTATTTGCAGTGGGAGTGCCTGCTGTGAGCAAACATTTGAAAAATATTTTTGAAACCAAAGAATTAGAAGAAAAATCAGTTATTTCCAAAATGGAAACAACTGCCACAGACGGTAAAGTTTATGATACAAAATTCTACCGATTAGAAGCCGTTTTGGCTGTGGGCTACAGAGTAAATTCTGTGCAGGCAACCGAGTTCAGAAAATGGGCAACCGAAACTTTGAACGAGTTTATCATCAAAGGTTTTGTAATGGATGACGAACGACTCAAACAAGGCAAAAATTTTGGACAAGATTATTTTGACGAATTGCTCGAACGTATTCGGGAAATCCAAGCCAGCGAACGACGGTTTTATCAAAAAATCACCGATTTGTATGCACTAAGTACCGATTATGATAAAGACAGTCAGCAAACCCAAGATTTTTTTGCAAGCGTTCAAAACAAACTGCATTGGGCAATCACCGGGAAAACAGCTGCCGAAATTATTTATACCCAAGCAGATGCCACCAAAATTTATATGGGATTGAAAACTTGGAAAGATGCTCCCGACGGAAAAATTCAGAAAAGCGACGTTACGGTTGCCAAAAATTATCTGTCGAACCAGCACATTACTGAACTAAACAGAATTGTTTCGGCTTATTTGGATTTGGCAGAAAACAACGCACAACGCGGATTTACTTTCAATATGCAGCAATGGGCAAAATTCCTTGATAACTTTTTGGAACTATCCAATTACCCGATTTTGACTGACAAAGGAAAAATATCCTCGCTCGAAGCCAAACTAAAAGCCGAAGCCGAATACGAAAAATTTAGAGTGATACAAGACAAAAGTTACGAAAGCGATTTTGATAAATTGATTAATGCAACAAAAAACAAATCAAAAAATGAAAGAGATTAAGATGAATGTAAGAAGTAATAAAACAAAATAACAACAGACCAAATATCGGATATTACCCAAAACCTCCACGGCATCTCAAACCTTGGAGTTTTTTTTGCTAAAAAATACATATTATATGGGATAAATGTTGAATTATAGCTTATTCTTATAGGCAATTACCTATATAAATACAATGTAAAGTAAAATAAATGCAAAATCAAATGCAATAAATGCAATTGTAAGAGTAATAAATTAAATTGTAAGGGCAAAAGATGCGATTGTAAGAGTAAAAGATACAAATGTTAAGTGGTAGTAACATAAATGTAAACCGTAGCAATACAATCGCAAGTTGTAAACTGAAGTTTTAGCAACAGATGAGTAGAAATGAAGCGTCATTTACCCAAAAAAATCATAGGAAAAAATCAAGAAAAATAGTAAATTTGACAGAACGAAATATAACTTCAATCATAACCTATCGAATTATGGATTACTATAAAGTAGAAAACCTAGAGCAATATTTCAAATTATACAACAAATCGGTTCGCGAACCTAAAAAGTTTTGGGGACGCATTGCAGACGAAAATTTTATTTGGTATCAAAAGTGGGATAAAGTCTTAGAACACGATATGTCTAAAGCCAAAATCACTTGGTTTAAAAACGCCAAACTCAACATCACCAAAAACTGTATCGACCGACATTTAAAACACAGAGGCGACAAAACCGCCATTATATTTGAACCCAATAACCCAGAAGAAAAAGCCACACACATCAGTTATAACGAGCTATACAGCCGAGTTTGTAAAATGGCAAACGTACTGAAAGACCATGGCGTCAAAAAAGGCGATAGAGTCTGCGTTTACCTGCCGATGATTCCAGAATTGGCGGTTGCATTGCTTGCGTGTGCACGCATTGGAGCCATTCACTCGGTGGTTTTTGCCGGTTTTTCAGCTTCGGCATTGGCTTCGAGAATCAACGGTTGCGATGCCAAAATCTTGATAACCTCAGACGGTTCTTTTCGAGGAAACAAAACCATTGATTTAAAAGGAATCGTTGATGAAGCTTTGACCGAAACGCCCAATGTAGATACTGTTTTGGTCGTGCAAAGAACCCAAGCCGATATTCCGATGAAAGAAGGTCGCGACAAATGGTTACAACCTTTGCTGGACAACGCTTCTGCCGATAACGTCGCCGAAATTATGGACGCAGAAGACCCGCTGTTTATTCTTTACACTTCTGGTTCGACCGGAAATCCAAAAGGTATGGTGCATACCACCGCCGGATACATGGTTTTTACGGCTTATACTTTCAAAAATGTTTTCCGTTACGAAGAAAATGATGTCTATTGGTGTACGGCAGATATTGGCTGGGTTACCGGACATTCATACATTGTTTATGGCCCGTTACTCAACGGAGCAGCAACGGTTTTGTTTGAAGGAATTCCCAATTATCCTGATGCCGGGCGTTTTTGGCAAACCATCGAAAAGCACAAAGTCTCTCAGTTTTATACCGCACCAACAGCGATTCGTTCGTTATCGAAAGAAAGTGCAGATTGGGTTACCAAATACGATTTATCTTCATTAAAAGTATTAGGCTCAGTAGGTGAACCAATCAACGAAGAAGCATGGAACTGGTACAACAATCACGTGGGCGACAGACGTTGCCCGATTACCGATACTTGGTGGCAAACCGAGACAGGCGGAATTATGATTGCACCGTTACCGTATGTAACCCCAACAAAACCAACCTATGCAACGCTTCCGCTTCCGGGAGTTCAACCTGTATTGATGGACGAAAAACGCAATGAAATCGAAGGTAATCAAGCCGAAGGCAGTCTTTGTATCAAATATCCTTGGCCGGGAATGGCTCGAACTATCTGGGGCGATCACCAAAGATATATCGATACTTATTTTTCAGCTTTTCCGGGCAAATATTTCTCTGGAGATGGAGCTTTGCGAGATGAGGTAGGTTATTATAGAATCACAGGTCGGGTAGATGATGTCGTGATTGTTTCTGGACACAATCTCGGTACGGCACCTATCGAAGATGCCATTAACGAACATCCGGCTGTGGCAGAATCAGCGATTGTGGGGTATCCGCATGAAGTCAAAGGTAATGCTTTGTATGGGTTCATCACACTGAAACAAACTGGGAAAAAACGAGACCAAACCAATTTGAGAAACGAAATCAATCAGCATATTGCTACACATATCGGACCGATTGCCAAATTGGACAAAATACAATTCGTAGCAGGTTTGCCGAAAACGCGTTCGGGAAAAATCATGCGAAGAATCTTGCGTAAAATAGCCGAAGGTAATTTTGCTGATTTTGGAGATACTTCAACTTTGTTGAACCCGGAAAGCATCGATTTGATTAAAGATAAACGTATTGATTGATTTTGAATGTTTGTTAATGTAATTATACGAATTGTCATTCTGACGCAGGAAGAATCTAATTGATTTTTAGTATATCGAAAAAACAAGTGAATGAATATTAAACTATTGGCAGTAGGCAAAACAGACGATAACAATTTGCAAAAACTGATTGACGAATATGTAAAAAGATTATCGTTTTATGTAAAGTTTGATTTGGAAATTATTCCGGATATAAAAAATGCGAAAAACCTAAGCGTTGTTCAGCAAAAGGAAAAAGAAGGGGAGCTGTTGCTTGCCAAAGTTTCCTCAAGCGATTGGTTGATTTTATTGGACGAAAAAGGGAAAACATTTTCCAGTATACAATTTGCCGATTTTTTGCAAAAACGGATGAACAGCGGAATTAAAAATCTCCTTTTTGTGATTGGTGGACCTTACGGTTTTTCCGATGCGGTGTATGCAAGAGCAAACGGCAAAATTTCTTTGTCGTCCATGACTTTTTCTCATCAAATGGTTCGCTTGTTTTTTATTGAACAATTATATCGAGGATATACCATTTTGCGAAATGAACCGTATCATCATGAGTGAATAAATAGCTAAAAATAAGTGCAGGGTATTACTGTATCTCCGCACTTAATCCGGCATCGAGCAAGCCGGTACACATTGGTTCGAGTTCTTCATACGAACCGGTTTTTACGCTGCATTTTCCTTTGTAATGCACCAACATCGCACATTGCTCAGCCTGAATCAAATCGTGATTGCAAATGCGAATCAATGTGTCGATAACGTGGTCAAAAGTATTGACCTCATCATTAAAAAGAATTAATTCTTTGTTGCTGGTCAGCAATTCTTCAATGGCAATTTCTTCTTTTATTTTTTCAATTGTGCTCATTCTTTTAGTGTTTTTGAAAGTGTAAAGCTACCCAATTATTTTTCTCCATATTGTCCACAAAAACCAAACCATTTCGCTCGGCTTCTGCCTTAATGGCAGGAATGTCTTCGGTATAAAAACCGCTAAAAAGTATATCTGAATTGTTTTTCATAGTTTTGGCATACTGTGATATGTCCGTCAATAAAATGTTTCGGTTAATATTGGCAATAACCAAATCATATTTCGGTTCATTTGGCAGTACACTTGCATCTCCTTCGATAACGGTTACATGTTGGATGTTATTTTTCTCAAGATTTTCTAATGAATTTTCGTAGCACCAAAGGTCAATATCAATAGCGTCGGCTTGTTTGGCACCTTTCATCATCGCCAAAATTGCCAAAATTGCCGTCCCGCATCCCATATCCAAAACAGTTTTGTCGTTGAGGTCTAACTTTAGTAAATACTTCATCATCAGATAAGTCGTTTCGTGATGACCTGTACCAAAACTCATTTTGGGTTCGATAACGATTTCGTATTGCACATTCTTAGGTTTGTGAAAAGGAGCTCTGACGTAGCAAATTCCGTCCACATCGATAGGAGAAAAATTCTTTTCCCACTCTTCATTCCAATTCACCTGTGTGATATTTTCTTTAGTGTAACTGATAGAAAAATCGGCAGATTGAAGGATTTGTACATCTTCTAAAATGTTTGGAGTATCATATTGTTGCTGAATATAAGCGATGAGTCCGGTCTCGGTTTCTTCAAAACTTTCAAATTCTTTTTCGCCTAATTCGGCAAGTAATATATCCGACGCCGGTTGTTTGGGCGAAATCGTAAATCGATAGGCGGTGTATTGATATTCCATTTACAATAGTTTAATGATTTGGTAACAAAGAGGTCTTTTCTAAAGACAAAGATAAGAATAGATTTGCATGCAATTTACTATTAATAAATATTTAATATGCAAAAAGTATTACCATTACTAATGTTGTTGTTATTACCCATGGCTTTATGGTCGCAAGAAGACAACAGTAAACATGCTGATTATGATGAAGAATTTAAGTTGTCAGCATTACCTTATTATAATTATGGGAAAGGGTTAGGAATGACTTCGGCTGATAGTTTGTTTCAGTTCAACATACGTTTTCGTATGCAAAATCGAGTAACTTATTACGAATACGACGATGCAGAACGTGATTCGGAATATGAGGCACAAATTCGTCGTTTGCGCTTGCGATTTGATGGTTATGTAGGTAACCCAAAATTTCAGTATGCTTTGCAGCTATCTTTTTCTCCGGGAGATTTGGGTGGACCGATGGAAGACGGGCAAAACCTGAATATTATCCGAGATGCAACGGTAGGGTATAGTCCTAATAAGAATTGGGCGTTTATCTTTGGACAAACCAAATTACCGGGTAACCGCCAACGTGTTAATTCTTCCGGAGCCTTACAATTAACAGACCGTTCGATTAATAATGCACAATTCAATCTCGATCGTGATTTTGGTTTTCAGGTGTATTATTTGAATCAGCATCAAGATAAATTTTCGTGGAATATCAAAACTGCTATCACCAGTGGTAAAGGGCGAAATTGGAGCGAGAAGGACAGTAATATTGCTTTGACCGGAAAGGTTGAATTATATCCTTTAGGTGCATTTACCAAAGGAGGAGAATATTTTGAAGGAGATATTATGCGAGAGCCGAAACCTAAGTTAATGTTATCGGGGGTGTATCATCAAAATAACAAAAGCATGAAAACCCGAGGAACAATGGGAACAGCTTTGTATGAGCCAACGACATTAAAATCGATGTTTTTCGATGCGATTTTGAAATATAACGGCTGGGCCGGAATGGTGTCTTATATGCAAAGAGATGCTTCTAACCCGATTACAGAAGGATTGGATGCAGACGGAAATTTGAGCCAAGCGATGGTTTATGCCGGACACGGAATGGATTATCAGCTGAGTTATGTTTTTCCGAAAGATTATGAGGTAATAGGTCGTTTTTCAACTCAAAAAATGAAAGACGAATTGTTTCAAGCCAATATGCCAAACAAAAATCAATTTAGCATTGGTTTGACCAAATATATTTGGGAGCATGCTTTCAAAGTTCAAACAGAGTTTACTCTGGACGAAATGAAGTTTTTGGACGGAAGTAAGCAAAAAGATTGGTATGTGAGATTTCAAATCGAAATCGGAATATAATAATTGCTTTACGCTAATAAAAAATCCTGGAATTGAAAAATTTCAGGATTTTTTATTAATGAGCTCGTCTGAACTTTTATAAATAGGATTTTTAGCAATAATCATAAAACCAAAACACAGGACACCTATACAATCTACAAAGAAAAATTGTACCTTTACCTCCAAAGTTAAAATTAGATATGAAATTACATGCAATTGAAGCCGGAAATTTCAAATTAGACGGTGGAGCCATGTTTGGCGTTGTGCCCAAATCAATTTGGACTCGTACAAATCCTGCAGATGAAAATAATCAAATAGATATTGCGGCTCGGTGTTTGCTCATCGAGGATGGTAATCGTCTTATTTTGATAGATACCGGGATGGGAGATAAGCAATCGGACAAGTTTTTTGGCTATTATCATTTATGGGGGGCACATTCATTAGAGAAATCGCTCAAAGAAAAAGGTTTTCATTCAGACGATATTACCGATGTTTTTCTCACACATTTACATTTTGACCACGTTGGAGGAGCTGTTTCGTGGAATAAAGACCACACAGGTTACGTACCAACATTCAAAAATGCTCGATATTGGACCAACGATAATCATTGGGATTGGGCAACAAAACCTAATGCGAGAGAAAAAGCTTCATTTTTGCCAGAAAATATATTGCCACTGCAAGAAGCGGAGCAATTGCATTTTATTCAACGGCCAGAGGGTGATTTGCTGACAGAATCTGAATTGGGTTTTGGTATTTTTTTTGCCGATGGACATACCGAAAAACAAATGATTCCGCTGATTGATTACAAAGGCAAAACCATCGCTTTTTGTGCCGATTTATTACCCACAGCTGGGCACATCCCTTTACCTTATGTGATGGGCTATGATACTCGCCCTTTGCTGACTTTGGCAGAAAAAGAAAAGTTCCTGAAATTAGCAGTTGATAAACAATTTTTACTGTTTTTGGAGCATGATGCACACAACCCAATTATAACCTTGCAACATACCGATAAAGGCTCTCGACTTGATGAGGTATTATCGATTGATGAGGGTTTAAAATAATGTTAAAGTCGATGTAGATTGTAACACAAGAAATATATTTACAACTTATTACCACAGATAAATCATATAAACATGAAATTTACAAAACCATTTTATTTATCCGCAGCATTAGCGGTTGCATTAACAAGCTGTAAATCTGTACAGACTTTACCAGATTTGAGCACAATGACACCTATTACGTCAGTAGATAATCTTCCGACAAGAACGACTGATTTGAGCGAAGACCAATTAAAACGTTGGAGTCATTTAGATATTTTGAATGATACTGTGCCAGGAATGTCGGTGGACAGAGCGTATGAATCTATCATCAAAAAGAAAAAAGGACAAAAAGTACTTGTAGCAGTTATTGATTCAGGTATTGAAATTGACCACGAAGATTTGAAACACGCCATTTGGACTAATCCGAAAGAAAAAGCTGGAAACGGAATTGATGATGACAATAATGGATATGTAGATGATATACATGGTTGGAATCTTTTAGGAGAAGCGAATGCTGAAAACTTAGAACTTACTCGTATCGTGAAAAAAGGCGACGATGGTTCGGAACAATACAAAGCGGCTAAAGCTGAGTTGGAGCAAAAGTTGGCAGAGTTAGAGCCATTAGGAATTCGTGTAGAGCAGTTCAAAAAAATGCGTACGACGGTAGCTGAATATTTGGGCAAAGATAAATTTACTAAAGAAGATTTAGCTACTATTCCGGAAGACGCTCCTGATGAAGTAAAAGCAGGAACAAGCTTGTTCTTGAATCTTTATATGGCAGGCGTTGATGGATACAATTATATCGATGATATGTCTGATTATTACAGCTCACAAGTTGATTATAATCTGAATGTAAACTTTGACGGAAGAGCTGTTGTTGGCGACAATCCGGATGATATTACTGATACTGATTATGGTAACAATGATGTATTGGGCGATAGAGACCACGCTAAGCACGGAACACACGTAGCCGGAATCATTGGTCAGGTTCGTGGAAACGGTTTGGGTGGCGATGGTATTGCTAGCAAAAATGTTGAAATCATGTCGGTAAGAGCGGTGCCGGATGGTGACGAATACGACAAAGATATTGCATTGGCTATTCGTTATGCAGCCGATAACGGAGCGAAAGTAATCAACGGAAGTTTCGGTAAATATTACGCTCAACACAGCGAGTGGGTTTATGACGCTATCAAATATGCAGCCGAAAAAGACGTATTGATTGTTGTAGCTGCTGGTAATGACAGCATGGATTTGAATCCGGTTGAAGGCGAAGAAATCAAACGTTATCCGAATGATAGAAAATTTGGTGAACGCGACGAAATCAGTGATAATTTCTTGGTAGTAGGTGCATTGAATCCTACATTTGGAGAAAAAATGGTTGCTGAGTTTTCAAACTTCGGACATGTTGATGTGGACGTATTTGCACCAGGTGTAAAAATCTATGCAACGGTTCCGCATGGAGGGTATGAGTACTTACAAGGAACATCAATGGCATCGCCGAATGCTGCCGGTGTTGCCGCGATGATTCGTTCTTATTACCCAAGCCTTACTGCTCCAGAGGTAAAACAAATTATGAAAGAATCGGGTGTGCCGGTAAACTTTGACGTGATTGTGTCTGGAGATAGCTTAGACAAACGCAATTTCCAAGATATTTCAACTTCTGGTAAATTTGTGAATTTATACAATGCTTTGATTATGGCAGATAAAGTAAGCAAAGCCAAAGCACAAAAATAATTTGTAGCACATATATCAATCATCAAACTGCCCGAAATAACGATTTCGGGCAGTTTTTTGTTAACGACATATTTTCGGTAGTATGAACTAATTTGCGTAATTTTGACCAATGAGTTTTTTAACTACTATAGAATCAACAATTGCAGAGCAATATCAGCACCTCAAGCGTGTACCTTTTCTTGTTGCGTTGAGCGGTGGTGTGGATAGCGTTGTTTTGACGTATATTTTAAAAAAGCAAAACTTTGATATTGCCGTTGCTCATGTGAATTTTCAGTTAAGAGGAGAAGATAGTGAACAAGACCAAAAGTTTGTTGAGCATTTTGCCAAAGAGAATAATTTGGTTTTGCACCTGATGACGGTGGATACCAAAAAATATGCAGAAGAAAATCATCTGTCCATACAATTGGCAGCCCGAAAATTGCGGTATGATTGGTTTGACGAATTGAAAGAACAACACGGCTATGCGTGTTTGGCAACCGCACATCATTTGAATGACGATGCAGAAACTTTTCTAATCAATTTTGCACGTGGCACAGGGTTGAGTGGACTGTTGGGTATTCGCGAAAACGACGAAATTATCCGACCATTGTTGCCGTTCAGTAAGCAGGATATTTTGCAATATGCGAAAGCACATCAGCTGGATTGGCGAGAAGATCAATCAAATGCTTCAGACAAATATATCCGAAATCGTATTCGCCATCATGTAGTGCCGGTTTTGGAAAGTATTAATACGCAATTTCTTCAATCTTTTGTTCAGACCAAGGCACATCTCCATCAGGTTAATGATATTTTAGAAGAAGCCATTGCAGGATTTGAAAACCATTGTGTGCATTATGCCGAAAATGAAGAAACGCATATCGATATTACAAAATTGAAAACCTACAGAAATCCGCAAGCATTTTTGTATCATTTTTTGAAAAAATATAATTTCACTGCCTGGGAAGATAT
>Ga0079224_100001465_pt1 | contig 27179 bp, 22 predicted proteins | sample Stecom2015_FD_80414 | JGI IMG/M metagenome (GOLD analysis project Ga0079224, IMG submission 80414) | Agricultural soil microbial communities from Utah to study Nitrogen management - Steer compost 2015 | ecosystem: Environmental > Terrestrial > Soil > Agricultural land | place: USA: Utah... | reverse complement strand
TGGCCTCGGCGATCCAGCCGTAGGCGATGGCCGAGCCGGCCACCAGCGCGGCGATGAAGCCGCCTCCCGGCGCGGTGTGGCCGCGCAGGAACAGGTACACCGACAGCAGCAGCATGGCCGGGGTCAGCACCCGGCTGGTGGAGTGGAACACCAGCGAATGGGCGAGGCGGCCCGGGCCGGAGTGCCCGGGATCCGGCTGGTCCCCGCTACCGGCGCCTACCGGCGCTGGTGCCCCCGCCTCGTACCAGCTGAGTTCCCGCGGCAGCGGCGCGCCCGTGGTCTGCCGCAGCAGCAGGATCAGGCCGATCGCGAACATCCCCAGCACGGTCGCCTCGCCGAGGGTGTCCAGCGCGCGGAAGTCCACCAGGATGGTGTTCACCACGTTGGTGCCGCCGGTCTCGGCCTGCGCCTGGTCGAGGAAGTACGTGCCGTAGGGGGACCGGTCCCGGTGACCGGTGAAGGCCAGCGTGGCGGCGGTCGTGGCCGCGCCCGCGCCGAGCGCGAGCAGGGCGGAGAAGACCACCCGCCGGGGCGGCGCGGCCCGGAACCGGGCCGGCAGTGCCCGGAGCACCAGCATCGCCACCACCGCCGTGAGCGTCTCCACCAGCAGCAGGGTGAGCGCCACGTCCGGCGCGCCGGCGAGCAGGAACCAGCCGGTGATCATGACCCCGATCGTGCCGAGCAGGATGACCGCCACCACCCGCCGGCTGGTGAGCACCAGCCCGGCCGAGGCCACCACCAGCAGGCCGACCAGCGGCCAGTCCAGAGCGTGGGAGGCGCCGCTCGGCGGCTGGGGCCAGCCGCCGAGCGCGACCAGGCCCACGCCGCCCAGCGCCACCAACGCCACTACCGGCCACAGTAGATACACCCAGGTCGCGTTGGCGCGGCTGGGCAGCCCCACCACCGCCCCGGCTTCGACCAGTCCGGCCAGGCCGCGGTCGAACAGCGCGCCCTCGGGCGCCGTGCGGATGCGCTGCAGGAACCGGTCGACCGGGTCGCGCGCGAAGAACAGCGCCAGCCCGACCGAGATGACTATCACGGAGAGCAGCGTCTCCAGGCTGAAGCCGTGCCAGAACGCCACGTGCGGCGGCGTCTCCCCGGGCGTGATGCGCGCCACCGCGCTGCGGACCAGGGGATCCAGGATCGCCACCGCGGGGCCGAGCAGCAGCCCGATCACCGCCGGCACCGCGGCCGGGGTGAGGAACTGCCACGCCGGCTCATACAACTGCCGCTGGAGGGTGGGGCCGGCGAACGCGCCGTGGAAGATCCGCACCCCGTAGGCGAAGGTGAGCGCCGACGCGACCACGCCCAGTGCCGCCGCCACCGGACCGGCCCAGGGAGCGAAGTCGGCCTGGGCCAGACCCTGGAAGATCGACTCCTTGCTGACGAACCCGATCAGCGGCGGCACCCCGGCCATGGACAGGCCGGCCAGCCCGGTCAGGGCGGCGGTCACCGGCATCACCCGGCGCAGCCCGCCGAGCTCCCGGACGTCCCGGCTACCGGCCTCCCGGGCGATGATCCCCACCAGCATGAAGAGCGTGGCTTTGAACAGGGCGTGGGCGAAGGTGTGCAGCACCGCCGCGGCGAGCGCCTCCGGCGTGCCCACACCGGTCACCGCCACCAGGAGCCCGAGCTGGCTCACGGTGGAGTAGGCCAGCAGCGCCTTGAGGTCGTGTTGACGCAGCGCCAGGGCGGCGCCCGCCACGGCGGTGACCAACCCCACGCTGATGAGCGTCACCTGCCAGGCGGTCTGATCGTGGAACACCGGGGAGAACCGCATCAGCAGGTACACGCCGGCCTTCACCATGGTGGCGGCGTGCAGGTACGCGCTGACCGGGGTGATCGCCACCATGGCTCCCGGCAGCCACGACTGGAAGGGCATCTGCGCGGACTTGGTGAGCGCGGCGAGGATGACCAGGCCGCCGATCACCCCGGCGTAGGGGGAGTCGAGGATCCACTGCGGGTGGCTGAGGATCACCGGCAGGTAGGTGGTGCCGGTCTCGAACGCGATCAGGACCACCGCCCCCAGCAGCGCCAGCCCACCGGTGAAGGTGATCACCAGTGCGCGCATGGCCGGCCGGCCGGAGTCGGGCCCGGTCCCCCCGATGAGGAAGAACGAGGAGACGGTGGTGAGCTCCCAGAACACGAACAGCAGCACCAGGTCCGCCGAGAGCACCAGCCCGAGCATGGCGGAGGCGAACAGGGTGAGCAGGATGTAGGTGCGGGAGTGATGACCGTTGTGCAGGTAGCGAGGGCAGTAGGCCATGATCAGCGCGCCTACGCCGATGACCAGCAGGGCGAACAGGGAGCCGAGCCCGTCCAGCCGGAGGGTGAAGCTTACGTCCAGGGACGGGATCCACCGCAGCGACGTGGTCACCGTCCCGCCCCGCAGGGTAGTGAGCACCGCCGGGGTGAGCATCAACCCGAGTACCAGGAACGCGGCCGCGAGGAAGTACCCGGTGTCCCGTCCGAAGCGGCGTCCGAGGGCAGGGACGCCCAGGCTAAGCCCGGCCATCCCGGCCAGGACGACGACGAGGATCACCGCTCACACCGCCCGTGCCCGGCTAGGCCGGGACGGGGTCAGGTCCGACGACGGGCGAGGTCGTTCATGCCGGCCGGCGTGCCACGACCGCTCGGCCGACCAGGGGTTTCGCCTCCGGTCGGTCGACATCTGCCCATCCCCCTCTGATCGGTCGTCAGCGCCCGAACCGTGGCGCCCCCCGTGCCGGAGCACGGCTGACTCAGGTTGGCGCGGCGCGATCTCGCGGGCTCATGATATCCGGACCGGTTAGCACGGGTGCCGGGAGCGGGACTCGAACCCGCACGCCCTCGCGGGCAGATGCTTTTGAGGCATCCATGTCTGCCGATTCCATCATCCCGGCCGGTCCGAACTACTGTACCGGACTACTCTTCTTGCTGAGCAAGCGAGACCGGGCCGGTGAGGAGACCGACGTGAGTGAGGCGCAGCAGGCGGAGGCGGTACGCCGTCGGGTGCTGATCGCGGAGGATGAAGCGCTGATCCGGCTGGACCTCGCCGAGATGCTGGCCGAGGAGGGCTACGAGGTCGTCGGCGAGGCGGGCGACGGCGAGACCGCGGTCCGGCTCGCGCACGAGCTTCGTCCCGACCTCGTCATCCTGGATATCAAGATGCCGGTGATGGACGGGCTGGCCGCGGCGGAGAAGATCGCCGAGGCGCACCTCGCACCCGTGTTGATCTTGACCGCGTTCAGCCAGCGCGACCTGGTGGAGCGGGCCCGGGCGGTGGGCGCCATGGCTTACCTGGTCAAGCCGTTCCAGAAGAGCGACCTGGTGCCGGCGATCGAGATCGCGGTCTCCCGGTTCGCCGAGTTCTCCGCGCTGGAGAAGGAGGTCGCCGGGCTCACCGAGAAGCTGGAGACCCGCAAGATCGTGGAGCGCGCCAAGGGTGCGCTGATGACCACATACGGCATGACCGAACCACAGGCGTTCAAGTGGATCCAGCGCACCGCCATGGACCACCGAATGGGCATGCGGGAAGTGGCCGAACGGATCATCGCGGAGACCAGTGGTGGTGCCACATAGCCGGACCGGCACCCTGGCCGGTACTCCCGGCCAAGGATGGGGCGTCCGCCGCCCGCCGTACCGGGCGGTAGTATCGGCCCAGCCAGCGACGACGGCCGCCACCGCGGCTGGCCTGTCCTTCGCCGGCGTGTGACATCCGATACGATCCCCGCACCTCGGGTTGACACATCTCCGGCCCGGGGGATCCGGGCCCCGACCGAGGAGTAGCCGTGCGACGACTAGCGGTCGTGCTGGCGCTCGCCGCCTGCGTGACCTCCGCGGTGACCTTCGCCGCGGGAGTGGCGTGGGCACAAGACGGTGGGGAGGGTCTCCAGACCACGCTGACGCACGAGGGCGAGCCGGTGCCCGGCGTGACCATCACGGTCTACACCGAGGGCGGCGCGCTGGTCGGGGCGGCGGCCACGGACGAGGACGGCCACTGGACCCTGCCGGTGCCCGGGTCCGGCACCTACCGCGTGGAGCTGGACGAGTCCACCCTGCCCGAAGGGCTGTCGGTGGTGGGCGGGAACGTCCGGGAGCCGTTCGTACGCCCGGGTAGCGTCGGTGGGCTGCTGTTCGGACTGACCACCGGCGAGGCGCCGGCCCAGCCCGCGCCCGCCCCGCCGGGCGGGGAGGCGCCGCCCGACGGGGAGGCCCCGCCGGGCGAAGAGGTGGCGCCCGAGGAGGAGATCCCCGAAGATCCGGAGCAGGAGATCGAGGTGGTCGCCGGGCCCAACCCGTGGGACCGGGTGCTCTCGCACGTCTACAGCGGCATCCACTTCGGGCTGATCATCGCGCTCGCCGCGCTGGGGCTCTCCCTGGTCTTCGGCACCATGGGTCTGATCAATTTCTCGCACGGGGAGCTCGTCACCTTCGGTGCCTTCGCGGTGCTGGTACTCAACGTCACCGGCCTGCCGTTACTAGGCCCCGACTTCACCGTGCATCTGCTAATCGCCATCCCGATCGCGCTCGTGCTCGCGGTGGCCTTCGGCTACCTGCAGGACCGGTACTTCTGGGGCTGGCTGCGCCGGCGGGGCACCGGCGTGATCGCCATGATGATCATCTCGATCGGGGTCGCCCTGCTGCTGCGCCACCTCTACCTGTACCAGTTCGGCCCCAGCCGCATCCCGTACTCGCAGTACGTCGTGCAGGCGCCGCAGCGGATCGGCCCGCTGCATGTGCCGATGAAGACCCTGATCACCGACGCGATCGCACTGGTCGTGCTGGTCGGGGTCGCCAGCGCACTCGTGCTCACCCGGTTCGGCAAGGCGATCCGGGCGGTGGCCGACAACCCCGCGCTCGCCGCCGCTTCCGGTATCAACGTGGACCGGATCATCCGCCTGGTGTGGGCGGTCGGCACCGGCCTCGCCGCCCTCGCCGGGATCTTCCTCGCCATGCACGAGTCCGCGACCTACCTCATGGGCTTCCAGATGCTGCTGCTCATCTTCGCCGGGGTGGTGGTCGGCGGGGTCGGCACGGCCTTCGGCGCGATCGTCGGTAGCCTGATCGTGGGCGTACTGATCCAGGTCTCCACCCTGTGGGTGCCGAGCGAGTTGAAGTACGTGGTCGCCCTGGCGGTGCTGATCGTGGTGCTGTTGGTACGCCCGCAGGGGCTGCTCGGTCGGCGGGCGCGGATCGGGTGAGGGGCGAACCATGAACCTGGATCTGGTCCTCACGCAGACCCTCAGCCAGGCGCTGGGGCCGGGCGTGGTGGTGTTCGCGCTCGCCGCGATCGGGCTGAACGTCCAGTTCGGTTACACCGGCCTGCTGAACTTCGGGCAGGCGGCCTTCGCCGGGGTCGGCGCCTACGGCATGGCGATGACCATCAGCACCGTGATGCCGCGGTGCGTGGCCTCCACCAACTGGCCTTGCAGTGGGTTGAGCGGCGTCTCCCCACAGGTCACGTTCTGGCTCTCGGTAGTGGTCGGCCTGGTGGGGGCGTTGCTCCTGGCGCTGCTACTGGGCGTATCCACGCTGCGGTTGCGCGCCGACTACCTCGCGATCGCCACCGTCGCCGCGGCCGAGGCGCTGCGGCGGGTGGTCCGCTCGGTGGAGCTGCGGGACTGGACCGGCGGCACCGAGGGCGTACGCGGGTTCGCCGAGACCTTCCGCGACTACGGCTACGCCATCGGGGAGGCCTTCCTCCCGCCGCTGCGGCCGGGCGAGAACCTGCGGATCGGTCCGCTGTTCTTCACCGCCACCAGCCTGTGGGTCATGATCGTCGGGTGGTTCCTGGTCGCGCTCTGCCTACTGCTGGTGTGGCTGGCGATGCGCAGCCCGTGGGGCCGGGTGCTGCGGGCGATCCGCGAGGACGAGGACGCGGTGCGCAGCCTCGGCAAGAGCGCGTTCAGCTATAAGATCCAGTCGCTGGTGCTCGGCGGCATGATCGGGGCCCTCGCCGGCTTCATCCAGGCCCTGCGGCTGGGCAACGTCAACCCGGACCAGTACCACACCACGTTCACCTTCTACATCTACGCGGTGCTGATCCTGGGCGGGGCGGCGCGCGTGTTCGGCCCGGTGGTGGGGGCGATGCTCTTCTGGGGCCTGTACAACTTCCTGAACCAGCTGCTCCGCCAGGTGGCCGCCCTGGACGTGCTACCGGAGGGGCTGCTCACCACCACCAAGGTGGACCCGCTGGTGTTCGTCCTGCTGGGCGCCGGCATCATCGCCTTGTTGATCTTCAGGCCGCAGGGGATCTTCGGCGACCGGAGGGAGATCTCGCTGGATGTACGCTGAGGAGGTGACGGCCACCCCGGGCACGACCGGAGCGCTGCCCGGGCGCGAGCGCGCCCGGCTGGCGCTGGCGGATGTGCCGGCCGAGCCGGGCGTCCCCAAGCCAGACCCGATCCTCGTCGCCGACCAGGTGGTGCGCCGGTTCGGTGGTCTGGTGGCGGTGGACCTCGCACACCTGGAGGTGCAGCGGGGGTCGATCACCGCGCTGATCGGTCCCAACGGGGCCGGCAAGACCACGCTGTTCAATGTGCTCACCGGATTCGACCACCCCCAGTCGGGGACCTGGACGTTCAACGGCCAGCCGGCGCACGGCCGGCGGGCGCACCAGGTGGCGCGCCTGGGCATGGTGCGGACCTTCCAGCTCACCAAGGCGCTGGCCCGGCTCACCGTGATCGACAACATGCGGCTGGCCGCGACCTCCCAGGCCGGGGAGAACTTCTTCGTCGGCCTGCTGCCGTTCCTGTGGAGGCAGCAGGAGCGCGAGATCACCGCGCGGGCCGATGAGCTGCTGCGGTGGTTCAAGCTCGACCACCTGCGGGACGACTTCGCCGGCTCGCTCTCCGGCGGGCAGCGCAAGCTGCTGGAGATGGCCCGGGCCCTGATGGTGCGTCCGGAGCTGATCCTGCTGGACGAGCCCATGGCCGGCGTCAACCCGGCCCTGACCCAGTCCCTGCTCGACCACGTGCGGCAGTTCCGCGAGGACGGGATGACCGTGCTCTTCATCGAGCACGACATGGACATGGTGCGGGAGATCAGCGACTGGGTGGTGGTGATGGGCGAGGGCGCGGTGATCGCGGAGGGCACGCCGGAGCAGGTGATGGCCGACCCGCGGGTGATCGACGCGTACCTGGGCGCCCACCACAACGGCGCGGTGAAGACGGTCGCCGGCCGCGACGTCGACGCCGCCGAGGTGCCCGCACCTACGCCGGAGCGCTCACCGCAGGAGGAGTCGTGACGCGGGAGGAACGTGCCGGTTCGCCGGGACCGGTGCCGCCGGAGGAGGAGCCCACCGCGCCGGAGAGCGCGGGGCCGGCGGAGGAGGCCACGACGCGGGTAGGGGCGACGGCGCTGAGCGCCGAGCCCACCCCGGACACCCGGGCGGAGCCGCCGGACACCCGGGCCGACCGCGGCGCCCACCTCACCGGCGCCGAGCACGCCCTGCTACGGGCCGACCTGCTGGTGGCCGGGTACGTGCCGGGCGTCAACATCCTCGACGGCACCGACCTGTACGCGAACGAGGGCGAGCTGGTCGGCATCATCGGCCCGAACGGCGCCGGTAAGTCCACCCTGGTGAAGGCGATCGCCGGTCAGGTCCAGATCCGCTCCGGCCAGGTCCTCCTCGCCGGCGAGGACGTCACCAACGCGCCCACCCACGAGCTGATCGCGCGCGGCCTGGGGTACGTGCCCCAGACCAACAACGTCTTCCCGCGGCTGACGGTCGAGGAGAACCTGGAGATGGGTGCGTTCCTGCAGCCCCGGAAGTTCCGGGAGCGGTTCGCGTTCGTCGCCGAGCTGTTCCCGACCCTCGCCGCCCGGCGCCGGCAGCGGGCCGGCTCGCTCTCCGGCGGCGAGCGGCAGATGGTCGGCATGGCCCGGGCGTTGATGATGGAGCCGCGGGTGCTGCTGCTGGACGAACCCTCGGCCGGGCTGTCCCCCATGCTGCAGGACGAGGTCTTCTACCAGACCAGCCAGATCAACGCCACCGGGGTCACCGTGGTGATGGTGGAGCAGAACGCCCGCCGCTGCCTGCAGATCTGTGACCGGGGGTACGTGCTGGACCAGGGCCGCAACGCCTACACCGCCCCCGGCAGGGACCTGATCGAGGACCCGAAGGTGGTCGAGCTCTACCTCGGCACGCTCGCCAAGGCACGCTAGCCGCCCGGCATCTCCTTACCGGCCAGACCGGGTAGTTCCACCCTGCTCGAAGCCAGCCAGCACCCCCTGCGAGCGGCGCGGGCGCGTCGCCGGCCGGGTGTGGGAATTCAGGGATCGCGGCGGGCGGCGGCGAAGACGCGACGGCGGCCCGGCCCTCCAGGGGGCCGGGCCGCCGGTCAGCTACGCGGCGGGCGGCCGGGTCACATCCGGCCGACCACCTCCTTGACCTGCGTGAAGTTGTTGTCCGCGCCGTACTCGAAGATGCCGATCGTGGCCTCCGCCGGGTCACCCTCCTCGTTCCAGACGGTGCCGGTGTAGCCGCGGTAGTTGATGTCTTCGCCGTTCTCCAGCAGCTCCTTGCACTCCGCGAACGTCGTGCACTCGGTGCCGCCGGTGGTGACACCGACCATCTCCGCCCGGATCGCGTCCGGGTCGTCGCTGTTGGCGGCGATCGCGGCGAGCGCGACCAGGATCGTGGCGTCGTACGACTCCGGCAGGTAGGCGGTCTCCGGGGTGGGGCCGCCGTAGAACTCCTCCACCCGCGGGATGACGTCCTCACCCGAGCCGATCGGCTGGGTCGCCTTCACGCCCTCCAGCAGACCCTCCTCGAACGGGTCTTCGGAGTAGTCGAGCCGGTTGCCGTCCACGAAGTACCACTGCTTCTCGGCCGGGGTGAAGCCCTGACCCACCAGCGCCGGGATGATCTGGCGCGCCTCGGCGTACGAGATCAGGACGAACGCGTCCGGGTCGGCTTCGACCAGCTGCGCGACCTCGGCGGAGAACTCGGTCTGGGCCTCGTCGTAGAACTCCTGGTATACCACCTGGCCGCCGCCGGCGCTGTAGACGTCGGCGATCTGCTGGGACAGACCCTGCCCGTAGGCGGTCTGCTGGGCCAGGATGCCCAGGGTGGCGTGACCGTCGGCGATGATCTCCTCGGCGAGCGCGCTGCCCTGGATCACGTCGGACGGGGCGGTGCGGAAGTAGTACTCACCGAACTCGTGACCGGTGAAGCCCGGCCCGGTGTTGGACGGCGAGACCATGATGATCCGCTGGTTGTACAGCGCCTCCATGATCGTCTCCGACGAGGAGCTGGACGCGGCGCCGATGACCGCGTTCACCTCCTGGGCGATCATCGCGTCGGCCGCGGCGGTGACGACGTCCGGCTCGGTCGAGGGGCCCTCGTTCTCCTGGAGGAACTGCACGTCGTTACCCCATACCCCACCGGCTTCGTTGATGTCCTGGATGGCCAACTCCACCGCGGCGATCATGCCCCTGCCGTAGTCGGCGAGGCCACCCGTGGTGGGCAGGATCGCGCCGATGGTGAACGTGCCTTCAAACTGCTCACCGGGGGTATCGTCGGTATCCCCTGGTTCGTCTTCACCGCAGGCACCCAACGCGAGTGCCGCGACGCTGAGCAGCGCGACACTGCGCCAAGCGAGCTTGCGACGGAACATAGCCTGTCTCCTCTAGTCGAGCGGTAACGGCTCCCCAACAACCGCCGGCGTACGGTGGCTGATGGCCCGAAACTAGTGACCTTGAGGTGCCGGTACCAGACTTACGCGCTGCTGAGGCCGGATATTTGCAGAGTCGTAACCTTCCCGTACTGTGACACCGCGCAGCGTCACCCGGGCGGCTGCTGTCACGCCGGGGTCCGACCGGCTCACCGCCGTCCCACCCCGTACCCCTGCAGCGTGAACGCGCCTTCCTCGTCGTACACGTAGACCCCGTACGCGCCCTGCGGGGGGTCGCCGGCCTCGGTCCAGTCCACCGGCCCGCTCTGCCCGACGTAGTTGATGTCCTCGCCGTCGCGGATCAGGTCCAGGCACTCGCGGAAGATCGCGCACGGCTGCCCCGGGTCGCCGCTGATCTCGATCATGGCCGCGCGGATCGCGTCCGGGTCGTCGGAGTCGGCGACGATCGCGCCGAGCGCGATCGTCATCACCGCGTCGTACGCCTCCGCCGCGTACGCGTGCTCATCCAGCTCGCCGGCGTGCTCGTCGATGCGGCGGTGGAAGGCCGCGCGGTCGGTGGCGCCGATCGGTGCGGTGGCCTTGGTGCCGGCCAGGGTGTCCGCCGGCAGCTGCCCGGAGTAGTCCTCCAGGTTGCCGTGGGCGAGGTACCAGCCGGTCTCGTCGGCCGGCGCCAGGCCCTCGTCGGCGAGCGCGGTCATGATCTCGACCGTCTCCTCGAACCCGATGATCACCACCGCGTCGGGCTCGGCCTCGGTCACCTCCGCCAGCGCGTCGGTCACCGCCGACTCCGGGTCGTAGCTCACCTCCACGGCGAGCGTGCGCTCGTCGCCGTCCTCGTACACCTCCCGCACCAGCGCGGCGAGGCCCTGGCCGTACGCGTCGTCGCGGGCGACGATCGCCACCTGTTCCCGCTGGTCCTGGACCAACTGCTCGGCGATCACCCGGCCCTGCAGCACGTCCGGCGGGTGGATGCGGAGGTAGTAGTCCCGGGCCGGGTGGTCGTCCAGCACCACCCCGGGGCTGGCGGGGGAGACCTGGATGATCCGGGCCTGCTGGAAGGACTCGATCACGCTCAGGGTGCTGGCGGTCGCCAGTGGCCCCACCACCGCCTGGACTCCGGCATCCACCAGCGCCTCGGCGCTGGCCTGTACCGTCGCCGGGTCGTCCGGGTCGCCCTCGTCCTGGAAGTGGAGCACCACCTCGTTGCCCCAGACCCCGCCGGCCTCGTTGATGTCCGCCACGGCCAGCTCCACCGCGGCTATCTGTGCCGGGGAGAGGAACTCCAGCGGGCCGGTCTGCGGCACCAGCACACCCAGCTCCAGCGTGCCGGTGAACTCCAGGGCCGGGCGGTCGTCGGTGCAGGCGCCCAGGGCCAGCGCGGCGACGCCCAGGGCGGCGACCGTACGCGCGGCGGTGCGTGAGCGGAACACAGGTCGTCTCCTTACTCCGGAGCCCATCAGGTGGGTAGGCGGCCAGTCGTGGGGGTGGCCTGGTACCAGAGGTTACGTGCTGCGCGCGGCGGCGTGTCGCCGGGATCGATGTCTCGGCCGCCGCCTGCGGGTGTCCCACCCGCCGACTAGGCTCCCCAGGGTGACCGAGAACAGTCCCCGCCTGCTGCTGGTGGACGGCCACTCGCTGGCGTACCGGGCGTTCTACGCCCTCAAGGAGGCCAACCTGGTCACCTCCACCGGCCAGCACACCGAGGGTGTCTACGGCTTCACCTCGATGCTCGTCAACGTGCTACGGGACGAGCAGCCGACCCACGTGGTGGTCGCCTTCGACGTCTCCCGCCGTTCCTTCCGCACGGAACAGTTCGCCGACTACAAGGCCGGTCGGGCCGAGACGCCGGCGGACTTCGTCGGGCAGGTGGACCTCATCAAGGAGGTCCTGGCCGCGATGCGGATTCCGGTGGTGGAGGCGCCCGGGTACGAGGCCGACGACGTGATCGCCACGCTGGCGCGGGCCGGCCGCGAGGCCGGGATGGAGGTCCTGATCAGCACCGGCGACCGGGACACGTTCCAGCTCGTCGGCGAGGGTGTCACCGTGCTGTACGCCATCCGCGGGGTCTCGGAGCTGGCCCGCATCGACCCGGAGGCGGTGCGCACCCGGTACGGGGTCGGTCCGGAGCGTTATCGGGACCTCTCCGCGCTGGTGGGCGAGCCGAGCGACAACCTCTCCGGGGTGCCGGGTGTGGGTCCCAAGACCGCCGCCAAGTGGATCACCCAGTACGGCTCGCTGGACGGCGTGGTGGCGCACGCCGACAAGATCAAAGGCAAGGCCGGGGACAATCTACGCGCCCACCTCGCCGACGTACTGCGCAACTACCAGCTCAACCAGTTGGTGGCCGACCTCGACCTGCCGATCGACGTGACCGAGGCCCGGTGGGAGGGCGGCGACCGGGAGGCGGTGCACCAGGTCTTCGACACCCTCGAGTTTCGCGGAGAGTTGCGCGAGCGCGCCTTCAAGGTGTTGACCCCTGGCACGCCGACCGGGTCCGGGTTCGACCTGGCCGGCGAGATCCTCACCACCGGCGAGGTGGCCGGCTGGCTGGCGGCGCACACCAGCGGCGCCGAGCCGGTGGGGGTGGCGGTCACCGGCAGCTTCGGCCGGGGCACCGGCAGCCTCTCCGGGGTCGCGGTGGCGGACGCGACCGGGGCGGCGGCGTGGTTCGACCCGGCGGCGCTGGACGCGGCCGATGAGGCGGCGGTGGCGGCGTGGCTCGCCGACCCGGACCGTCCCAAGATCATCCATGATGTGAAGCCGGTGCTGCTCGCCTGCGAGGCGCACGGCTGGCGGCTGACCGGCGTGGTCGCCGACACCGCGATCGCCGCCTACCTGGTCCGCCCGGACCGGCGCGACTACAACCTGGTCGAGCTGGCCCGCGACTACCTGCACCGGGAGTTGCGGGTGGAGGGCGCCCAGGAGGCGCAACCCACCCTGGCCGGGCTGGAGCCGGAGGGAGAGCAGGAGCGGGCGCTGATGCTGCGCGCCCAGGCCACCCGGGAGCTGGCCGAGGTGCTCACCGACCGGCTCACCGAGGGCGGCCGCAGGCTGCTGCGGGAGGTGGAGCTGCCGCTGGCGGGGGTGCTCGCCGGGATGGAGCGGGCCGGGATCGCCGCCGACACCGACTACCTGTCGGAGTTGTCGGCCCACTTCGCCGGTGAGGTGAAGGCGGCGGAGCAGGCGGCGTTCGGCGTGGTGGGCCGCGAGTTCAACCTGGGCTCGCCCAAGCAGCTGCAGGAGGTGCTCTTCGTCGAGCTGGGCCTGCCCAAGACCAAGCGCATCAAGACCGGGTGGACCACCGACGCCGACGCGCTGCAAGGGCTGTACGTCCAGACCGGCCATCCGGTGCTGGAGCACCTGCTGCGCCACCGGGACGTCTCCCGCTTGAAGTCGACAGTGGACGGCCTGCTCAAGTCGGTGAGCCCGGACGGGCGCATCCACACCACCTTCTACCAGACCGTGGCCGCCACCGGCCGGCTCTCCTCCACCGACCCGAATCTGCAGAACGTCCCGATCCGCACCGCGGAGGGGCGGCGGATCCGGCGGGCGTTCATCGTGGGGGAAGGGTATGAATCCCTGCTGACCGCCGACTACAGCCAGATCGAGATGCGGATCATGGCGCACCTGTGTGGGGACCCGACCCTGGTGGAGGCGTTCCACTCCGGTGAGGATTTCCACGCGGTCACCGCCGCGTCGGTGTTCGGCGTCGCGCCCGACCAGGTGACCGCGGACCAGCGCCGCAAGATCAAGGCGATGAACTTCGGCCTGGCGTACGGCCTCTCCGCGTTCGGGCTCTCCCAGCAGCTCCAGATCACCGCGGCGGAGGCCCGCGAGCTGATGGAGGAGTACTTCGCGCGGTTCGGGGCGATCCGGGACTACCTGCAGCAGGTGGTGGCGATCGCCCGGCGGGAGGGGTACACCGAGACGTTGCTCGGCCGCCGGCGCTGGCTGCCGGATCTCACCAGCGACAACCGGCAACGCCGGGAGATGGCCGAACGGATGGCGCTGAACGCCCCGATCCAGGGCTCGGCGGCGGACATCATCAAGGTCGCGATGCTGCGGATCGACGCCGCCCTGCGCGAGGCCGGCCTGCGCTCCCGGATGCTGCTGCAGGTCCACGACGAGCTGGTGTTCGAGGTCTGGCCGGGGGAGCGGGAACCGCTGGAGCAGTTGGTACGCGCCCAGATGGGCGGGGCGTACGAGCTGTCGGTGCCGCTGGAGGTGTCCGTCGGGGTAGGCCGGACCTGGGACGACGCCGGCCACTGAGCCCGTGGGTCGCCGCGGGTCGCCGGCGGGGCCGGCACGCGTGAATTGACCCGTCAGGGGGACGACCGGTTGATCTCCGCTCCGTAGCGTCTGGGTACCCGGACCTCACCGGTCCGGTTTGATCACGCCGACGTGGGGAGAACTGGTGACCGGTATCCAACTGACCGTGCGTAAGACCGTTGCCCAGGTCGAGGAGATCCGGACGGTTTTAGGGAGGACGGACGAGGGCGGGCCGCTGCGCCGAGTCGTGGTCGCCGCCGTCGTGCGCAACCCGTACGCCGGCCGCGGATACGTCGAGGACCTCTCCGGGCTGATCGAAGCGTCCGCGGAGATCGGGACGATGCTCGGCGAGGAGGCCGCGCGGCTGCTGGGCGCGCCGGTGGAGAGCTACGGCAAGGCCGGCCTGGTCGGGCACGACGGGGAGAAGGAGCACATCAACGCCGCCCTGACCTCGGTGTTCGGTGACGCCTTCCGGCGGGCGATCGGTGGCGGTAAGGCCTGGATCAGCTCGGTGACCAAGCCGGGGGTGGCGGGCACGGTCATCGACGTCCCGCTGGCGTACAAGGACGAGGTCTGGGTGCGTAGCCACTACGACGCGGTCGAGTTCCGGGTTCCGGACGCGCCGCACCCGGACGAGCTGGTAGTGATCGCGGCGGTGGCGAATCGCGGGCGCATCAACGCCCGGGTCGGCGGCAAGACCGTCGCGGAGGTGGTCGGCGAGGCGGCCGCATGAGCGGCACGCTAGCGGTCGTCGGGGCGGGCACGATCCTGTCCGGTGACCACCGCCGCCCGGTGGTCGAAGGTGCGGACACGGTGGTGTGCGCGGACGGGCTGATCACCGCGGTCGGCCCCCGGGCCGAGCTGCGCGACCTGGTCGACCGCGCCGACGTGGTGGTCGACGCGCAGGGCACCACCGTGGCGCCGGGACTGATCGACTCCCACTGCCATGTGGTGCTCGGCGACTACACCCCGCGGCAGAAGACGGTGGACTTCCTGGCCAGCTATGTCCACGGCGGGATCACCAGCGTGGTGTCTCCTGGGGAGATCCACGCCCCGGGGCGGCCGCACGACGCGGCCGGGGTCAAGGCGCTGGCGATCGCCGCCCGGGCCTGCTTCGCGAACTTCCGGCCCGGCGGCATGACTGTCCACGCCGGATCGGTAGTGCTGGAACCGACCCTCGCCGATAGCGACTTCGCGGACTTGCAGGCGGCCGGGGTCCGGCTGGCCAAGTTCGGCTTCGGCCGCTACCAGGATCCGCGTGACGGACTGGCGCAGGTGCGCGCCGCCCAGGAGCACGGCATCATCGTGACCTGCCACTCGGGCGGGGCCAGCATTCCGGGCAGCCAGCCGATCACCCCGGAGCACCTGCTGCATCTCAGGCCGGACGTGTGCGGCCACGTCAACGGCGGTCCGACCTCGCTGCCGGCGGACGGCGTCGACCGGATCATCGACGAGACCTCGATGGCGCTGCAGCTGGTGCAGGCCGGCAACCTCCGCTCGGCGGTCCGGATCATGAGCAGGTGCTATGAGCAGGGCCGGCTCGAGCGGGTGGTGATCGGATCGGACACCCCCACCGGCACCGGGGTCATGCCGCTCGGCATGATCAAGACCGTGGCGGAGCTGGCGTCGTTCACCGGCGTCCCGCCCGCGGTGGTCTGGGCGACCGCCACCGGCAACAACGCCCGCGTCTGGCAGCTGCCGGGAGGGTTCATCGAGGTGGGGCGGGCCGCTGACCTGGTGGTCATGGACGCCCCGTGGGGATCCACACAGCAGGACGCGCTGGGCGCGCTCAGTGTCGGCGACATCCCTGGTATCACCGCCGTCATCACCGGCGGCGTGGTGCGTGCGCTGGTCAGCCGGAACACGCCGCGGGCGGCGCGGCTGGCGTCGGTCGAACCCGCGCTGCCGCACCTGCAGTCAGCTCACTGATCGCGGGCCCGTCGCCATAAGTGACCTAGTGACGGGAGGGTTGGGATGGCATTCAAGGTGGTTTTTGACGCGGAGAAGTGCCAGGGGTACGCCAACTGCCTCATCGAAGCCCCTGAGATCTGGGACTTCGATGAGAACACTGACAAGGCCGTGCTGAAGCAGGCGACGCTCGACGACCAGCTACGGGCCCGGGCCGAAGCCTCGATGCGTGGCTGCCCCGCCGGCGCGATCAGAATCGAGGACCCGGATACGTGAGGCGAGTGGTCGTCGTCGGCGCCTCTCTGGCGGGAGTTCACGCGGTTGAGGCCCTGCGGGAACGGGGTTACACCGGCGAGATCGTCCTGGTCAGCGGCGAAGAGACGCTGCCGTACGACCGGCCGCCGCTGTCGAAGTCGGCGCTGCTGGACCAGGCCCGGTTCGATGACCTGGCGCTGCGACCACCGCAGTGGTACGAGCAGCAGGGCGTCCGGCTCTTGCTCCGGTCCCGGGCGACCGGGTTGGATCTGGCTGGCCGGGTGGTGGCGCTCGCCGACGGGTCGGTGGTCGAGTTCGACGGGCTGGTGATCGCGACCGGCGCGGCGCCCCGCCCGCTGCCGTTGCCGTGCCCCGACGGCCTGCGGGTCCACCAGCTCCGGACGCTCGCCGACGCCCGCGGGCTGGCCGCGGCGATGGTGCCCGGCCGCCACCTGGTCGTGGTGGGCGCCGGGTTCATCGGGCTCGAGGTGGCGTCCACCGCCCGCCAGCTCGGGCTTGAGGTGACCGTGCTGGAGGCCGCCTCCGCGCCGCTGAACCGGGTGTTCGGCACCGCGGTCGGTGGCTGGTTCCGCCGGCTGCACGAGCACCACGGCGTCACGGTCCGGTGCGGCAGCCCGCCGGAGGCGGTGGAGACGTCGGGCAACGGCGTCCGGGTGCGGCTGCGAGATGGTTCCCGAATCTCGGCGGACCTGGTCCTGGCCGGGGTGGGTGCCGGGCCGGTGACCGGGTGGCTGCAGGGAAGCGGGCTGGACATCGCCGACGGGGTGCGGTGCCGGCCGGACCTGGCGACCGGGGTGCCGGGCGTGGTGGCCGCCGGGGACGTGGCCCGCTGGCACAACCGCCTGTTCGGCGAGGAGATGCGGGTCGAGCACTGGACCAACGCCGTGGAGCAGGGCAGGCACGCGGCCGCGACCCTGCTCGGTGCCCGGGAGCCCTACTGCCCGGTGCCGTACTTCTGGACCGACCAGTTCGACGCCAAAGTCCGGGTCGTCGGCCGGGTGGACCCGGGCGGCGAGGTCGCCTGGGAGCGCGAGGACGACACCTCCCTGGTGGTCGTGTTCGGACGGGAGGGGGTGGTCCAGGGGGCGGTGTGCGTCAACGCGCCGAAGCGGTTGGCCCATTACCGGCGGGCGATCGCTGACCGGGTCGCCTGGCGCGACCTGGCGCGGGACCTCGAGCCGGTGGCGCCTTCGGCATCGGTGGACCGCGGCGACGGCGGGTGGTGACCGCGCTCTGGCGCGAAGGAAAGCGGCGGGTGACCAACCCGCCACCGGATACCGAGGAGGAACGACATGACTGACACCGCGTCCGGCCAGGACGCTCTCGCGCTCATCGAGCTTTTCCCCCAACACGAGGACTGGTCGCTGCAGACCATGCGCCTGCTGGCCCAGGTGGCGGTCGGCGGCGCCGACCTGTTCGAGTGCGCCCGCACCGCGGCCCGCATCGGTGACAAGACCACCGACGGCGAAGTGTGGTACCGGGAGTGGAACCGGACCGCCCGGGAGGTCGAAGCCGCCGGCGAGGCCGCGCTGGAACGGGGTGAGATCACCACCGCCCGCCGCGCGCTGTTCCGGTCCTGCAGCTACTACCGCCACTCGGAGTTCTTCCTGCGCTCGCACGACCCGCGGCGGGCGGAGGCCTACCGCACCGGCACGAAGAACTTCCAGCGGGCGGCGGAGCTGACCGACGGCCTGGTGCAGCGGATCCACGTGCCGTTCGAAGGCCAGACCATGGACGGGTACATCGTCCGCCCGGACAACTCCGGCCAGCGGCGCCCGACCGTGCTGTTCCTCGGTGGCGCCGACTCGTGGGCCGAAGAGCTGTACTTCCTGGGCGGCCTGGAGTTCCCGGCACGCGGGATGAACGTCGTCATGGTGGACACGCCGGGCCGGGGAAGCTCGTTGCGGTTCAAGCAGATGTACAGCCGGCCCGACTACGAGGTACCGGTCAAGGCCGTCTTCGACTACCTGGAACAGCGAGACGACGTCGATCCCGACCGGTTCGGCCTGGCCGGCGTCAGCTTCGGCGGCTACTACGCACCGCGCGCGGCCGCCTTCGAACCGAGGGTCAAGGCGGTGGCCGCGTGGTGTGGTACCTGGAGCATCCTCACCGATTTCTACGAGTTCTACCCGCCGCTGCAGGAGCAGCTGCAGTGGCTGACCGGCTCGAAGGACGACGCCGAGGCCCGCGAGAAGCTGGCTAAATTCACATTGGATGGAGTCGCTGACAAGATTACGGTGCCGGTATATGTCATGCACGGCACCCGCGACATCATCATGGATGTCAACGGGGCGCGCCGGTTCGTCGACGCATTGACCACCGACGATGTGACCGTCGACATCTACGACCAGGCCGGGTCGATGCACTGCAGCTACGACTACTTGGCGGTGGCGTCGGCGCGGCTGGCGGACTGGTTCATCCATCGGATATGAGCGATGGCGTCCGGGACGCGGCGTACGCCGACGCGGTGTCCCGGACGCCGCAGCCGAATGGACCCGGAAGGGTAACGCGGGCGGCTCCGGTTCACACCTACAGTGTCGGCAGAGCCCCAAAATACGACGCCCGCGGGATCACTTTCAGCCGGATATCCAGAAAGGTGGCATCGGTGTACGGCATCCACAAGCTGCTTTGGGACATCCGCCGGGAGGCCGGTGTCAAGCAGCGCTACCTGCGGGACCCGGACGCGGTGCTCGACGAATACGGCATCGACGGTGAGCTCCGCGGGTACATGAAGACGCTCGACTTCAAGTCGTTGTACGAGCGCGGCGTCAACCCGTACCTGCTGTACTTCTGCGCGATCCAGCTCGAGGTCAGCCGCGAGGACTACTACGCGCAGATCCGCGGCGAGCGCCCGCGGGTGGGGCAGGGGCAGGCACAGGTTTGAGGGGAGCAACGATGGCAGGCAAGGTGGTCGGTGCATTCGCCGCGTCACACTCTCCGGGTATCACCGGCTGGCCTGAGCGGGCGGAATCCCGGCAGCGCGAAATTGTCGAGTCAGCGTACGCGCAGGTGCGCGAGCGGATCGCGCAGTTGCGGCCCGACGCCATTGTCGCGGTGTCGGTGGAACACTTCACCAACTTCCATCTGGGTAACCTCCCCGCCTTCGCGGTCGCGACCGGCGACTCCTACCTGGGGCCGGTCACCGAGGAGATGGGCCGGTTCCTCAACGTCCCGCAGCACCGCTACCCGGGTAACGCAGCGCTGGGGCGCCACCTGTACGAGTTCGCGCTCGGGGCGGATTTCGATCCCTCACTTGTGGAAGGTGGGCTCGATTTCGACGAGAACTTCTGCGTACCGCTCAAGTTGATCGACCCGGAGTCGACCTACCCGCTGGTTCCCGTGATCGTCAACGGGGTCAACCCGCCCTGGCCCACGCCGAAACGGTGCTACGAGTTCGGCCGCATGATCAGGCGCGCGGTGGAGGCCCAGTCGATCGCCGAGCGGGTGGTGGTGTTGGGCACCGGCGGGCTGTCCCACTGGGTGGGGCTGCCCGAGTCAGGGACCGTCAACACCGAGTTCGACCGGGATTTCCTCAGCCGCCTCGAGTCCGGGGACCCGGACCGGCTGACCGCGTACACCAACGAGGAGATCTCCGAAGCCGGCAACGGCGCCCATGAAATCCGCACCTGGCTCGTGGCGGCCGGGGCGGCGGGCGTCGGGTTCGACGTGCTCGCCTACGAGCCGGTACCCGTCTGGCTCACCGGAACGGCGGTAGCCGCGGCAAAGCTGTGACCGCCCGGCCCGCACCGTGCGACCTACGACCTACCGACTCAGAAGAGACGACAGAAGGAGACGTTAGAGATGAGTAAGCTCCCCAAGGTGACCGGGCGGGACATGCGCGGCGTCATGGCGTACCCGCCGACGCCGGCGCTGCCTGGTGCGGAGCGGGTCGACGCCGTCGACACCGTCGACCTGGTGGAGACCGAACGGATGATCCGGGCGCTGATCAACGACGGGGTCGACTCGATCGCGCTCAACGGGACGCTCGGTGAGATGGCCACGCTCACGCTGGAGGAGTGGAAGGCGTTCGCGGGGTGTGTGGCGGAGACGGTACGCGCGATCAACCCGGACTTCCCGGTCTTCATCGGCACCACCACCCTGAACACCCGCGACACGGTCGAGCGGATGCGGTTCCTGGCCGACCTGGGGATCGTCGGCACCCTGCTCGGGCGTCCGATGTGGGGTGAGATGGTGCCGCCGGTCATGGAGCGCTTCTACCGCGATGTCGCCGAGGCGGTGCCGGAGCTGGCGATCTGCGTCTACGACAACACCGCGGCGTTCCGCGGGATCATCCCACGCTCGGTCTACCGGTCGCTGACCGAGCTGCCCCAGGTGGTGGCGGTCAAGTACGCCGGCGGCGCCTCGACCGGGTTCCGTTACCACAACGACATGGCCCACACCGGCACGTCGTTCCCGCTGATGCCGATCGAGACCGACTGGTTCCCGGCGTGGCAGATGTACGGTGAGGAGCTGGTCGGGATGACCTGGTCGTCGACCACGGCGATGGGTCCGCGGCCGGTGCTGGAGCTGCGTGACGCGCTGCAGCAGGGGCGCACCGAGGACGCGCGCTGGCTCACCGAGCGGCTGCGCTGGGCCCACGAGCCGTTCCTCGTCGGCCAGGACTTCATGGAGTTCGCCAAGTACAACATCCCGCTGGAGAAGATCCGGATCAACGAGGCCGGGTACATCAACGTCGGCCGGTGCCGGCCGCCGTACACCGAGGACCTGGTACCGGAGATCCACGTCAAGACCACGAAGGAGCACGTGGTCCGCTACAAGCAGATTCTCGACGAGGTCGAGGCCAGGTTCGGCCCCCGGAAGTCGTAACAGGCGTGGAAGGGAACCTTGCCATGTCAACGCGAGTTCTCGACGCGGGTACCGAAGAGTACCTGCGAAAGATCCGTGAGGGTATCCGTCAGGGACGCTTTCCGGTACGGGTGTTCAACGACGAGGCGATCCACGAGATCGAGCAGGAGCGCCTGTTCTCCCGTGCCTGGTGCCTGCTGGCGCACGAGAGCGAGATCCCGTCGCCGGGGGACTACGTCACCCGCTACATCGGCAACAACAACATCATCGTGGCGCGGGACGAGCACGGGGTGGTGCACGCCAACCTCAACATGTGCCGGCACCGCGGCAACCAGATGTGTAAGGCCGAGATGGGCAACGCCTCGCACTTCCGGTGCTCCTACCACGGGTGGGTGTACAAGAACTCCGGTGAGCTGGTCGGCGTGCCGTACATGAAGGAGGGCTACGAAGGCCGGCTCGACCGGAAGGAGTGGTCCCTGGTGCGGGTCCGCACCGACTCCTACGGCGGTCTGATCTTCGGCTGCCTGGACCCGCAGGCGCCCAGCCTCGCCGACTACCTCGGCGACTTCCGGTTCTACCTCGACTTCTACCTCAAGCAGAGCGCGAGCGGCGTCGAGGTGTACGGTCCGCCTGACCACTGGGTCGCCGACACCAACTGGAAGATCTGCGCGGAGAACTTCGCCGGGGATGGCTACCACACGCCGGTGGCCCACCAGTGGGGTTTCCACCTCGGCTACTTCCCCTCCTCGGGCGCTACGCACAGCCAGGGCTGGGCGGTGAGCATCCCGGGCAAGGGGCACGCCATCGGGCTGGGACACAGTCCCAACTTCCCGCCGTTCGGCGGGTTCCCCGACGACCTGGTCGAGCAGATGAAGCAGACCTTCACCGCCGAGCAGGTCGAGGTGTTCTCGAAGGTCCGCACCGCGGTCGCGACGGTCTTCCCCAACCTGTCGTTCCTGATGCAGCCGCTGAGCATGACCCCCGGTGAGCCGGGGGTACGGTTCGTCACCATGCGGCTGTACCACCCCGCCGGCCCGGGGCGGATGGAGATGTACTCCTGGTGTCTGGTGCCGCGGGACGCCTCCGACGAGTACAAGACAGCTGCCTACAAGGCGTACACGCTGGCCTTCGGGCAGGCGGGGACGTTCGAGCAGGACGACTTCGAGAACTGGATCAAGGTGACCCGGACCGCCAAGTCCACGATGGCCAGGGACCTGGAGTTCCCGTACATCATGGGCATGGAGAGCCAACGCGACCCGGACTTCAAGGGTCCGGGCCACGTGGTCCGGCCGTACGTCAATGACACCAACTTCCGCAATCTCTGGGGCCGGTGGGCCGACTACCTGGTGGGGGAGGTGTGATGGTGGGTAACCGACGTGTGGACCGGGACACGGTTGCGGAGATCCAGGAGTTCCTGTACCGCGAGGCGCTCGCACTGGACGAGCGACGGTTCCGCGACTGGCTCGACCTGCTCGCCGACGACATCACCTACGAGGTGCCGGTGCGGGTGACCCGCGAGGGGCTCGCCGAGTGGGAGCTGTCGCCGAATGCGCGGATCTTCGACGACACTAAGGAGACACTGGAGATCCGGGTGCACCGGCTCGAGACCGACTTCGCGTGGGCCGAGCAGCCGCCGTCGAGGACGCGGCACTACGTCACCAACGTGGTCGTCGACCCGACCGACCGGGACGACGAGTTCCAGGTGTTCTCCAACTGCTTCATCTACCGCAGCCGGGGGGACGAGCCGGAGCCGAGCCTCTACTCGGTCGCCCGCCGGGACATCGTGCGGCGGGTGGCGGACGGCTGGAAACTCGCCAAGCGCTTCGCCGCGGTTGACCAGGCGCTGATCAACGCCCACAACCTGTCCATATTCCTCTGACCATCCTGTTGATTCGTCCGGAGGCGACGACATGGCAGCAGACCCGCAGGGCCCTCGGGCGGAGCGGCCGGACGTGCACGAGCCGGCCGAGTACCCCACCGACGGCGGGAACGACGGCCCGATCATCATCGCGAACGAGTTCGCGGATGTGGTGGTCCGTAAGGTGCAGACCCGCAACGGTGTCCGCCTGGACATCTGGTCGCCGCGCCGTGGCACCCGGGTGCGACTCGACGCGGTCGCCCTCGACTGCTTGAGCTACCAGGAACCGGAGCTCATCACCGAGCTGCTGGCGAGGAATCCGGGCCAGTGACCGGGGCACTGTCAGGCCGGGCGATCCTGCTGACCGGTGGCGGTTCCGGTATCGGTCGCGCGGTCGCCCTGGCCTACGCCGGCCAGGGCGCGACCGTCACCTTGCTGGAGCGCTCCGCCGATAACGCCGAGCAGCTGCGACGCGCGGACGACCGGCTGCGCGTACTGGTCGGGGACGCGACCGATCCGTCGGTGGTGGAGGAGGCGGTGGCCGCGGCGGCGGAGCCGACCGGCCAGCTCGACAACCTCACCTGCACCGTCGGTGTGTTCGACTTCTACGCCTCCCTGAAGGAGCTGTCCGCCGACGACCTGCCGCGGGCGGCCGAGGAGGTGTGGCGGGTGAACGTCCTGAGCGTGCTGATCGCCGCCCGGGCCGCCTACCCGCGGCTGCGCGCCAGTCGTGGCTCGGTGACGCTCACCCTGTCGGAGTCGGCCTTCCATCCGGTGGGCGGCGGCGTGCTCTACGGCAGCGCCAAGTGGGCGTTGCGGGGAGTCGTCGCCCACCTGGCGAAGGATTTCGCGCCGGAGGTCCGGGTCAACGGAGTGGCGCCCGGGGGCACCACCGGTACCAGGTTCGGCGGCCTGCGTTCGCTGGGGCAGACCCGCACCGCGGACCAGGTCGAGGGGCGCGACGAGCGGATCGCCGCCAGCAACCTGCTCGGGGTGACCCCCCGCCCGGAGGACCACACCGCCGCCTACGTCTACCTCGCCGATCCCGTCGCCGCCCGGGTGGTGACCGGGGTGGTGGTGCCTACCGACGGAGGGAGGCGGATGTGAGCGGCGCTGACCGGCCGGGTGAGCCCGCCACGGTCTCCTGCGCGGAGCTGGTCGGGCGGACCCTGGCCCAGCTCGGGGTGACCGCGGTGTTCGGGGTGGTGGGCAGCGGCAACTACGTGGTCACCGACGCGCTGGTGCGCGCCGGGGCGACCTTCACCGCCGCCCGCCACGAGGCGGGCGCGGTGGGGATGGCCGACGGCTACTTCCGGGCCAGCGGTCGGGTGGCTGCCGCCAGTGTCCATCAGGGCCCCGGACTGACCAACACGATCACCGCCCTGACCGAGGCCGGCAAGAGTCGGGTGCCGCTGGTCCTGCTGGCGGGTGCGACCTCGGCCGGCGCGACCCGATCGAACTTCTACCTCGATCAGGACGCGCTGGTCCGGACGGCCGGGGCCGCCTCGGTCACGCTCCACCGGCCCGAGACCGTGGTCGACGACACGGTCGCGGCCTACCGCCGGGCCCTGGCGGAGCAGATTCCGGTCGTCCTCCACCTGCCGCTCGACGTCCAGGCCCGTGAGGTCCCCCTTCCGGCGTCCCCGCCCCGGACCATGCGGGTGGCGGACACGGTCGTGCCCGCCGCGGGCGAGGTGGAGGAGCTCGCCTCGCGCCTGCGGTCGGCGCGCCGGCCGGTGTTCATCGCCGGCCGGGGCGCCTGGCGGTCCGGTGCCGGTGAGACCCTGGAGCAGCTCGCCGACCGGGCCGGCGCGATGCTCGCCACCACCGCGGTGGCGAAGGGGCTCTTCCGCGGGCACCCGCGTGACCTCGGGGTCTCTGGCGGGTTCTCCACCCGGCACACCGTCGAGGTGCTCGAGAGCGCCGATCTCATCGTCGGCTTCGGCGCCTCGCTGACCCACTGGACCACCCGTCACGACACCATCCTCACCGGCGGGACGGTCCTGGCCCAGGTCGACACCGACCGGTCCGCCCTGGGGCTCAACCGCAACGTCCACCTCGGTGTGGTCGGCGACGTCGAGGCCACGGCGAGCCGGCTGCTGGCCGCGCTCGCCGCCGACGACCGCGCCCCGGCGAGCGAGTGGCTCTCCGGGCCGCCGGCGGCGCCTCCGCCCGATCCCCAGTCGGGCATCCCGCCCGCGCCGGCCGGGACGGTGCACCCCGGGTGGTTCACCGACGCCCTGGAACAGATGCTCCCGGCGGAGCGTACCGTCGTCATCGACGGAGGCCACTTCATCGGGTGGCCGGCCACCAGGCTGTCCGTGCCCGACCCGGCCGGGTTCCTCTTCTCCAGCGCGGGTTTCCAGTCGATCGGGCTCGGCCTGGGCATGGCGGTCGGCGCGGCGCTCGCCCGGCCCGACCGGCGCACCGTGCTGGCGGCCGGCGACGGGGGCTTCCTCATGAGCGTCGCGGAGCTGGAGACGCTGGTACGGCTGCGGCTACCGGTGCTGGTCGTGATCTACGACGACGAGGCCTACGGCGCCGAGGTGCACCACTTCGCCGGCCACGGCAGCGGGCTCGACCTGGTGCGTTTCCCACCCGCCGACATCGCCGGGCTCGCCCGCGGGCTCGGCGCGCAGGCGTTGACCGTGCGGGCGCCGCAGGACCTCGACGGGATCCGCCGCTGGCTGGATGCGCCGGAGGGACCGCTGGTCGTCGACGTGAAGATCGCCCCCGACGTGGTCGGCTTCTGGGCCGCCCAGGACTTCATCGGTCACTGAACCCGCGGGGTCGGACTGCGGCGCGCCGCCGGCCCGTAGGAACGCAGGAACCGCGATGCTGCCCGCCGGTCGCCACCCGAGGGCCGCGAGCGTGAGGGGCTCAACTGAACGAGTGGCCCCAACCGAGTAAGTGGCCCGTGGCCCAACCGAGTGAGAGGTTCAGCCGACCACGTCGTCCCAGGCGGCCCGTTCGGCGATCGCCTTGCGGTGGAGTGGTAGTTCCCGGGTGGCGTTGATGCACAACGCACCCACCACCACGCCGCCACGGCCGAACAGCGCCACCATCGCGTCCTCGCCCCGGTACTCGATATGGACCTGATGGGCGGCCTGGGCGGTCCCCACGAACCGCATCCGCGCGTCGAACTGGTCGCTCCACAGGTACGGCACCGGGGCGTATGCGTCGGTCGCGCCGAGCAGGGTCAGCGCCGCGTGCCGTCCCTGCTCGACCGCGTTCATCCACTGCTCCACCCGCATCTCCTGGTCGAAGAGTGGGTTGTACCAGCGGGCGACGTCACCGGCCGCCACCACGCCCGGCGCGCTGGCCCGTAGGCACTGGTCGCAGATCACCCCGTCCGACACCGCCAGCCCGCTGCCGCGCAGCCAGTCGGTCGCGGGCGTGACGCCGACCCCGGCCAGCAACACCTGCGCGCCGACCTCCGAGGAGTCGGGGAACCGCAGCCGTACCCCGCCGGCGTGCGGCTCGACCGCGCTGAACGGCTGCCCGCAGCGGAGATCCACGCCGTGGCGGGCGTGGTAGTCGAGGAACCATTGGCCGACCTCGTCGCCGAGTACCCGGGCGAGCGGGACCGGGGCCAGCTCCACCACGGTGACCTCGAGCCCCATCTCCCGTACGGTGGCGGCGACCTCCAGGCCGATGAAGCCGGCGCCGAAGATGGCCAGCCGCGAGGCCCCGTCGAGGGCCTCGCGCAGCCGGACCACATCGTCGAGGGTGCGCAGGGTGTACGCCGGGACGTGGTCGGGTTCGATCGGTCGCGGACGCGAGCCGGTGGCGATCACCAGCCCGTCGTATGGCACGGGCGTGCCGCCGTCGAGCGTGACCGTCCGCGCCGCCGGATCAAGCGCCCGAGCCGGGCGGCCCAGCAGCAGCCGGACCGCCATCGACTCGTACCACGACGGTTCCCGCAGCAGGATCGACTCCTTGTCGGGCCCGTACCGCAGCGCCTCCTTGGAGAGCGGCGGCCGATCGTACGGAAGGTGGGGCTCCGCGCCCACCAGGGTCAGGTCACCGTCGAACCCGTTGGCACGCAGGGTCTCGATGGCGTGGACCGCGGCGAGTGACCCTCCGACCACAACCACCCTGTGCATGACCTCTCACCTCTGCCGACTGTGGCTAGCTCACCACCAGGCCGGGCACGGCGATGAAAAGCGCGATGCAGAGCAGGTATCCCACATAGAAGACCATAGTTCCTTTGAACGTGGTCATCACGTCGAGGTCCTTGTCGAGCGCGCTGACGATGAACACGTTGACCCCGACTGGTGGGCTGACCGCCCCGATCGTGGTCACCAGGGTGATGATGATCGTGAACCACACCGGGTCGTAGCCGAGGCTCACCGCCACCGGGAAGAAGATCGGGATGCTGATGACCAGGAACCCCAGCGCGTCCATGAACGCGCCGCCGACCAGGTAGACGACGATGATCA
>Ga0079224_100001464_pt1 | contig 27189 bp, 22 predicted proteins | sample Stecom2015_FD_80414 | JGI IMG/M metagenome (GOLD analysis project Ga0079224, IMG submission 80414) | Agricultural soil microbial communities from Utah to study Nitrogen management - Steer compost 2015 | ecosystem: Environmental > Terrestrial > Soil > Agricultural land | place: USA: Utah... | reverse complement strand
GTGATGCCCGACCCGCTCAGACATGCCAGGATCGTGCTGTATGGCGACCAATGGGCCAAGTGGCTACCGAGGGGCGGGAATGACCAGGCGGTCCGACGCCGGCGGTACAGGGGCTGCAGTAATGGCGGATGATCAGGTCACCCAGCGCCGCCGGATCGTCATGCTCGTGCTGGCGACCGCCGGGTTCGGGCTCAACTTCTGGGCCTGGGCGCTGCTGAGCCCGCTGGCTCCGCGGTTCACCGAGGAGCTCGGGCTCACCTCGTTCCAGCAGGCGCTCCTCGTCGCGGTCCCGGTCGTGGTCGGTTCCCTCGGGCGGATCCCGGTCGGCGCCCTCACCGACCGGCTCGGTGGGCGGCTGATGTTCCCGGCCGTCTCCGTCGCGACGATCGTGCCCGTCCTGTATCTCGGCCTCTCGGGCCGGTCTTCGCTCGCCGGTCTGCTGATCGGCGGCTTCTTCCTCGGCATCGGCGGCACGGCGTTCGCGATCGGCATTCCCTACGTCAACGCCTGGTTCCCGCCGGAGCGGCGCGGTCTCGCCCTCGGCCTGTTCGGCATGGGCATGGGCGGCACGGCGATCAGTGCCCTGACGACGGTCCGGCTCGCCGATCTTGGCGGCACCGCGACGCCGTTCGTGGTCACCGCGTGCGTCCTCGCCGCCTACGCCGTCGTGTCGGCGCTGATCATGCGTGACGCTCCGGGGCGGACCCCGCCTACCGAGTCCATGCTGCGCCGCATGATCGCCACGTTTCGGCTGCCGATCACGTGGCAGGCCTCGGCGCTCTATGCCCTTCTCTTCGGCGGCTATGTCGCCTTCTCCGTGTACCTGCCGGCGTACCTGCGCACCGCCTACGACCTCACCCAGGCCGACGCCGCGAACCGGATGGCGGGCTTCGTCGTCCTCGCGGTCGCCATGCGGCCGGTCGGCGGGTGGCTCTCGGACCGGTACGAGCCTGCGCGCGTACTCGCCGGCTGCCTGGTCGTAGTCGTCGTCGGCGCGCTCATTCAATCGGCGACGCCCGGCCTGATGCCGCTCGGCACCATCGCGTTCCTGTCCATGGCAGCGGCACTCGGTGCCGGCAGCGGCGCGACGTTCGCGCTGGTGGCTCTGTTGGCTCCGCCCGGAACCGTGGGCTCGGTCACCGGAATCGTCGGCGCGGCGGGCGGCCTAGGTGGCTTCATCCCGCCGTTGATCATGGGGTTCGTCTACGGGCAGTTCGCGTCGTACGCGCTTGGCCTGCTCGCCCTCGCGGTGGTGGCTGCTGCGGCCTTGCTGTTTACCGCGACCGCCGTTCGCCGGGCGGTCAACACTCGAATCGCGCCGGCTCGCCCGGCATAGGAGGTGCTGTGACTACTCAGGAACGCACCGGACAGCCGGCGCGCGCCGCGTTGGACGACGACCTCACCAACGCGCTCGTGCGGACCCGGCGATACTTCACCCGGGATGAGGTGTCGCCCGACCTGCGCAGCGTCTACAAGGTCGGCGGGCGCCAGGCGGATGCCTTCTACCGCGACCGGTGGAGCCACGACAAGGTGGTCCGCTCGACGCACGGCGTGAACTGCACTGGCTCCTGTTCCTGGAAGGTGTACGTCAAGGACGGCATCATCACGTGGGAGGCACAGCAGACGGACTATCCGTCGGTTGGACCGGACCGGCCCGAGTACGAGCCGCGCGGCTGCCCGCGAGGCGCCGCGTTCAGCTGGTACACCTACTCACCGACCCGCGTCCGCTACCCGTACGTCCGTGGCGTCCTGCTCGAGCTCTACCGCGAGGCCCGCGCGCGTCTCGGTGATCCGGTTGCCGCGTGGGCCGACATCACCGGCGACCCCGAGCGAGCCCGGCTCTACAAGGCCGCCCGAGGCAAGGGCGGCTTGGTCCGCGCGAGCTGGCCCGAGGTCATCGAGATGATCGCCGCGGCGCACGTGCACACCATCCGGGAGTACGGCCCGGACCGGATCGCCGGGTTCTCGCCGATCCCTGCGATGTCAATGGTCTCGCACGCCGCTGGGGCGCGGTTTCATGCGCTCATCGGCGCACCGATGCTCTCGTTCTACGACTGGTACGCCGACCTGCCCGTCGCCTCGCCTCAGGTCTTCGGCGACCAGACCGACGTACCCGAGTCGGGCGACTGGTGGGATGCCGGCTACCTCATCATGTGGGGCTCGAACCTGCCGGTGACCCGGACGCCGGATGCGCACTGGATGGTCGAGGCTCGCTACCGGGGCCAAAAGGTGATCGCCGTCGCTCCCGACTACGCGGACAACGTGAAGTTCGCCGACGAGTGGCTGCCGGCCGCGCCCGGCACCGACGGCGCGCTCGCGATGGCGATGGGCCACGTGATTCTCAAGGACTTCTTTGTTGACCGGCAGGTCGAGTACTTCACCCAGTACGTCAAGCGCTACACCGACCTGCCGTTCCTCGTCACGCTCGAGCCCGGTCGAGACGGCGCGCTCCGGCCAGGAAAGTTCCTGACCGCAGCGGACCTCGGCGGCGAGCAAGCCGCAACCGAGAACGCCGCATTCAAGACAGTCATGCTCGACTCCGCGACCGGTGAGCCGGTGGTGCCGAACGGATCCATCGGTTTCCGCTATGGCGAGGAGGGCATGGGTCGGTGGAACCTCGACCTCGGCGAGATCGACCCGCTGCTCTCCGCCGCCGGCGGCGGCGAGGCGCCCGTCGAGGTGGTGCTCGCTCGCTTCGACAATCCACATGGGACGGCGGGCCCGCTGCGGCGTGGCGTACCAGTGCGGAGAATCGGCGATCGGCTGGTGACGACGGTTTTCGACCTGATGCTCGCGCAGTACGGGGTGGCCCGCGATGGCCTACCGGGTCAGTGGCCGGCCGGGCTCGATGACCCGTCCGAGCCGTACACGCCGGCCTGGCAGGAGGGCATCACCGGCCTGCCGGCCCAGAGCGTCGCCCGCATCGCGCGCGAGTTCGCGCGCAACGCCGAGGAGACCCGCGGCCGATCGATGATCATTATGGGCGCGGGCACGAACCACTGGTTCCACTCCGACACCATCTACCGTTCCTTCCTCGCGCTGACCACCTTGACCGGCTGTCAAGGCGTCAATGGCGGCGGTTGGGCCCACTATGTGGGTCAGGAGAAGGTGCGTCCGATCACCGGCTACACGACGCTCGCCACGGCCTCGGACTGGGTCCGGCCGCCGCGCCTGATGATCCAGACCGCGTACTGGTATCTCAACTCCGACCAGTTCCGCTACGACCCGTTCAGCGCCGACACGCTGGCAGCCGGCGGTGCCGGAGGCAAGTTCACCGGCCGGGCGACCGCGGACCTCATCGCCGCATCGGCGCGGATGGGCTGGATGCCGTCTTACCCGACCTTCAACCGCAACCCGCTGGTCCTCGCCGACGAGGCCAAGGCCGCTGGCAAGAACGTGAGCGAGTACATTGTGGACGAACTGAGGTCGGGCCGGCTCCGGTTCGCCTGTGAGGATCCCGACGCACCGGAGAACTTTCCGCGCGTGCTCACGGTCTGGCGGGCCAACCTCTTGGGATCCTCGGCCAAGGGCAACGAGTACTTCCTCAGGCACCTGCTCGGCACCGACTCGGCAGTGCGGGCCGCCGAGGCGCCACCGGAGGCCCGCCCGCGCGACGTGGTGTGGCGCGACGAGGCCCCGATCGGAAAGCTCGACCTGCTGCTGTCGCTGGATTTCCGGATGACCAGCACGACGATCTACTCCGACATCGTGCTGCCGGCGGCCACCTGGTACGAGAAGTACGACCTCAGCTCCACCGACATGCACCCGTTCGTCCACTCGTTCAACCCGGCGATCGCGCCGCCGTGGCAGACCCGCACCGACTGGGACGCCTTCAAGGCGATCGCCACCGAGTTCAGCCGGTTGGCCAAGGATCGCCTCGGCACCCGGACCGACGTGGTCGCCGCGCCGCTGATGCACGACACTCCGGACGAGCTCGCCTACCCGCACGGCCGGGCCGCCGACTGGAAGGCCGGCGAGTGCGACCCGATACCGGGCAAGACGATGCCGCGGCTGGTCGCGGTCGAGCGCGACTACGGCGCGATCGCGGAGAAGATGACCGCGCTCGGGCCGCTGCTCGACACGGCCGGTCTGGTGACCAAGGGTGTCCCGTTCACGGTGCAGCGGGAGCTCGACTACCTGCGCCGTGCCAACGGAACCGTGCGCGGTGGGGTAGCCGACGGGCGGCCGAGCATCGCCACCGATGTGCAGGCGTGCGAGGCGATTCTCGCCCTCTCCGGCACCACCAACGGTCACCTGGCGACGCAGGGTTTCCGGTCGCTGCAGGCACGCACCGGGATTGAGCTCGCCGACCTCGCCGCCGAGAACGAAGGCCGGCAGATCACATTCGCCGATACCCAGGTGCGCCCGGTACCGGTGCTCACCTCACCGGAGTGGTCGGGAAGCGAGTCGGGCGGGCGGCGCTACTCGCCCTTCACCATCAACGTCGAGCGGCTCAAGCCGTGGCACACGCTCACCGGGCGGCAGCATTTGTTCCTCGACCACGACTGGATCGCCGAACTCGGCGAGTGGCTGCCCGTGTACCGGCCGCCGCTGGACATGCACGTGCTCTTCGGTGAGCCCGCGGTCGGCGGCGTCGGCGAGCTGGGCGTCACCGTGCGCTATCTGACACCGCACAGCAAATGGTCGATCCACTCCGAGTACCAGGACAACCTCTTCATGCTCTCGCTCTCCCGCGGCGGTCCGACGATCTGGATGAGCCAGGAGGACGCGAAGAAGATCGGCGTGCGAGATAACGACTGGATCGAGGCGGTCAACCGCAACGGCGTGGTGGTGGCCCGCGCCATCGTGTCGCACCGCATGCCCGAGGGGACGGTCTACATGTATCACGCCCAGGACCGGCTCATCGACGTACCGCGAACCGAGACGAACGGCCGCCGCGGCGGGATCCACAACTCGCTGACGCGGCTGCTGATCAAACCAACCCACCTCATCGGTGGCTACGCACAGCTCTCGTTTGCATTCAACTACCTCGGTCCCACGGGCAACCAGCGCGACGAGATCACGGTGATTCGCCGGCGCTCGCAGGAGGTGGAGTACTGATGGCTTTCCTGGGACGCCGGAACGGGCAGGGCGGCGGCCGGGGCGGTCGCGCGCCGGGCCGGGTGATGGCCCAGATGGCGATGGTGATGAACCTCGACAAGTGCATCGGGTGCCACACCTGCTCGGTGACGTGCAAGCAGGCATGGACCAACCGCAGTGGCGTCGAGTACGTCTGGTTCAACAATGTGGAGACACGGCCCGGGCAGGGCTACCCGCGTCGATACGAGGACCAGGAGGAGTGGCGCGGTGGCTGGGCTCTCAACCGGCGTGGTCGCCTGGTGCTCAAGGGCGGCGGGCGGCTGCGCAAGCTGCTCACCATCTTCTCCAACCCGAAGCTGCCGTCCATTCAGGACTACTACGAGCCGTGGACGTACAACTACGACAACCTCACGTCCGCGCCACTGCAGGAGCACACCCCGGTCGCCCGGCCGAAGTCGCTGATCAGCGGCAAGGACATGAAGATCAGTTGGTCGGCGAACTGGGACGACAGCCTCGCTGGCGCGCCGGAGCACGCGGATAAGGACCCGCTGCTCGCTGGGATCGAGGCGAAGGTGAAGTTCGAGTTCGAGCAGACCTTCATGTTCTACTTGCCGCGCATCTGCGAGCACTGCCTCAACCCGTCGTGCGCCGCATCCTGCCCGTCCGGCGCCATCTACAAGCGAACCGAGGACGGCATCGTGCTGGTCGATCAGGACCGGTGCCGAGGCTGGCGAATGTGTGTCTCCGGCTGCCCGTACAAGAAGGTCTACTTCAACCACCGCACCGGCAAGGCGGAGAAGTGCACGTTCTGCTTCCCGCGGATCGAGGTCGGCATCCCCACCGTCTGTGCGGAGACCTGCGTCGGCCGGCTGCGCTACATCGGACTGGTGCTCTACGACGCCGACCGGGTGCTGGAAGCGGCGGCGACGCCGGACGAGAGGGACCTGTACCGGGCGCAGCGTGAGGTCTTCCTGGACCCGTACGATCCGGCCGTCATCGCGGCGGCCGAGCGCGCGGGCATCCCGGGCGACTGGATCGCCGCAGCGCAGCGCTCGCCGGTCTACAAGCTCATCAACACCTACGAGGTTGCGTTGCCGTTGCACCCGGAGTACCGCACGCTGCCGATGGTCTGGTACATCCCTCCACTATCACCGGTGGTGGACGTCGTCCGCGACACTGGCCATGACGCGGAGGACCGGGGCAACCTGTTCGCGGCCATCGACGCGTTGCGCATCCCGGTCGAGTACCTGGCCGGCCTCTTCACGGCCGGCGACCCCGCCCCGGTCACGGCGGTCCTGCGCCGGCTCGCGGCAATGCGTTCGTACATGCGCGACATCAACCTCGGCCGGGATGCCGACGAGACCATCCCGGAGTCGGTCGGGATGACCGGCGAGTCCCTCTACGAGATGTACCGGCTGCTAGCCCTGGCCAAGTACGACGAGCGGTACGTGATCCCGCCGGCACACGCTGAGCAGGCCCATGGCCTCGAGGAGCTCGCGACGGAGTGCAGCCTCGACTACGAGGGTGGGCCTGGCATGGGCGGGTCGGGACCCTTCGGCGAGGCATCCGGGGTACCGGCGCCGATCGCCGTGGAGAACTTCCGCATGCTCAAGCGCCGGCAGACCGCCGACACCCCGGTCGATCCCACTGCCCGCGGTGTGCGCGTCAACCTGCTCAACTGGGACGGCAAGGGCCACCCCGAGGGGCTCTTCCCGCCACGCCGGGAGGAGTCCGGAGAGCGGGAGGCGAAGTCATGAGGCCCGATCCCCGACACGCCTGGCAGGCGCAGTCGCTGCTGCTGGGGTATCCCACCGAGGAACTGCTGGGCCACGTGCCACTCCTTCGCCGGGTGGCCGCCTCAGCGGAGACCCGGGTCGGCGAGCCCATGTCGCGGTTCCTCGACCATCTCGAGGCGACACCGCTGCGCCGGCTCGCTAGTGACTATGTCAGCACGTTTGACCAGCAGAAGCGCTGCTGCCTTTATCTCACCTACTACGCCTACGGCGATACCCGCAAGCGTGGCATGGCGTTGCTGAACCTTAAGCAGACATACGCCGCGGCCGGGTTGCGCCTGGTCGACGATGAGCTGCCCGACCACCTGGCGGTCATGCTGGAGTACGCGAGCGGCGTCGATGTCCAGATTGGACGTGATCTCCTCAACACGCACCGTGCCGGACTCGAGCTGCTGCGGCTCGCCCTGCACGACTGCGAGGCGGCCTGGGCGCCCGTTCTCGACTCGATCTCGGCGACCTTGCCGGTGCTGCGCGGTGACGAGCGGGAGGCCGTCGCCCGGCTCGCCGCACAGGGTCCCCCCGAGGAACAGGTCGGGCTCGCCCCGTATCCACCGCCGCAGCTGCTGCCCCAGCCCTCCGGAGGCCGGCGATGAACCTCATCGACACCATCCAGGGGATGTCGCTCACCCCAACGGACGATCCCTCCAGCACGGTGAACATCCTCGTCTGGGTCGTCGTCCCGTACCTGTCCATCGCCATCTTCGTCCTCGGCCACATCTGGCGGTACCGGTACGACAAGTTCGGCTGGACGACGCGGTCGTCGCAACTGTACGAACGGCGCCTGTTGCGGTGGGGCAGCCCGCTGTTCCACTTCGGCATCCTGCTCGTGCTCATCGGTCATGTGGGCGGGATCCTCATACCGGAGTCATGGACCTCTGCCGTGGGGATCTCCGACGAGGCATACCACGTGGCCGCGGTGATGCTGGGATCGCTGGCCGGGTTCGCCACGGTGGCCGGAGCCGCGATCCTCATCTACCGCAGGCGGACCGTCGGCCCGGTCTTCTCGGCCACCACACGCAACGACAAGTTCATGTACGTGCTGCTCATGGGGACGATCCTGCTCGGACTGGTAACGACGGTGCTGGGCAACCTCGGGGACTCGCCGCACGACTACCGCCAAACCGTCTCGCCGTGGTTCCGCTCCATCTTCTACCTACAGCCGGACACGTCGCTGATCCTGCAGGCGCCGCTGGGCTTCCAGCTGCACGTCCTCGCAGCGTGGGCCCTCTACGCGTTCTGGCCGTTCAGCCGACTGGTGCACGTCTTCTCCGCGCCTCTGGGATACCTGACTCGTCCTTACATCGTTTACCGAAGCCGGGAGCCCCGCCTCGGCGTACGCGCCCCACGGCGTGGATGGGAGCGGGTCCCCTAGCGTCGAGCCACCAGGTCTCCGGAATGCACTAGACGTTCGGACGAGAACGCCGTGATGTAAGCCGATACATGGCCGGGCTCGGCCTCGGTAGCGTCGGCTGACGATGCGTCGTGTCGAGGAGGCCGGCAGTGACCGCACCCAAACCCTTGCCTGTGTGGGGTCCGCTGGCGACCGGCCATCCATCGGGCCGAGTCGGTGAGCTCGTCCGGATTCTCGCTGACCCACCAGCCGACGCCGATCTCCTTGCCTTGCGGGCGGAACTTGGTCTGGGTTGGCTCGCGATTTACGAGCGCGAAGGCGACGAGGCCGCACACGCGGCCGGCCTGGCCTGCCTGCACGCGGCGATCGAGCAGGGGCCCACGCATCCGCTGTGGAGCCGGTGGGTGCGCTGGCTCGGCCTCGGCTACGCCGAGCGGGGGCGCCGGCGGCACTCCCTGACCGACTACCACGAAGCCATCAATTGGCTGACCACGTTGTACGTCACGCTTCCCGCCGCCGAGCGGGGGACGGTTGCCGCGACGTTGCTTGAGGTGTGCTGGGAGAGGTTCTGGCTGGTCCGTTTCGGACAGCCGGAGGACACCACAACCGGGCTCGCCGAATCCGACCGGCTCATCGACCTCGTGGTACCGCTGCTCGCCGGAGAAGGGGTCGTGGAGGCGCTGCGCGACGCCCGGCTGCTCGCCGGTCTGGCACACCTGGAGCGGTACGAGTTCAGCGGCAATCGCAGTGACTTGGACCGAGGCATCGACCTTCTCGCCGCTGGGTCCTTGTGGGACCTCCCGCCGGGCACGCCGTCGATCTGCCAGCTCGGTTCGGAGCTCGCCAATGCGCTTCGCCGACGGGCCATCCTCGACGACGATCCCGCTTCGCTCGACCGCGCCATAGCGGCTGGCGAGCGGACTATCGAGCGGTCCTCAGCGGCGGACGGTAGCGCCTGGCTGATGCTGCACTTCTATCAAGCGATGGCATACGAGCAACGGCTGCAGGCCGACGGCACCGGTGTCGACGGTCGCCACAGGACAGACGTCGAGGGTGCCGTCGCCTGTTGGCGGGTGTTGGCGGACGCGGGTGATCAAGGTGTGTGATGCGCGCGCCGCATGTGGAATAACCGCGGCGCGACGTCCGGTCAGCCGTTCGGGCGGGTGACCGGAACCGACGGAGGAGGCAGGTCGGCGTGGCGGGGTGGGGGCCACGCCGACCGCTGTATCCACGCAATATCGAGGTTGCCGCCGCCGACCCGAGGGCTGACAACGGTTGCCCGGGGGTTGGCCGCGGTCGCCGGGGAGATAACCACGGTTGCCCGGGAGCCGGCCGCCGCCGCCGCGGGTTGGCTCTCCTCGTCGTCGTCACCCTCGGTCGCCGCCCGTTGGATGACGTCACGCAACACGGCATGTGCTCGGATCGCGGGCAGCCGGCCGCAGGTCAGCGCGGCGATGTCCTCGACAGCGCAGGCTGGCGGCGCGAAGTCGATCGCGGCCGCCAGGAACGGGCTGTGGCGGGCCCAGTCGGCGACCGCTGCCAGATATGCGTTCGCCGCCGAGTCGAGGTCATAGACCGGTCGTGCCCGCCGGGTCCACTCCTCACGGAACGGCCAGAACGCCCACACCTTCGCCTCGTCGATCAGTTGCTCGACGGCGCGTCGCCGCTTGTACAGGTATGCGACCTGAAGTGCGTCCGGCGTCGCGGCCTGCCGGTAGGCACGAAGCAGCGGATGCTTGGCGCCACCGCCGGTCACCTCGTAGAACGTGCTGCGGCTGCCGCGCTGGCGCACCGCGGCGACGATCTCCCGCCAACTCGGAAGCTGGCCCGGCGATGCGGCGACGACCTCGCATACCGCGGTGTAGTAGGCGACCTTGGTGCGCCAATGAGGTTTCGGGTCCGGGCGGGTGCCCATGAGCCGCTGGCGCCAAGTGGCCGCGACCGTCTGGTCGGGATCGAAGGATGCGGTTTGCGGCATGGTGGCTTCCTCCCCGGTGTCGCTAGCTCTGTTCGGAGGATGTGCCGTCGCCAGTGCGGCTCACCATCACGCATTCACGGGATCTGTCGACCGGCTGGCCTGTCACGAGGTCGAGCACGCGGTCCCAGTCGGGCGGGGCCGCGTTGCTTCGCCAGGCGACGTGCTGGTCCGGCCGTACCAGCACGAGCTCACGTTCCCAGCACGCCCGCACCGCCGGGTCGTCCAAGGCGAGATGCGTCATGGGGATACCGCGGTCGAGGGCGCGCATCACCAGCGGTGCGCCGACCTCATGGGCTGACAGGTCGACCAAGGTGAACTCGCTCCCAAACCGGTCGAGGATCTGTTCGCCCGAGGCGAGCCGCACGGTGGGCGCCCGTCCGCCGGGCCAGGTCGACGGCGTGATCCGGTGCCAGTCCCAACGAGGTCCGTCCCCCGGCTCGTGCTCGATCACCGGCGAGTCGAAGTACCTGTGTCCGAAATGCACCCCGACGTTGTCGATCTGGTACTTCTCCTGCTCGAGGATCCCGGAGAGCTGCTCCCGCGGCGCCCCGAGTTCGGCCAGCCGGCTAAAGCGCCGCATCACCTCCAGGAGGTCTGCACACAGTTCGCGGTTGAGGATCGCCACCGGGCGTCGTTCCCGCTCGTAGCTGTCGAGCAGGCGCGGACCGCCCCAGCCGCTGGTGACGGCGGCGAGCTTCCAGCCCAAGTCGACGGCGTCCCCGATGCCCGTGTTAACCCCGTGCGCGCCGGCCGGATAGTAGTGATGCGCCGAGTCGCCGGCGAGGAACACCGAACCGCGCCGATAGTTGCGGGCAACTGCGAGCGAGCCCTCCCATTGGGCCACGCTCATCACCTCGATCACGTCGAACCGGGCACCGAGCCGCTCTTGGGCCGTCGCGATCGGGTCGCTCACCATCGGAACGCCCGGAGGAATTGGCATGCTCGCCGTCCACACCTCGTCCTCATCACGCGAGACCAGGGTCAGGCCCTTCGCAGCGAAGGTGAGGAATGCGCGACCATGCCGGCGCAGGATCGGGTCGCGGCTGCGGAAGTACACGGAGCAGTACTGGGTCGGCTCGCCTGCCTGGTCCATCGGAATATCGAGCCACCGCCGTACCGTGCTGCGGGCGCCGTCGCAGGCCACCAGGAACCGTGCGGAGATCGTGTGGCGGGTCTTCGTCGTGTGGTCGACGACTCTCGCGTGTACGCCGTCGGTGTCCTGGTCGAGGTCGGTGAAGGTCCATCCTTCGCGCAGGTCGATCAAAGGATGCGCGCGAATGGTGTCACGGAGCAGCCGCTCCAACAGGGAGCCCTGGACCCGCTGGTACGGCTCGGCCGGGGCGGTGCCGTCGTTGATCGTCGCGTACTGGCGGCGCAGCTGATCGACCGACGGCTGGTGCCACACCAGGACGGGAGGCTCGTGGAAGCCTCGAGTCCACAGGAAGTCGGTCGAGTGCCGCGGCTCGATCCCGACGGCCCGGATCTGCTCGACCAGCCCCAACCGGCGCAGAAGCTCCATGCTGCGGCCGTTGATGAAGTCCATCTTCGGATGGACCGACGGCCACGGCGCCCGCTCGACGACGACGGACCGTACGCCATGCCTCGCGAGCTCGAGCGCGAGGACCGCGCCCACGGGTCCAGCTCCGACGATGAGTACCGGCGTCTGTGCCACCTTCGGCTCCCCTCGTCCAGTCATGTCGTGGACAGCATGGGACGCGAGGGTGCTGCGGGGCATGACGTGGTTACGGGGTTTTGCGGCGCGGACTCGCGCTAATTCGAACTCGCGCGAATCGAACTCACGAATCGAACTCGGCTAATCGAGCTCGCGCTACTCGTGCTCCCGGTCGGCGAGCATCCGGTGGACGAGTTGGGTCCTGGAGTTGATGCCGAGCTTATGGAAGATGTTGCGCAGGTGACTATCCACAGTGTGCCGAGAGATGTGCAGGCTGGCCGCGGCGTCCCGGTTCGTCATGCCCTCAGTGATGAGCCGCGCTACCCTGCGTTCGGCTTCGGTCAGGACACTCGACGGCGAGGCAGGTGCGTTTCGGGGCCGCTTCGCGGGCGCACGCACGCCGACCTGCTTCAACGCCATTTCGGCCACGTTCTTGGCGCCATGGGCACCGCAAGCGGCGTACTCTTCGATCGCCCCCTCGAGCAGCTCGACCGCTCGGGCTCGGTCGCCGGCCTTGTGCTCGGCCAGCGCGCAGTCCTGCATCGCTTGAGCTCGGTCCAGGCGCCGTGGGCTGCTCTGCAGGTGGCCGACCGCGGTTCGCAGCGCGTCCAGGTCGTCGTGCAGCAGCCCGGTTGCGTGGGCGGCGGCCCCGGCGAGGGAGGCGACGCCCGGGTTCCTGGACGCCAGAGCGCTGGCCGCGGCAACCACCGCCTCCGCCCGGTCTCGATCCCCGGCACGCAGGGCGATGCGGACCAGCGCCGCCGCGGTTCCGGGCTCATTGCTGAACAGCAACACGCGGTCGGGAAGGCGACTATAGACGTAATCGAGATCCGTTAGTGCCGAGGCGTAGTCGTGCTCGGCGGCGGCCCGGAATGCCGAGGCCCAGGCGAGGTCCTCGCCTGCCGCGGTGACGCCGTCGGCCATCAAGCGGCGCATCTGCAGCAACTGATGCCCGGCTTCGACGAGTTCCCCGCGCCGGACCGCGATGCGTACCAGCAGGCCGTGCAGCGGCACGCTGAGCTGCCGCGCGGCCAGCTGCGCGGCGAGCAGCTGCCCCGCCTCGGCCTCGGCCTTTGCCTCATCGAGCTGGCCAAGGTCGGCGAGCACGGTGGCGTGGTAGAAGTGCCACAAGGGCTGGGACCACGCGGTGCCAAACCGCTCGGCCTCCCGCCGGCCGGCCGTGAGCACCTTCTCGGCCTCCGCGAGCTTGTCCATCGCGGCGAGCGCGCTGCCGAGCCAGATGCGTGGGTGGCGGTGGGCCGCGGCACCGCCCTCCTGGTCGGCGATCCGGACGGCGGCTTCGGCGTGGGCCAGGGCGTCGGCCAACCGCCCCTCGGCGCGGGCAACCACGCTACGTGCCGCCAGGCCGAACACTGAGGCGGCATGCTCGCCGGTGGCCGCGCCCAGCCGGTGTGCCTCGGCGCCGGCGCGATCGGCCCGGCCGATGTCCTCGCTCCACAGCAGCGCGTGCGCCGACACCGCGTGCAGGTGCGCCCGGGTCGCGTCCGGGACCGCCGACCGGGCCAGCGCCTGCTCGGCGTACTCCACTGCCTCCGCGTTGCGGCCGGCGTGCTTGAGCGCCTCGGCCAACCCCAGGAGCAGCGAGCCCTCCGTGGCCGGGTCGAGCAGACCGCGCAGGGCGGCCTCGCCGAGCTCCAGTGCCTTCTCAAGGCGGCCCGCCTTCGCAAGCAGGCCGACCGCGTCGGCACAGAGCTCGGGCCGGGATGGATCGTGCTCACCGACGCCCTCCAGCGCGCGCACGACCAAGTCGGCTGCGGTAGCTGGCGCGCGCGGCGCGAGTTCGGCGGCCGCCGCGCGCAGGGCCTCGACCGCCGCCCGGTCGCCCCCCGCACCGCTGAGGACGTAGTGCTCCGCGACCTCGGTCGGGGAGCGCCCCTCGACCCGCACCACCCTGGCCGCCTCCCGGTGCAGGGCGGCTCGGATCGGGCCAGGGATGTGGTGGTACACCGCCTCACGCAGCAGGTCGTGGGCGAATGCCAGCCGAACACCGTCGTCGACGAGCACGCCCGCGGCGAGCGCCTCCTTAGCGGCGGTCATCCAGTCCGTGGCCGCGACACCGCGGATCGACGCGGCGGCGTGCAGCGTGAAGGGGCGGCCAAAGATCGCGCCCGCCTCCAGCAGGGCTCGCGTCGCCGGATCCAACCCCCGCAAGCGATGCTCCACCGCGTCGTAGAAGCTCGTTGGCAGGTCATCACCGATCGCGGTGGCGATGCCGTCTTTGACCAGGATCTGCTCGGCCGCCACCATCGCCCGCAGCATCTCGTGAATGAGGAACGGACTGCCGTTTGCCCGGTCCGCGAGGGTCAGCACGGTGGTGTCCGCCGTCGCGCCCAGTACCAGCGAGCAGAGCCGCGCCACGGCCTCGTCGGTCAGCGGACGCAACCGAATCTGGGTCGCGCCGTTGTCGATGAGCCAGTCGACCGAGTCGGGTGAGGGAGAGCCGCTCGGCACGGGCCGGCGGGCGAGCAGCCACCGGACGGGAGAAGAGGCGAGGCTGGGCACGAGCATGCGCAGGGCGAGCGCGCTCTGTTCGTCGCACCATTGGGCATCGTCGATCACAACGACCAGCGGCCGTTTCCGGACGTACGTCTCGATCGCCTCGCCGATCCGGTCGAAGTACCAGAACGCGTCGGCATCCCGCCGTCCCAGCTCGGCCAGGTCGATGCCGGCCGGCTGGACGCGGCGCAGCGCCGTGGCGAGCGACGTGAGCGGCTGGGTTCGATCAAGCTCAGTGGCCCGCCAGGCGCCGACCGCGAGACCGCACCGGGCGGCCTCGTCGATCGCCCAGTCGACCAGCCGGGTCTTGCCGATGCCGGCCTCCCCGGTGAGCACCAGGCAACCGCCGGCTCCGTCGCGCGTCGCGGCGAGGGCTGCGGCGATATCAGCGAGTTCGCGGTCCCGGCCCACCAGGGGCATCGGCGCGCCGCCAGGGCTGGACACGCTCACCTCCTCGCGTCGGTCCAGGCGGCGTCCAGCCGGTACGCCGTCACAGCAACGAAGGATGCCACAACGCCTTGTGATCGTGCACGACGGGAGCGACTACCCGACTGAGTAGCAGCTGGCGCCCGCAGAACTACTCATGTGCGCAGTGTCCATTCACGACGGTGCGGCCTAGCTTGGTCGCCAGATAGGCAACCTGACGGAGGACCAGATGAACGCTTTCGCGCGCACCCTACGCCTACGCCGGCTGCACCGGCACGGAACCGGACTGCTCGTCGTGCCACTCGACCACGCCTTAACCACCGGACCCGTCGCGCCGGACCGGCACCGTGACGACCTCGTCGACGAGATCACCGCGAACGGTGCGGACGCCATCATCCTGCACAAGGGCGGGGTCCGGCACCTCCGGCCGGAGTGGTTCGTCAGGTCGTCGCTGATCGTGCACCTATCCGCCGGCACGGTGCGCTCGCCCGACCCGGACGCGCGGTGCCTGGTCGCCGACGTGGCTGAGGCGCTGCGGTGCGGCGCGGATGCGGTCAGCGTGCACGTGAATCTGGGCAGCGTCGAGGAGCAGCGCCAACTGCGGGATCTCGCCGTGGTAGCGGGCGCCTGCGACCGCTGGAACCTGCCGCTGCTCGCCATGGTCTACCCGCGCGGGCCGAGCATCACCGATCAAAGCGATCCGGAGCTGGTGGCCCATGCCGTCTCCGTCGCCGTCGAGCTGGGCGCGGACATCGTCAAGACGGTCTATCCCGGCAGCTCGGCGCTCGCCGCGATCACGCGTACCTGCCCCATTCCGGTCCTGGTCGCCGGCGGGCCGCGTCTTGACTCGACGAGCGACGTCATGGACCTCGTCACCGCGGCGATGCGCAGCGGCGCGGCCGGGGTGGCGATCGGACGCAACATCTTCGCGACCGCCGCGCCCGGTGCGATGACCAAGAAGATCGCCGAGATCGTTCACGGACAGGAGGAGCGGGCATGAAGCTTTGCTGGATAGACCTGCGCGCGGCGGGCGCTCTCAGCGACGCCATCCGGGCCGCGGCCATTCATCAACGAGTCGACGCGATCGTCTGCGCCACTGTGGACGGTCTGGCGAGCCTGCCGCCGACGGTGCGCCGCGTGCTCATGCCGACCGGTGACCTGCCGGCGGATCTCGCTGGTGCGGACCTCGTCGTGGTGGATCCGCTCCGGCACGGCGATCCCGCCGACCTCGGGCACCGCTACCCGGATACGGAGTTCGGCGTCTACGTTGAGGTGTCCGACCGCGAGAGCTTGGCACGAGCATGTGCCAGCGCCAAGACCATGGCGTGGACGGTGCTGAAGTTCACCGATCCAACCAAGATTCCGCTGGAGATCGTCCTCGCCGCGGCCGCGGGCGCCGCGGGCAACGTCGTGACCGTGGCCGCCGACCCAGAGGACGCCGCGATCATCTTCGGCGTCCTGGAGCACGGATCGGACGGCGTGCTGCTCGCCGCCACGTCGGTCGGTGACGTGGCCCGGCTCACGGCGGCTGCCGCGGAGCGCTCCGAACCGCTGAAGCTGGTCGAACTCGAGGTGGTCACCACCGCGGCGGTCGGCATGGGCGAACGCGCCTGCGTCGACACCTGCACGTACCTGCGTCCCGACGAGGGCATCCTGGTCGGATCCCACTCCAAGGGCATGCTGCTGTGCGTCAGCGAGACGCATCCGCTCCCGTACATGCCGACTCGCCCGTTCCGCGTGAACGCGGGGGCGATCATGTCCTACACCATGGTCGGCGGCGGTCGCACCCAATACCTCACCGAGTTGCGGGCGGGCAGCACCGTCCTCGCCGTGGACGCCAACGGCGCCAGCCGGGTGGTGACCGTCGGGCGGACGAAGATTGAGACCCGCCCGCTGCTGTCCATCGACGCCGTCGCACCTGACGGGCGGGCGGCGAACCTCATCGTGCAGAACGACTGGCACGTACGGGTGCTCGGACCCGGTGGAGCGGTCCTCAACTCGACGCAGTTGCGCCCCGGTGACCGGATCCTCGGCTACCTGCCGACCGAGGACCGGCACGTCGGCTACCCGATCGACGAGCTGTGCCATGAGCAGTGACGAGCCCTGCGTGCTGGCCGCACCAGTCGTGGACTTCCACGCCCGCATCACACCGCAACCGGGCTCGGCCGCGAAGCTGCTGGCCACCATGGACGAGGTCGGCATCGCTCGCACGGTCATCTCGGCGGGCGGTGTCGTCGACCTGGGCCGGCTGTCTCGCCAGATCGTCGGGCGCGGCATAATCCACAGTGGAGACTCAGGCGCGACGCCGGACAACCGCGGGGTGCTCGCCGCGGCCCGCGCGTCCGGCGGGCGGCTGATCCCGTTCTACTTCGCCGATCCCCGGCGGCCGGTGGCGGATTATCGCGCCGTAGCGGCTGACTACCGCGGCCTGGAGCTGTCTCCAGCGGTGCACTGTGTCGCATTCTCCGACCGGCGCGTGCATGCGTACGTCGACGTCGCGGCCGAGGCGGCGCAACCCGTCTACGCCGCCTGCGTGGCCTGGCCCGGCGGACGCCCCGCTGATCTGGTGGCGCTGGCCCGGACGTACCCGCAAACCACGTTCATCCTCGGCCACTGTGGATTCATCGGTATCGACATCCACGCCCTCGAACTGGTTGCCCCGCAGCACAACGTCCTGGTCGAGCTCTCCGGCTGCTTCACGGCCACGGCGCGCGCGGCCGTGGCGCGGCTCGGTGCGAACCGCGTGTTGTTCGGCACCGAGTACCCGTTGCAACACCCTCGCGTCGAGCTCACCAAGCTCGCCACCCTCGGGCTGACCGCCACCGACCTCGCCCTGGTCGCGTGGCGCAACGCCCACCGGCTGTTGAAGGAGGAACCCGATGACGCATGACTGGCAGCAGATCGACGACCTGACCGCGGTGCACGAGAAGCAGCTCGGCCTGACGCTCGAGTACGCCGACCGGTCGCCGTTCTACCGGCGCCGCTGGGGCAACCGCCCGCCAACCGATCTCGCCGACCTCGCGGCGCTGCCGCTCACGACCAAGGAAGACCTGCGGCGCAGCTATCCGTTCGGCATGCTCGCGGTGCCACCAGAGCGTCTGGCCACGTACCACGAGTCCAGCGGCACCGGGGGCGTGCCAACACCCTCGTACTACACCGAACAGGACTGGGATGACCTCGACCACCGGTTCGGTCGCAAGTGGATCGGGATCTCCGAGTCCGACGTGTTCCTCGTCCGGACGCCGTACGCCCTGATGATCACCGGGCATCTCGCGCAGTTCGCGGCCCGGCGCCGCGGGGCGACGGTGGTCCCGGCCGACAACCGGTCACTCGCCATGCCGTACTCGCGGGTGGTCCGGGTGCTGCATGACCTTCGGGTGACGCTCTCCTGGTCGCTGCCGACAGAGACATTCCTTTGGGCGGCGGCCGCCCGGGCAGCGGGGCGGGACCCGGGCTGGGACTTCCCCCACCTGCGGGCCTTCTTCGTCGCGGGCGAGCCGCTCAGTCCGGCTCGGCGGCGCCGGATCCGGGAGATCTGGGGCGCCCCGGCGATCGACGACTACGGCTCGACCGAGACGGGCCCCCTCGGTGGCGCCTGCCCGAACGGCGCTGTGCACCTGTGGGCCGATCGGGTCATCTGCGAGGTGTATGACCCCCATACCGGCGAGTGCAGCCGCGAGGGGACCGGCCAGCTGGTGGTCACGCCGCTGCGCCGCGAGGCGATGCCGCTGCTTCGGTACAACCTCGAGGACGACGTCACGATCTCGTACCGGCCCTGTCCATGCGGCTGGCGGTTGCCGACGGTCCAGGTGCACGGCCGTACGGCGTTCGGGTATCGAGTCCGCGGTGTGACGGTCACCCTAGCGCGGCTTGAGGAGATCGTGTTCTCGCTGCCCGTGGGACTCGGCGTGATGTTCTGGCGAGCGCGGGCCTTGCCGGACCGCCTGCTCGTGCAGATCGAGGCGCCCGTCGAGCACCATGACGAAGCTTGTGCCGGCCTAGCGTCGGCGCTGGCGGCCGAGTACGACGTGCCGGTGGACGTGAGCGCCGTCGATCTGGGTGGGTTGGTGCCACGCCGGCTCCTCACCGATCTGTCCGATGTAGTCAAACCGCGCAGCCTCTTCGGTCCAGACGAGGACTGGGATCGTGCGCTGCGCTACTACTGATCCGGATCCGGCCCGCCCGGACGAGCTGCGGAGGCATCGATGAGTGTGGGGATCGTTGGCGCCGGCATCGCTGGGCTGGCGCTCGCCGCTCGGCTGGGCGGCGAAGGCAGGCCGTGCACCGTCTACGAGCGGGCCGAGGACCTCGGCGAGGTGGGTGCCGGCATCCAGCTGGCACCCAACGGGGTGCGACTCTTGCGCCGACTCGGCGACGAGGTGGCGGCGGAGTTGGACGCCGTCGCGGTCCGGCCGGAGGCGATTGAGTTTCGGCGGTGGCGCGGGGGAGAGCTCATCGCCCGCATGGAACTTGGGGCGGTATGCGAGCGGTTGTACGGCGCGCCATACCTGACCGTCCACCGCGCGGACCTCCATCGGTTGCTGGTCGCGGCGGCGCAGCGACACGGGGCGGCGATCCGGCTCAGGCGCCAGCTCGTCGGCCTGGTGAGCCGGCCGTCGCGTGTGGACCTGTGGTTCGCCGACGGTTCGGTCCGGACCGATTCGCTCGTGGTGGGGGCGGACGGCATCCGGTCGGTAGTGCGTTCGGCGCTCGTACGCGACGAGCCTCGATACTCCGGGCTCTGTGTGTACCGGGCTCTCGTCGCCGCCGATCGCCTGCCGTCGCAGCTGCGCAAGCCGCGAGTAACGATCTGGCTCGGGCCGGGCCAGCACTGTGTGTGGTACCCGGTCGCGGGCGGCCGCTGGTACAGCGTCGTGGCCGCGGTTGCGGATCCCGCCGGCGGCCGCGAGTCGTGGCGGGCTCCGGGTCGGGTCGAGGACGTGGTCGCGGCGTACGACGGTTGGCACTCCTCGGTGACGACAATGATCGCTGCCGCGACGTCGGTGAGCCGGTGGGCGTTGCACGACCGGCCGCCGCTGGCGCGGTGGTATGCCGACCGGGTTACGGTGGTCGGCGACGCGGCCCACCCCATGCTGCCCCTCGGTGCGCAAGGGGCCAACCAGGCCATCGAGAGCGCGTTCGCCCTCGCGTCGTGTCTGGCCCGGAGCGCGGATGTCGAGTCGGCCCTGCGTCGCTACGCCGAGGTTCGGGTGCCCCGGCTGGCGCGCGTGATGGCGGCGGTACGAAGGAACGTCGCCGACCACCACCTCGACGACGGGCCCGGCCAGCACGACCGGGATCGGGACCTCGCGGACCGGACCGACCTCTTGCGGCAGGCGTGGCTGTTCAGCCACGACGCCGAAGCGGCCGTCGACGATGCTGCGGTCTACAGCTAAGGACGCAACAGCAGCGCCAGTTCCACCCGTGACCGGATATCAAGCTTTCGGTAGACGTGCCGCAAGTGGAAGTTGACCGTGTGGCGCGACAGGAACATCTGGTTAGCGATCTGACGATTGGTCTTGCCCATGCCGGCGAGGGCTGCGACCTGCCGCTCCCGCTCCGTCAGCAGACTGAACTTGTCCGGAAGCTTGTCCTGCGCCGCGCCCGACTGGGCCGGCGCTCCCAGCTGTGACGGCGACTCGGAAGGCTTGAGCTCGCGGTCTGGGCGGGCAACCACGACGAGCACCGGCACGGGGGGTCGCGTCCGACCGCCCGCGGATGCCGTCGGGTGGTCGACGGCAACGATCGCAACGTCCGTCGCCCCCAGCGGCAGGCTCCGCCCGAGGAACGACATCACGGCCCGTGCCAGCTCCTGCCAATCCAGTGCCGAGAGCGGCCCCGGGGTGGCCGCCACGTCGCGCCTGTCGCGAACTCCGTCCGGAGTAGAGCGGCCCCCGTCCGGAGTAGAGCGGTCGGCGGACACGCGCACTCCGGCCCCACATCCCGTACTCGCCATGGAACCCGACAACTCAACCTCCCGCCATCGCCGCGTTAACGGCATCGATAGTGGCATCGTCTGTGAGCACTGTCAACAGACAAGTCATAGTCAGGCGGGGTTGCCGGTATGCGTGATCACTGCTGGGCGGCGGCCTTGCGGGCTCGATACGCCTCGACCGCCGCCCGGTTGCCGCACGAGGAGTCGCAGTATCGCTTGGATCGGTTCTTCGACAGGTCCACGAGGACGTTGCCGCAGCCGGGGTACTCGCAGATCCGCCGCCGGCTGAGCTCGCCGCTACGCACCACATCGACGAAGGCCATGGCGGCCTCCACCGCCATCCGCGCCACCAGCGGGGCGTCGGAGGGCGTGGCGTGAAGGTGGTACGCCCACTCGTCGTGGCGAACCAGTTGTGGGAGGGCCTTGTACTCGCGCAGGAGCCCGTTGACGATCTCGACCACCTCGTCCTCGTCCGCCTCCCAGAGCCGGCGCAGCCGCGGGCGGAGAGACTGGACGGCGCGCAGCTCGGCGATCGTGTGCTCGCGCTTGCCGGTCCAGCCGTACTCCTGCAGGAACCTCTCCAGGGCGTCCACGTCAGGCAGGAGCTCCTCGTGAGGTCCGGCGGTGTTGACGAGTGCGGCGGCGGCGATCAACGCCACCTCGGTGTCATGGGCAAATACCAACTTGACTCCTGGCAGATCGCGGCCTAATGTCATTAGCGTAGCTCTAGTTTGCTCATTACACCATCCTGCCTAAGGGAGTCTCATGCCCGTCCGTCGATCCGCGACTGCTGGCCTGATCCTCGCCGTGATCTCCGCCGTCACCTTCAGCACTTCGGGGACCTTCGCCCGGTCGCTGATCGAGGGCGGTTGGTCCGCCGAGGCGGCCGTTGCCGCTCGGGTCGGGCTCGCCGCGCTGATGCTTCTCGTGCCGACGCTGATCTCGCTGCGCGGTCGGTGGGGCGTGCTGCGCCGCAACCTGGGTACGTTGTCGCTCTTTGGGCTCCTCGCGGTCGCTGGCGCACAGGTGGGATTCTTCAACGCCGTCCGCTATCTGCCGGTCGGGATCGCGCTGCTGCTGGAGTACCTCGGCATCATCCTGGTGGTGGCGTGGATGTGGTTGGTGCACGGGCAGCGACCGCGGCGCCTGACCGTCATGGGTGCCGTGCTTGCGGTCGCTGGGCTGGTCCTCGTGCTGGACCTGACCGGCTCGAGCGGCATCAACCCGCTGGGTGTCGTCTGGGGACTCTGCGCCGGGGTCGGTCTCGCGGCGTACTTCATCCTGTCCGCACGCACAGATCCGCAGCTTCCGTCGATGGCGATGGCCACCGGCGGGATGGCGATTGGCGCGGTCGTGCTCGGTGTGCTCGGCGCGATCGGCCTGCTGCCGATGCACGCGACGTTCGGTGAGGTCACGTTCGCTGGTCAGCGCGTGAGCTGGATCGTTCCGATCGTCGGCTTGTCCCTCGTCGCGGCGGTCATTTCGTACGTCGCCGGCATCGGTGCGGCCCGCATCCTCGGCGCGCGGCTGGCCTCGTTCGTCGGTTTGACCGAGGTCCTCTCCGCCGTGCTGGTCGCGTGGGTGTTCCTCGGTGAGCTGCCGACGCTCATCCAGCTGGGCGGCGGATCGCTGATCCTGGCCGGCGTGGCGCTGGTCCGCGCCGACGAGCTCAGGGCCGCGCGGACGGCACAGGCGCCGGAACCGGTCGCTGCCCCCGCTCCCGTGCCCGCGACCAACCGCTAGGCCCGCCCTACGCGACGCGCCAGATGCGAGCTATCCGTCGAAGCGCCACCGGGTGGCGCCGTACGGCTCCTCGGTTGCGACGCCGACGACGGTGTGGAAGGTGAACCGGTACAGGTGCCAGGGCGGCGGTCCGGCGCTGGGTGCGTTGAACGGAGCGGTGAACGCGTCGCCCTCGACGTGGGCCGGCCAGCCAGCCGCGCGATAGCCGGCCGCGACCTCCTCGAGCGTCGGCGGATCGGTCACCCGTGCCGCCGTACCGTCGAGGACGAGGTCGATGCCGGGCAGCCGCACCGCGATCGTGCAGCGCGGATTCGCGGCGAGGTCGCGCGCCTTGCGCGCGCCCGGGCTGCTGGTGAAGTAGAGATCGCCATCGAACCATTGGGCGCCTACGCCCGCCGCGTGCGGCGTGCCGTCGGGCCGGCTGGTTCCGAGGAAGTGCGTGATGTCGCGGCGAGGTTCGGCGGCGAGCGCATCGCGGGCCCGGCGCCACTCCAGCACGTCGTCCCCGTAACGATCAAGGTTCGTGGTCTCACTCGGCGCTCGTTCGGCCATACCCGATTAGACCACTGCGGGTGGCTGGCTCGGGCCGGTTCCTGCGATGGCGCCCCCGTGGCGACGCCGAGCTTCTGGTAGCGCCCGCTGTCGGTGGGTCGATCTACCGTACGGGTATGGCAGAGACCATGGATCGCACCGATGTCCTGCGTCTGCGGGTGCGTGCCCAGCAGCTCGACCAGCCGGCGGAGGCTCCACTGAAGCTGGACGATGTGGCGATCCTGGACATCGGCGTACAGGACACGGGCCCCGACGGCGGTCTTTGGGCGTTGGCGCTGCGCGGCGTGGACGTGCGGGGGCTGTCAGACGACGCTTTGGCCCTGGCCTGGACCTTGCGTGGCGCTCCGCACCTGTACCGGCGCCGCGATCTCGCGTCGGTGGCGGCCGCCGTCCAGCCGTACTCGGAGACCGACGCCGCCAAGCGGATCTTCGACGCCGCAAAACCGTTGCGGGAGGCCGGGATCGGGATCCTGGACGCGCTCGACACGGTGGCCGCCGATATGCGAAAGATCGTCACCAAGCCCATGGTCAAGGGGGACGTCTCTACCCGGCTGACGGCCCGCCTCGACGAGCCGTTCCTGCGATTCTGCCGTGTTTGCAACGCCATCCACGCCTACGAGTTGACGTTCCGGCTCGCAGCCCTCCGCGCTGGCCTGGAGCTGCAGCCCGGCACCTCTCCGCCGGTCCTGCAGCGGATCCCGGGCTTTCGGCCGGCGGCCAAACCAAACCCGCGGTTCGACCCGAGGTTCGACGTCGTGCGGGCCTACCTGCGTCTGCTCGGCCCGGCCACGGTCAAGCACGTCGCGGAGTTCCTTGACGCTCCGGTCAAGGAGGTGAAGGCCCACTGGCCAGCGGACGCAGTCGAGGTACGGGTCGACGGCGAGACCCGCTGGATGCTCGGCGACGACACCGATCCCGGCGGCGTCTCGACGACCCGCCTGCTCGGTCCCTTCGACCTGTTCCTGCAGGCGCGCGACCGCTCGACGCTGGTCCCGGACCCGGCCCGGGCCAAGGCGCTGTGGCCGGTGCTCGGCCGGCCGGGTGGCGTGCTGGTGGACGGTGAGATCGTGGGGGCATGGCGGCCACGCCAGTCGGGCAGGAAGCTGACCGTGTTGGTCGAGCCGTGGTCACGGATATCGACGCCCGTCCGCCGCCGCATCGGTGAGGAGGCAGAGCGGCTCGCGGCGTTCCGTGACTCGAAGCTCGCCGGGGTCGAGCTCGCTGCATGACCGGGTCCATATTCCGGGAGCAAACGTTCAACATGCGGGACGTGCGAGTAGGCTGCCGCCGTGTATGTGCACGGCCATCACGAGTCGGTCCTGAGATCGCACCGCTGGCGCACGGCGGAGAACTCGGCGGCCTACCTGCTCGGCCACCTCGTCCCCGGCATGTCGCTGCTCGACGTGGGTTCCGGTCCCGGCACCATCACGGTGGACCTTGCCCGCCGGGTTTCGCCGGGCCGCGTGACCGCCCTCGAGGCCACCGAGGCGGCGTTGCGCCACACCCGCGCCGAAGCCGACCGGCAGGGCGTCGAGCTCGCGTACCTCGTCGGTGACGCCCACGCGATCGAGGCGCCGGACGCGACGTACGACGTCGTGCACGCACACCAGGTCCTGCAGCATGTCGCCGATCCGGTGCGGGTCCTCGGCGAGATGCGCCGGGTCTGCCGGCCCGGTGGGATTGTGGCGGCCCGCGACAGCGACTACGCCGGCTTCACCTGGTTTCCCGAGCTCTCCGAGCTGGACGAGTGGCTCGCCATCTACCGGCGGGTGGCCCGGCGCAACGGCGGCGAGCCGGACGCCGGCCGGCGGTTGCTCTCGTGGGCCCGCGCGGCCGGCTTCACGGATGTCACGCCGAGCTGCTCGACATGGCTGTTCGCCACCGATGCCGACCGCACCTGGTGGGGCGGCCTGTGGGCCGACCGCGTCGTTGAGTCCGACTTCGCCCGGCACGCCGTCGACCTGGGTGAGGCCACAATGGACGATCTGCGCCGGATACGACGAGCCTGGCTTACCTGGTCGGCGGCGCCGGACGGATGGTTCGCCCTCCTGCACGGCGAGATCCTCTGTCGGGCGTGAGCCCGCCCTGGCTCGGTCGGGGTGAGGCGGACCATCCCCGCCCTCGGCCGGTCGGCTCAGAACAATGCCAGCTGGCCCGGGCCCGGCACCCTCGACGCCCGGGAGCGCCGCGTCCACACCCACGGTTGCGGAATGAGCGCGAGCTCCTCCTCGGTCAGCGGAGGTGTGCCGCCCGTGAGGGCCCACAGCGACGGTCCCAGGATGATGCCGCGCTCGGCGAAGGCCCGTCGCATCACGAGGAGGTTCAGCGGCAGGCGCCCGGACTCCACCGGCGGTAACGGAAGGTCCGTCCGCATCCGCATGAGGCTCCGGTTGCGGTTGACCACGGCCCGCGACGCCGGGTCGGCGAGGCTCTCGGCCGCCGCTTGGCCCACGACCGCCTGCACCGCCGCCGCGTCGCCCGCGTCGATCGCGGCCCAGGCGGCGTCGACCGTCCCGAACGCGGCCAGCAGGCGCGCGGCGGTGGCCGAGCCGAAGCCTCGGACACCGGGGAGGTTGTCGGAGATGTCGCCGCGCAGGGCGGCATAGTCCAGGTACTGCCAGGGGTGCACGCCGTACACCTCGGCGAGCGACTGCGCGGTCACCAGCACCGCCTCGGAGAGCCCGCCATTTCGGACGCGCAGCACCGACGTCCAGGCGTCGACGAGGGCGAAGGCGTCCCGGTCGCTGGTGACGAGCACCGAACGCCAGCCGGAGCGCCGGGCGAGCGCGGCCGCGCTCGCGAGCACGTCGTCGGCCTCGTGTGCGCGGTGAACCGCCACCGTCATGCCGGCCGCCCGCAGCACCTCTGGCGCGGCGGCGAGCTGCTCGGCCAGGTCGGCTGGTTTCTCGGCGCGGTGCGCCTTGTACTCCGGGTAGTCCGCCTTGCGCACGGACTCCTCCGGGCAGTCGAACCCCACCAGCACGGCGTCTGGCCGGAGCCGGGCCGCCGCCCGAGCGATGAAGCCGATCAGGCCCTTGATGGCCCAGACCGGCCGGCCGTCCTGGTCTACCAGCTGGCCGGTCGCGGCGGCGTGGTACGCCCGGTGCAGGAGGCTGTTGCCGTCGATGACGAGCAGCAGCGGTGTGGGTGACTCCGGCACGGGCACAGCCTAAGGCCGGGAGCCGACGTCCGGGTCGCTGCCACGCCCCACTCGTCGGGGGATCATCGCAGGATCTTGGTCCGGTCCGGGTGAGGGCGCTATGGCGCGGGAACCGCCAGCTCCTTCGCCACCGATCGGAGGTGAGCGATGAGTCGTCCGGCCGCGGGCGACGGTGTGCGTCGCGCCACCGTGGCGGCGAAGATGCGCCGGACCGAGGCGTCGTCGCGATGAACCCGAAGCAAGGCGATGTCGGACGGCGCCGCCCGCGCGGCGAGCGCCGGCAGCAGTGCGAAGCCGAGCCCGGCCGCGACGCAGCCAAGCTTGCCGGTCCACTCGGCGGCGACGAGGTCGATCCGGGGCGAGAAGCCGGGCGCCATGCTCGCGCGTAGCAGGGCCTCCTCGGCAGTCGCGGAACCGACCACCATGGGCTCCTCGGCGAGTTCCTTGAGGCGGACCACCCGCCGGCGGGCGAGCCGGTGGGTGCGCGCGACCGCCACGTACATCCGCTCATCGAGCAGGTGGTACAGGCGGAAGCGCGCGCCGTCCAGCGGTGAGTCTGGTGGCGCGCTCACCACAGCGACGTCCGCCTCCTCGTCGAGCAGGCGCTCCAGCAGTATTGGCGTATGTCCCTCCACAAGAGACACTGCGACGTTGGGGTGGTCCCGCCGGAACGAGGCGATCGCGCGAGGGACGAGGGCCGCCACGGCGGTCGGAAAGGCGCCGATCCTGACCCGACCGGCGCCGACCCCGCGCAGGACCGCGATGTCCCGGTGCACCGAGGCGAGCCGATCGAGGATCGCCTCGGCGTGGCCGAGCAGGCATCGCCCCTCCTCAGTGAGGGCGACTCCCCGGGGGAGCCGGTCAAGCAGCCGTGCCCCGACCTCGGTCTCGAGCGCGGCGACCTGGCGGGAGACCGCGGACTGGGTCAATCGCAGCTCCTGGGCGGCGCCAGTGATGGAGCCGCACCGAGCCACGGCACGGAAGGTCTCCAGCGACTGAGTGTGCACCACCGCATGCTATGC
>Ga0079224_100001462_pt1 | contig 27206 bp, 24 predicted proteins | sample Stecom2015_FD_80414 | JGI IMG/M metagenome (GOLD analysis project Ga0079224, IMG submission 80414) | Agricultural soil microbial communities from Utah to study Nitrogen management - Steer compost 2015 | ecosystem: Environmental > Terrestrial > Soil > Agricultural land | place: USA: Utah... | reverse complement strand
GCAGAAAGTCGTCGAACCGCGGATACCGCTCCCGCAACGTCGAGGCGTCCAGGTCGTGCAGCTTGCCCCAGTGCGGACGTCCGCCCACCGCGCCCGCGATCGACGCGAACGCCAGGAAGTACTCCCGATAGGGCATGCCGACGTACTGGTGAATCGCCACGTAGGCGGTGTCGCGGCCGTAGGCCGTCGACAACCACACGTCGTCGGCCGCGGCGACCCGCACCTCCGCGGGGAAGGTGACCGGCGTCTGCAGGGTCGGCACCAGCGCGCGGAGTTCCCGGAGGACGTCCCGCACCGATTCGCGCGGCACCGCCCACTCCGACTCGACGAAGCGCACCGACCGTCGGGTCGCGAAGACCCGGTACGACGTGTCGCTGTACGACCGCGTCGACAGGGCCGCCGACGACACCCGGCCCAGCGTGGGCACCAGCGGCGGCACCGCGCGGCCGAGCCTGCACAGCGTGCCGAAGGCCGCGTTCTCGGTGAGCGTGTAGTCGACGAACTCACGCACCCTCGACAGCGGTGCGGCGGGACCCGGCACCCGGTTGTTGCGCTTGACCAGGGCGTTGCGTCCGTAGGGGAACCAGTAGAACTCGAAGTGGTCGTTGCTGTCGGCGTGCTCGTCGAACGACTCGAGCACGCCGTCGAGCGGTTCGGGCCCCTCGTGGGCGGCGAGCACGAACGACGGTTCGCACTGCAGCGTCACCGTGGTGATCACGCCGAGTGCGCCGAGCCCCACGCGTGCCGCGGCGAACAGTTCCGGCTGCTCGTCGGCCGAACACGTCACCACCGACCCGTCGGCCAGCACCAGTTCCAGGCCCCTGACCTGCGTTGCCAGGCCACCGAAGCGCGCACCCGTGCCGTGCGTACCGGTCGAGATGGCGCCGGCGACGGTCTGTTCGTCGATGTCGCCGAGGTTGGTCATCGCCAGCCCGACCCGGGCCAGCTCGGTGTTGAGCCGGTGCAGCGTGGTGCCCGACCGCACGGTGACCAGGCCCGTCTCACGGTCGGCGTCGACGACGCCCGCCCACTCGGTGAGGTCGAGCGCCACCGAGTCGGTGGCCGCGATGCCCGTGAACGAATGGCCGCTGCCCAGCGGGCGCACGCGCATGCCGGCGTCGGCCGCCTGGCGCACGGCGTCGCTGATCTCGGCGAGACTGCGCGGTCTCGGCGTCCGTTGCGGGCTCGCCGTGGCAGTGCCGGACCAGTTCGTCCACGTCGTCACGTGATCACCTGCCTGCGTGAGGGTCGTTCAGTAGTACGTGAATACATTTCGCGTTTCAAGGCATTCTGACGTACGGTAATCGGCGTGACCACCGTGAACGCCGCAGCGTACGACGCAGCGACCAAGGATCTCGACCCTCCATTGGCGGTTGTTGATCTCGACGCGTTCGACGCCAACGCCGACGACCTCGTGCGGCGCGGTGCCGGCACGCCGATCAGGGTGGCCAGCAAGTCGGTGCGCTGCAGGCAGCTGCTCGAACGGGTGCTCGCGAAGCCGGGGTTCCGGGGAGTGCTGTGTTACTCGCTGCCCGAGGCGCTCTGGCTGCACCGCGGCGGTCTCTGCGACGACCTCGTCGTCGCGTACCCGACCGTCGACCACGCCGCGTTACGCGCACTCGCCGCCGACGACGCCGCGCGTGCGGCCATCACGATCATGGTCGACTCGGCCGACCACCTCGACGTCGTGGACGCCGCGCTCGGTCCCGCGCACCCGGAGATCCGCGTCGCCCTCGAGCTCGACGCGTCGTGGCGGCCCGCGCCCGGTCTGCACGTCGGCACGCGCAGGTCACCGGTGTTCCGGCCCCGGTCGGCGCACGCGCTGGCCTCGCAGATCGTGCGCAGGCGCGGCTTCCGGCTCGTCGGCATGATGGCCTACGAGGGGCAGATCGCCGGCGTGCCCGACGGCGGGCGTGGTCCGCAGTCGCGACTGGTCCGCTGGATGCAGCGCCGGTCGGCGGACGAACTGGCTAGGCGGCGCGGTGCGGCCGTCGCGGCGGTCCGCAGCGTCGCCGACCTGGAGTTCGTCAACGGCGGAGGTACCGGCAGCATCGAGTCGACGGGCCGCGACCGGTCCGTCACCGAGATCGCCGCCGGGTCGGGCCTGCTCGGTCCCGGCCTGTTCGACGACTACACCACCTTCACGCCCGCACCCGCGGCGCTGTTCGCCCTGCCCGTGGTGCGCAGGCCGACGGGGAACATCGCGACCGTGTTCGCGGGCGGCTACATCGGCTCGGGACCCGCGCATCCCTCACGGTTGCCGACACCCGTCGCCCCGGCCGGCCTGAGCCTGCTGGGCGTCGAGGGAGCGGGCGAGGTGCAGACACCGGTCAAGGGCAAGGCCGCCGCCGGCCTGCGGCCGGGCGATCGCGTGTGGTTCCGGCACGCCAAGGCGGGCGAGCTTGCCGAACGGTTCACCACCTACCACCTGGTGCGCGGAGCCCAGGTGGTCTCGTCGGTGCCGACCTACCGCGGCGAGGACCAGTCCTTCGGCTGACGGCCAATGCTCCCAAGGGCCCCATAGTCGCGTTCAACGCGACTATGGGGCCCTCGGGGGCTTCCGGGTCAGTCGCCGAAGCGGCTCGCCAGGTAGGTCTTGATGAGCGCCTTGGTCTCGGCGACGACCTTCTCGTCACCTGCCGGATCGGCGCGGAAGGCGAACTTCAGCAGCGAGTCGGCCGCCTCGACGGCGATCGAGATCGGCAGGTCAAGTTCCTCACGAGGCAGGTCGACGTGGCCTGCGACCAGATCGGCCAGCGCGTCGGTGATCACGCCGTTGTTGGTGCGCCGCTCGTCGAGCAGCTGCACGTCGACGACGTCGCCGAAATGCACCTGGGAGAACCCTGGCACGTCGCGGTGCATGTGCAGGTAGATGTCGAGGAGCGCGTCCACGACCTCCCACCAGCTCTGGTGGTCGACGCCGCGCAACCGCTCGCCCACAGCGGTGACGAACCGGTCGAGGTTGCGATGGGTCAGCGCCTGGACGATCGCGCGCTTGTCGGGGAAGAACTGGTACAGCGAGCCCACGGCCACGCCCGCGCGCTTGGCGACGAGTGTCGTGGTCAGGCCGTCGTAACCGACCTCGGCCAGCAACTCGGCACCGGCGTCGAGCATCCGTTCGACGCGTTTGGCGCTGCGCTCCTGGACCGGTTTGCGGCGGAGTGGCGGCAGATCGGAATGGTTCTCGGACACGTGTGGCTCCCTCACTGTGCGTGGGGAACTCTAACGCCGCCGGTATGCGGTTCACCGTCGAGTGATCATGGATTCGCCGGTCTGTGGGACCGCGGGCCGGTGTCGGTCGGGGGAGGGGGAATCTTCGACACCGGCCCGCGGGGATCGGGGCCCTTGCGTAGGCGGGGAACTACTGCGGGCTACATCCGCGGTCGGGGGATCCGGCCGTCCGAGTTAATCGGGGGTCGGTCCGCGGGATTACCTTGTGAAGTTGTTGACGCGCTGTCGCCGCCCAACCTAACTGGCGATTACTGCGTCCGCCAGCGAACGAAAGACGGGATTTCCGATTAATCCCCGTTGGGAGACCGGCAGCCGACTCGTCTCGCTCGGGGGTACGGACGAGCCGGCCGCCGGCCGGGGACGGGTGACAACCCGTCGTCGTGTGCCGCTTACCGGGTCGGGGAACCGGTCACGGCATGCCGGGCGGACGGCGGCGAAACCAGCGCATGCCTGCCCGTTCGCTCGGAGGGCCCGGGCTGTTCGGGGACCCGGGTGGTCGACTCCGCCGCCGCGTGCGCGGGGGACGCCGCGCGCCTGCGGAGCTTCCGCTTCGTCGGCTGACCGGTGGCCAGCCCGCCTGCCACGAGGTGCTCGTGTGCGACCTGCCACACCGTGCACGGGGCTTTCACCCGGTGCCAGCGGGTCGAACACGTCGGGCAGTCACCGCGGTCGTCGGGCTCGTGTGACCGCAGCATCTCCTTCCATCCGTCGGTCAGTCGGGGCAGCTCCGAACGTGCCACCGAGACGAGCGAGGGCTCGTCGGCACGGTCCGCGAGGTCGGACAGCATGTCCAGCCGTTCCCACACCGCGTTGCGGAGCACTTGGCCGAGGATCTGATCCACTGGGAAGTCACCGTCACCTTTCCGCCAGCTTGGCGGCTTCGCCGAGCGCGGCCCTGAGTTGGCCGAGCTGGGTGCCGGTCAGTCGCGCCGTTTCACCGGGCGGGCCGACCAGCACAACATCGTCGTTGTCCACGTACACCGTCACGCAGCGTTCGCGGCCGATGAGGTCACCGCACTGCACGCGCCACACGGCCGAACCGTCCTCGGGACGGCGGCCGTCCGGCGTGTGCCGTTCGGCTGTGGGGACCGGGGAGAAGTGCTTCCTGGAGGCGGGAACCGGGGCGTCGACGCCGTCGAAGTCGGGGGTCGCTCCGACGGTCACGACATCGCCACCGGCCGACGACCGTGCGGCGGACAGGGACGACACGGGCGTGAGCGGCGACGCACCGTGCGGTGCCTGGGATGCCATCTCCACGTCGTCTCCGTCCTGGCGGGTCGTCGGCGTTCGGTTCTCGGTCTCCCGGGGAATCCGGCTGGAACGAATCCGGCTGGAACCCCGTGCGATCGCGGACCGTGTTCGGGCGGTCACGTCGCTTCGGGAACTAGATTGCGATGAATCAAACGACGAAAGAAGGCTCGGTGGGCCGGGCAGCGGCGACCGGCAATGGCTGGCCGTTAAGCGGTCGATCGAGTTCGGCAGAACCGATCAGGGGTCACAAATCGACTTTCGCGCGGTTCAATGTGAAGTGCCTACGCTGCTGACGACGCCCGGAAGGACGGTGGAGGGGCGCATGGACATCTCTGACGAAACGGCGATCACCCGCATCTCCGGTGCCGGTGTGGACCCGGAGAAATCCGAGGCCACCCCGGGCCGCCTGGACCCACAGGTCTGGGAGGGCAAGGAGATGCGTGACGCGCTCGCCGTGCGCAACGTCAGCGAGGTCTATCGCCAACTGCGCAAGCACGGTGTGTCGCAACGCCAGATCGCTGCGATGACCGGCCAGTCGCAGTCCGAGGTCTCGGAGATCCTCAAAGGCCGCCAGGTCATGGCCTACGACGTGCTGGCGAGGATCTCCACCGGTCTGGGCATCCCCCGTGGATACATGGGCCTCGCCTACGACGAGGCCACCGAGATTCAGGTCGCCGGAACATCCGGCGAGCAGCAGGCTGAGGAGGACGAGTCCGTGAAACGGCGGAAGTTCCTCGCGCACGCCGCCCAGGTCACGATGGGTGCCGCGGTCTTCGGATCGTCGGCGGAGGCCTGGGCCGCGAGCCCCGCAAGGACCCCCGCGCCTGGACGGATCGGTGTCACCGACGTCCGGCAGGTCGAGGCCGCGACCAGAGCGTTGCGCGCCCTCGATTACCAGTACGGCGGCGGTTTCTGCCGCGACGCCGTGGTGGCACAGCTGTCCTGGGGGCAGCAGATGTTGCAGTCCAGCAGCACCGAGGTCGTCCGGTCGCGGCTGTTCGTCGCACTGGCCGACCTGCACAGCCTCGCAGGCTGGACGTCGTTCGACACCGGGTTGATCGACTCCGCCCGTGGGCACTTCGCCAACGCGCTCAACCTGGCCAAACAGGGTGACAACCACCCGCTCGTCGCCAACATCCTCTACCGCATGGGCCGCGTCTACCTGGCGCAGGAAGCGCCGAACGACGCGTTGAAGCTCTTCCAGCTCGGCCAGATCGCGGCGCAGGAGTCCGGCTCCGAACTCGCGGTCGCCGTGCTGTGTGCCAACGAGGCGTGGGCCTACGCGATGATGGGCAACGCCGAGCAGGCCGTGAAGCTGCTGGGCAGGACGAGGGACGAGTTCGCGCGCGCCGATCTGGCCAACGCCGAGTCGTGGGTCAAGTTCTTCACCGAGACCGACGTCCACGCCATGGTCGGCACGGTGCACACCGAGCTCGCGCAGGCCGCGGACCCGAGCCACACCAAGTACGCGATTCCGGCGCTGACCAGGGCCATCGACGCCTACAACGACGAGATGGCCCGCAGCAAGGTGTTCAACCTCGGCATGCTGGCCACCAACCACATGATCGACGGCGACATCGACCACGGCGTCCGGATCGGCGGCAAGGCGCTCGACTCGGCCGAGGGGCTCAAGTCGGCCCGCATCGAGCAGCGCATGCAGCCGCTCAAGCAGGAGGCCACGCGCAGGTCGAACAACCCGGACGCCCGGGACTTCGTCGAACGGATGAACGCATTCTTCGCCTAGCCGGCGACCCCTTCGACGACCTGCTCGAAGCCGTCTGCGCACGGCTCGATTCCCACCCTCGCGGTGCCACGCTGCTGCGATTCACCAACAACGCGGTGTACGCCCTGGGCGACCGGCCGGTGGTGGTGCGCATCGTGGGCACGCCAGCGTTGAGTCATCGGGTGGGCAAGGTCGTCGAGGTCGCGAAGCATCTCGAACGGCATGCGGTGCCCGCGGTGCGCCTGGTCGGCGAGGTCGACCAGCCGGTGCGTGTGGGCGACTACCTGGCGACCGTGTGGCACCGCGTGCCCGACGTGGGCAGGCGCGCCGAGCCGGCCGAGCTGGCCGAACTCCTGCGCGCCCTGCACGCCGCGGGCGCTCCGGAGGGCGTGGCCGAGTGGGCGCCGCTGGAGGACGTGCGGGTGCGGATCGCGGCGGCACCCGAACTGTCGGAGTCCGATCGCGCCTTCCTGTCCGACCGGTGCGACGAGCTCGACGCGCTGCTGGCGAAGCTCGAGTTTCCGCTGGCAGGAACGCTGGTGCACGGCGACGCGCACGCGGGCAACGTCATCGTCGGCCCCGACGGTCCCGTGCTGTGCGACTTCGACTCGGCGTGCGCGGGACCCCCGGAGTGGGACCTCACGCCCGTCGCCGTGGGCTGCCTGCGGTTCGGTGACCCGCCGTCGTGGCAGCGCGCGCTGGCCGACGGCTACGGTTTCGACGTCACCACGTGGGAGGGCTTCGAGGTGCTGCGCGCGGTGCGGGAGCTCAAGCTCGCCACGAGCGTGCTGCCCATCGCAGGGCGCGACGACCGGGTGCGCGCGGAACTGCACCGGCGCATCGCGGATCTGCGTTCCGGAGACGTGCACCGCCAGTGGGCGCGTTACCGCTGAGGGTGACGACGAGCCTTCATTCGGCGACAGAAACTGACCGTTCGGCGTTTGGGTCCCGAAGCGGTGTTTCACAGTGATGTTCGGTCGGACTGATCGCCGGCGGCGGGCGGATCGTTACTCCGCGCCGGTCGGGCGCGTCCGGGTGTGGTCGTGGATCACGGGGTGACGGGGGTGCGGCTCAGCACCACCGCGAAGCCGAACGCGAGGCCGAGCACGGTCAGTTCGAGGGTCGCCCAGGTCGCGAGCGCCGTTCTGCGGTGCCGCAGCACCTGGGGCAGCAGGCGCATCCGCAGGTAGCCCCCGAGGCAGGCGGCCCCGGCCAGGCAGCACACCTTGACCAGGATCAGCACGCCGTACGAGGTGCCGAACAACAGCCCGAGGAACGAGTCGCCCTGGTTGCCGCCCAGTTCGACGACCGCGTTGAACGCCCCGGTGACGGTCACCGCGACGAGGCACACCGTGGCCAGTGTTGAGAACCTGGGCAGTGCCGTGGCCAGCAGTGTCCGGTTGCCTGCCAGCACGGCCGCGACAGCACCCAGGCCTCCTGTCCACGTGACCGCCGCGAGCACGTGCAGCTCGATGGAGATCGTCGCGTAGTCGTGCAACGACCACCCCGACGCATGGCCGGTCACCGGCAGCGGCAACAGCGCGAACAGTCCGAGTCCGACGCACACCTCGGGAGGAACGGCGGAGGCGCGCCACAGCGCCACCGCGTTCAATCCGGCCAGCACGAGTGCCAGCGCGGCGACCAGGAGCAACGCCTTGCCCGCCGCGACGTCGGCGACGTAACCGGCGACGTCCGGATCGGTCGGGCGGTACTCGGCCGACTGCAACAGCAGCGTCCCGGCGGCGGCCGCCGCCCACACCGCCGCCGAGCCGATCGCCACCGGCCGCGCTGCCGCGAGCACCGGAGCGGCCAACTTCGGCCGCTCACCGCCGAGCAGCACCGGCAGCAGTGCGAGCCCGACGGTCGTCACGGCGGCGACGTTCATCACCGCCCGCACCACCGGGATGCCGACCGAGACCGCCTCGCCCGCCGCGGCCACCCCACGAACCGGGGCGGCCGCGGTCAGCGCGAACCCGACCAGCGACCCCGCCAGCGCGGCGGTCAGCAGGCCGGTCAGGACCGTGGCCCTCGGGCGCGAGGCGGTCTCGGCGGGGCTCACGAGCGGTCGGACCCGGCGCGCAGGGCCACCGTCACGCCGACACCCAGCAATGCGACCGCGGCGACGATCCACACCCACACCGGCACTCCGCCACCGTCGGTGTCGGAGTCGGCCTGGTTCTCGGCGTCGGCGGGCTGACCGGGTGCTTCGTCGCCCCCGGGACCGTGCTGGGTGAGCGTGAACCGGATCTCGTCGGTGACCGCATGGCCGTCGGCGGACAGGATCCGGTACCCGATCACGTACTCGCCCTTCGGGCCGAGCGGGTGCAGCGCCGTGGTGACGCTGGTGCCGTCGACCTGCGCCTGGCCGCGCTGCCACTGGCCGCCGTCGGGACCGGTGACGGCGATCTGGTTGACCCCGTCACCCGCGCCGCGCTGCACCGGCTGGTCGAACGTCAACGTGACCTCGTCCGGTGCCCGGTCGAGCGATGCGCCCTCGGCGGGATCGGACTCGATCAGCGTGTTGTGCGCCGACGCAGGCCCCGCCGCGGCCAACAGTGTGGCCAGCACGACGCCGGCCACGGCCAGCAGCCGACGTGCGGCGCTGAAGTTGCCGCCTGAGACGGTGCCGCTGGGGGTGCCGGTGGGGATGGTGCCCTGTCGTGCCGTCACGAGTCCGCCTTTCCCGCCTTGCGGGCGCGCAGGGTCGCACCCGCGCCGACCCCGACGCCCAGTGCGCCGACCAGCAGGCCTGCTCCGCCGAGCCACCGAGCCGTGTCGTCGGTCGCGTTCGCGGCGGCCTCGGCGTTGTCACCGGAGCCCCCGTGACCGCCCTCTGCCGACTCGCCCGAACCGTGCGCACCGTGGGAACCGCCTGCGCCGTGGGAGTGCCCGCCCGACGCGGCGGCCAGCTCGACCACGGGCGCCGGGTGTTCGGGCTCGGCGTCGCCGGACTGGGGCTGGTTCCAGTTCGACACCGTGCCGTCGGAGTAGGTCTGTTTCGTGGGCAGCATGATCGTGTCGGCGTCGGCGGGCAGCGCGCCGAGCTGCAGGTCGAATTCCTGGTAGGAGTCCAGGCCCGCGGGGATCTCGTTGCCGTCGGACGCGGTCCAGGTGACTTTCGTGACCACGTCCGAGCCGTTCTTCTCGACCGTCGCGTCCCAGCCGGGCACCGGCTTCGTGCGCGCGCTGCTGATCTTGTACTCGGCGGGGACGGTCACCTCGATCTTCGTGGTGCCCGCCTGCTCCTCCTCATTGGGGACGCGCAGGGTGATCGCGCCGTACCCGCCCTTCTCGGGGGCGTCGCCGTAGACGTTGGCGGTGACGTGCGCGGAGGCCACGCCCGCGCCTGCGGCGAGCGTCAGCCCGAGCGCGGCCGCGACGGCGCCACCGCGCGCGGCGAGGGTGGGGAATCGATGGGTCGACATGCTGGATGACTCCTGATGTGCGTGCGATCGCCCACTGAGCGGGCGATGTGGTCCGGACCGCTCGCGGGCGCGAGCGGGTGGGCATGCGGGGTCAGGAGCGAACGGGCGGACCGCGTCTGCCGTGCACCCGCCGCAGAAGCACGTCGGTGACGACCGTCGCGGCCGTGGGCAAGGCCAGTGGAGCGGGCGCGGGGGAGCTCGGAAGGGCCGGCAGGGTGACGAGGATCGTCACCGGACGCCACAGCCACCTCGTGGCGGCCGCCGCAGCGGCGAGCATCTCCTCGGCGCGGGCCAGTACGACCGCGGTCGCGGCCGTGGCGAGTGCGTGTCCCGCCACCATGGCGGGCCCTTCGCCGCCGTGGCCCGACAGCAGGGTCAGCAGCGCGTGGGTGGCCAGCTGGCCGGTGCCCAGGACGAGCAGGATGCCGCGGGTGCCCTGCGCCCGGTGGGCGGTCGCCGTCGCGATCCACCCGATCAGCGAGGCCAGCACGACGGTGACGCCCGGATGCGGCAGTCCGCCGCCCGCGGTGCCGTGAGCCGTCACGGAGAGTGCCGCCGACAGGCCAGCCAGCAGTACCCCGCGGCAGAGGGGCATCACCCGGCCGGGCATGCCCCGGGACCGAGGCATGCCCCGACCGGAGGACCGCGGCGCGCGCACGCCCACAGCTTATGAGACGCGGAAGTTCCGTCCAGTTTGGTCCCGGATGTCGGAACCGGAGCGGGAAAGATTCACGGAGAAAGCCCGAAACAGTTGATGTTCGAGTCGACATGGGGAACGGTTGCCGAGTGGTCCCGCGGCTGTGACGCACGCCCGGGATCCATCCGCGATTTTTCGCGAGCCCTCTAAGGTGTTAACCCGAACGGGCGTAGACGGTCGAAATGGTGACAGCGAAAGGAGAACGCGCCGTGAGCGCGGCGCGTGGTTATGTCCACAGAATCCGATTCCGACAAGGCGACCGGTGCAGTGAGTGACGACGGTGCAGGTGGCGGCGAAGTCCGCCATGACGAGGCGAATCCGCCCGAGGCGACCGGGGCCGCAGGGCCCATGGTGGACACCCCCGAGGTGTCGGCCGCGGACAGAGAGGCCGTGACCGACCGGCCGGTGTTCATCGTGGCAGCGCTGCTGGCGCTGGCGATCATCGTCTGGGGCGTCGCGCTGCCCGAGAACCTGCTCACGGTGTCGGAGACCCTCCTCTACGACGCGGTGATCCCGTTCGGCGGCTGGATCTTCGTGCTCACCGCCAGTGGCTTCGTCGTGTTCGCGATCGGTCTGGCGATCAGTCGATACGGCCGTATCAAACTCGGACAGGACAACGAAAAACCGGAATTCCGCACATCGTCGTGGGTCGCCATGATGTTCAGTGCGGGAATGGGCATCGGATTGATGTTCTTCGGCGTGTTCGAACCGGTGTCCTTCCTCGCCGAACCGCCACCCGGAACGGGCATTCCGCCCAATTCGGATCAGGCGATTCACACCGCGATGGCGACCACGTTGTTCCACTGGACCGTGCACCCGTGGGCGATCTACGCCGTCGTCGGTCTCGCCATCGCCTACAGCGCGTTCCGGCGCGGCCGCAGCCAGCTCATCAGCTCGGTCTTCTGGCCGCTGCTCGGCCAGCGGCACACCGACGGCCCGCTCGGCAAGGCCATCGACGTCATGGCGATCTTCGCCACGCTGTTCGGGTCCGCGGCTTCGCTCGGCCTCGGTGCGCTCCAGGTCGGCGGTGGTCTCAGCGCGGTCGGCTGGATCGACGAGCCCGGCTCGGGTCTGCTCGTGGGCCTCATCGCGGTCCTGACCGTGTGCTTCATCGCCTCCGCGGTGTCGGGTGTGGCGAAGGGCATCCAGTGGCTGTCCAACATCAACATGGTGCTGGCCGCCGTGCTCGCGGTGTTCATCCTCGTCGTCGGCCCGACCGTGATGATCCTCAACCTGGTGCCGGGCGCCATCGGCGACTACGTCCGTGAACTGCCCGAGATGGCGGGCCGCACCGGTGCCACCGGCGGCCAGGCCATGCAGGATTGGCTCTCGAGCTGGACGATCTTCTACTGGGCCTGGTGGATTTCCTGGACGCCCTTCGTGGGCATGTTCATCGCGCGTATTTCGCGTGGGCGGACAATTCGGCAGTTCATCATCGGCGTCATCGCCGTGCCCAGTGTGGTGAGCCTCATCTGGTTCGCGATCTTCGGCGGCGCGGCCATGGACATGCAGGCCAAGGACGGCATCGACATCGCGGGAACGGGTTCGAGCGAGGCCGCGACGTTCACGATGCTCGAGAATCTGCCGTGGTTCCTGCCCGCCGCGATCATCGTGATGATCCTGGTCTCGATCTTCTTCGTCTCGGGTGCCGACGCGGCGTCGGTGGTGATGGGAACGCTGTCCCAGCGCGGTTCGGTCGAGCCCAAGAAGGGGATCGTGATCTTCTGGGGCGTCGTCATGGGCGCTGTCGCCGCCGTGATGCTCATCGTCGGTGGTGAGGACGCTTTGTCGGGTTTGCAGAATTTGACGATTCTGATAGCAGTACCATTCGTCTTCGTCATGATCGGTTTGTGCGTCGCGGTGTGGATGGATCTGCGGCGTGACCCGCTCATTCTGAAGGAGGACGAGATGCGTCGATCTCTCGAGGAGATCCACGACGAACGGAGTGAGGAGCGGCGTGCACGCAGGCGAGGGCTGAGGGCGCGGCGCCGGTGAATCTGTTCGACTACGTCGCCGATCGGTGGGATCGGCTCGCGTTGCAGTCGTGGTTGCACGTCAGCGAGGTCGTGCAGGCCACGCTGCTGGCGGCGGTGGTCGGCGTGTTGATCGGCATCGTGGTGTACCGCAGCCCGATCGGCTCCGCCGTCGCCACCGCCCTGGCCAGCACCATCCTCACCATCCCGTCCTTCGCGCTGCTCGGCCTGCTGATCCCGGTGTTCGGCCTCGGCCCGACGCCCGCGGTCATCGCGCTCGTCCTGTACGCGCTGCTGCCGATCACGCGGAACACGATCGTCGGCCTCGCCGGAGTCGATCCGGCCGTGACCGACGCGGCCAAGGGCATCGGGATGAACCGGTTCGCCGTGCTGGCCAGGGTCGAACTGCGCCTGGCCTGGCCGGCGATCCTCGCCGGCATGCGGGTGGCGACGCAGATGTTGATGGGGATCGCCGTCATCGCCGCCTACGCCAAGGGGCCCGGCCTCGGCGGCGAGGTGTTCTCCGGTCTGACCAGGGCGGGCAGCGCCAACGCCACCAACCAGGCGCTCGCGGGGACGCTCGGCGTCGTCATCCTCGCTCTGCTGCTCGAGGGCGTGTACTTCCTGATCGCCCGCTTCACCGTTTCGAGAGGTATCCGTGGCTGACACCAACGATCTGACCGACACCACCGGCAACGACGGCGTCTCCGGCGTCGAGATCCAGCTGGAGGGGGTCACCAAGCGTTACCCGGGGTCGGCCGAACCGGCGGTGAAGGACTTCACCATGACGAGCCCCGCGGGGAAGATCGTCATCTTCGTGGGTCCGTCGGGCTGCGGGAAGACCACGACGATGCGGATGATCAACCGGCTGATCGAGCCCTCGTCGGGCCGCATCACCATCGGCGGCGAGGACGCGCTGAAGCTCGACGACGTGCAGCTGCGCCGCAAGATCGGCTACGCCATCCAGCAGGCAGGGCTGTTCCCGCACTTCACGGTCGCGCAGAACATCGGCGTCGTGCCGGGCATGCTCGGCTGGAACAAGAAGCGCATCGCCGACCGGGTCGAGGAACTGATGGACCTCGTCGGGCTCGACCCGACGCAGTTCCGCGACCGCTATCCGCGTCAGCTATCCGGTGGTCAGCAGCAGCGGGTCGGGGTCGCGAGGGCGCTGGCCGCCGACCCGCCCGTCCTGCTGATGGACGAGCCGTTCGGCGCCGTCGACCCGATCACCCGCGGCAACCTGCAGGACGAACTGCTGCGCCTGCAGGCCGACCTCGGCAAGACGATCGTGTTCGTCACGCACGACTTCGACGAGGCCGTGAAGCTCGGTGACCGCATCGCCGTGCTCGGCGACCAGTCGTCGATCCAGCAGTACGACACCCCGGAGGCGATCCTGGCGAACCCGGCCAACGACATGGTCGCCGGCTTCGTCGGCGCGGGCGCCTCGCTCAAGCAGCTCACGCTGCTGCGCGTGCGCGACGTCGACTACCCCGACATCGCGTTGACCACGCAGGTGGGCGAGTCGCCCGCCGACCTGCGCACCCGCATGGCCGAGGCGGGCAAGACGTACGCGCTGCTCGTCGACGGTCGCCGGAGGCCGCAGCGCTGGATCCACGTGCGGAGCCTGCCGACCGCGACGTCGCTGGCCGGCCTCGGCAGGCCCGTCGGCGACACCGTGAGCACGCAGTCGACCCTGCAGGACGCGCTCGAGGCGATCCTGGCCGAGGGCGGCCACGCCGTCGTCACCGGAACGCGCGGGCAGTACGTCGGCATGATCGACATCACTACGGTCACCGACGTGCTGGCCCAGCTCCGCGAGGAACACGAGGCCGGGGCGGACGCGTCATGAGCAACGTCGACGTCACCGGGTTCTCCACCGAGTCCGGGTCCCGCAAGGCCGACCGGGTACGGCTGCTCGCGCAGCCGCTGACCGTCGTCGTGGTGGTCGGCGCCGTCCTCGTGTGGGCGTTCACCCGGACCAACGACGAGATCGAATCCCAGTCCATCCAGACCGGTGTGCTGCTGACGAAGACCTGGGAACACCTGCTGATCACGGTCGTCGTGACGGCCATCGTGGTCGGCGTCGCCGTGCCGCTGGGCGCGATGCTCACCCGGCGGTGGGCCAAGCCCGTGGCACCGGTGTTCATCGGCATCGCCAACATCGGCCAGGCCGCGCCCGCACTCGGTGTGCTGGTGCTGTTCTTCCTGTGGACAGGGTGGGAAGGGCTGTGGGCCGCGGCGCTGCCGATCGCCTTCTACTCGCTGCTTCCCGTGCTGCGCAACACGATCGTCGGTATCCAGGCGGTCGACCCGGCCCTCGTGGACGCGGCCAAGGGCATCGGCATGTCGCCGCGTGCGGTGCTGATGCGCATCGAGATGCCGTTGGCGCTGCCGCTGATCCTCGCCGGGATGCGCACGTCGCTCGTGCTCGCCGTCGGCACCGCCACGCTGGCGTTCTTCGTCAACGGTGGCGGGCTCGGCGAACTCGTCGACACCGGATACAAGCTGAACCGTCCTTCCGTGCTCGTGGTGGGCGCGGTGCTGGCCGTCGGGCTCGCGCTGCTCGTCGACTGGCTCGGCGCGCTCGCCGAGGAGTACCTGGGACCGAAGGGGCTGTCGTCATGAGGAGCGCGAAGCGCTGCGGCGCGAAGCTTCGGTCGGTGCTCGGGGCGGCGGTGCTGATGGCCACGACGTCAGCGTGCGGGCTGACCGTCAACGCCGCTCTGCCCTACGACGTGCAACCCGGGTCGATCAAGCACGTTCCCGCGTTGGAAGGCGTCGAGGTCACGGTGGGGTCGAAGGACTTCACCGAGCAGATCGTGCTCGGCTACATCGCCCAGATCGCGCTGGAAGCCGCGGGGGCGAACACGGTCGACATGACCAACATCGCCGGGTCGAACAGCTCGCGGTACGCGATGGAGGACGGCCAGCTGCAGATGCAGTGGGAGTACACCGGCACCGCCTGGCTCTCCTACCTCGGCCACGACAAGCCCGTGGCCGGTGAGCAGCAGCAGTACGAGGCCGTGCGCAAGGCCGACCTCGAACAGAACGACATCGTGTGGCTGCCGTACTCGCAGGTGAACAACACGTACGCGTTCGCGACCACCGAGAAGTTCGCCCAGCAGCACAACCTGCGCACCACCACCGACATGACGAACTACCTCAAGGAGAACCCGAAGGAAGCGGTGTTCTGCGTGGAGACGGAGTTCGCCAGCAGGCCCGACGGCATGCCGGGGGTCACGAAGGAGTACGGCTTCCCCGTCACGACGTCGAAGACGTTCGGCACCGGCGCCGTGTACGCGGCGGTCGCCGGTGGGACGTGCAACTTCGGCGAGGTGTTCACCACCGACGGCCGCATCGCGGGTCTGAACCTTCGCGTGCTCGAGGACGACAAGAAGTTCTTCCCCGAGTACAACGCGTCGGTGACCGTGCGGAAGGACTTCTACGAGGAGCACCCCGAGATCCAGCAGGTCCTCGCGCCCGTCGCGAAGGCCCTGAACAACGACGAGATCATCGAGATGAACAAGCAGGTCGACGTCGACGGGCGCGACCCGTCGAAGGTCGCCTACGACTGGATGCGCGAGAAGGGCTTCGTCAGCTGACCCGCACTCGTCGTTGTCATCGACGTCCGTCGTAGGCGCGATGCGAGACGGTTCGCGCACGCGGCGCGGTGCCCGCCCTTCGGCGGGACCGCGCCGCTTCTCTGTCGGCCGTCCTTCGGCCGTTCTCGACGCTGTTGTCGGTCCGTGGGCCCTGTTTCGTTCCGCACGTCACCAACCATTGCCCCGAGCAGGGGTTTGTTCGGGGGCGGGAAGACCCCATAATCGGGTCATGCCTCCTGTGTGGGACCACTCCGGTGTCGTTGCCCTGCTGCTGCGGCGCGGCCGCCTCGGCTCTCCGCCGTGGTCGGGTCGCTGACCCGGTTCGCTGACACACCGAAATCCCAGCAGCGGAGGAATTTTTCTCGATGACGATCGAATTGTCTCCTGGCACGACCCTGCGCTCGGCCCGTACGCCCGCCGACGGAATCCTCGAAGGTCCGCGCACGCTGCGCCGCCTGCCCGAGGGCGTGGAGTCGAAGCCCTACGAACTGTTCACCGTGCATCCGCTCGGCCGGATCATCGGCGCCGAGATCGAGGGCGTGGATCTGTCCCAGCCCCTCACCCCTGAGCTGCGCGACGAACTCAACCGCGCGCTGCTGGAGTGGAAGGTGATCTTCTTCCGCGACCAGGACATCACCCCCGCCCAGCAGCGTGACTTCGCCCGTAACTGGGGCGAGCTGGAGACGAACCCGTTCATCCCCACCGGCGACTCCGACGAGGTCACGCGGTTCGAGCGCACCGCGGCGATGCCGGCGTTCGAGAACATCTGGCACGTGGACGTGACGTTCCGCCCCAATCCCGCGCTCGGGTCGGTGTTGCGGCTCGTCGAGGTTCCGCCCGTCGGCGGCGACACGATGTGGGCCGACATGGCGGCGGCCTACGACAACCTTCCCGAGGAGGTGAAGGAACGCATCGACGGGCTCACCGCGGTGCACGACTACATCCCCGGGTTCGACCGGTTCTCCGACCACGACTACCTCGCACGCTGGCAGGAGACGTTCCCGCCGGTGGAACACCCCGTGGTGCGTACCCACCCGGAGACCGGTCGCAAGACGCTGTTCGTCAACCAGGCGTTCACGACGCACATCGTCGGCATGGACCGCGACGAGAGCGACCGCCTGCTGCACTACCTGTTCACCCAGGCGCACGTGCCCGAATACCAGGTGCGGTTCCGCTGGACGAGGAACACCGTCGCCTTCTGGGACAACCGTGCGACGCAGCACTACGCGGTGAACGACTACTCGCCGCACCCGCGTGTCGCCGAGCGGGTGGCCATCGCCGGCGACCGGCCGTACTGATCCTTCTCACCTGGCCGGCGCGGCGCTGCTGGTCGTCCGGCCGAGCGGTTGAGTCGTTGAACCGTTCGGCCAGCGCCCCCGGCCCGTCACCGTGTCACTTCTGAGCGGCTGCTGCGCCGCCTCGTCGGGCCTTCCCGAGCGGGTTCTTACCGCGCTCGGGCGCCTACTGGGCTCGCCCCCTACGGGCTGGGTCCTTGCCGGGTTCAGGCCACGCCGAGGCGGCGCAGCAGCTCGGACTCCACTCCGTCCAGTTCCGACGACACCGCCTTGTGTGCCGCCTTCCGCCGAGCTGAGGGCATGTGTTCGGCCGCGCGCACCGAGGCTGTGAGCTGCTCGAGCGTGCCCTGCGCGTGCTGCGTGAACGAGAGGTCGTCGTCGGTGGCCTGAGGTGCATGGCGCAGCTCGGCGAGTCCTTCCGCCGCGCCAGAGATCCGGGCCAGCAGGGCTCCGCCGTGCCCGCTGTACTCGGCGAGCTGGTCGACGGGAATGCCCATCTTGCGAGCCTGGTACCGGTCGTACGCATCGCGGACACCGCTGGCCGCGCGCACGGCGAGCGGGATCAAGGCCGGGCCGACAGCAGGGATGACGATCTTCGCGACCCGCACGGCGTTCTTGGCGCGCTTCGGGGTCAGTCCCGACTCGTGCTCCTCGGTGCCCTTCGTCTTCGAGGATTCGGCCAACGTGTCGTCGTGGCCGTTCTTACGAGATTTGCGGGCCATCGCCGTTCCTCGCCTCCGGGTCGTGCTGGTCGTGATCGCGGCTGAACTGACGCAGAACTTACTGGTCATGACTGCCCGGGAGCACGTCGCCTCCGGGAGTGTCGGCGGCTTCTCATAAAGTGACACTATGGCTGACGAGGTGTTACTCGACGCAAATGTGGTGACGCGGTGTCGCCGACGGGTGCACCTCGACAACGATCCGACGATGGCCGGCACCCCGCTCGCGCCTCCGGATCCTTCGTCCGAACAGCGCATCGCCGACGCGGAGGCGCACCGCGCCGAGGTTCGTGACCGCCTGCAGGCCGCCACAACCGCCGTCGACGACGACGGCATCGTTCCGGATGCCTCGAGTGCGTCATGGGTCGTGGTCCCCGCCGACCTCCCGCCCGCCGAACGTGCCGGCCTCACCCTGACCGCGCTGGAGGATGGCGTCGCCTATATCTGGGGCGCATTGCTTCCCCGGGATCGTGAATCCGGCCGCCGCGGTGGTATCCAGCTGCTCGTCCGGACCGCGGACGGCTACGTGCCCGTACTGGTCGTTCGGCACCGCATCACCGACCACGGGGAGGGTGCGCGCACCACCGAAGTAGCGGATCTCGACCCGGCAAACGCCGCGCCGGATCCTGCCAGGAAGGTGCGTTCCCACCCGCGGGACCAGCTGAGGCTCGCGCACACTTACCGACTGCTCCAGGCCGCCGGCTTCGCCGAGCCGGACCGGGCGGTCGGGGGTGTCATCGGCCTGGACGTCGACGTGGTGCTCTGGCACGACCTCGAAGCCGGCACGTGGCCCGGAGGCAAGACCGCGCTCGAGGAGTACGACAACCGGTTCGCCGATCGGCTTGCCGTGGCGCGCGCGGCAGCATCGGGTGCCGAACCGTTGGCCGAGCCGTCGAGGATTCTCGAATGCAAGGGCTGTCCGTGGTGGCCGACGTGCGAGGCCGAGCTGACCCGCATCCGCGATGTGAGCCTCGTCGTGCGCGGCGAGGACGCGATGGAGCTGCGCCGGGCCGGCATTGCGACCGTCGACAAACTCGCCGCACTCGATGTCCACGACGAGCCGCCTATTCAGTGGACCGGCGTGACGTTCCAGGACGCGGTGTCGCTCGCTCGCGCGTGGCTGGCCGATCTGACGATGGTTCGGCGTGTCCGTGAGGTGCAGGTGCCGCGTGGCGACGTCGAGGTCGACATCGACATGGAGAGCTTCGGTGATTCCGGGGCCTACCTCTGGGGCTGCCTGATCAGCGGTGCCGATATCGGTGTGGAGCACGGCTATCACGCTTTCGCCACGTGGGATCCGTTGCCGACCGAGGACGAGGCGCGGTCGTTCGCGGAGTTCTGGGCGTGGTTGTCGGATGTCCGGGCGCGCACCGCCGAACGGGGCTTGTCGTTCCGCGCTTACTGCTACAACGCGTTGGCCGAGAACCGCTGGTTGTTCGCATCGGCGGAGCGTTTCGCGGGCTTTCCGGGGGTGCCGTCGACGGCGGACGTGCGTGCGTTCGTCGACTCCGACGAGTGGGTCGATCTGTTCCGCAGTGTGTCGGATCAGTTCCTGTGTTCGCATGGAAAGGGCCTCAAGGTTGTCGCCCCGGTGGCCGGGTTCGCGTGGCGGGACGCGGAAGCGGGCGGAGAGGCGTCGATGCGGTGGTACCGCGATGCGGTGGGCATGGACGGTGCCGAACCCGTGCTGCCGCAGCGCACCCGTCTGTTGACGTACAACGAGGACGATGTGCTCGCCACGAAGGCGTTGCGGGAATGGATCAGCGAGCGGGCCATGAGCGAGGTTCCCTTCACTGATGATCTGTAGTGGATGTCGGGCCGTGCGGATCGTGTCCATGACCGTCGTCGCGTTTGCGCGTTGAGCGTTTGCGCTTGCGGCGTCGCTTGGCGGCACGGATTTTCTCGGGCAGTGTTTCGAGGGTGTCGTCGTGTGGGGGTTTTCCGGTGTAGGCGACCCCGCTCGGAGTGCGGATGCGGAGGGTGCCGTCGGGGTCGAGGTTGAACATCCAGCCTTCGGTGTGTTTGACCAGATGGTGCCGCCTGCACAGCCCGATCAGATTCGCCGCGCAGGTCTCGCCGTCGCAGCTGTACGGCTGGACGTGGTCGAGATCGGAGAACTCGGCCGGGCGGTGACAACCGGGGAAGCGGCACTCGGAGTCGCGGACCCGCACGTAGTCGGCGACAGCAGCAGGCGGCCGGTAACGGGTGCTGCTCACTTCCACGGGCGTGCCGTTGGACGCATCGGTGAGTACGCGCCGCCACGTCGATGTTGGGTTGTGGGCGATCTGCCGCGCGATCTCCGCGGGCACGGGGCCGTGGCCGGACAGCCGCGCGGGTCGGTCGCGAAGCGTCGCGAGTGTCTCGAAGTCGATGTGGACGTAGATGTCGGCCTTGGGCGAGGCGTCCACTGCCGTCGAGCTTTCGTCGATCAACCAGTCGGCCAGCACGTCCGCGCGCAGTTGGTCGAGTGTGCGCGTGTCGTTCTTGTCCTGCAACGCGCGAGCGGCGCGATCGATTCGGGCATAGGCCGCGGACGCCTTCTCCGCGGGAAGGTATGCCGACATCGACGCCATGGCGTCGTCGTGATGGGTCAGCGTGACCTTGCGGTCGGCGCGTCGCTGCCGGGCGCGTGTCGCGGCCCCGCCGGGATCCACTCGCTGCACCGCGCGATATGCCGTGCGGCGGATCCCCTCGGCATCCCTGTGGCGCAGTTTGTCGGCGATGAGCCGGTCGACCTCCTTGGCCATTTCATCCTGGAGAACGTTTGTCTGGTTGGCGACTTTCGATGCCTTGTGCAGGTCGATGACGCCTTCTGAGAGTGCGTTCATCGTCATCGGTAGTCGCGTGGTCAGTTGCCAAGCCCAGTCGAGTTCTCGTTTCACGGTGTGCTCGGACTCGCTCAATAGCACGGCCAATTCAGCGGTGCTGTGGGCCGATTCCGGGTTCTGCTCGGCGAATGCCGCCAGTGCTCTGAGGTAGTCGGCTTGTGCGTGGCTGATCGCGCGCTTGGCGCGTACGAGATCATCGATCGTCATGATTCCCCCTCGGTTCGCCATTTCAACGTAGCGACGACACAAAGCATCGTCAAGCCCATGTTCGAGGAATGACGCGAACTATCCCGTTCGCTGCGTTGTTGCAGTACTGGAACCGACTTGCATGTTCGGAGGATTCTCGACAATTTTCGTCGCCGGAAAGAAGGACGCCCCCGAAACGAAGAGAACGTTTCGGGGGCGGTGACGCTACGGACCGTCAGCGTGGCGCCATGCGAAGTGAGCCGTCGAGGCGAATGACATCACCGTTGAGGTAGTCGTGTTCCACGATGTCGACCGCGAGCTGTGCATATTCGTCCGGGCGGCCGAGTCGCTTCGGGAACGGGACACCGGCCGCAAGACCAGCGCGGAACTCCTCGCTGACAGTGGCCAGCATCGGTGTGTCGATGATGCCGGGAGCGATGGTCATCACGCGGATGCCGTGCGAGGCGAGGTCACGCGCGGCGGGAACGGTCATCCCGACGACGCCGCCCTTCGACGCCGAGTACGCGATCTGCCCGATCTGGCCTTCGATCGCGGCCACCGACGCGGTGTTGATCACGACGCCACGCTGGTCGTCCTCGAGTGGTTCGGTCTGGGCGATCGCCTCGGCGGCGAGCGTCATGACGTTGAACGTGCCGACCAGGTTGATGTTCACGACCTTGTGGAACAGGTCGAGATCGTGCGTGCCCTTCTTGGACAGGATGCGCGAGGACGGCCCGATCCCGGCACAGTTGACGACGATCCGCAGCGGCATGTCACTCGAGGAGGCCTGCTCGACGGCCGGCCGGAGCGCAGCGCCGTCGGTGACGTCTGCTTCCACGTAGGTGACGCCGTCGACCTGTTCGGCCTTCTCGATGGATGCCGCGAGGTCGAACGCGAACACGTGAGCGCCCTTGGCCGCGAGTGCCTTCGCGGTGGCACCGCCCAACCCGGAGGCTCCGCCCGTCACGATGGCCGCGGTGTCGTTGATCTGCATTCTCGTCCCTTCTCGCACGTCTTCGAGCAGAGCGAGCGTACGTGGTCACGCGGTCGATTCGTCGACGAATGTCCGCCTGCTGGTTCCCTTCACGTTCGCTCGCAGGTCACCGACGGCTGTGACCGTGCCACCATGAACGCTGCGCGGATCGTCGTGGTCGGCACCGGATACGTCGGCCTCACCACGGGAGCCTGCCTGGCCAGCCTCGGGCACACGGTGACCTGTGTGGACGTGGACACGGTCAAGGTCGCACGGCTGTCAGCGGGACGGGTCGACATCCTCGAGCCGGGTCTTGCCGAGCTTGTGGCGCGGGAACTCACGGGCGGCACGTTGTCATTCGTGGTGGGCGCTGCCGAGGCGGTTCGTGACGCGGATGCCGTGTTCCTCTGTGTGCCGACGCCCATGGGCGCCGGCGGGGCGGCCGACCTGCGGGCCGTGGAGGACGTCGTCACCGAGATCGCCGACCATCTGCCGCCGGACTGCGCGGTGGTCACCAAATCGACCGTGCCGGTGGGGACGACCCGCCGGATCAGTGCGCTGCTGGGGCGGTCCGATATCGCCGTGGTGTCGAACCCGGAGTTTCTCCGAGAGGGCACGGCGGTCGACGACTTCCTCGGGCCCGACCGGATCGTCGTCGGCTCGGACACGCCGGGTGCCGCGGAGCGGATCGCGGACCTGTACGCCTCGCTGGGTGCGCCGTCGGTGGTGACCGACGCCGCGAGTGCCGAGCTCGTGAAGTACGCGGCGAACTGCTTCCTCGCCATGAAACTGTCGTACGTCAACTCGATCGCCGAGCTGTGTGAACGATTCGGCGCGGACATCGAATCGGTCACGGAAGGCATGGGGCACGATCGCCGTATCGGGCGCTCGTTCCTCAAGCCGGGGCCCGGATGGGGTGGTTCGTGTCTGCCGAAGGACACCAGTGCTCTGCTGCGGATGTCAGAGTCGACCGGGTTCGGGTTCGAGCTGTTGGACGCCGCGATCGCGGAGAACCTGGCGCAGCGCGAGCGGATCATCGCGAAGATCGCCAGGGCGGTCGGCGGCAACCTCGCCGACGCGCGAATCGGCCTGCTGGGCCTGGCGTTCAAGGCAGGCACGAACGACCTGCGGGACTCGCCGGCCCTCGGCGTCGCGTCCGTGCTGTGTGCGCACGGTGCCGAGGTCACCGCATACGACCCGGCGGTGGCCGAGGAACAGCCCGGCATTCTCGTCGTTGACAGTGCCTACCGGGCCGCGAAGGGCGCCGACGCGGTTGTCGTTCTGACCGAGTGGCCGGAGTTCCGGCGGCTCGACTGGCACTACATGGCCGAGTCGATGCACGGCGACACCGTGCTCGACACCCGTAACCTGCTCGACCCGGACACGGTGCTGGACGCCGGATTGAGCTGGCAGGGCATCGGTCGCCCGCGGGATGTCGAGCGGGTCACGCCGATCGTTAGTTGAGGTAACGACATAACGGCCCGTAGGGTCATGGTGTGTCTGTAGTGAAGTCCTCCGCGTTCACCACCAGGCCGGAACTGGCCGGCACCCACGGCATGGTCGCCTCGACGCACTGGCTCGCCTCGTCCGCCGGTATGGCGGTGCTGGAAAACGGCGGCAACGCGTTCGACGCTGCGGTTGCGGCGGGTTTCGTGCTGCAGGTTGCCGAGCCGCACCTGAACGGACCTGGCGGGCAGGTTCCCGCGATCTTCGCGCCGGCGGGCGAGAGGCCCCAGGTGTTGTGCGGCCAGGGCGTGGCACCGGCTTCGGCGACCATCGGTCACTTCGACGACCTCGGTCTGGACCTCATCCCGGGCAGTGGTCTGTTGGCGGCGACGGTTCCGGGAGCGTGGGACGCGTGGCTGTTGCTGTTGCGCGACTACGGCACCAAGTCGCTGCGCGATGTCCTCGGGTACGCAATTTCGTACGCGTGGAACGGGATCCCCGTACTGGATCGGATCACCAGTACCATCGACGCGGTATCGGAACTGTTCGCGACTCACTGGCCGTCGTCGGCACAGCTGTGGCTGCCCGGCGGATACGCACCCACGTCCGGTTCGTTGCACTCCAACAGGGTTCTGGCGCGGACGTGGCAGCGTCTGCTCGCGGAGGCCGAATCCGTCACCGGGCGGGAGGAGCAGATCGACGCGGCGCGGCGAGCGTGGTCGCACGGATTCGTCGCCGAGGCGATCGACGCCTTCTGCACGCAGGCTTTCCGCGACGATTCCGGTCGTGACCACGCAGGACTGCTGACCGGCGACGACATCGCCGCGTGGCAGGCGTCCTACGAGGAACCGGTGATCACCGACTTCGGCGAATGGGGCCTCGTCAAGTGCGGGGCCTGGACGCAGGGACCGGTGTTGGCGCAGCAGCTGCGCATCCTCGAGGACGCGGATTTGTCGTATGTGGACGGTGTGCCGACGGCGCGAACCATCCACCTCGCGACGGAGGCAGCCAAACTGGCGTTCGCCGACCGCGAAGCGTGGTACGGCGACACGAGCGACGTTCCCCTCGAATGGTTGTTGTCACGTGAGTACGCAGCCGAGCGCCGGGCATTGATCGGCGACGAGGCCAGTGACCTTTTGCGGCCGGGCGGAGCGGATACCCGACTCCCCGGCATGATCGAACGTACCCGTGGCATGTCCGCCGGTTCCGGAGCGACCGGGGAACCGACCGTGGACCGGCGGGGCGCGACACGGGGCGACACCGTGCACATCGACGTCGTGGACGCCGAGGGCAACATGGTGTCGGCGACGCCGTCCGGAGGGTGGTTGCAGTCCTCACCCACCATCCCGGAGCTCGGCTTCTGCCTCGACTCCCGTGCGCAGATGTTCTGGCTGGAGGACGGGCTGCCCAACTCCCTCGCGCCCGGAAAACGGCCCCGCATCACGTTGTCGCCGTCGATGGCGCTGCGCGACGGCGAGCCGACGGTCGCGTTCGGCACGCCCGGCGGCGACCAGCAGGACCAGTGGCAGCTCTGCTTCTGGCTGGCCCACGTCCGCGCGGGTCTGAATCTCCAGGAATCCATCGATGCGCCGGCATGGCACACGACCGCGTTCCCGAGCTCGTTCTATCCGCGTTCGTGGACCCCGAAGGAACTCGTCGTCGAATCGCGAGTCGGGGAGGACACCCGAGCAGCGTTGGCCGAACGTGGACACGACGTCGCCGATGCCGGGCCATGGGCACTCGGACGGTTGTCGGCCGTGTCACGCGAGTGCGGCAGCGGGATGTTGCATGCCGCTGCCAACGCACGCGGCATGCAGGGCTACGCCGTCGGCCGGTGACTCGCGCGAGCGTGACCGCACTGCCGGTGACCACGTGCGGCCGGTCACCTCGCGTGTCCCGGGGCCGCAACGTCCGTGAGCTTGGCAGTCCGTCTGGTGAGCTTGGGAGTCGGTGTCCGTGAGCCATGGCGCGACGGCAAGAGCGCACCATGCTCACGGGGTCTCGGCGATCACCCAGTACTCGACGAACCGGTCGCCGTCACGACGCAGGATGTCGTGTCCGTGAAAGGACGCCGGCGTGCCTTCGTAGTGACCGCGGCCCAGCCACCGTGCTGTGACGAGGTCTCCTTCCGAGACCGGTCCGATCGCCACCTCGAACGTGAGGTCGTCGAACATCTCGCGGCCCTGGCGGATCACTGCCGCCAACTCGTCGGGCCCCGTGACGAATTTCGGTCGTCCCGGCCAGTGCCCGACGAAATCGTCGGTGACGACCCGTCGGGCGATCGACTCCAAATCGGTCAACGCGCCGTTCCAGAGCTCTCCGAGCTAGCGCCGGTACAGATCCACAGCGATCTCCCTCCTCGGTTTCGCGCCTACGTCACAGCTGCACGAGCCAGAATTCGACGCCTTGGTCGTCCACACAGTCGGCGACGCGGCCGTACGGTTCGTCGGTCACCGACCGCACGGTGCCGCCCGCGGTGCGCACGCGTGTGACAGCCGAGTCCAGGTCGTCGACCGCGTACATCAGCTTCCATCCGGCGTAGTCCTGCTCGCCGACGAGGCCCGCGTCGGGAAGTCCACTGCCGATCACGCCCCACGTTCGAGGACGTCCGCCGCCGGCGAACTGCCAGCCCAACACGGCACCGTAGAAGGCGGTGGCCGCCTCGTCGTCCGGGACGGTGAACGTGAAGTACGCGGCCTTGCCGTGCCGCGGCCGCGGCCGGCCTGCAGACGACCGGTGCGGTGCCTGCTGCACGAGCCACCGTTGTCCGAACGGGTCGCGGATCCGTCCGGTGCGGCCGTGACCGTCGTCGGCGACCTCGCCGAATGCCTCACCGCCGAGTTCCACGGTCCGCGCCACGGCGGTATCGACGTCGGCGACCTCCACGCGGACGGCAGGCCCACCGGAGCTCACCGCGACGTGGTCGATCTCCGGGAACTCCTCGGCCAGCATGAGCACCGAGTCACCGATGGCGACCTCGGCGTGACCCACGCGGCCGTCGTCCATCACGATCGGTTCGCCGCGTCGGGACGCGCCGAACACCGCAACATAGAACTCGATCGCCCGCCGGGCATCCGACACCACCAGGTACGGAGTCAGCGCGTGCGGTTCGGCCGGGGTCGCGCCGCCGGCCTCGGGTGAGTTGCTCATAGTCCCTCCTCCGGACCCTGTGGTGGTGGAACCCTCGCGGGCGACGACGTGCCACAGCCGCTGCCGCAGCGTCGCGGCGAACTCCGGCGGCGGTGCGAGGGGTTCGTAGTCGGTTCGGAGGGCCTCGAATGCATCGGGTGTATCGGATGCGTCGGTCATCGTCCCTCCTCCCCGGTGTGGAGCTGGTACTGCTTGCGGAACGCGGTGCGTGCCCGAACGAGTAGGGCCTCTGTGGCGTGGACGGTGCGTTCCAGGAGTTGAGCCACCTCGGGAACGCTCAGCCCGTCGAGGTACCGCAGTGTCAACGCGGCCCGATGGTGCGTGGCCAGTTCGGCGAGGACGTCGCGGGCGACGAGCTTGTCCAACTCGACATCCCAGGGATCGTCGTGTTCACCGTATGGATCGTGGACCGCGCGCAGCGTGCGTTCCCGTCGTTGTTGTCCACGCCAGTGGTCGGCCAGCTTGTGGCGGGCGATGCCGATCAGCCACCCGACGCTTACCTCAGGCGCGCCCGACTTGCGGCAGGCCGAGACGGCACCGAGGAACGTCTCGGAGGCCAACTCCTCGGCCAACGCCCGGTCGCCGCAGCGCGACAGCAGGTACCCGTACACCTGCGGGAGCGCGTCGTCGTACAGCCCGAGCAGCGCCAACGCCGGATCAGGCTGGATCCGTGGGCTCGTCACATCCCCATCGTCGTTCCGAGGGCT
>Ga0079224_100001460_pt1 | contig 27219 bp, 35 predicted proteins | sample Stecom2015_FD_80414 | JGI IMG/M metagenome (GOLD analysis project Ga0079224, IMG submission 80414) | Agricultural soil microbial communities from Utah to study Nitrogen management - Steer compost 2015 | ecosystem: Environmental > Terrestrial > Soil > Agricultural land | place: USA: Utah... | reverse complement strand
CTGAAGAAGTCACGGTGCTGAGCGTCCAGGGTGTCCCAGCCGTGTTTTCGCTGCTGCGAGCTGCTCGGTTGGGAGGCTCCCGACGGAGTTGGTCGTGGGGCGAGAACTCCTCGGTGGTCGCAGTGCCGATCTGGATCTTCGTCCACTGCGGGAGTACCCGGCCGGGTTGCCCGTCCTCGATGAGCCGCAGCACGGGAGTGCTGGTGGTCATGCGCTGCGCCACCTCCTCCGGCCGGTGATCTGGATGCGGGAATTGGTGGTCGTGGCCTCCGCGGTGACGCGAAGCACCGGGTCGGTGGGGGAGTAGCCGAGCGGGAGCATCGCCGCGTGCGGTGCCCACCGGACCTGCTTCATCAGGGAGACGGTGGGGTTGTCGGCCGGATACGCGGCGGGGACCGCGGTGTCGATGACGACGCCCGCGGTGGGCAGGTCACCGTTGAACGCCAGCCACGCACCACGTTCGGTGGTGAGCCGGATGTTGCGGCCGGGACCGTTCAGACGCACGATGAGCTGCCCCGGCGGAAGGTTCCCGCCACCGAGACCGGTCAGGGTGGTGGTTTGGCTGGTGGTGAGCGGCACCGGGCCGGTGTCGGCCAGGGCGACGTCCTCCCAGCACCCGGCCGGAACGTTGAGCTCCACCGCGACTTCGGCGCGGCTGGCGTGGGCCATCGTCGTCGGGTCGAACGGCTGCAACACCTCCGCGAAGCACCGCCGGCCACGATCGGTGTCGGCGATCTCCACCAGCCGGTCGGTGCGCCACAGCAACGCGAGCAGCTCGTCCACGCGCTGCCGTACCCGCGCTCGGCCGATCCCGTCCGGCGGCATCTGGCCGTCGTCTTCCGCGCCGAGGATCCACATCGACAGCTCGAACTGAAGCTCCCCGAGCGGCTTGTCCGGCTGCCACACGGCACCGTCTGCCCCGGCGACCTCGGTGTTGTTGCCGCGAGGCCCCGCCGCCCGCAGCCGTGACCCGGTGGTGGTGATGTTCCACCCGAAGTTCTGCAGGCTCACCCCATCCACGGTGATCGGCATCAGGTTTGCCTCCTGTCCAGGGCTTCGCGCAGCCCCAGCTCCGAGATCCGCCGCATCCGCCGCGTCAGCGACTCCGAGGGCGTCTCGGGGGCGGGGTTGTAGATGTTCTGGGTCACCGACACCGACACCGCCGACCCACCACCCCCGCGCAGCACCGGGATGCTGATCGGAGCGAGCTCGCCAGCACGGGCCGGTACCGGGGGCGTTCCGGCGGCGGCCGACAGCAGCGCGTTGGCACCCGCGGTGCGGATCGGAACGGTCATCGCGGGCAGGTCGCTGGTCATCTGCTGGAGCGTCTGGCGGACGGTCCCGAACTCCTCCCGGAGCCCGCGATCCAGGCCCGACATGATCGCCCGGCCTTGCTCGACGAGGAGCACCCGGTCAACCGTGATCGGCCCCTTCAAATCCTGGATCCGGCCAGCGATACTGCCGACGAACGAGAACACGTCGCCGACCGCGTTGCGCAGCCCACGCAGGAACCCGCCGATGATCTTCTCGCCCGCGTCGTAGAGCAGCGAGCCCACGTTGCCGATCGCATCGACGATCTTGCCCGGGAGGCTGCGGACCCAGTCGATGACGCTGTTGGCCCCGTTGACGAAGGCGTTCCGTGCCCAGGTCCAGGCATCGCGTGCCCAGCGGTCCAGCGAGGAGCCCAGCGAGCCGATCGCGTCGAGCGCCCGGCGCGGGAAGTTCCGCACAAAATCCACTATGGAATCAATGGTGGCTTGGGTGGTGTTCTTCGCCCAGGTCCACGCATCCCGCGCCCAGCGGTCCAGTTGCGTTCCGAACGACGCCAGCCCGGCCATCACCCGGCCCGGTAGCGCCACCATCCAGTCGTAGGCGGCGTTCACGCCGGTGACTACCGCGTTTCGGCACCACTCCCAGGCGGCCGTTGCCCAGTCGGCGAGCATCTGGCCGAACGCCTCCAGCCCGGTAAGCACCCGCCCCGGCAGTCCGGTCGCCCACTCGAACACAGCGTTCGTTCCGGCGATGAACGCCTGCTTGCACCATTCCCAAGCGGCAACGGCCCAATCCCACAACAACTGGCCCAATGTGGACAGTGCCGTGACGATGAGCATCGATATCCCGACGACCAGCGCGAGGATCAACCCGATCCCGTATCCGGCGCCTTCGGCCGCGTAGGACAGCGCATTGACGAGCAGATCCCAGAGCATCTGCGGCAGCCCGGCCAGAAACTCGGCGATCTTGCCCGGCAGCTCCGCCAGCCACGCCAGAACCGCGGCACCCGCATCGGCCAGTCCGGTCGCGATCGACGACGCCAGATCCGACGCCCAGGTGGCCACGGAGCTCGCCGCCGACGACAACCCCGAGCCGATCTTGCCTGGTAGTTCTGAGAACCACGTACCCACCGAGGACACCGCCTGCCCGATGGTGGGTCCCCAGCCGGCGAAGAAGTCGCCCACGGCACCCGCCGCATCAGTGATCCACTGCGAGACCGTGTCCCAGTTGTTCCACAGCTCCCACGCCAGCCCGATCGCGGTGGTGGTCGCCAGCCCCCAGGGGCCGAGGAACTTGCCCAGGTTGAGCAGCTTCGGGCCGACCTTACTCAGCAGGGAACCCGCCCGCGCCCAGAACGACCCCGAGAACACCGCCCCGGCTGCGGTGGCCAGTCCTTCGCCTAGGGCCTTCAAGAACCCGCCGCGGGCAGCGGTTCCGGCGGCGCGTCCCTTGGTGGTGGCGTCGGCGGCGTCGAGCGCGGGCATCTTCAGCAGCCCGACACCCTGCGCGGCTTTCTTGATCAACCCGAAGGTCTCGGCGACGCCCGCACCAACCCGGACGATCTTCCCGAGCGCGAGCGTCAGCAGCCCACCCGCGATGACCCAGCCACCCAGCAGCCCGATGGTGTCTTGCATGGGTTGTGGCAGGGCGTTGAACCAGCCCGTCAGGGCTTCAAGAGCCCAGGTCAGCGCCTTGACCGCCGGGGTCAGCACCTCGGCGACGCCCCCGGCCAGCGCCCCCACCAGCGGTCCCGCATCGCCCAGCGCCACGAGCAGATCACCGACCGCGGCGAAGAACTCCTCGATCTGCGGTCCGGCGCGCTCGATCGCGTCACCCAGCCCGCGAACGACCGCCTCGACCCCCGGCCCGATGTGCTCGGAGATCCGTGCCAGCAGCGGCGCCAGCTTCGTACCGATGACCTCGGCCGCCGCGGTGAGGATCGGTAGGAGGTTCGCCGCCGCGTCTGAGGCGGCGCGGAAGAAGTCAGCCAGGGCGGTCTGGCCGCGGGCCGAGTTGACCCACGCGGCCAGTTTCTCGGTGCCCTCGTCGAGGGTGACCAGGAAGTTCCGGCCGGTGCTGTCGGCGGCCCGGAACACCCCCATGATGGTCGAGCCGACGTTGCCGACCGTGGAACCGAGGCGCTTCACCGCGTCGATTCCAGTGGAGATCCAGGTACGCAGTTGTCCGGTTTCCTTGGCCTGCGCGACGAAATCCCGGAACCGGCGGGTGAGGTCGGTGACCTCATCGGCGATCGGCGCCAGGAACTCGCTCCCGACATCGGTGATATCGAGCAGCGCCCCGGCTACGTTCCGCGCCGCGGGGACCAGCCGCTCGAACGCATCGCCGATCCGGTCGAAGATGCGACGAGCAGCGTCGGTCGCGGCGGAAGTCTTCAGGAACGCCGCGACCTCCCGAGCGGCCTTGTTCATGCTCGTGGCGATCCGCCCGAGCATCCGTTCCAGCATCGGCAGGTAGCGGCCCGCGAGATCCCGGACCTCGACGCCCAGCCCCGCGAACAGCCGCTCCTGCACGGTGTCGCGAATGGACTGAAACGCAGGCCGCAGATCCCACAACGCCTGCGCGACCGCCCGCGCCGCAGGTGTCAGCTTCTTCAGCGACTCCTGGAACTTCTCGGCGTCGCCTTCAGCAACGGCCTTCATCACGTCGCCGAATCCGGAGAACCCGATCTTCAGAGTGGCGACGGCGGCTCCGGCCGCGGCCAGCCCCGCAGGTAGCACCCCCACCGCCCCCGACAACGCCGCCAGGGCTCCGACCAGCGACATCACCCCGGCAGCTCCGGCGTGCAGCGCGCCCGATGCCAGCGCCGCCGCCCCCCAACACCACGGTGAGCTTCGACACGAGCCCGATCACCCGCGGCAGCCGCGCCCCGATGCGATCCACCGTCTGCCCGAACCGGCTGTTCTCGTCACCAGCCGACCGCAACACCGACCGCAACCGAGAGAACACGCTGCTGGTCTTGTTGGTCGAGGCGTGCAACCTCTCCTGGGCGGTCTCCAGTTCGCGGGTCGAGCGGGTGACCGCGACCTGCGCAACGTCCAGGTCGCGGGTGCGCTTGATGGTGTTCTGCTGGGCGGCGTACAGGTCGCGCTGGGTCTTGGCGAGCCGTTCCTCCGCCGCCACCAGCCGCACCGTGTTGTCGCCGCCCGCCCGGCGCACCCGCGCCAGCGCCTCCTCCGCGACCCGCACCCGCCCAGCGGCGTCGGCTTCGCGGCGACGAGCGGCTTCCAGCGCCTCGGACGCACGCCGCATCGCTGTCTGCGCCTGGGCGAGCTGCTTGGCGGCGGCTTCGGAATGCTTCTCGGTGTCCGACAGCGCCTTGTCGGCTTCGTGCGCGGAGTCCTTGATGCCGCGCAACTCGCGGGCGGTCTGCTTCGATTCCCGCCGCAGCCGGGAGAAATCAGCGATCGCACGGAACACCGCGGAACCGGCCTCAGCCATGCGCGATCACCTCCGCGGCGGTCATTCCTTCCGGCACCAGCGGCTCCGACCCGAACAGCGCCGCGCCCTGCCCAACGGTCACCTCACGTGGCCGGCGCGACCCCGACCGCACGAACTGCACCCGCTCGGCGGCTTTCTGCCCGGCGCCCTTCTTCGCGCCCAGCGCGCTGCCTGCCACCGCGTTGACCACGTGCTTGGTGGTGGCCTCGAACAGACGGGCCTGGTTGTCGTGGTCGCGTTTCCGGCGGGCGAGGATCACATCGCGGGCCTGGTGGATGCGGGGCAATGTGAGATCAAGGATCTGGGAGTCGGTCCAGCCGTACTCGGCCGAGAGCAGATCGAACGTCGCCGCCCACGGCTGCTGGTTCCAGGCACGGCCCCAGTCGTCTAGCTCGCCGCTGTCGTCTTCTTCGTGCGCAGCGCGCTCGCCGCGCCGACCAGGGTCCGGAGTTTTCCCAGCAGCAGCCCGAACGACTCCCGCTCCTGCTCGATCACCACACCGATCGCATCCACAACGACGGCGGCTTCGGGGTTGTCGAGGGCTTCGTGGACCTGCTCGGAGTAGCGCGGGTCGGCCGGTTCCACGAGCGCCTGCACCAGCTCCACGAACTCGTCTTCGGCCTCGGGAATCCCGACCAGCGCCATCCCGAAGAGCTGCTGCCCGAACTCCTCATCGCTCGTGCTCGACCAGTCCAGCCGGGTCAAGCCCTCACCGAGTCCCGCCGTGAGCACCCGGACGAGCTTCATCAGCTCGCGCATCCGCAGCCGCTTCACGCGGCAGTTCATCCCGTCGACGGTGATCGTGCCCTCGGATGGCGCGATGGTGTCCAGGCCACCGGCGGGGTCCTGGGCGGGTTTGGTCGCGTTGGTCTTCGCGCCCATCAGTTCCGCACCACCGAGATGAGCTTGCCGACCTTCTTGATCGTCGCGCCGAGCTCGTCCTTGTCGGTCAGCTCGGCGCCGGTCTCATCCCACTGGCTCAACACGGCCTGGCCGTTGTAGTTGACCTTCAAGCCCTCCTTGTAGGACGGCCCGTCGAAGGTGATCGGCGCGAAGTTCACCCGGTACAGGCCGGCGACCAGCGAGCAGGGTTTGCCTATCTTGTCGCGGGAGGGCATCCGGATCAGCATCGGCCGCGCCGGAACGTTGAACATCGTCTCCGACCACAGGTCGATCGAGTAGTTCGTGGTTCCGGCACCGCTGGTGGAGGTCACGGGAGCGCCGGTCATGTTGCTGATCAGCGGAAAGCTGATGTATCCGGCCTGCACCGACAGCTCTACGAAGTTCAGCCAGTTCCACTTGCTGAGGACCGCGTCGTCGCCTTCGTTGTCGTAGTTGTCGGTGTCGGGCTCCATCGACGCCTCGTTGACGCCGTAGACGTCCCAGCCTTCGGCGTCGGTGCGGGCGAGCGCTTCGAGGAACGTCTCCGACCCGTTGAGGATCTGCGCGTGGGAGACGGAGAAGCCCTCGAAGATCGCGGACTGTGTTGGGGCGGGAGAAGACACCGCGCACCACCCTTCGCTGCTGAACCCCACCGGGGTCTCACTGCTGGTCGGGCTCAGGGTCTGGCGATCGGCGGGCGGAACGCGATCGTGTACCGCTGCCGTGGTGCCGGTGTCACACGCTCGGCAGCGGAACAGGGCAGAAGTAATCGCTGGCCGACCGCGCAGCGTTACTGCTTTGTGCCGTGCATGACCTGCGGAAACTATATTGGGCAAACTCGTAACGACTCTCAGTGATCGCGCGAATGGGAAGTTGAAGCTCGCACATTAGGTGCGGGCGCAGGACGCCCCACGGGGCGGAAAAGAGAACATGGTCATGACTCAGCCGTTCAACACCCAGCAGCCGGCCACTCCGCCGCAGCCCCCGTACGGGATGGCTCCGCAGGCGCCCACCCCCAAGAAGAAGGCCAAGAAGTGGCCGTGGATCGTCGGCGGTGTCGCAGTCCTCGCAGTGATCGGGATGGTCAACTCGGGCAACTCCGACTCCACGAACACCACCACCGCTGCTCCGGCGTCGCTGCCCAGCTACACCACCCCAGCCGCCCCGCCGGTTGTTGATGTGACGCTGCCCGAGGTCGCGGGCAAGAACGGCCAGATCGCTCTCGACGAGCTGAAGGCCCTCGGGCTGACCGCCGTGACCCCCGCCAGCCAGGACCGCAACGACTCGATGGTGCTGCTGCCCGCGAACTGGACCGTCACCAAGATTGAGCCCGCCGCCAGAACCGTCGTGAAGTCCAACTCCACGGTGATCGTCACGATGACGAAGCGCGGCGCCGCCGCGACCCCGGCCGCTCCGGCGCAGCCCGCTGGCCCGCAGACAAGCGGCATCACCGACGGCTCCTACCACGTCGGTGACGACATCGAACCCGGCACCTACAAGTCCGCCGGTGGCGACGGCCGCCCCTGCTACTGGGCGCGGTACAAGAACGGCTCCTCGGAGTTCTCCAACATCATCACCAACAGCTTGAACGACGGCCCGGCACGGGTGACCGTGAAGGCCGGAGAGCTGTTTGAGGTTCAGGGCTGCCAGCCGTTCGAGAAGGTCGGCTAAACCCTGCCAGTCGTCCTCGCCCCGCTTACTGGCTGAGGGGCGGGGCGAGGAGGGCGAGCCGCGTGTCGAAATGCGGTCCCGCTCGGCCGGGCAGACCCCTAACCCCCTGGGGGAGCTGCCCGGCCCACTACTTTCTTCATCGCACAGATCGAGGAGAACTTGATGAGCCACACGGTGTGGATCCGCAACCACTGGTGGTGGGATCCGGCCGACGACGAAACCCGCGACGACAGCTACGGCTGGGCCTTGTACCGCCGTGACCCCGGCGGAAACCCCATGAAGACCGACATGGTCAAGGGGTTCTCCTACTATGCCGCCGACGACACCCGCACTGTCCGGTCCCTGCTGACCGTGGACGACGTCCTGTACCACGGCGACGTCAAAGACCTGGACGAGGCGTGGCGTCACGTCCAGCACGACATCAGCCGGGACGACTGGCTGAACGACGACCTCAACGAGACCCGTCGCCGCGACGGGCGTTGGCACCAGCCGCACTGGTTCACGTGCTGGCGCAACCAGCAACCGCAGCCGGTACCGCCGGTATATCTGCCGGAGGGTTTCCGCTTCAACCGGACCGGCTGGGTCGAGGTCGACGCGGCAACACTCGAACTCCCGTAATTCTGGCCCCTGCCGGGAGGCTGAGCCTGTGTGGCAGTCCCCGTAAGTCGGTTACAGGTGCCGAGCAGCAACCTGGAGAACCCGTTCTGCAGCACCGCGCCAGGTGAGGGCGGAACGTACGAAGTTCGCGGCGGCGTGGCCTTTCCGGCGGCGCTGTTCGGGGGCGTCGGCTGCCGCGACCAGAGCCCGCAGAAGATCGCCCGGGTCTACTTCGCAGTCGTAGGTGCCCGGCTCGAACGGTGACTCGATGAGCCGGTAGTCGACCGGGTAGCCGAGGTCGGGGTGGAGCCAGTTCTCGTGCCCGCCCCACGGCGGTGCGATCACCGGCGCCCCGGTGGCCATCGCCTCCACTGCGGGCTTGTTCATGCCCTCACCCCGCGACACCGACACGAGCGCGTCCAGGCTGGAGTACCACTCCCAGAGCTTCGCGATGGGCCAGGTGTCCCGGTACACGGTCACGTCGGGAATGCGGCTGGCCTCCACCACTCCTGCCCCGATCCCGGTCGTTTTGATCTCCAGGTGCGCGTCGATCGTGACGTACTCCCGGCGGAACCGAATCCATGCATCCAGCAGTGCGGGCAGGTTCTTCCGCTGCGACGGCATCCCCACCCAGCCATACCGCACCGGCCCCCGGTCCGGGCGGGTCGCGAACGGGTAGTTCTCGACATCTACCCCAGGCGGAATGACCTCGATCGGTAGGTGCCGCTCCACGTGCCGGAACGCCTCGACGTTCATGGGGCAGGTCACCACGAGCGCATCAAGCCAGCCCTTGGTAGGGGTAGCCCGGTCCCGATGCCGGTGCGACCACACGTGGCCGCGCTGAAGATCGGGGTCGTCGGCGTCCCACCACGGCAGGTTCGCTGAGGTGAACGGGGTGCGCTCCCACATCGTCCAGCCGAGCTGCGTCGTGGCCCAGCCGTACATGTTCCACGGGGTGATCTGGTCGGGCGGCGCGTACCACAGCAGGCAGTCGTACGGCGGGTCTACTGGCCGGCTCAGCAGCCGAGCGATCCGCTCGGGGATCCCCGGCGCGACCGACAACGGCCACAGCGACACGTCGACGTCCATGTCGAGCAGCGCACCAACGAGTCCGAGAACATCGCGTCCGTACCCCGACCACGGATCAACCGGCCCCCGCACGATGATCTTCACCGGCGCCTCCTCCGACGACGAACACGCTTCGGCAGCGACTTGTACGGGCGTTTCCGCTGGTTCTGGTGGCTCCAGCGCTTCACCCAGCCGCGATGCCCGTAGCGGGCGTGCATCGCTCGCCACTGCGCTTTCGAGCGGAACGGGCCGTGGCTGCGGCCTCGTCGCCTCGGCATCAGGACCTCCTAATGGAAGGTGTGCACCGCGTAGGAGACCGTGACCACCGCGGCTTCCCCGAGCGGAACGCCGTAGGCGGTGCCGCCGTGGGACTCGGCTGCGGTCTGGTGGAACGGTTCCGCCCAGCGTTCGCACGACACGATGGGCAGGCCGGGCTGGGTGCCGAGCGCACCCCAGCGCTGATCCCGAACGCCCTGCAGCAGCCGATCAACCGCCCGGTACAGGGCGTAGGCGTTGCTGATCGCGTCGTCGGCGGCGCGTTCGCCGGTGTCGGTGCGGGAGACATCCGCCCAGCAGTCGACGTAGAGGATGGGGAATTCGGCGCCGGAGCGGCGTTCCGGCTGCGCCCAGCCGCCCGACGGCCGCACCACCAGCGCTCGGCGTCCGCGTGGCGCGACGTGATCGTGCAGGGTGAACGTGTAGACCCGGCCCTGGACGTAGCCGCGGAGGGTCACATCGTTTTGGAGGTGCCGCCGGGCGGCAGCCGCCAGCTCCACAGTGATCACCTCCAGGAGTCGATCTCGGCGGCGATCCCATCGACGATCGCCTGCTCGAAGGTCTCCACGTTCGCGACGAAGCCCCGGGTGAGCGCGTCGTGGTTGCCGCCGCGGCCGAACTCGTAGATCGCGTAGTCGCACTCCGGGGTGCCGCCGTAGGTGACGGAGCCTTCGATGTCGAGCCGGTGCGGATCGACGGCGCACCGGCCGGAGGTTTTCAAATTCCCGTCGAGGACGTGGACGTACTGCTGGGTGCGGTCGTAGAACCGTTCGGTCGCGTACCGCCACTCGGCGACCTGGTGCTCGCCGACACGTTCCCCGAGCCGATCCATCCCCGAGATCCAGCCGTCCAGCGCGCCGATGATGTCCACGTGCCTACGGGGCATCCTCGGTCCTTTCCACGGTCAGCCGCAGCACCTCCGGCAGTGGGTCCACCGCTGTGATGGCCCAGCGGGTGCCGTGCTGGTCGGTGAGCGTGGCGGTCTCGGCCGGGGGTGGAGCGTCCGCCGGCCACGCCATCACCGCCTCCCCGTAGATGGAGGTGATGCCGGTAGTGTCGTCGGTTTCGCGGCGCTGTTCCCTGACGATGCCGCGCCCGCTGGCCAGAGGGGTCCAGGTGTAGTGCGGGTTGCCATCGGCGTCGAACATCTTCCGGCCGCGCCCGTGCACCGTCAGGACCGTGCGTCGGGGGAGGTGTCGTCGGCTTCGCAGCACGAGGCGCAGCGGCCCGCTGGGTTGTCCTCCGCGAGGAGCACCCGCGCCGACCACGCCGCCCCGCCGTTTCGGGGTGGGCGGGGTGGCGGGTCGTCACGGAGCCACAGCCGCATATCACGGAGCGACCGTGAGCTGGCCGAGCTTGTCCACGTTCGGCAGCGACGGGAACGCCGCGGCGACGGCCTTGGTCCACTCGGACGGCGGCTCATCCTGGTAGTAGGTGCTCGCCCAGATTCCCGGGGCCTGCGCGGCGTAGCTAGTGCCGTTCAGGGTCCGAATGGACTCCGCCGTCGGCCCCCACAACGTCCGACCGACCGGCTGCGACGGAAGCAGCACCACCACGTTCTCCCGCATCGTGCGCACCTGCGTGCTGGTGCCGTCGGCGTTCTCGCTGCCGACCTTCACGTCGTAGACCACCGGCCGCGGCAGGTTGTACCGGTCGAGCGTCTGGTTGACCTCGGCGGGTTGCATCGGCCGGTCGGGGGCGTACTGCGCGTAGGTCCAGCCCTTGATCTGTGCGTTGACCAGGAGATGGTTGTGCAGCTTGCGGGACATGACCATCGTGGCCGGCCGCTCGCCGCGCTCCTGCTCGATCTGGTCGCAGATCGTCATCAGGTCGGTGAGCACCGTCGCGTTCTCCACGTCGGACCAGTGCGGGCCGTACGCGCTGACCGTGGCACCGGTGCCGTCGGTCGCGGAGCCCGCGGTCGACCCGAGCGTGATCTGCTGGCTGTCCGGCACACCGAAGTCGAACTCGATGATGACGCCGCCCTCGTTGTAGCGGACGGTGTCCTCGGAGAGGGCTTGCATCCGCAGCCACTCCATCCGCGCCTGGATGCTGCTCACCAGGCGGGCGGTGTCGTTGTAGACCTGCCGGATGGCGGCCTGCTGGTCGGCGGTGCCGCGCCGCGGGTTCAGGAACCGGATGATCTCCTTCTCGCTGATCCGCTGCTTCCGCTTGATCGGCGGCAGCTCCCCGCGGACCCGCTCACCCAGCGGCGGCCGTCCGGCGATGGGGGCCTCGGAGTCCCACCCGATGATGTGCGCCATCACCGGCTGATCGTTCTGGCCCTTGATGTACTCGTACTCGATGTCGTCGATCGTCTGGTTCGGCAGCCAGTTCGCGCCCTGGTACGTCGGGGGTGGAAGCAGGTTCCGTACGAAGTCCAGGAACACCGGAGGCGCGAAGTCCTCCAGCTGCCAGAGCTGAGCACCAGCCATGAGTGCGCCTCCTTACTGGAAGATGATCCGGTCGCCGAGTGCGGCCTTCACCTCGGCGGTGACGCCGGTGCAGCGGGCCTCGACAACGGAGCCCTGGATCAGCAGCCCGGCGACCGTGTCGCCATCGGCGAGGTTGATGTCCCCGGCGAACAGCAGCCCCTTGGGGGCGGCGACGTCGCCGGTAGCGCCTTCGGCGGGGGTGGGGGCGTACTTGCCGGTGCTGGAGTTCAGGTACAGCACCGTGCCACCGCGGACGATCTTGTTGCCGTCGGCGTCGGCGGTGACCGCGCTGGCGTCGAGGGTGATCCCGGAGCGCTTGACCGTGTAGTTCTGCGACGCCAGGAACTCCACCGACCCGGACAACGGATCGCGCTGCGTGGTGAGCCCGGCGGTGAAACCGCCACCCGGCATGACTGCCTCCAACTGGTTCGTTACCCCGTGGGTGTGGGGTGTCCTTGTTCGCGGTTGAACTCCTCCGCCATCGATCGCGCCGCAGCGCGCAGATCAGCGGTGGTCGACTGCGACGGTCCCGATCCCGGTGGCGGCGACTCCCCGCCCCGGCCGGGCTCGGTGATCAGGGCACCGCGGGTGCGGAGCCGGTTGATGGTCGCGGTCTCGATGGCTTTCCGGTACGCGGAGAGCTGTCCGGCGACCTGCTCGGCGGCGCGGCGTCCGGCGCGATCGGGGTCCCCGTGCTCGGCGAGTTCGGTCCCGATCAGTGAGGACCCGAGAGTGTTGGCCAGCTCCCGCTCCGAGGGGTCAACGAACCGGTGCCGGTCCCCGAGGTATTCCCGATACGCCATCCGCGCCTCGCGGATGTCGTAGCGGTCGTCGGTGGTGCGGGCGCGGTCGTTGTCCCCGCGGTTGTCCCCGTCGGGGTCGCGCTCCCGGCGCCGGTTCTTCCCGCCGCGGAGCTCCTTCAGCAGCGCGTTGACCTGCCTGTCCGCGATGCGCTGTGCGGCGTCCTCCAGGTCGGCGCGGGTCAGCGGCTTGTCCTCCTGGGCGTTGGCCGGCTGCCCGGTGTCCCCATCGTTGAGCAGGGGTTCCCCGCTCGCGTCCCCGTTGGTGTCCCCGCCGGTATCCGGGTTGCCGGTGTGGTCGGGGGCGGTGCTCGGGCTGGGGGTGTCCCCGTCCCAGTCGGGGCCGGTGTCCGCGTTGTGGTCTGCCATCGTTGCCTTCCTGTCCCCGGTGTCTGGTCCACCTGTGTGTCCCGTTCACCTGTGCCCCTGGCCCCGGAACCGGTGCCGCGTGCGGGGTGGTGCCCGGTGGTGGTGTCCCCGTGGTTGGTCGGGTCGTCCCGGATCATCAGCGCGATCACGCAACCGGCGCACACCACGGCCCGCGGCACCGGGCACGTGTCACACGAGACTGGGTTCGGCCGTTCGTGGGAATGATCTCCATCTGGCGGACGGCGCTCGGCGGCGTCTCTAGGGTGTGCCGTGGCCTGTAGACGACCCCGAGGACGGAGCTGACCCTGATGGACGGATTTCGCGTCGACCTGACTGCCTTGACCCACGCTTCAAAAGGTGTGCAGGACACGATCGACTCGATGAACAGGCACAAGGTCAGCGACATCGACTGCCCGGCCGATGCCTTCGGACACGACCGACTCGCAACGACGGTCGCCGAGTTCTGCGACCGCTGGAACGAGGGCGTGACCAACCTGACCGACGACGCCAAGGAGATCTCGGGGCGGCTGGCCCACTGCGTTGAGGTCTACCGGCACACCGACGAAGCAGCCCGAGCGCACTTCGAGGGCATGGTGCAGCGCGACGGTGGCGACGACCCGGCGGCGCAGTGATGGCAGCCGAACTCGGAACCACCACCGACCCCAGGGCTCTCGTTCCCGGCTACCCGGACGCGGTTGCTGAGACCGCTGCCGCGATGAAGTCCTACGGCGACAACCTGCACGAAGCAGGCAACGGGCTGAAACGCATCGACAGCTCCGAGGGCTGGGAGGGCGAGGCGGCCGAACAGTTCCGGGCCGCGTTCGACGGTGAGCCGACGAAGTGGCTGGAAGCTGGGGACTGCTTCCATCAAGCCGCCCAGGCGTTGGAGCGCTACAGCGGGACCTTGGCCTGGGCGCAAGAGCAGGCCCAGGAAGCGATCGCCTTGTGGAACGAGGGCGAAGCCGAGACCAGCTACGCCAAGAAGCAGCACGACCGTGCCGTCTCGCAGGCCGAGCAACAAGCACCGCCGGGGTCCGGCCCGGTCAACATCCCCTTCCAAGACCCGGGGGAGGCGAAACGGCAACAAGCCCGAGCCCTGCTTGATCGTGCTCGCGACCAGCTCAAGACCGCAGCCGAGCAAGCCGCCGATGTTGTCGGTCGGGCACGCGATAAAGCCCCCGAACGAAGCTGGCTGGAACAAGCCGGGGAAGCCATTGGCAACGCCGCGGGAGCCGCGGTCAACGCCGTTGCCTCCTTCGGCAACGCCGCGCTCAACCACCCGGAGATGGTGCTTGGCGTGGTGGGTGGTGCGGCGCTCACCACCGTAAGCGCCGCGGGAGAGACCGCCGGAGTGGTCCTGGATGCCACCGGAGCAGGAGCGGTTGCCGGAGTCCCGCTTGGGGCCGTCTCAACTGCGGGCATCGCCACTGGCGTGGGGATGATGGGCGTCGCGATGGCTGGCCTGGGCGCCGAGGCGGCCGGCGACGACGCTACGGAGGTTGTCGACACCGACGAGTCGGACGCTGCGGCCGAAGAATCAACGCGAGACCCCTCGGAGCTGTCGCCGTCAGATCGACGCTCCGTCGAGTCGTATGAACGGCTCATCAAGGAGCACGAAGAAAAGCTGGAGGCGTACAAGCGCGACCCAGAAGCCTACGACAACAAAGGTATTCTCAAGAACGCCCCGAACGACGAAGTCCGGCAGCGGATCATCGACGGCCGCGTCAGGCACCTGGACAAGGAGATCCAGACGTTCCGGGACAACATCGACAAGATCTACAAGGGTGCAAAATGAGCGACGACGAGTCCGTGGTTTCGGTCGAGGTTCTGCGCCGGGTGCTCAACCAAGCGCTAGACAACCTGGAACAGCAGGTAGGGGAAACCGTCGAACTCGACAAGGACTTCTTTTGGTCGATTTCGCCGGAAGCGGCTTACGACATCTACACGCAGCCGAACCCGGACCAGTTGACCGTCGGCCAGCTCTCGGAGTCCTGGAACAATCTTGCGCAGCTGCTCTCTCGCGGTGAGCCGGTCCCGCCTTACGCTCTGGTGTGGATTTCCGATGTCCTTAAAGCGTTGGGGCATCAAGCTCGTTGACCGCAGAGCTGCACCAAGGAGAGCGCGATGATGGTCAAGATCGTCGACTACGACACCCACAACACGCTGTGGACGGGCGACCTCTCACTGTTGCCTCGTGTCGGTGAACGGATCTACACCGGCGACGAAGACGACGACGAGTACATCGTCGCTGACCATTCCTGGCATCTGAACGAGCAGGTGCCATTCGTCTTCATCGAGGCGCGGCCCGCCACGACGTAGCACTTCGTTCGGCGCGGAGAACCCGAGCCCGGAGCCATTCCGGCAGGGACTCGAAGCTGTCGGCTTCGTCGACGTGGCGGGCGATGATGTGCCGGTCGGGCAGCGTGAGGTCGTCCATGCGGGGAATCGCGGCGGCGACCCGGCGGGACACGTCGGGGTTCATCGGGTCATCACCAACGCGGTCCGGTTCAGCACCAGCAGCTCTCCGTTGGGAAGGACAACGGCGTCGTAGCCGAGCGCGGCGGCGAACCGGCCGGGGTCGGTGAACAGGATCTCGAAGCGCCGTCGCCGAGCGGGCGAGAGCTGGTCGGCGATCGTCTTCATCAGCTCCTCCAGCTCAGCCCACGTGATGGTGCGGGCCTCGGCGACCAGCGTCGCCCGCACGAGTACGCCTCCCGCAGCGTAGCGAGCTGCGGTGCTGCGGCTGGTGGTGAACTGAAGCCCCGCCCCGTAGATCCCGAGCGTGGGCATGTAGGCGCCTGTGCGCAGCTCTTCGGCGAGCGTGGCCGCGTCCGGCCCGGTGACCCCGCGCCACACCTCCACCGCCCCGGTCTGGTGGATCAGGCGGGTGAGCTGGCCGGCGGAGACTACCCGAGGTCGAGCAGCGAACCGCTGCTCCTCGGCGATCGCCGCGAGCACCGGATCGGTCCCGGGGGTTGCGCGGTCGCGAGCGACCCGGACCAGCCGCGCCAGTAGCGGAGTCCAGTCGGTGAGCTGCCGGTGCGCGCCGGGCAACCGCGCCCCCGCCGCCGGGGGCAGCGTGTCCGGTCGTGGCCGGAGCACTTGCACCGCGGCCGATGCCGGAGCCGGAGGTGGAAGAGGACCTTCGTAGCCGTGGGGGCCTTTACGCTTCTCGCTGCGGGGCCGGGCGCGGATCTCCGCGTTGGCGGCGTCGCGCTGCTCGTTGATCATGTCGGGGGTGTAGGGCGCCACGATCGACCGGCAATGCAGGTGAAACGGTGGCGCCGCGAAGCTGCCCATCAGCGTCTCGAACGGTTCGTCCGCCTCGCGGATCTGGCCGGCGCAGTCCAAGCAGACCATCGTGGTCCGGCTGTCGACGACGGCCAGCAGTTGTTTCCGCAGCCGCGGCAGCCGGGGCCTACGGGGTGTCGGGGTGGTCATTCCAGCCTCGGATTCCCGCCAGCAGCAGCGCGTTGCAGGTGTCCACGCTCGCGGAGCGGGCTGCGGCGTGCAGCGGCGCCCGCAGCCTCCACACACCCCGCGGGACGCGCCGGGCAGCCCGACCCGCTCGGCTGAGCACACGCGAGCGGTGAGCGCGTCGAGCGGTTCGTGGCGGGCCTGCCAGATGCGGCGCTGCTCGGTGATGGCGGCCCGAACCGGTGGGGTGGCGTTCATGAGGGCGTCGGTCGCGGCCAGGTACACGATCCGCTCGACGTCGGGAGCGTCGCGAGCGGCGGCCGTGCGGCCTGCGGTGGCGGCATCGCGGGCAGCGGTACCGAGCGTCCCGGCGAGGAGCTGCATCTGCCGTCCCACCACCGACAGCGCTCGTTCCCGCGCGACCGCGACCAGCTCGGAGATCGGGGGCAGAACCACGCCCGCCAGCCACCGGTCCTCGGGGAGAAGTTCGGCTCGCAGCAACCGCGCCCCCGACAACCGCGCCGCCGCGATGATGCGTTCGCGGGTGGCATCGGCGACCCGTTGCAGCCCGGCGTCGAGGTTCGTGAAGCACGTGTCCTCGGCGTCGAGAAGCCCGTCCATGAGCGTCTGCGACGCACCAACCACCTGACGGGCGTGGCTGGTGCGGCTGCTGGTGGTGGTCACAGCGCACCTCCGACCGGTTCACCGTTGCGGTTGGGTTCCTGGCGCTGCGCGGTGCCGACCGTCCGCCCGGCTTGGGTTGCGGCACCGGCGAACGGTTGCGTCTCGCCGAGCTGGGCCGGGGAGCGGACGTCGCGTTCCTCGGCCTGCTCGTTCTCGATGTCGTCGATCTGCTCGTCGGTGTAGCCGCGCTGCCGCAGTGCCTCCCGCTGGCTGATCAGCCCCGACAGGTAGTCGTCGCGGATGAGGGCCTTGTCCACCACGTACCCGGTGCCCAGGTGGACCGTGATCTCCCGCTGCGGGTAGGTGTCGGTGAGGCTCGCGGCGGGGGTGGCCGGCTCGGCGTCTCCGGAGTCCTCGTCGGGGGTGCTCGTCGACCATGCCGTGTGGCAGTCCACGACGAGCATCAGCAGCGCCTTGATGTCCTTGATCAGTTGAGCGCGGGTGCGGGCGAAGGTGACCTCGCTGCGCTGGTTGAGGATTTCCAGCGCGTAGCCGCTGATCGCACCGAGGTTGGTGACGGTTTCCTGGTCGACCCGCGTGAGCCCGAACGAGGAGTACAACGCCTCCAGCAGCACCGCCCGCTGGTGTTCGATCATGGCGGGATCGGTTGGCAGCGTGATCACTTCGGCGCTCGTGCCGCCTGGGAAGGTCAGCACGTCGGCGACGTCTTTGTGGATGGGCTTGTCCCCGTTCTGGATCATGGCCGCATCACCGGTGACCACGAGGTTGCCGTGCGAGTTGTAGCGCGCGATCAACCAGGAGACCTGTTCCACGGCGTTGTAGCGGTCGGCAGTGCGCATCGCCTGCTCACTGATCAAGCTCGTGCCGCGGGTCGCGCGAAGTCCCTCGGTGTGCGCCCGGATCGGCCACCAAGGCAACACCGGCACGCCCCACTCGTGCGTTTCAGCGAGCTGGTCCTCCTGGTCGTCGTCGCGCTCGATGTAGACCCGCTCCACACAGCGGGTCGCGCCGGGCTCGCCGTCGAGGGTCCATTCGCGGCGGAGCGTGACCTGCCGGGTTTCACCATCGAGGACCCGCCAGTCGATCTGCCGCACGCTCACCTTCTCCAGGCGGTTGGGGCGGCCGTCGGTGAACCGCATCTCCACCTGCTCGGAGTCCCAGAACTCCAGCCAGCACGCCCCGGCTGCCGCATCCCACCGGATGAGGACGGGGACATCGCCGCACTTGGTCGCTTCCCGCAGCACCGTCGTGATCGACCGCTGCTCGTCCTCGTCCGATGCGGACAGCTCCGGCGTCGCATCCAGACACCCACTGATCACCTCCTGCACCGGGGCAGGTGAGGCATCGACCGCGAACCCCTGCGCCAGCCGGTCGCTGATGAAGTCGATGCACTCGCGGATCTGCGTGGAGTAGGCGTGCTTGCGGAGGTGTTCGGGGAGCTGGAACTTCTCGAACAGCAACCGCACCAGGCTCTTCTCGCCGCTGCCGACCTGGCCGGCTTCGAGCTGCCGGGCGCAGTCGGCGTTGTCGTCGTTGTACTGGGTGCCGTCGTAGTAGGCGCGGCGCTCGATCACGGCATCGCGACGCTGCTGCTCCTGGTCGCGTTCGTAGTCGTCTCGGGTCGGCCAGGTCTTCTCCCGGCTCCCGATCGTGGCGGCGGTCATCGCTGGTGCCCTCCCTTGTTAGGCGCGTCCTGGCTGGATTCCGCGATACACCTCGTCTCCGGCGCCGCCGAGCATCAGCCGCAGCCCCCACCAGCAGTGCCAGAACGCCATCACGGTGTCGTCGTGTTCGCCGCTGCCTTCGAGCTTGTCGTCCTGCCAGCCGAACGCCTCGAACTCGTCGAGCAGCACCTCGACCAGCTCGTAGCCGCGGCCTCCGGGCCGATGGGGCAGGGTCCAGCGCCGGTTGGAGAAGTCGATCAACAGCCCGGGCACGCCGACGTGCAGGTCGCGTTTCTGGCCGGCGACGTTGTGGCTGACGACGGGGACGCTGGTCGATTCCTCCAGGTGTTGCCGCCAGATGGTCTGGGCGGCGTCGCCTTCGAGAACGACGAGGTCGGTGGAGTACCGGTAGTGGTCGGCTTCGATCAGCTCGCACTGCTGCGTGTACCGGAGCCCACGCTCGCGGTACAGGTCGAGCAGCCGGAACCGGCCGGTGCGCCGGTCGGCGAGCGCCGTCACCCGTACCAGGTAGTCGCCGCCGACCTTCTCGCTCCACGCCAAGTCCCACCCGGACACAACCAGGTAGCGCTCCTCCACGCCGAAGGGCTTGCGGTAGTGCGGCAGGCACTCCGAGTCGGCGTCGAGCATCGGGGCCATCAACTCCCGCGGGAACAGCGAGGATTCGGCGGCACGGGGGCTCGTCTGAATCTCGCGGTCGAACAGCAGCGGCCCGATCTCCTTGCGTTTCGCGTTCAGGCAGCGGGCGTTCTCGGGGCAGTCCGCGCACGGAAGGTTCCGCCGGACCTCCGGCTGCTGTTCGGGAGGTGCGGCTTCGATCGTGTCGATGCACTCCTGCAGCGCGATCGCCGGCCACCGCTCCGGCCACAAGCTGTGCCGCGTGTTGACCGACGGCACCGCCGCGCCGGTGCTGGTGGGTTCGGTGCTGCTGGTCCCGACGATCCGCCGCCCCAAGGTCCCGCTGCTCATGCGCCGTCCTCGATCTGGAACAGGGCTTCCGCTGCGCATTCGAGGTCCGTGATGAGCTGAGCGCGTTCCTCCTGAGACCACGCCAACGACCCCCGCAACACCGCGGCTGCTTCCTCCATCGTGCTGCTGATCCAGCACGCGGCCAGCTCCCGCAGGGTGCACGCGGGCTCCTGCGTGAGCTGCCGCGCGATCACGGTCACCTCGCCGCGCAGCGCCGCCAGATGCAGCCGCGCACCCAGGTAAGGCTGGTGTTGGGGGTTGGTCATCGTCGGGCCTCCACAGCGAGCGAGCCGGACACGAGCTGGTCGGGGTGGAATTCGGCCGCGTACCGCCGGAACGTCCAGACGGGGTTGTCGCGCATCGACAGCAGGAGGTCGGCGGCGTGAAACGGCGTCCCGACCAGGTGCACGCGGGTAGCGGGCATGTGGACGGTGTCGGTGGTGCCGTCGGGGTGTCGGAGGCGGCGCATCGTGCCAGGGTGCGCCATCGGTACGACGGACCCGAACCACCAACGGTTGATCTTGCGGCGTTGGGTGCTGGTGGCGGTGTTGTCGTCGTCCAGTACGTCATCCCCGATGATCACGTCGGGGTGAGCGCCACGTACTCGTTTCCCGGCACCGGCGCAGTCGACGCGAGAGCCGTTACCGAGGACGAGCCGGGTGGTTTTGTCGGTGGTGGCGTACTCGACCAGCTCCGGCCGGACTTCCTCGATCACGGCTCGGATCCGGCCGAGGAGCGCTTCGGCCTGGTCGGCGGTCTGCGCGAACAGGTAGCTCCAGATCCCGGGCTGGTAGATGCAGCGCCACGCCGTCGCGTTCACGCTCAGCGCCTCGGACTTGCCGTGTTCGCGGGGCGCCACCAGCGCCAGACGGCGGCGGTTCATCGCGAGCTCGGCCCATTCCCAATGCAGCGGCGACATCGCCAGCCCGCGGCGGCGCTGGGTCCAGACCCCGAGGTGAGCGGCGCAGGCGAGTTCTTCGGCTTGGCCGGCGGGCAGATGCCGGAGCCGTTCCAGGATCGGCTGCTGCTGGGTGGTGGTCATCGACGCGCGAGCACCGTGTCGCAGGCGGCGCACACGTCCTGCGTGGGGTAGCGGAGCCGGGCGTGCGGCGGGTGCAGGCACCGCCCGGTGAGCAGTCGCCGTGCACCGAGCTGATCGGCCGAGCCAGCTCCGACGCTGACGGCCACGGTGGGTTCGGGCGGAGAAGTGAGGAGTTCGGTGATGCGATGCAGCGGCATCCCGCTTTCCACGGCGGCGGTCAGCACCTCCCGGCACCATGCCGACCGCCGCAGGTGCGCGGTCTCCGCTGCCTGGTCGACCTTGTCGATCAAGTCGTCGCACATGCGGACGTTGACCATCGAGTCCTGCCCGCGACCCATCCCTGGCCCCTTTCATCCTTGGTGCTGCCGTGATCATTCGGCGGGCTCCACCACGGGCGGGAGCGCGTCGTTGAGGACCCGAGCCATCTGCTGCTCCAGCTCGGCGCTGATGTCGCTACCGAGCGCATCGGCCAGGCTCATACGGGCGTGGTTCGGGGTGGTCTCGGCGTGGACGGTGGCGTCGATCTGCAGGCCCTCGTAGCCGAGCATCCGTGCCCGCCGCTGGATGATCGCCAGCACCCGGTCCACCGCGGCGAGCTCGCCGTGCATGGCCTGCGACCAGACCGCCATGAGCAGCCGATCCAGCCGGGCGAGATCGAGATCGCGGAGTTCGCGGGCTTCGTCCGCGCCGATCCGCTGCAACCCAGTCAGCACCGCCCGGTAGGCCGCGGCCTTGTCGATGTAGTCGCACTGCTCGGCGATCTGCTGGAAAGTTGCCCCGCCCAGCCGGAGCTGGAGCGCCTTTTCGCGGCGCTGCTCATCAGCGATCCGCTTCGGGGTGGTGGCAGAGCGGGCACCGTCAGGCATGGCGGCCTCCTGCGAGTTGACGTGCCGGGTTGAGCAGCTCGACTTCCATGTGCCCGGACTTGCGGCGCTTCAGGCGGGTGAGGGTGGGGTAGCGGTGGTGCAGCTCGACGGCGGAGGCGGTGACGCGGTCTTCGCTGCGGGTGACCTGCATTCCGCCGGGCTGGGTGTAGTAGCGGGTCACGATCCCGACATCGGCGATGCGCATCACTGCCCCGGACGCCTCGAAGTGCCGCAGGCTCCGCTCGAAGTCCTCCTTGTCGTCCAGACTGACCTGGCAGTGCGGGGCGTGGCGGTTGTGCACGCCCCACAACGCCCCGACGATGTAGTGCAGCCCGACCTCGATGCGGTGCTTCATGAAGAACGGGTTGTCCACGGGGTAGATGCCCCACAGCGACAACCGGGCCGCGGTCATGCGGCGGAACATCATCGTGAACAGCTCGTGCAGATCCGGCAGCGGTTGCCGTTGGTTGCCGTGGTGTTTGCGGTACACCTCGCGGAGGTCGTCGTCGGCCTGCACGAGCAGCGTCCCGTCGGGGTAGTGCCGGTTGATGAAGTTCCGGACGGCCCTCATGCCGGGCTCGGCGACAACGATCTCCCCGTAGTGGTGGGGGTTCAGGGCGCGCCGGTAGGTGCGGGCTTCGTGCTCGTCGGCGACGAACACCGTGATCCGCTCGCGGTCGACGCCGCGCTCCGCCAGCAGCGGCAGCGTCGCCGAGGCGCACAGCTCCGGCCGCTGGTAGCTGGGGACCGCGACCTGGTAGTCCTCGGGGGCGGGCATCACGAGGCGCCTCCGGTGCGTCCCGCGAGCTTCGCGGCCATCTCCCGCTCGCGTTCGGTGCGGCGGCGCAGCGCGTACTCGGTCTCGACCGCGTGCGTGAAGCAGTCCTTCATCCCGCGCAGCGCGTAATACACCACCGAATACCGGTAGCCGCCCGGGGTGGTGGCGTGCATCGGGGTCACCCCGTGCACGAGCTGGTAGCCGGGGAAGAACACCGCCCAGCCGTCGCGGCTCTCGATGCAGGCGTCGTACTCCGGGATGTGCAGGTAGCCGCCGCGCATCCCGCGGCGGACGACGGGCATCGCGGTCCAGACCGGGAAGTTGAAGCTGTCCCGGTGGTACGGCAGGGAGCTGGACTGGTTGACGACGCCGCTGGTCCAGTTCGTCTCACCGAGCCGCCAGTCCGCCGCGACCGCCTGCATGGTTTCGGTGTCATTCTGGGCGACCTGCGGGAACATCGCGGCGAGCTGATCCCGCATCCGGTGCCCGAACTCGATCAAGACGTGGTGGCCGGCGGGCGACTCGGACCACAGCCGCGTGGAGCCGCAGCCTTCCCGCCCGTAGACCGGGCGCCGCGGCGCGTACCCGAACGTGCGGGAGGTGTTGGAGGAGCCGTTGGCGCGCTGGGTGGTGGAGTCGTAGCTGAACCCGAGCACCGCTCGTCGCAGCTCCGCCACAGGCCCCACCGGTAGGTACGCGAACGCGGGCTCGCCGGTGTCGGCGTCGGCCGCGACCACCGCGCTGGTAATGTTCGGGGAGAGCTGCGGCACCTTGTGCCCCACGTAGTCGCTGGCCTGCTCCGGGGACAGCGCCCGCTGGAGCGTGGTGACCTGGTAGTCGCTCATCGGGATCACGGCTCCGGGGCGTGGTCGCTGGTGGCGGCCTCGATGAGCTTCAGGACGCACTCGGCGTTGGTGTCGACGCCGTACTGCTTGCCCAGGTCGGCGAGCTTGTCCACCACCCACACGTACTGGGCGCCTTCGTAGGCCAGGAGCACGATCCGCTTGTCGCTGGTCTCGTAGCTGTCGTACTTCTCCTCTAGCGACTTGAACTGCTGCACGTTGTCGTCGGGAGAACCGCCGGTGGCGGGATCGGCGAGTTCTTCCAGCTTCGCCCGCAGGTCATCCAGGTCGCCGGGGTCGTAGCCGGTGCCGTCCAGGTCGGGGAGGTCTTCCAGGAGCTCGGCGAGAAGCCGGTCATCGTAGGAACCGAGGTCGCTGGTGCGGTTGTCTGCCGCGACGATCCGCCCGGCCTGGTCCTCGTCGACGTCGACGGTGACACCCTGGATGGTCTCCCAGCCTTCCTCGCGGGCACCGATGAGCGTGTGGTTCCCGGCGAGGACTTCGTTGGGGCGGCCGGTGTAGGTGCCCGCGTTGACGACGATGGGCTTGTACTGGGAGTTGACCCGCAGCGATTGGCGGATCGCCGCGACGTTCCCGACCCGCGGGTTGCGGTGGTAGGTGTGCAGCTCCGCGACCGGGAACCGGGTGACTTCGAGCGTGTGCGCGTCAGCCATGCCGCAAAGTTCGCTTTCGGTTGGCGCGCTTCTCGTACCGGTGTTTACCCAGCTCAGTACCGATGATTGCAGACGTTGTCCAGTGGACACGTCATACGCGGGTGATGGGGTTTCCGGGCCGGGCGGGTGAAGATGCCGCCCATGCACGTTCAGGAGAATCAAGCGCGAACGTTCACGCTCGCCGGGGCTCGCCGGAGGTCGGTGTGAAAACCCGCCGCGAAGCGTGGGTTCCGTATGTCACCTACGGCGGGACGGGGATCGTCGGGGCGGTCACCCTCGGCATGTCCGCGTTGTGGCTGCGAGGGCTGGCCGAGTGCGTAGGGATCAGCGGCCTGATGGCCTGGTCGCTACCGATCACCGTCGACGCCGGAGGCGCGGTCGCCACGGTCCTCTGGCTCACCGGCCCGGCCGCGGTACGCGGCTGGGCGCGGACGGTCGCGGTCGGGTCGCTGGTGGTGTCGCTGCTGGGGAACATGCTCGCGCACCTGATCAAGCTCGGGTTGCTCTCCGTGCACTGGAGCCTTGTCATCGGGGTCAGCGCCGTCTACCCGATCACCTGCTGGCTGATGGTGCACCTGCTGGTGCTCTCCCGCCCCAAGGCAGTACCCGCCTCGCGACGGCCCGCGCCGAAGCGTCCCGCGGCCCCGGCGCCCGAGCCGCAGCCGGCCACCCCGACCGAGCAGCCGCCGGAGCCCACCGAGACCAACGTGACCGAGCTACGCCCGGCCGCGATGTCGAAGCGGGAGCAGGGGCGGGCGTGGTTCCGGGAGCAGGTACTCGTGCATCACCGCGACCCGGAGGAGATCCGCCCGGCAGAGGTAGACCGGGCGATCGGCGCGACAAGCTACGCCAAGAAACACATCGGCACGTGGCGCGAGGAGCTGAAGACCGCACCCGCTGACGAGACGCCCGACGTCGGCTCGTTGGCGTACAACGGAGTATGACTGATCAGGGTGAAGGAGAAGCGCGATGTCACGGATAGCCGCTGTCCGTACGGCCTTCCTGGGCTGGCTGTACGAGCACAACGACGAGAAGCCCCCGCCGGGCAAGTTCCTAAAGCCGTCCCCGCCGGAAGTTGGTGGCCAGGAGGTGACCACCGCCGAGTTCGAGAAGGCGGTTCAGAGCCTGGTATCCCACCAGCTCATCGCCGATAAGGGCGCCTGGGGCAGCAGCATCCCGCTCCGTACCTGGCTCACCGACGAAGGGTTGATCTGCGTGACCGACTACGACGCCGACGTAAACGCCTGGGCCAACCGGGGCTCCGCGAACATCGACCAGTCGATCTCCTTTGGTGGGGACAACTACGGGCAGGTCGCTGCGAACAACCGCGACGTCACTCAGAACCAAGCCCAGGGCGATTCGCTGGACCTGGAGAGCTTGATCAAGGGCGCGACGCTGATCAAGGAGTTCCTGCCCGGGGTCCCGGAGGACACCCGCGCCGAAGTGGAGGAGCAGGTCGGTGCGCTGCTGGAGGAAGCCGAGAAGCCCGATCGCGATTCCGGGCGGCTCCGGCGGCTGCGGGACGGGCTGGTGACGAGCGTGACCGCGCTCAGCTCCACCTTCACGGTGATCAAGACCGGGATGGACTTCCTCAACGCCGCCGGATAGCGGCCTGGCCCCGGCCAGATCCGGTCGGGGCCAGGCTGACTTCACAGAACGTCAGCGCGCTCGTCGCTGATTGGCGGGGGCGGTGCATCGAAGATGTCCACCAGCCACACGTTGTCCCCAATTCCCTCATCGTCGGGGTCGTGTTCGCTCAGGTGGATACGGACCCACTTGCCTTCGTCCGCGGCCTGAACAACGTGGTCCCATACCTCGTCGAGATCATCATTGATGAGTGTGCGGTTGAGCGGGACGCCGTCGGGGAGCGCCCAGCTACGCGGTTCCTGCTCGCTGTCCTCGATGAACGGGACTTCCTGGAAGAAGTGGACGCGCCAATAGAGCCCGCCTTCTTCGGTGATCATGTTGTCGGCCCGAACGGCGACCGGGATGGTCCAGGCGGCTTCCAGGAGGGCACTGATCTGTCCTCGGTCGAAGTCGCTGGGCTCGTCCGGGACGAAGATCTTGTTCAGAGACGAGTTCAGCGCACCGGAGTAGCGGCGGCTGCCGGGTTCGGGAGCGTGGTCGGAGGGCAAGTACTGCCGGACGCCAGCGGCCACCGCTTCGGGCAGGGACTCCAGCGTTTCCTCGACGGGCGTGGGGTCGCCGGTTCCGAGGGTGGTCATCATCGCGCCGAGCAGCTCGCTGCTGAGGTGCAGGTCGTCCTTGTGCAGGGTCGCGACGGCTTCGAGTTCTTCGGTGCCGCCGTCGAGGACGAGCGCGAAGATGCGGTGTTTACTCGGGGCCTTGTGCAGCAGGAAACGATCAATCGTGCGTGACACGGTTTCTCCTGGTGGGCAGGACGCGACGCGCTCCGGCCACGGCTGGCCGGCGCACGAGCGCGTGCAGGGACTAGGGCTGTGCTCGGGGGTGGCGTATCGGCCGAGGTACTGCCAAGGCCGTATGACCGGGATGGTGATCGCTGCTTGCTCCGGTACTGCCGGAGCCGCACGGCTGATCTCAGTATAGCCGAACCCGAGCGCGGCCCGGCGGGGGAGCTTCGCTATCTGCGGCGTTTCCGGCGACGTCCACCGATCTTGCCCTGCCGCACGTTCAGCGCGAAGGTGGCCCGTTTGCGGGTCGTGGGGTTCCTGGACTTCTGCAACCGCTTCAGGGTCGAGATCGCGATCTTCTGGCCCTTCTTCGCTCCGGCGGTCTTCCGCATCTTCCCCTTGTTCGCGGGGTTGATCTTGATGCTTGATCTACGCGCCATGAGCGGGCCTCGCTACGTCTTGGTCTTGCGTCGACCGCGCCGGTTGGGCTTCAGCCGCTTGTCCTTCGGGGTGCCGGAATTGGGCTTGCCCTTCGCCATCAGAGCCACCTTCAGAAGCTCCGGGCCGGACGCACATCCGGCGGCTCGCCGTGCGTCTCGGGGTTCCACTCGCCGCTGCTGACCTGCCGCGAGCTGGAGAAGTCCCGCTGCTGCGGGGTGCCGCCTTCGGTCTTGGTGTGGGCGGTGAACACGATCCCGCTGGTGTCGTGTTCGCGGCTGGTGCTCCTGCTGCCGCTCGCCGCGGTGGTCATGGCGGTGCTGTCGGTCCTGCGCGTGGCCATCTTCTACCTCCCTTGCCCAACCGCAAGGGTGGAGACCGAGCAGTGCCCGCCGCGACCTTCCGCCCGGCGAGCAGACCGTCCGTCACACAGAGGCGCTTGAAGTGCGATCCAGCCGGTGTCCTCCGCGGCGCATCTGCGCTGCTCATCGGCGCAAACTGAACCAAAACGAGTGGAAGATCACCACGCGATATGATGCTGCCGTGACAGAGAGCAATCGGATTCGCCGGGGTACTCAATTTCCAATCGTAAAGGTTGTCCCGTAATGATCAAGTTGTGGTGGCGGGCAGGGGAATGCGCGGTCTTTGGTCGGTTGGCCGGTGTT
>Ga0079224_100001457_pt1 | contig 27233 bp, 34 predicted proteins | sample Stecom2015_FD_80414 | JGI IMG/M metagenome (GOLD analysis project Ga0079224, IMG submission 80414) | Agricultural soil microbial communities from Utah to study Nitrogen management - Steer compost 2015 | ecosystem: Environmental > Terrestrial > Soil > Agricultural land | place: USA: Utah... | reverse complement strand
TCTTTCACATTAGCAGCAGCGCTCATAGTTGGTGAGCGCTGCTGCACGGCGCCTCGGCGACGGTCAGGCTGCAGCGGCCTCCTTTTTGTAAGCGTTCTTGCATGTTTGGCAGCTGAAGGCGCCGAGTTCGGGGTGGTCGATGGAGACGTAGCGTTTGCCGCCGTGGTCGGAGCATTCGCGGCCGCCGCAGCCGTCAGTGCGTTGGTCGGCGCGGAGGTGGGGCCATTCGAAGCCGTCGGAGTCGATCCAGGAGTTGACCTCGGTGCCTTTAGTGGCCTCGGTGGCCTCGGTGGCCTCGGGGGTGCCGAGGGGGTCTTCGGTGCCTTGTTTGCGGGCGAGGAGGGCGCTGAGGGCTTCGGTGCCGTGGGTGTAGGGGTGGGTGGTGCCTTCGTTGATGGCGCCGGAGAGGGCGATGTCGATCTCCTCGGTGGTGGCGCCTGCGTTCAGGCAGCGGACGGCGAGGTCGCGGATGGCGATTTTGGGTCCGTCGCCGATGTTCTTTTGTTCCGAGGCGGTGGCGCGGTGCATGAGGTTGGCGCGGAGCACTTCCTTGAGGCGTTTCATGTCCTCGTTCGTGACACACACACTCGTTTCGGTCTTGGGCCGGTCGGGGCTGGTCGCTTCGCGCGCGCGTGTGGGTGTGTGTGTAGTTCTTGAGGTAGTACTAGAGGGCGGTATCGATCCTTCTCGATTTCCGCTGGTTGTGGTGGGTGTGTTGACCTGGTCGGGCACAGAATTGTGTGCGCCTGGCACAGAATTCTGTGCTGGCGGCACAGAATTCTGTGCCGCTCCCCCGCCTGGCACAGAATTCTGTGCCAGGCCGTTGAGTCCGGTCGGGTGGCGCGGTCCGTCGTCGCCGTCGAGCCCTCGGGCGCGGGCGAGGGCGTCGTAGACGTTGCGTGAGGCCGGGCATGGGTGGCGCAGGAGGCGGCGGGGGGCGAGCCGGAGGTCGCCTTTGGTTTTGTTGGAGACGCGGACGGTCTCGCCGTCGGGGCCGGTGATCTGGCCGAGGGCGGCGAGGGCGTTGATGCAGGCGGCGACGGTGGAGTTGGAGGCGGGTTTGGGGTTGCCGTTGGCGTCGGTTTTGCCGGTGGGCAGGAGTTGGGCGATTTCGGCGAGGGTGATCTTGCGGTAGACGGCCCGTTCGGAGCACAGGTCGACGAGGATGGCCAGCAGGCGGTACTCGGTGGAGTTCATGCAGGGGCACAGGCCCGACCATTGCTGGAGGCGGCTTTTGTAGAAGCCGTTGTCGTCGGGGTCGAACAGGACGATATTGACGTTGGCGTCGTCGGCGACGGACACGGTGTGTTCCTTTCCACCGCGCCAATGTCAGGGGTCGGTTGACGAGCGTTGCTCGCCTCCGCTAACCTGGAAGCTGTCGAGATACAGCTTCTGTTGGCGCAGAGCTTCGATTGGCCGGAGGGTCCAACTCCGGCCTTTCTTTTTGTCTAATTGTGGACGTTTTGTCACACCGTACACGCATTATGACGGTGTGTCGTAATGGGGCTACGGTTTCGTGTTGAACTGTATTTCGGTGAATTCCTCCTCCCGGTGCGGGTCGGGGGCGATGACGTCGGCTTCACGTTCGGCGATCAGTTCGAGGTCGCGGAAGGTTTCCAGCGCTTCACCCAATCGTGAGGCGATGTGGCGTTGCCGGATGAGTGCGGCGGCGACCTGCTCGGGCCGGTGGCCGTCGGTGAGGCGCGCGAGCATTGGGGCGGGCCCGGAGGTCTCGGGGCAGGCAGTGCCGCCGATCGAGCAGGTGGTCATCCATGGGGCGAGGTCCATGTGTGTTACCTCTCTAGGCAGACGCCCCCCAAGGGGCGAGGTGGCCTCGCATTGGGTAGAGTCGTGCCGTTGTTTAGGACTTAGTTCTACTCGGGCCCGGGGGTTGCAGCCCCGGGCCTTTCGCGTGTGACCATCGTACGCCCGCAGGCACCCGGTATGTGACCGGGGCTCACACGAACCGCCCCAAAGGGTAACCTGGAGCACAAGTCTGCCGGTGGGCCGATAGGCTGAGGATGACTCGTTCAATCGTGCTGACACATCGAGGACGCGCCATGCCGCAACCATCAATCGAGATCACCATAGCCGTGGGCACCAAGGCCGACGCCATCCTCGCGATGTTCGAGGACTACAGCGACGGGGCCGTGTCCCGCGAGTCCGTCGTCGTCGGCTGGCTCGGCCGGTGGAGCCGCGACAGGGTCCTGCCCGAGGTCGAGGACGCACCGGCCGCCACCGAGGTGACCGTGGCCATCGACGAACGCCTGGACCAGTGCCTGCGCCACTACGCCAGCTGGGCCCGGATCGAACCGGAGGCGTTGGCATCGAAGATCATCAACGCCCGTGGCGGGTGGCTGTATGACAGGGAATCACGGCTGGGCTGAACCCTTACCGAAAGGAACCGTATGCACATCACCGACATCGACAACCGAGGCACCGAGGCGGTGCCGTACGGCTACGTCTACTTCGACGACGGCCACCGCGTCGGCTACACCGGCGGCGAGGCCTGGGCCGTGATCGGCGGGGGCGGCTGGCCCGAGACGGCCGCCCACCGGGAAGCGGCCGAAGCGCACCTGCGCGAGCACGGCATCACCGTGCCCGAGGCGACCGGGCGGTAGGCTGAAACTCAACCAATCCGATTGAGAGGAACCATCATGTCCAAGTTCGATCAGGCGAGGCTGCGGGTCCGCATCGCCGCCGCCGCGATCATCGTGTTCGGCTGCGTCGTCTTCTCCTACGGCCTGGTCGACATGACCTACGCCATCGCCGTCATGGCCGGGATCGCCAAGAGCGTCCCGCTCATGGGTGCCGACACGCTCATCATGCTCAGTGTGCTGTGGGCGGCCGGGACCGCCTGGATGGCCGTGCCGCGCCGAGGCGAAGGCACCGACACCGCCACTGAGAAGGCGTAAACGGAACAGTGACCGGACGCGACGTTCCGCCCTTGTGGCTGCTGATCACCATTTGGTCATCGGCAGCAGCTGGGGTGACCGCGCTGGTATACATCGGCATCACGGTACTTGCGGTAACCCGCCCTGGGATGCCTGACGGATGGCTACTTGTGATGCTCCTTGCCGTTGTCTGGGCTTCTGCATTCTGCGTGCTGCTGGGTTACGACATCACGCGTTGGAGCAAGCGGGACCGCGATAAAGATGGCCCCTAGCCAATGGTGCCGCCGCCTGTGGCGGGCGGCGGCACCGCGCCCTTGACTACCCCGGTTCGAAAGGCCCCCCTATTATGCGACGTACTTCCCTGCTTTTGCCGGTATTCAACACGCTCTTGGAGCCCGCGCGTCGGGCCCAGGCCCGCAACCCCGACCGCGTCTTCGACGCCATCCTCGCCAAAGCCCGCGCCGCAACCGACAACCACGCCACGCTCAGTGGTGACGACGAGGCCGTCATTGACGGGCTGCGGTTCCTGCTCAGGTGTTGGGCGGCCACGCCGGGGCTGTCTGGTGTCGGATGGCGCAGCGGGATCGATCTGGTCACCTCGCGGGTGGTCAACCTGCTCAAGGTGCGCCGCATCCAAGCCTGCGTCCCCGAAGTCGTCGATGAGCCGATCCGGTCCCCGATCTTCGTCATCGGGTTGCCGCGCACCGCCTCGACCCTGTGCCACCACATCCTCGCCGAAGCCGACGGCGCCAGGGCGCCGTTGATGTGGGAGATGTACAACCCGGCCGGGCCGACCATGGTCATTCCCTCCTCCGACCCGGCCGCCGACGAGCTGTACTCCTCGAAGCTGGCGATGCGACCGGGCGACGAAGCCGAGCTGATCAAAGACACCCAGGACCGCAGTGACCGGACCATGCTGCTGTCCAAGACCTGGAACGACATCCACCCCACCAGGGCCGACTGGCCCGAAGAGATCTACTTCTTCCTCGCTCAAGGTCTGGGTCACCTGGCCATGGCCCCCATGCCCGACTACCAGGACTGGTACATGGGTACCCATGACCGGGCCGCCGACTTCCGGTTCGTGCGCGACGCCCTCCAGGTCCTCCAATACAAGCAGCCCAGGGACCGGTGGGTCCTCAAACACCCCACGAACCTGTTCTGCCTGCCCGAGATCCTGGAGGTGTTCCCCGACGCGAAGATCGTGTGGACCCACCGCGACCCGCCCACCGTCATCGGGTCGCTGTGCTCGATGAACGAGACGCTGCAGCGCATGCATCGCAAACGCCGCGCCGTCGACTTGGCCGTGCTCGGCCGCACCTGGCTCGATCTAATGGCGGGCGGTATCGCCAAAGCCCGCAACGATCGCGTCGCCATTGCCCGGCCCGAGGCGTTCGTCGACATCAAGTACCACCAGTTGACCGGCGCGGCCGACAAGAACGTGCCGGTCCTGTTCGAACAGCTCGGCCTGCCGTGGGGCGAGGCCGACCAAGCACGGCTGGAGGCGGCCACCGAACGGGCCGCCGCCGGGCTCGGCCGCGACGGTGGCCGCAGGCACGAGTACCGGCTCTCCGACTACGGTCTGAGCCTGGACGACATCGAAGACGCCTTCGGCCCCGAATACCTTCGCCAATGCCTATAACCTGCGCATAAAGCGATGAACCCGGCATTTTCGGTGCCGGGTTTTTCTTCACTGAAGCTGTTTCGGCAAGCGTTTTACAGGATAGAATCCGGTGATATGAGCAGCGCTAGTACTCCGGTGGCGCCCGGGTTCACCCCACCTGCGGCACCGCCCTCAGATGATGACATTGACCAGTGCGAGCACGACAATGACCAGACCGGCGTGATCGTGTGGGACGCTGAGCGCGACTGGTATATGGACCAGACCGAGACACTCTGGCTCACCGGCCCCGAAGTCGGGGCCCATCCCGAGATCCCGCTCGACCGCACCACCTTCCAGCACGCCGTCAGACGCAACGAATTCGGACTGCTGCAGTCGCGAATCGAAAGCGTCCGCTACGGGGGCCAGTCGGGGCGCAAACGGTACCCCACGTTCCGGTACCCGGCGTGGCGGATCTGGCAGTGGGCGGGCCTGGCGGCCCTGCGGCCGCTGCCGAGCCGATCGGAAGTCCAGCAGCTGCGGGCGCGGATCGATGCCGCCGCCAGCGCCCTGGCGCTCCAGGTCGGGTTCAGTGTCGCCGATATTCACCGGGCCGTCGCGGCCGATGACCTCAACGCACAGATCGACCCCAACTCCGGCAAGCTCTTGTTCATGTCGCCGGAGTCGGCTGGTGCTTGGATCAATCGGGACGCTTGGAAGACCCAGACCCTGTTACCATCAACGCGATCGGCTTTCTGAGCGCTGATCGTTTTTCACAGGCCCCCTCCTGTCTTCGGGGTTGACGCGGGAGGGGGCCTGTCTTGTTTGCGCCGGGCGCGCGTAAAAGATGGAGCATGCACACATCGTTGAGCGGTGTGGCAGCAGTGTGATAGCTTTGACCTGCGAAAACAACCGACAAGGACACGATATGCACAGTGAGACCGGGACCGAGGAAACCACGTCGGGCACCAGCGAGGAACGCCGGGCCAACGCCCGGCGTCTGGTCGCCCGCACCCAGGACGCCCTGCACCGCGCCGCCCGGGAAGGCACCCTGAGCGACAAGGCCGGGTTCGCCATCGCCAGCGCCGAGGACCATCTGGGGCCCAATGCGGCGCTTCCGGCGGCGGCGGCGCTCATCTACTACGCCAGGGCCGCTGCCGCAGCGGCCGCGAAGGCCTCAGGCGCCGAGCCCCAGCCGGACTGCGCGAACCCGTGGGGGATCGCCGGGCTGCTCTCGTGTGAGCAGCAGCGACTGATCGAACTCGAAAGCGAATGCGCGGTCGAGCTGGCCGTGCAGTTGACCGACGGCCCTTGGCCGATTTGCTGAACTATCAAGGAAGGAATGCCTATGGCGACGAAGGTGAGTGTCAAGCAGCGCAAGCGCAGCGGTGGTCCGGGCAAGTACGACCATCTGCGGCCCGAGGAGGCCGTGCGCCTGGCCTGGGCCGAGGAGGGCCCCGAGGACCGGGACCTGCGGCTGGTGTTCAAGCAGCAGGTGGCCGCTGCGGTGGGGGCTCGTATGCCGCTGCTGTGGCGGGCGATCGAGCGGCTGGTGGACGCCGAGTACCCCACCGGGGGTGAGGCCATGGTCGGTCGTTTGGATCGGCTTGCGGCTGCCCGGCCGGTCGGGTCGGGTGAGGATTATGCGCGCGGCTACCGCGAGGGCGTCCGTGTCTCGCTCGGCGTGGTGCTCGAAGAGACGAAGATGGCGGCCATGGGCAAGGGCGAGGAGGCGGCCGACCAGTATCTGGCCGAAGGGCGCCTGTCGTGAGCAGGCAGGTGCGCGACGATGACGGCCGGTGGTACTGCCCTGATCCGGGGCGGTGGGATGCGCTGACCAGGTTGCGGGACTCGGCGGCGAAGGTCGAGGCCGACACCGGGTTGGTCATCATCGTGATGCGCTCGGCGATGCGGGTGCGGCTGGGCCCGTTCACCGTCCGGGTGCGGGCGTGGGCGATCACCGCCCGCGACAGCGCCGACCGCCCGAGGGAGGCCGGGTGGACCCGGGTACGCACGGCCAAGAGCGCGGCGGACATCATTCGTGGGATCGGGTTGGGCACGCGGGTGCTCACCCACTTTATGGAAAGGAATCGGCGTGACCAGGAGCGATGAATCGCTGACGTTTGTTGACGGCAAGGACGCGCTCGCGTTCGTCATCGTCAGGCCAGGGGCGTCCGAGGGCACCGTCAGTGTCGATGCGGGATCAAACGGCATGAGCAAGGAGCAGGGTGCCTACATCCTGGCGCAGATCGCCCAACGGTGGGCCGCCGAGGCTGAAGCCGAACAGGCCGAGCACGACTCGCCCCCCGGCGCGGGCCTGTCCCGCGACGGCCAGGGGGCGTTGACCGATGACGCCAGCATAAACACCCCGGCTGGAGAGGGCGAGTGAATTGAGGCGAGGGGGAGATGGTGTTGTATGACCGGCGCGTCGGCGCCGAGGCGAGGCTGACCCGCTAGGCCACAGAGGAACGTCATAATTGGTGCATGGAAGAAGGAAAGGGACCTGATCAGGGGGATTTCGAGACCCCGACCTCGGATACTGATCCCACCGAGCCCGCCCTGTCGCCGCCCGAACCGTCCCAGGCACCGGTCACCGATACCGACACCCCGGACCAGCTGCCGACGACCAGCGGCATCGAGGCCGCCGGGATCGTGGCGATCGGTTTGATCGCGGCCTTGATCATCGCGGCCGGGCTGGTCCTGTTGCGGCGCAGCCGCAGCGGGGGTGAATGGTAAGACACCCGTACGACCCCCCGGCTACTATGGCCGTTGGCGCTGCTGCGTGTGGGGGGAGAAGGTATGGAAGTGACGTTGTCGGAGAAGGGCGGTGCGACCTGGCGGTTCGAGTATATCTATCAGGTCACCGGCGACCTGGTGATCTGGGTGGCCGGGATGCACTGGCCCGGCTGTGACGATGAGTCCGGCCATGAGCCGGTCGCACTCGGGGAGATCCGGACCGGCGGCGAGTTTCAGATGGCCAACCGGCCGTTCTGGGAATCGGTCGGCATCGATACCGCTCCGGTGTTCGATGCGGTCGCGCGTATGCTCGCCAGCGGTGACCCAGGCGACGTTCTGGGTATAGGTGACGATAGCGGCAGTGAACGTGAGTTACCGTAGCATGTAGATCCTCTTCACCTGGCCGTCTCAGCCTTGCCGAGGCAGCCAGCATTCCTGGGTCTGCCGCCGAGTCCAGTCGGCGGCAGACCGTCACAGAACGCCACTGCTAGGAGAACGTTCTGATGGTTCCCAACCATACGCCGCGCCACCGGGCCGGTAACGAAGCCCCTGAGCCCAAGGGTGACAACGTCATCGAACTCAACGACCTGGCCAGACGGCGGCGCTCATGGCGGCGCACCGAGCGCCCGATGCGCACCGAGCCGCGCGGCGGCACCGTCCTGGCCTACTTCTGGCACGGCGCATGCCTCCAGGTCTCCTACGGGTCCACCACGAGCCTGTGGCTCAAGTCCGCGCACACCAAGGTGCACACCGCCTCGTTCGCGGCCTACGACGAGCTGGAATACACCCGGTTCGCGCACCTGGCCTGGTCCAGGCGCAACGGGTCGACGACGTTCACCTACAACGGCTTGGACGCCAACCCGTCATGGCTGCCGATGCACTCCCCCGAAGAGGCCCTCATCGCCCGCAAAGCGCTACTGGCGTACTGGCACTTCACCGACGCCTCCGGGCGCTACCGGCGCATCGACCCGTCCGAGGGCATCATGCTCAATCCCGATCCCGAATACTTCGATCCCGACGCCCAGCCCCGGGGCGTGCTGGACCAATAGCCTGGCTCGCGTCGCACTCCAGGGCGATGCAGGCACCTTGGTGATGGGGTGCTGGGGGTTGGCGGAAGAGGGGCCGCCAACCCCCACTAATCGGACATAGGTGATGTCTCACCGCATATGTAGTCTCAATGGGTCATAACCGACCTAGAGATGAGGCTACCGATGGCAGGCGAACCCATCATCGAGTTCACCGGCAACTGCACCGAAGACCCCCACCTGACCTACCTCGACTCCGGCATCGCCGTCGCCAACTTCGGCGTCGCAGTCACCCCCCGCCGCAAAAACGGCCACACCGGCGAATGGGAAGACGGCACCACCATCTTCCTCAACTGCGCCGTCTGGCGCACCTACGCCGAAAACGTCGCGGCCACCTTCCGCAAAGGCACCGCCGTCTGGGTCCGGGGACGCCTGGTCGACGACTCCTACGAAGGCGAGAGCGGACCGGTCAAACGCTGGAAAGTCGACATCGACGAAACCGGCCCAGTCCTGCGCCACGCCACCGCACAGATCACCAAAGGAGGCACCAACAAACCGTCAGGTCACATCGGCCGCGCCCAGCCCACGCACCGCGCCCCGGCCCACAGCAGCGCCTTCGAGCCGCCGTTCTAGCCATGAGGCAACCGGCCCGCTGGTGGCGATACGACATCACCGTCACCTCCGGCGGCCACACCTGGTCCTGGCGCGAGACCGACCCCGTCGAGGCCATGGCCAAAGCACGCGGCCAACTCATCACCCAATCGATCGGCGACCACTTCACCGGGCCCGAAGAGACCCGGCGGCTGCTGTCCGGCCAGGCGCTGTCCGCGATCTGCCGGGACGGCGCGGTCGTCACCATCACGCCGGTCCTTACCTGAAAGGAGCACCATGAGCGAGAACGACAAGGCCGCGCTGGCCATCCGGCCCGACCAGACCGAGTGGACACCAGCGCAGCTGGAGGTCATCCAGGAACTGTCGAAAGACAAGAACGGCAACGTCGTCGACCCTGACGACCCGATCTTGATCCAGTTCCTGCACAAGTGCCAGCGGACCAAACTCGACCCGTTCTCGGCACAGATCTACCTGGTCAAGAAGGGCCGGTACACGATCCAGACCGGCATCGACGGCTACCGGATCATCGCCCAGCGCACCGGTGAGTACGCCGGGCAGGAAGGCCCGTTCTGGTGCGGACGCAACGGACAGTTCCGCGACATCTGGCTTGAAGAGGCGCACCCGGCGGGCGCGAAGGTCGGCATCTACCGCAAAGGCTTCATCAAACCGGTGTGGGGCGTGGCCACCTGGTCCTCCTACGGCAACAACTCGCTGATGTGGCAAAAGATGGACGACGGCATGCTGGCCAAGTGCGCCGAGGCGCTCGGGCTGCGCAAGGCCTTCCCCGACGACCTGGCCGGGATCTACACCGCCGAGGAGATGGCCCAAGCCGACCACGTCGACCAGATCGACATGCTCGACGAAGTCACCAAGATCGAGACCGCCGCCGAGCGGTCCCGGGCCCTGACCGAGGCACTGCGGCACCGGCTGGTCGAGATCGCCGCCGAAACCGACCTTGACGCCGAACGGGCCGGAAAGCTCCGCGAGGAACTGCATGATATCTACTGGCAGGTCGGCAACGAAGGGATCGACACCGAGCCGTACAACGAGTCGATGACCATGATGGAGGCGGTCAAGGAACTCGGCTCGACGATGAAGCAGATCGTCGAAGGCGGCACCGTCACCATCGCCGAGGCCGCCTACCCGTGGTCGCACCTCACGGTCGACCACTCAATCGACGAGTGGGCCTCGCACATCGACCAGATCACCAGCGCCCAGGAGCTGCACGACATGACCGCGTACGCGAAACAGGCTGGGACCTTCCCCGGCCTGGCCGATCTGATCGCCCAGGCCAAGGAAGACCTGAAGGCGCCAGATCCCACTGAAGAAGCGTGACACGCACGCAAAACACGCAAAATCGGGCATGGTTCATATATCTGTAACTAATGCTCAATCAGCACGATATTGCACAATTGACGTCCGAGGCGTGGCGGTTGGCCACCGAAACCAACCGCCACGCCAACCATGACGCCGCCATCCACGCCTCCCAGCTCCACTCCTGCCCCAGAGCCCTGCACTACCGGTACCACCGCGTCCCGCACTCCGACCACATCGAACCCGAGTTGGCCATCAAAGCTCACATCGGGACCGCGCTCCACGACTTCTACCTGGAGTACCTGGCCAAGGCCTTTGAGGCCAGGACCGACGTCGAGGCCGTCGAGATCGAACCGGTCCTGTCCATCGCCCGCGCGGGCGCGGGCGATGCAGCGATGGTGGCCCGCCCCGATTTGGCCGTACACTTCACAAACGGATCGATCGGGATCTTCGAGTTCAAGACCACCGGGAAGGCCGGGGTCGACGCGGTCCTGGCCGGTGAGGTGAAGACAGCGCACCTGAGCCAGTGCCGCTTCGCCTCGGTCCTGGCCGAGCACCTGTCGGGCTCCCCGGTGTGCGGGTACTGGATCTACTACCTCGACCGGGCCGACCCCCAGCGGCACTGGGCCGTGGTCGCCAGAGCCTGGGACGAGCGCGAACAAGCCGAAGGCCAGCACCTGATCGACTACGTCACCGCACTCGCCTCCGACATCAACGAGGCACCGCGCTGGTTCGGCAAAGCCGACGCCGACGCCGCCGCGCCCACCTCGCCGTGCCAGCGCTGCCCGTGGCAGACCAAGTGCCTGGGAAAAGACGGCGCCGACGCGGTCCGGGCCGAGGCCGCCGCTGAACTGGTCGGCGCCTGCGCCCGCATCAAACAGGGCCTCGACGACGCCGAGGCAGTGCTCGCCGACTTCCTGACCCAGCGGGGCGTCATCGACCGCTACCGCAAAGGCAAGGAGTACCTCACCGACCTGGTCGCCCACCTCGGGCTGGAACCGGGCGAATACGAGATCGGCGGCGTCGCCCGGACGCTAGTGTGGCGTGAAGGACACGATCGCACCGACACCGCCGCATGCGTCAAAATGCTAGAAGACCTCGGAAAGCCGGTCCCCAAAGCGCGGACGTCGGGCTTCTACCAGATCAAACCGTAAGGAGCAGCCGTGGCCACAGCCCCGGAGGAGAAAAACTATCAGGTGCGGTGGCTGCGGCCCGAATTCCAACACTGCGAAGAACAGCTCCTCTCCCGAGCCGAGATCGCCGAAATCGGGCAAGTGACGCCCCGTTCGGTCACCAACTGGGCCAAAGCCGACGACTTCCCCCAGGCGGTCAAGGAAGTGATGACCAGCCACTCGCCGGTCCGGTACTGGGTCGCCGCCGAGGTCTTCGCGTGGCTGCGCCAGCGAGGCACCGTCGCCGCCGAGCGGCTGCGGGTCATGCTGGCCGAATACGAGATCGAACAGCTGCGGCACCGCAAGGCGCTAGCTCACATCGACGTCCTGGTCGATCAGATCCGCAGCACCCTCCACCAGCAAGATACGATCAGTGAGTGACCGAAACCAAACCGATTGTGCTGCTGCCGCCGTCGTTCGCTCCCGCTGGTGTGGCGTTCTGGTCCTGGATCTACAACGACGTCTTCGCCCACCCCAATGGCCCGATCCAGCGCCTGGCCCACTGGACGAACACCGGCATCGAGGACATCGAGATCCACGGGGGGCTGCACTACTGCTGGATGGCGAACGAATCGATCTCGACGCTGCTGCTGTGGACTGACGACAAGGCCGCCGAGGCAGCCCGCACGGCGGTCACCGCATCGCCCCGGCCCCCGTTCAGTCTGCTTTCGCGCGTCTGGTTTGACCTGGCCCGCAGCCTCGGCATGGTCACCGACGCCGAATGGGAGCACCTGTGCGCTGCCGCCGAGGCGATGAAGCCGTCCGAGTACAGCGAGTACGGCAACTCCTGGTAGGCAAAACAGACTTACATCACGAATCAGGTCATATGAGATGAATACGTACCTTCACACACATTTGCACTAAAAACGGTATAGTCTTGGCATGATTCTTGCGCCGGACGTCTTCACCATCGAACAAGACCGATACACGCCAACCGTCGCCATCGACTGGTTCGCCGACAAAACCAACGGCACCCCCTCGCCACTGTGGACCGGTCGCACCCTCCGCTACACCGCAGACCAGGGCTTGGAGATCGCCGGAACCAAACCCGGCACCCCCTGGAAACCCACCAGCAAAGCCGCCCCCACCATCAAAAAAGCCCTCTCCGGCCTCGACACCGACGACCTGGAGCCGGGCTACTACGAACTGGTCGGCCCCAAACTCGCAGGCAACCCCCACGGCCTCGACGACGTCGAACTCCGAGCCCACGGGTCCGGCATCATCGCCGAAAACGACCTGGACGCCATGCCACGCACCAGCCTGTTCGCCTGGCCCGCGTGGCTGGAGCGCACCGGCCTGCACGGCGTCCTGTTCACCCACACCGACCCCGACGGCACCGTCCACTACGCTGCGGTCAGGGCCGCATACCTCTAAGCCGTCCACGACCAGCGCGAGCGCCGCCAGGTCGCGAAGCACTCCTCGGCGCACCACCACTGGTCAAGGTCATCGATGGCCGCTGGTACTCGACGCACCGATGCCCCACTGCGCTACGACAGCGCTTCATACGTCACCAGATTGACCGGGTTGTCGTAGGCGTGCAGAATCGGGCGCTGGCTGGTTTCGTACCAGATGTAAGACGCATAGGACCCCCGGTAGGTCGCGTCGTTGGCGCTGATGGTCGCCGTCCCGGTGGACGCGGTCGCGGTGAACGTGATGGTCGAGCCCTGCACTGTCACCGACAGTTCGGTCCACTCCTCATAGGCCCACCCCGGTGGGTCGTTACTTTCGGCCAGCGTGGTGTTGGCACCGCTGCCGTCGTAGCGGACCAGGCTCATATGCTCCCACCCAGCGGTGCTCGACGGCGGGTGCAGGCGCGCGGCGTACCCGAGCTGGTTCGGCACGAAGTTCGCGATGTCGCGGTCGTCGAGCAGCGCGAACCCGATCCCGGCGAACGCGGCGGTCGTGACCGACGACTCCCGCTCCGGGCGCCACACACGCAACCGGATACGGTAGTCGGTGGTGTTCGGGATCGGGCAGATCGTGCCGAGCAGCTGCGAGTTCGGAATCGGCGGCGCACCATCGACCCAGCCGTAGCGCTCAGGAAACCACCGCCCGGTCTCGTCTTGCCGGGCGAAACCCTGCTCGTACACGGTCGAGTAGGTCGCGGTGCGCGGGCTGATCGCCCCCACGGTCGCGCCACGCGTCGCCAGCCCTGGGATGAGCGTCTGCCGATAGTCCAGGTCGCCCGGCTGCCCCCTCCCGCCCCGGGCGTAGACGCCATCGCCCGAACGGACCGCCCTGGCCCCGAGCCCGAACGCCCAATCCGTCCAGTAGTGGCGCGCATCGGTGAAGACCATAACCTCCAGCCCAGCGGACACGAACTCGCCGATCCGGGCGCCCGAGGCGCCATCCGGCCGTGACGGGCTGGCGATATCGACCCACGTCGCGCCAGAGGCAACGATCTCGGCGGGCTCAAACACGTCGCCGTTCTCGACGAACACGTTGACCCCGCCGGTGATCCCAGCGCCGGTGATGACCGCCATCATGGCGTCCAGTGGCACACGGGTGCCGTCGTCGAGCACATCCTGCGGCATGATGATGACCCAGTCCTGGGCACCGGCCGCGACCACCGCATTGACGACCGACTCGACGGCGGCGACGGCCTGCGCATCGTCGGTCAGGCCCTCCAGGCGCACGAACATGGCCACGACCATCCGGCCACGTACGATCCGTAGCAGCTCGGCCACCGTTCGCACCGCATACGGGTGGCTATAGAACCCTGCCCATCCGCCGTCTGGGTCGGTGAAATCGCTGGGTGCGTTCCGGGCCGTCGGCGAGACGCGTGTCCCGGCGTCATAGACCATGCTCGGCACCGCAACCGATCCGACCTGGTGCCACGCGACGACACTCGGATTGTCGAGGTACGTGCTGCTATTGCTATCGCGGTTGGCGATGACCTCCAAGGCGACGCCGTCGTCCATGGCGCACACACTGGTGGCGTAGATGTCAATGCGGTTGGCGGCGGCGTACTCGATGGCCTGCGGCGAGGTCGAGGGCAGCACCGTGTTGCTGCCGCCGGTAGCGGCGATCGCCTGCGCCGGGAGCGTGGCCACCGTGACCGGCCACTGGATCGGCCCCGGCGCGGTCGCCACCGGAGCGTACAGGTCACCATCGGACCCGAAGCGGGCCGCATTCCCGGCGTCAGTCGAGATCCGCACCTCGATCTGCCTGGTCTGCTCGTTATAGTCCAGGCCCGGACCCAGATTCGCGACAATGCAGGCCATGATCGCCTCGCACGTAGTCGACTGGACCGTGTTGCATCCGCACCGTGCCATCAGGACAGGTCCTCCCACATCGGCCGGTCGGTGGAGTACCGTTCGTAGGGGGCATAGCCGTGCGCGAAGCCGTCGTTCTCGGCTGGCAGGCGGTAGTCGTCCTCCCAGATGTAGTGCGCGTACGGGCCGCGATGGGTGGTGTCGTTGACCTGATAGATGATGTCGTCGGCTTGGGTCTGGTGGCCGACGGCGAGATTGATACCGGTCGCGGTCGCGGTGAATGACATATAGATCCATGCGCCAATAGCGATCGACGGGAACGCTTCATCAGTGGCTAGGGGCTCGTCGACACCGTCGGTGATCTTCCGCAACTCCACCCTGCCTTGGTCGGAGCTACCGACGCGCACGAAGCACAGGTAGCCGTTCGTCGACGGCTTCAGATTCGGTTGGCCTTCTTCCTCGAAATTGGTGATGTCCTGGTCGGTTGGGGCGCACACGAACAGCCCCTGCTTGGGCACGTTCCCCGACGGGTGAGTGGCCTGGGTCGGGTCGATGCGGAACCGCACCCGCAGCCGCCACGACGGTGGCGTCTCATGCGGGCACAGCTCGCCGAGTAGCTGCGACATCAAGTGGGCGCCGATGCCGCCCTCCCAGCCGAACCGGGCCGAGAAATACCGGCCCGGCGCCGACTGGCGGCACCAACCCACGTCCCTGTCCGCGTCGAACCCGTTGTTCGTTCTGCGGGTGAGCGATCCCTCCATGCAGGTGCGGGTCTGCAGGCCCGGGATGAGTACCGTCTTGCGATAGTCCAGATCCCCCGCCTCGCCCCGGCCGCCACGGGCGTAGACCGGCGAGTCGGCCATGACCACCCGTGCCCCGGCCGCGTACAGCCGCTGCGTGTCGAACTGTCGGCTGGTGGCCTGGACGATGACCTGGAGCCCGGCGTCGATGAACTGCTGGATGCGGGCCATAGAGGTGCCCCCCTCGGGCTCGAACGCCTTGAACCGCACCCACTGGATACCGGCGTCGATGACCGCCTGCGGCGTGATCGCGACCCCGTCCTCCAGGTCCTCGAACAGGTCCGCTGCCGGAGTGATCCCTGCGGCGATCACATCGGCAGCCCATTGTGTCCACAAAGGGCTGATGACGATGTTGCCGGTCCCGTCATCGACGTATGGGCTGAAACCGAGAATCGTCCAGTCCTGCGAGCCGACCTGCAGCACCGCGTTAATCGCGGCGCTGACATTGCGAGGGGTCTCGACCTCATCGAAACCGCTGTAAACCGCCAAGTACGCCACGGCACGGGCCGCTAGGCGGTGCAGCGCCTCGGCCAGAGTCATGGGCGCAAACGGCTGGGCGTAGAACCCGAACCAGCCACCATCGGGCGACAACAGCGACGCGGGCGCTCCCGAGTTGCGGCCGGTCGGATTCACGCGTGTCCCGACGTCATAGCTCAAACTCGGTAGCACTACCGAGGAGATTTCCTGGAAGTCGATGCTGGACGGGTTGTCGGTGAAGGCGCTCAGATCCGACTCCGGATTGGTCGTCCGGTTGATTGCAATGCCGTCGGCCAGCGCGAAGGTGTGAAAGCTGACCATGTCCATTCGGTTGGACACGGCGTATTCGATGCCGTTCGGGTCCCCGAACGGCATCATGGACCCGCCCCCGCCCTGGTTGGCGCAGAACGCTCTGGCTGGGAGCCCGGCGATGGTTTTACGGCCTGAAGCCGGGTCCGGGTTGGTGTCGCCACCGGGCACGTAGATGCCCCGGTCGGAGCCGAACCGGGCGGCGTTGCCCGCCTCATTCGACAACCGCACTGCCAGGGTGCCGGTCACCGAGTCATAGCGCAGGCCGTCCCCGAGGTTTGCGGCCACACACAGCACGATCGCGTCACACGTTGTCGCACTGGCGGCGTTACAACCACACCTCGCCACGATCCCCCCTAAAACGGTCAAACGAGCATCAATACCATCATCTCACTATTCCGGCAAAAGTGTCATACAGACATGAAATGGCTCAAATATGAGCGACGGTTCGACCTGCTACTCTGGCTCGTGAACGTACATACGTATGCTCATAAGGAGTGAGATGGCTCGAATCACCATCAATGACATCAGCGACGACGTCGTCCGCTACCGCGAGATCGTCGCCGCCATCCGCCGTTGGGACAAACGCGAACTCGACACCGATGTATGGCGCGAGTACATGGAACGCCACCCAATCGAGGAAGAACCCAACTACCAGAAGATGAAAAACATCCTCGACCAAGCCGACGACGAGGACATCCTCGCCGAAGGCGACGAGGACCGACACGACCGAAAGGAACCAGCCGCATGATCAACGGCACGCCCGTCATCGCCTTCACCTCGCACAAGCCCGGCGTCGGCAAAACCACCGCCGCCTTCCTCCTGTGCTACTGGTGGGCCACCCAAGGCAAGACCATCACCTACGCCGACGCCGACCACACCTCCCAGTCCGGATCGACCTGGCAGCGCAAGGCCGACAAGCGCGGCGGCACCAAGATCCCCTTCAACCGCATCAGCGTCGCCCACGCAGGCCTGGTCGATGAGGTCAGCGAACAGCACCACGGTGAAGACCTCATCGGCATCGACGTCGGCGGCGGCGACCGCGCCCTGTCGTCCCTGGCAGTCAGCATCGCCGACATCGTCGTCATCGCCACCACCATGTCCCCGTTCGACTCCGAACACGTCCCCGCCATGAGCGACGAGATCGACGCCGCCCTGGCCCTGTCCGACCGGTCCAAGAACGACATCGAGAAGCTCGTCCTCTTCGGCCGCTACGACCGCCGCCGCGCCAACGCCAAAGACCGCCTCAAGGCCGCCTTCAACAAGCGCGGCCTCGACGTCGTCGACAACGCCCTCCCCGACCTCGTCGACTACGAGAACGTCAAGAACCACCACCCGGGCGACTACGGGCTCGACATGAGCGACGTCAAGAAGCTCGCCACCGAGTTCGAGGAGATCCTGTGGTAACCAGGGCCAAGAAAAACGACGCAACCGACGTCATCGATGACGCCTTCGACGACCCAGTCCCCTCCCAGGCTCCAGAAGCAGTCGCTGCAGAAACCGAATCAAGAAATCAAGAAAACCAGAAATCTGGCCAGACATCAGGGAACCCAGAAAACCAGAAATCTGGAAATCTTGACGCAACGGAAGGAACTGTCAAGACATCCGCCACGAGCGACTACCTTGGAGTCGTCTACGGTGGCATCACCGACCCATACGACGACTTCACCAAAGGCAGCACCCAACTGCCACTGTGCGTATGGCGGACCCTCAAGGCCGCAGCCCCGATGGAAGGCGTCAGCGTGCAGCAACTCCTGACCGACATCATCCTCGGAAGGACCAAACCACTGCCGAAGAGCCACCCTGAACTACTGCAGCGGTTCTACGACATGGCTAAGCAAGGCAAACTGAAGCGGTAACTACCGCACTGTGACAAGCCCCCAGGAACCCCCTGGGGGCTTCGTCATGTCCCAGTCACGTCGGAGAGTGTCGACAACTCCACCGCAACCTGCTCACCTGCGGCAATATTCGATCCCGAGGGAGACCACGTGACCTCGACCGCCAGCAGTCGCATACCCTGACGGATCGGACGACACAATCCCTCCTCGGCGAAGAAATCGATCCGCATACCAGGAACCAACTCCGGCATCGTCAACGGCGTCGAAGGCGAGAACTGAGCTGAGGTCGGCAACAGAATCTCTGACGGTGGCGGGTTTCGACCCCACGCAGCACGACGTGCTGACGAGTTGACGTCGCCCTGATCGGCGTTGTTGTCCTGAACACGGTTCAGGTAGTCAATACGGCCATACCGCGTCCCCCTGACGCCGAAGTGTGACTGAAGCCCTGGCCAGTTGGGGTACTGGCTGGGATCGTCATCGAAGTCTTTAGGTTCCTTCTCATCCTCGGCTTGTGTCGTTGCCCATCCGTAGGTAGCTGCCTCGTTCCCGTTGGCGCGGGCTTCGGCTTCGCCGATGATGTGTTCAGTGGTGAGTCGTGCATATGTCTGGTCTTGGGTGGTACGACGGCGCTGTAGGCGGATGCTGCGGTTGATGCAAGTGAAGTCCAGACCATATGACTGGCCAAGCATCCGCCACAGTTCGCCGACGGTGGCGATCTTCTGCCCCGTTCGGAAGCTGATAACGTCGTCAGGGTCAGTGACCTCCTCGACGACAATCTGATCAAGAATGAGAGTGTCATCGACTGGATCGACATACCTGGTGTCGGTGAGGTTGCGCCAGGCGATGTCGTAGGCGATGTTGGTGACCGGGACGTTCTCGTACCACAGCCCGCTCCGGTTCGGCGGGTTCGGGTAGTCGACTGAGGCCTTGGGGTCCATTGGGTTGACGGTGTCGTCGATACGCTGGATCATGTCGCGGGCGGTGATGGTTTTGACCGTCGAGCCGGTGACTTCGCTGGCCTGCATCACCTCGCCTTCCCACACCTGGACCTCGTCGCGCCAGATCCGCAGCTGCGCGACGCGGACAGAGCGGCCGATGATGTCGAACATCCGGCAGCACTCGGGGCTCGTGTCGGTCAAGTCGAGGGTGATAACGGCTTCGGAGAAGTCGCGGAGTCTGCGCCCCCACACCACTTCGGTGACGCCTTCGAGAACACCGAGGAACCGCATCTCTGATCGCGGAAGCGGGTTCCCCTGGTTGTCGACGCGCTGCAGTAGGTAGACCTCGACACGGTAGGCCGTGGCGCAGCCAAGGATCGGTGACGCCATCAAGCGGCCTCCCATCGGGTGTACAGATCGACGGTGAGCGAGGCGTCCTGTCCGGCGACGGTCGCGACAATGACTTCGACGCAGAGCCCATACCCGCACGAGAACGTCGGCCAGTTGAACGTGCGGCCGCCCGGCCCGTACAGGGCTGGGACGTCGACGTCACCGCCGATGCAGTTCGTCTGCGCGCGGTTGGTGCGCCCGTCCAAGATCGTGGTGCCCTGAGCGGGCACGTACAGGACAGTGATGTCGGTGCAGGCCGTGCAAGGGTCGACGCCGATCAGATCGGTGCAGTCCAGGCCGAGCGGGTTCTGGTAGAACCGGACGGTGATGTTCCGCAAGGGTTCGGCACCGGCCCGGATCGTGATGACCGGGATCAGCTCTAGCCAGGACGGGACGCTGGCGCCGTCGACCGAGGCGACCGTCCGGTAGGCACGGAAGTCCTCGGTCGGATAGCAGGCATCGATCGGCGGCTGCGGCACCTCGGGGACCTCGGGCCTCGGGCATGCAGGGTCGGTCGCGCACGGCGCGACCTCGTTGCACCCCTCGTAGGCTTCGAGCAGGTTGACCGTCTCGACCGTGCCACCGGTGGCGTTGAATTCAAGTGAGATCGACGCGTCCTGATACAGGCCTGGGTTGCGCGAGCGCATCACCCACTCGACTTCCCACCACACCGTACCCGGCTTCGCGAGGATCTCCACGACCTCGGGCCGCTCCAGCGGAGCGGTGTCGACCAGGGTGCGGACCGGGTCGGGCGCGAGGTCGGTCGGACAGGCCACGGCCACGCACATCTGGCCGCCGATACAGGACCCGGTCGGGCAGTAGGAGCCCTGCAGCGCCTGCGAGAGCCACGCCAGCCCGTAGGAGACGGCCGCTTCGTTCCGGCCGACCAAGACCGCGCGGACAGTCACGTCGCGGACGATGACGCCGTCGACCGCATCGGAGGGATGTATCCACAGCCCTTCGATGTCGATCCCGCCGATGCCCAGAAACTCGGCCGAGATCGGTACCGCCGGGTCGTACCACGGCGCCGGGTCGACATCGGGGGCAAAGAACGGCGGATCGGACACTTCCCTCACCAGCTCGTCGCACGGTACGCAGATCTGCGAGCCGCCGCCTGAGCACGGTGAGGACCCCAGGTAGGCGTCGAGGCGGGCCGAGTTGATGATCTCGGTGCCGTCGTAGGCCATCCATCCGGCGCGGTCGGTGATCATGAGACTCGCTCCAGTCCACGCCCGGACATGCGCCGCTCGATGATGCGGGCGGCACGGCGGGCGACTTGTTCGGGATCGGCGTTCTGGGAGTGGACATGGAACTCCCCGACAACCGGAACACCCGGCGTGTGCTGAGAGCCGGGCAGCACACCACGCTCGGCGAGCAGGTCGATCAGGCCCGACTGCTGGGCAAGGTCGGCGGCCCGTCCCGGCCGCGTCAGGGGAATGACAACCTCTTTGCCTGCCTCACCGATCAGCGCTGGGGTGGGGCGGGTGACGATGCCGCCGTTCGCGAACGGGTTCAGGTCAATGTTGCCCAGGCTGGAGACGGAGTCGATCGCGCTCTGGACAGCGCTGACGATCCCGTCAATAATGCCGTCGACTGTGTCGGCGGCACTGGAGACCGCATCGACGATGTTGTCGAAGACGTTCTCGAAGACATCGAGCAGGTTTCCGAGGAAGTCGCCAACGTTGTCCACAACGTTGCTGACGGTGTCGCTGAAGTCGTCGAACCATCCCATGACGGTCTCGATAGCCCCGCCGATGAAGTCGCCGACTGTTCCGATGGTGTCGCGGATCGAACCGAACCGGTCAGAGACTGTACTGGCCAAATCGCGGACCCGCTCGATCAGCGGCTGGATGAACTGCTCCCACCAGACCTGCATGATCAACGAGGCCTGTTCGATCCAGGGGATGACATACTCGGCGATGATGTCGGCCAAGAACGTGAACGCCGCCGTCAACGGTACCAAGGCAACGTCGATGATCGCGCCGATGATCTCGGCCAGGAACTGAATGACCGGGCTGAGCGCCTCAGCGATGAGCGTGATCAGGGTGGTGATCGGCGTCAAGATCGCCGAGAACAACTCCAGCAGCGGCGCCAGCACCACGCCTATCAGCTCGAACAGCGGCGCCAGCGCCTCGATGATCGGCAGCAGCAGATTGATGACCGGCACCAGGAGCGAACCGATCACGTTGACCAGTTGGAAGAAGATCTCGATGATTGGTGTCAGCACCGGCAAGAGCGCCTCGATGATGGGCATCAAGGCATCCGCCAACGCAACTTCGAGTTCGAGGAGCGGCGGCAGCAACGTCGCGACCACGCTTGCCAGGCCCTCGCCGAAGGCCTGCACCACTGGCGCGACGGCCTCGACGAGCCGGGAGAACAACTCGGCGATCTGCGGCAGGATCGGTGCCAGTGCACCGGCGAGGGCCTCAACGATCGGTGCGATCGCGCTGGCGAGCACACCGATGAGTTGGGCGCCGAGTTCGACGACGATCCCGATCAACTGGCCGATGACCGGCAAGATCGGTGCGATCGCGCTGAGCACGGCACCGAGGGCTTCGCCGAGCGGCGCCAGCGACGGCGCGATCGCCTCGGCGGCGGTGGCGATGCCGGAGAAGACCTCGATGATGCCCGGCCCGAGCGCGAGGATCGCCTGCCCGAGCGCTTCGATGACCACCGACAGGCTTGGCCCGAGCGCCTCGGCGAGCTGGGCGACGATCGGGAAGACCAGGCCGAGCTGGGTCAGCAGCGTCCCGAAGACCGGCGCGAGCGCGTTGACCGCATCACCGATCGCACCGAACACATTCGCGAGCGCGACCTGCCCTTCGAACGATTCGAAGGCCGACCGGATGGTCTGCAGTACCTCACCGATCGCGCCGAGCGCGTTGGCTCCGGCCAGTTCGGCGGCCGAGAACATGGCTTGGAAGATCCCGCCGAGGTCGGCGACGGCGGCCCCGATCGTGGACAGGACGTCGAGGGCGAAGTCGAATGCTTCCATCGCCTGGCCGGATTCGGTGATGGCGGTGGCCCAGTCGCGGAAGGTCGCGCCGACTTCGGAGAGGGGACCGGCGGCTTCGGCGATGCGCGGCAGGAACTCATCGACCAGGGCCCGCATGCCTTCGAGGAACGGTTCGGCCGAGGCGGCGAGGCCGTCGAGGATGACCGCGAGGGTCTCGAAGGTGGCGGTGACGGTGTCGCCGGTGGCGGCTTGGGCGAAGAATTCGCCGATGGCGGCGATGAGGCCGCCGAGGGCAGTGGCGGCGAGGGTCATGCCCTCGCGCAGGCTCGGCAGGAGGTTCTCGGCGACGTCGGTGATGGTGCCGCCGAGCTGCTCGAACAGGGCGTTTTGGACGTCGAGCCGCAGGTCGGTGAGCGAGGGTGCGATGGCGCGGAATTCACGGGCCACGGCCTGCGCAGCGGGGGCGAGGTCCTGGATGGCTTCGTTGAACGCCTCGGTGTCTTCGAAGGCCGCGCCGATAGCGCCGCCGAATCCTTGGAAGGCGACGGCGGCGGTGGCAATGCCAGCGGTCAGCACCGACAGCGCGGCCGGGAGGCCGAACAGGATGCCGGAGAGGGATTCGAGCAGGCCGACCAGGAGCAGCGCCTGGGCGCCCATGGACAGCATCTCGCTGGTGGCGTCGCGCAGGATGCCTGCCAGCCCCATCAGTGGGCGCAGGCTGATCGCTCCGAGTGCTTGGCCCAGGCCCCGGATACCGGTGGTCAGGCCGCGCAGCGCACCGGACAGGCCGCGCGAGAACGCGTTTCCGGCCCGACGGCCGGAGGCGTCGGCTTCGTCCTCGATGTCGCGGCCCAGGACACGGCGGATGAGGTTCAAGAACGTGTCGCCGATACGTGTGGTGCGGTTGACCAGGGAGTTTTGGAACGCGGTCCCGAACCCGGAGCCGAGGTTGGTCGCTTGCGAGATGAGGTTGGCGCGCAGATTGCGTCCGAACCGCAGGGAGATGCGGGCCGCTCCGGTGCCCAGGCGTCGGCGCAGCCCGGTGAGCAGGCCTTCTCCGGCCTGCTCGCCCTCGCGTTGCATCCGGATCGGGTTGATGCCGGTCGACAGCTGCTGCTGTGCGTCGGCGACGCCCTGCCGGAACGACTGGAACGCGCCGATTCCGGCTTGGCGCATACCGATGTTGATCTGGCGTTGCCGCGATTCGATGCCGTCGAGGAATTCGGTGACGAAATCCGACGGTTCGGGCGCGAGTGCTTCTTGGAAGGCGCGGGCGGCTTCTTCGGCGGCCTGTTCGGCGGCGGCGGCGACTTCGGCTTGGCCTCGGCGCATACCGGAGGCGAAGTCGCTCATGACGGTGTTGCCCCGGTCGCGCAGGCTGGTCGAGCCAGCCGCGATGCGCGCGTCGATCTCGCCGATGATCTCTTCGGCGGCGATGCGCAGTCGGGAGCGGGAGCTGGAGGTGAAGAAGTCGCCGACGAACGCGTTCCCGGCTTCGTTGCCGATGCGGCGGAAGACCGACGGGATGTTCTCGAACGGCTCCAACGCTTCACGGGCGGCACCGCTCATGCGTTCGCGCATGGTCGAACGGAAGTTGTCGACGAAGGCGTCACCGGTGTCGGAGCCTTGGACTCCAGCGGCGGCAATGATGGTCTGGAGCCGCAGCGATTCGAAGAAGTCGCGGCCTGCGTGTCGCAGCGGCTGCTGGAATCCGGTGGTGAAGGCGTCTCCGGCGTCGCGGCCTGCCCGCTGCATGGGCCTGGCCGCGCTGGAGGCGGCCCGGCGGATGGCTTCGGTCAGCTCTGAGCCGAGGTTGCGTTCGAAGTTGCGGGTGAATTCCTGGGCTGACTGGGCACCGACGTTGCCGAAAGCGCCGCGCAACTGGCGACGCAGGTTCGACAGGAACCGGCTGGTGTCGGCGATCACGCGGACTTCCGCAGTCGCGATAACCGCCATAACCTCACCAAGCTCCCATACGCCTATAAAACGGTCATTTCGGTATTATGGTACTTCTTTGTGAGGGTTAGACCATCCAATCCGGGCTGACCCCCGGCGCCTCCATCGGCAAGATCCCCGGCATCGTCAACTGCGCCCACATCTCCTTGCGCTGCTCCTCCTTCGACCCCTGCTGCACCAGCCACGCCACCGCCGCCGCACACCAGTCAGCGGCACTGGCCGTAGCGAAATCGATCCGAGCGTTCACCAGCGACCACATCCGAAACGCCGTAAAGTAGTGCCGGACCGTCCCCAGCGCACGCGCGGCCACGAAGAACGGAAACCCGTACAGGTACAAGCCCAAGGGCTGGGCGACCACGTGGAGGCGCTTCCAGGTCAGGCGGTCCTCAGGATCGGCCAGGCGCTGGTGCATCCGCTCAGCATCGGCTTCGACCAGGCCATCGGGCAGGAGCTGCCGCCAGGCGTAGGAGGCGGCGATGTCGAGCAGGTCCATCACGCCGGGCACCGGCAGGCGGAACTCCTCGTCGTCGATCGCCAGCACCGCGACCTCGGCCGAGTAGCCCGGCAGGTGCACGGTGCTGGCGAACGAGGCCATCACCGGCGGCGGCCCGACCGCCGCTTCGGCCGCATGCTGGTGTCGGTCAACTCGCTCATCCAGTCATCGACGGCGGTGTTCATGATTCGCAGCAGGCTCTTGCGCGGCACCGGCCGTGAACCGTCCCTGGGCTGCTTGGCGATCGCGGCCAGCAGCACGCTCAGGCCATCGGGGATTTCGACGCCGTCCTCGTCGACGGCCTTGCGGAAGGTGCGCTCGAAGAAGTACTCGAACAGCTCGGTCGGACCGACCTCGTCCATCGACATCTCGGCGATCTCGAACAAGATGCCGTCGTCCTCGATGCCGAGGGTGTACACGTTGCCCTTGAGCTGGAAAACGAAATCGGCGTAGGTCGACTCGGGAATGTCGTCGAGGTTGATGTCGACGATCGGCTGCGGGCGCGCTGCCCGATACTGGCGGTTCGGTTGCTCGTGCTGGGCCTGAGCGGCGTCCTGCTCCTGCTGAGCCTGCCCCAACGGGCGCGACGTAAATAGATCATCAGTCACAAAACTGGATCTAACCCCATAAACATGGCTAAATAAGACATTTGCTCTGGTGTGTCACTAAATCACCGAAGCGCACGCACTCCCGCACCCGGCAGGATCGTCCACCGCTGCTGCCCCGAGGACGTCCCCCGGATCAGCCCGCGCAACATGAACGGATTCGGGCGCTGCCCGGCCACCGAACGCCGGTAGACGAACCCCGACCCCGCCTCCCGGTCAGGAAACCGCAGCACCCGCGACTGCCTCGGCCTAATCGGCCTACCACGCCGACCGTAAATACCGGTACCGGTCTGCACCCAGTAGGCCGCCTCATCGGTGTTCACAATCCTGGCCATGACGTGCCGAAACGGACGCACACGCAGCACCATCGCATTGAGCGCCCGCATGTCGCCGTCCATCACCGGCGTCTCCGAGCGCACCGCCCGCAGCACATCCCGACCAGTCTCGACCACCAGCCTCGTCACCGCACCGCTCGGCAGATTCAGCAGCCGGTTCGCCTCGGTCATGTTGATGTCGATCCGGCTGAACTGCACCCGAATCACGGCAGTGCTCCAGCGGGACTGGAGATGAAGACCGGCTCAGACTCACCATCCTCGCCTTCATCGACGGTCAACGGCGTGTTGACCACGACCGTCAGCATCGAACCCGCGCAACCACCGGTCGGCCCCAGCGGCAGGATCTGCGCGGCCATGACACTGATGTCCAGATCGAACGGCTGCGGAGTAGGCGGCAAACCGGCCAGCGGCCAGCAGCACAGCGCCTCAGCCAACGTCGCCCGATCGGCCGCCAGCAGCTCCCGGTCGGCGTCATAGGCGCTCGGGGCGGGCGCGTTCCCGTTCTCGTCCGGGATAGCACTGATGCACCGGTAGATGCCCAGCTCGATCTGGGACTGCCACACCGAGCCGCCACATGCCCACCCGCCGAAGGTGACCTCATCGGAGTCGGCCTCGATCGCCGAGGAGACGCGCCGGACCCACACCTGCCCGTTCTCCCCGGCCGTGTTCGCCTGGCACCGGTCACCGACCGGCGGCACATCACCGCCGAAGTGGTGGCACGTACAGGCAGGCCTGCCCTCGATGCGCAGCTTCGAGCACAGGCACGTCAGCAGTTCGTTCTCGATGTAGTCCAGGACGTTCACACGCTCACCGGCCCGTTCCGCCAGATCAGCGGCGTCTCAACATCAGGGGAGTAGATCGCTGGCTGCTGGGTGATCCCGTACGGGTTGATCTGGGCGATCCACGCATCGACCCGGCCAATCCCGGTCAGCGGCACCACGCCGCCCTCGGAGGCGCCGACGGTGCCGTCGAGGCTGATGCTCAGCCCCTCCCGGGTGATGCTGGTCGTACCCGAGGGCACCGACCCGCAGTCGCCGCCGCTGTTGCACTCCTCGAACTTCTTGCACGCCAAAGCACTGACCGCCCGGACCGCATCCGGCCCCGGCGGTACTCCGCGCAGATAGGTGACGACGACACCGGTCTCGTCGCAATAGTCCTGACATGCAGGCCAGCAGCCACCGCACCGGGCCAATCGGTTCCCGGTCAGCAGCTTGTACTCATCGGCCGGGACGACCTCGCAGTTGACCTTGACCTCGACGATCTGCCATACCGGGCCCTGGAGCGTGACCGTGCACAGCCGCGTGCACGAGCAGGTGTCCCGGCACCCACACGTCGAGTTGCGCCACACGCCGCCGACATCGCGATAGGGGTACATCCAGGCGGTCTCGTACGGCGAGGTCACCGAGCACCGGTCCATGCAGGGGGCCTCGGTCGTCCGGCACAACCCAACTGCTCCGGCCACAGCACGCCACAGTTCGACCGTAGCCAGGTACTGGGCCTCATGGTGCGCCTCAGTCCACTCGGTCGGATCTTCGGGGAACGCTGGGCAGCAGCGAGGATCGATCGGCCAC
>Ga0079224_100001455_pt1 | contig 27246 bp, 19 predicted proteins | sample Stecom2015_FD_80414 | JGI IMG/M metagenome (GOLD analysis project Ga0079224, IMG submission 80414) | Agricultural soil microbial communities from Utah to study Nitrogen management - Steer compost 2015 | ecosystem: Environmental > Terrestrial > Soil > Agricultural land | place: USA: Utah... | reverse complement strand
TCGACGCGAAGTCATCGAGGGATGTCAGCCTCTACTGTCGCCCCATTTCAATCTGACGGTCGAATTGCCTCTCAAAGCCATCGTTCGAGGCTATTCATTCGAAGTCATTCCCATTCAGTGGAGGGGCAGAACCAAGGGGACCTCCTTATTTAAGATCGATGAAATGGGTAGTCGATATCTGTATATCGTCCTCAACATCTGGCTCGAACGACTGCTGACACGGGGGGATTACCATCGCAAAGACAAGTAGAGTGCGGGACGGCACATTGAAACCTGAAGACCTGGTGAGTCGTTGCTGGAAGGTTTTTTGCCTCGCTGGGGCGGGTCTGACACTCGGAGCATATCTTTTTCATTTTTGGGTGATTTCCTTGTTTTCTCTTGATATTCCATTCTGGGATGAGTGGGATGTCTTTCCTCTTCCTCTGGAGGTCGGAAGCGAAGCAATACTGAACTGGCTTTTTCTACCGCATAATCAACACTGGATCGTTCCGACCAGGGCGCAGTTTCTTTTCGCCTATTATCTGAACGGCTGGGATCTGGCCACTCTGCAGTGTCTCAACTTCTTCATCTTTGGGCTCTTGGTGTTCTCAGTTGGCTGGGGGCTTTCCACTGGAATTCGGCAGGAAAATGGTTGGGAAGAGAGAATTCATCACCTGATCGTTCCGGCTCCATTGCTACTTTTTCTGGTAAGTCCCATTGCCTATGAAAACCATGACTGGGCTTTTCAGTCCCAATTTCACTTCGCTCTGCTTTTCTCCTGGTGGGCGGTGTATTTTCTCTTCTCGGGCCAAGGCCACCAAGTGGCCGGTACTCTGATGTTGATACTGGCTGTCCTTTCACAATCGATTGGTATAGCCGGGTCGGCAGCTGTCCTTGTAATCCTCGTGATATCGCGGTTTTTAGGTTGGAGAGCTTACGCCGGTTCCCGGCGACAGGCATTTCTGTCGATTGTCCCAACAATTTTGATTGTGTCCGGAGTGATTGTGCTCTGGCGAAGAAGCGTGAGCAGGATCATGCCTGACTTGGAGATGGCAGGTCCGCTTCAGGCGGACTTTTGGACTTTCCTGCTCAATCTGATTTCCTACGGTTGGGGGATCAACCATCCCTCCTGGGGAAGTGGATTGTTGCTGCTCCTGCTCACGGTGGGTGCGCTGATGGTGTTGATTCTTCAAAATTCCGCCTCCACCTATCGCTGGCTGCTTCTCGCCTGGTCTGGAATGATCTTGGGAGCACTGACGGCTATTGCCCTGGGAAGAGCTGGCCTTGGAGTGGCTTCGGCGCAGACGCCCCGCTATGCAGAAGTGACGACAATGCTCATTCCCATAGTGGTCGTGGCATGGGCGCAGGTAACTGAAAAGCTGTCAAGACAGCAGCTTCTTATCATGGGGAGCTGGCTGGTTCTCCTGCTGCTTTTTGCGAACAACTGGAGTTTTACAAAGTACGGTGCGCGCTATCTAATCAGAATGCAAGGAATTGACTGCCTGAAATCGAAACTCCAGCAGCAGGTCGACGACATCTACTGTCCGGAACTGTTTCCTGGGCCGTTAGGCCCCAGAGTCGAACGTGCCAGGATTCTGAAGCTCTCTTTTGTCGAAATGTGGGGATTGGGAGTCCCAGGTGAAACTGGTCGTCATTCCCGGAATAAAAATCCGGATTCTCAGGCAGCGCCCGAGCAGGAGTCAGTACGGTAGACGGTCGATCGGGAGTTACGCTGTCAGGAGGGAGCAATCCTGCTGGCGTTTGGGGAGGTTGCACAGGCCCGCGAAGCTGTGGCAAAGCGAGTCGTTATGATAACCTCGTGAGAAGATGCGCGTTGAACTGGCATACGGTCGGACAGGTTTAAGCGTCGACCTCCCAGAAGATCGGACCCTGGTGATCAGGCCTACTTTCACCCCGGGGATTCGCGACGAGGCAGACGCGATTCGAGCGGGCCTCACGAAACCGATTAACTCACCTCCTCTACGGGAAATATTGTCGCCCGCCGACCGTGTTGCAATCTCGGTCTGTGACGTCACTCGTGCTATACCCAGCTATCGGGTTCTGCCGCCTATCCTGGAGGAGCTGGAGAGGGTACCAGTCCGAGAAGTGAAAATTCTCATTGCTACCGGGACTCATCGCGCTTGCCGTCCCGCGGAGCTCGAAGAGATGCTCGGTAGCGACGTTGTCAAACGTTATGAGGTGATCAATCATTCGGCGGCGGAATCGGAACAGTTGAAACAGGCGGGATTCGTCGGGCCCGAGGTTCCGGTTTGGTTGAACAGGAACTGGCTTGACAGTACCTTTCGAATCACGACGGGATTTGTTGAGCCTCACTTTTTCGCCGGATTCAGTGGCGGTCCAAAGATGGTCGCACCCGGGCTGGCCGGACTGGAGACGATCCTTTATCTTCACAGTGCCCCCTTGATCGCTCACCCCGACTCAACTTGGGGTGTTGTTGATTCGAACCCCATCCATTCAGCAGTCCGCCAGATCGCAGAACAGACCGGGGTCGATTTCGCCCTCGACGTTACTCTCAACCGGGAACAGCGGATCACGGGTGTTTTCGCGGGAGAACTGTTTGCTGAGCATCGACAGGCAGTGATCGCCGCCCGGAAGACGGCAATGCGTCCGGTAGACGATTCCTTCGATATTGTAGTGACCACTAACAGCGGTTATCCACTCGATCAAAATTTGTACCAGACCGTGAAGGGAATTTCGGCAGCGGCCCGCGTCGTACGACCCGGGGGGACCATTATCTGTGTCTCCGAATGCTCAGACGGAATTCCCGATCATGGCGAATACGGCCGGTTGCTCGCCTCGACTTCCGGACCTGATGAGATTCTCGCACTGGTTCACAAACCAGGCTTCCTCCGCCAGGACCAGTGGCAGGCACAAATTCAGGCACAGATTCAACAGCGGGCGGAAGTTTATATTTTCTCTGAAGGATTGTCTCCCGAGCAGATTCGCAACGCACACCTTCTCCCGGTAGATGACCTTGAGCGTCTAGTCGATGAAAAGCTCAAGCAGTACGGAGCGGATGCCCGCATCTGCGTTCTTCCTGAAGGTCCGCAGACCATTCCCTATCTCAAGACGCCGCAGGCTGCAGGCGTGGATTGAAACCGTCGCCCTCCTCGAATCTCTGAGAAGGCATCTCTCGAATTCTAGAGACCACCCCTTCAATAGGTCCTCCTGCCACATTCGGCTGGAGGTGTTTGGCAGGTTCTCACGCGGAGCCCTATGTCGGGCCTCTTTCCCGAGGCTTTTGTTTTTTTGAACACTGCTTTGAACCGAGCCTCCCCTTGCGGCGACTCACCGGACAAACGCCACTCGAGACGAGGAGAAAAAGCTAATGGCTAAACAGGAAAGAAGTGAGATCAATGTCGAGATTCGCGCAAGACTGCGTGGTGTAGAAAAGCAAGAGGAGGTACCGGCTGTTGAGGCGTACCTATTTTCTTCCGGAGGCCGGTTGCTCACCCGTGGAGCTGTCAACGAGAAGGGGGAGGCAAGACTGAAGCTGTCATCGGTGGAAGAATCGAGGCAAGTCCGAGCTGTGGTTGGTCCTCCTGTCGAAAAGGAGGAGATATCGATCGCAGAACTCATCCGGCGGGGAGCTGAGGAAACCCGATTCCGTATCGATCCGAAAGATGTCAGTCCGGTAGTGGAAATCGATGTGATCAGAGAGCGCTGGCGGTGCTGGTTTGGTCGACGGTGCAGTGTCCGCGGCGTGCTCTTAAAGCGAACTGAAGTTGATGGAGTGACCGTTGAACTGCCGGTATGTCACGCGACCATCAACATCTATGAAGTGGATCCTATTCTGGTGATCCTACCCCGACTGCCTGATTCAGTGCTGGAAAAGATCCGGGAAATCCTGGTACATCCGCCCCGGCCGCAACGACCCATTCCACCGCCACCGCCTCCACCTATCGATGGAATCGCTCTTCCGTTCCTATCGCCCCAGCCGGAGCCGCCGAGCCTCGGTACTCCCAATCTCAGCTTCCTTTCGAACTCTTCCGAAAGTGAACTTCTTCCCAGCGTAGGAGAAGAGGTTAGGAGTTTTGCCAGAGCTGCCAGCATTCACGAACTCCGACACTACCTGGTGAATCACGTGGATATCGTTCGACCGATCCTGTGTCTCTACTTTCCCTGGTTAGTTAACAAATATCTGGTTGCACAGGCAATGACGGACGATTGCGGGCGCTTTAGCGCCAGCTTCTTCCGAAGCTGCACAAATACCGATCAGCCCGATCTCTACTTCACCGCTTCTCAAAAATGGCTCGGATTCATTACCATCAAGGTATACGAGCCTAAACCGGTTCCCTGCTATACATTCTGGAACTATGAGTGCGGTACCGAAGTCCGTCTGTACACATCTCATCCTCTGGCCCAAACCTGTTCGCCCTGCCCACCGGTGGACGCTCCGCCAGACTGGGTTCTGGTCACGGCCATCGGCAACCTGCCTTTAAGCCGGATACGCGGTTGTAGTTCGGCTCTGCAAGCGACCACTGGACCGAGCAATCTGGGACTGGCGATGCAACTGGGTGACGATCCATCAGTCTTTGATGGTCGCCCCTTTGGAGGGCTCTTGCGCCTGCGCTGCGAGTTTGACAACAGCCTTCGTGAAGCGCTGGGTGTGAAGTACTATCGAGTGTCCTATCGGAAGGGAACTTCCGGAGCATTTACACCTTTGACGGGGGAGGTACACCGTCATTACAGCTTTGAAGAAGGCGGCGAGCTGAATTTCCCAGCCTACTCACTGGGTCCGAAGGTGGTTAACGGCACACCCCATCTCTATGAAATTCCTCCAGCGTTGCCTCCGCAGGGTCAATGGAGTTATCAAGATGCCCGTGAGGACCTGACGAGTTCCAAGTTTCCCACCGCCGTCCTGGCACCGGCTGCTGAGCATGGCAAATACCAACTCAAGATTGATCTTTTTGATGCCAGCGGAAATCTGGTAGATGCGGACGCCCTCGGTATCAGCTACCGAGTTCCGGTCAACCAGGATCTTTCGTCGCCGGTCGTGATAGAAACGGAGGATGCTGCGGCACTCGGCCTGGTCGTTGACGACGACGGCGACGGAAAGCGGAGCTTCTTGATGACGGTACACGTTGACAATAACCTCTGCACTGCTCAAGTTCACAAACCGACGCTGACAGCTCCCGCCAATGACTGTGGAGTTATCGAATATGATCCTGAGTCGACGACCGATACAGTGACGATGCCGTATACGGCTCTTCATCCGAACGGATTCGCCACCTATCGATTTCGGCTCAAGAGAGGTGTTCAGGATCTTCCCTCCCTGACCCAGACAGGCCAGGCGATACCGCCCGGGAACTTCTCTCAATCGGCCAGTGTCGGCGAGTTATTGGGAGAATGTCCAATCGCAGCCTTTTCGGAAGATCTGGACGTGTGGGCGATGGCAACCGATGGCTGGGGAACCTTGAGCCAATACAATGCCACAGACCATGCTGCCTTCGTCTTGGCTCCTGAAGAGCCGGAAGAGGAGTCCTAGCCGTCTTCTCTTGATCAACTCACCCATGGAGTTGGTTGAATGGAAACGAGCAAAGGACTCTTCGATCATGATCCAGGAGGAGAATCAGAAGGGCAATCCTCCTCCTGGATCGCGCCTGCGTTTGATGGTGCTAAGCAGATTCTTGATGGCACAAGCTACTCCATGCTGAATTCAATCGGGAAATCTTTATAATGAAGGCCTTAGATCAATCTCTTACTTCATCTGAAAGGTTGGCCGACTTAGTGGTCCAGGCACAGGCAAGCCCTTACGACACCGACGAAGACTGGATTCACCTGATCGCACGCGGAGACCGCGTGGCGTTCGAACGCCTCTATCGGTCTTATCAGAACCGGTTGCTGTCTTATCTCTTTCGGATGCTCCAGAGCCGTGAGGCAGCTGAAGAGGTCTTCAACGACGTTATGCATGTCGTCTGGAAAGACGCGTCTAGATTTCGAGGCCGGTCCAAGGTTTCGACCTGGATATTTGGAATTGCTCGTTATAAGGCCTTGAGTCATCTCGGAAAACGAAAGCTGTCTACGGTGGATGACCCGGAGGGGGTTGTCGAGCTGGTTGACGAAGCACAAAACCCGGAGGGGAGCGTGATCAGCCGTGATCTGATCAAGCGCGTGCTCGAGCATCTTTCTCCAGAGCACAGGGAAGTCATTGAGCTGACATTTTACGCCGGACTTTCCTATCAACAGATTGCCGAAATCATGAAATGCCCGGTGAACACCGTTAAGACCCGCATGTTCTATGCTCGACAACACCTTCAAAAGCTCGCTGCGCGATTGGCATAAGGAGCTGAAAAGATGAACCACTCGGAAGTCGTCAAACTATTACCCTGGTATATCAATTCCACCTTAACCGAACAAGAGAGGGATCGGGTCGAGGAGCACGTGGACCGGTGCACAATTTGTCAAACCGAGATACAGCAGCTCATGATCTTACAGGAGGCGGTCAGAGAAACATCAGCGCAGGAGAACTTTGCCCCCTCAGAAGATCTTTTTGACCGCTTGATGAAAAAACTCGACGACGAGGAATCAGACCGTGGCTTTCGGCGGCTCTTGGGCACTCTCCAAAGTTGGATTCAGGGGCAGGTACTCATACCCGTAGCCGCGGGAGTGCTTCTGCTAATTATCAGCTACCAGTCCTTCGTAGTCATCCCAGGCTTACAGAGCCAGATCGAGCGCTTGTCTCAGGTTCAGAGTACACTATCGGTGGTACTTCCTCCGGCAGTGCGAGGGACGGCGACGGAAATCGTTGCGGATCCGGGAGACCAGTTCCTTCATCTAATGATGGATATCAACACGGCAGAGAGCTGGACAGCTCTTTTGTGTCGCTTCGTTTCCACCGATGGTCAGGTAGTTCTTGAGCAATCAGTAGAATTCACACCCAACACTCTGAATTTGCTGGTTCCAGTTTCGAAATTGGCAAACGGCGAGTATACTCTCATCATCTTCGGTCAGAATAGAGATGGCTCTGTGCAATCGGAGATCAGTCGCTATCGCTTTAACCTGAGCAAGAATTGAGAGGGTTATACATGGAGCTGGAGCGAAGATTCATATTCAGAGGCAATGCTGTTGCAGCTGCAGGTCACATCAATTTTCCTGAAGAACAAGTGATCCCAACCCAGGGAGTCAGCGCCCTGCCAACCAATGGGGGCCTTTCCGAATCCAATATCGGCCGGTCTCAGGAGTCGGAGTACTTTTCATTCGAAGCGAGTCACACCAGGGCCTATGGCACACTTGATCCCAAGACTCAGCGAAACACCACCTCGGTAACGGCTACGATCAAGGGTGTCAATATTACTGGCCGGCTTCGCTGTGAATCTATGGGTGCCACCCTGATCTCGAACGAAGGGGAGAGAGAAGGGCAGCCTGCGATCATACCGGAAGGAAGTTTTATTAAGGGGATGTTCCTGGACGACTATCCGGTGACTGTGAGCCTCGACATCGCCCTCTTCACACACATGAACACGAAGGAACGGTTGAGCTATGCCTATGGCAACGATGATGCCTTTTTCCTTCGTTACGGCAAACGCTTTCTGAGCGCCGAGAAACCAGACTCGAAACCGGGTTTCCTCGCGTCACTTTTCGGGCGGAAGAGAAGAAGGGAAATCCCGGAAATGAAAGGGTACGTCGTCTGCTCGCTGGTGAGTGAGGTTTTCTGTGATCATCCCGAAATTAAGATCGACGGGCACAAGATATATCTGCCGGGCTTTGGCAGAATCTTTCTAGGGGAACTCCTAATCAGTGATTATTCTCGCCGACTCACCATGGCGAGAGTACAGCTCGGATCGCCGGTACAGGGATGGATCTCACTGGCAGAAGTCGAAAGCAATGGACATGGTCTCCCCTGAGCCGGGCTATTCCGGGTCTTTTGATACTGGGGATTCTTCTGAGTCTCCTCTCGTGTGCTCAGCCCACCCCTCCTGAAGAGGTTTATTTTCAGGCTCAAGCGGATCTCAGAGAAGGGAACCTCGTCGCAGCCCAGGACCGGCTCCTGTCTGAAGTCGGATACTGGGAAAGGGAGGATCCCTACTGGCATGCGAAGCTGCTGCTACTGCTGGCAGAAGTGCGCCTTTCCCAGGGGCGTGTAGACGAAGCCATTGAGCTGCTGTCCACCCCTGACCTGCAAATTCACAGCAACAAGGAACTCGAGGTTCGACGTCTGACCAGTCTCGGTAATGCCTACCTGAAGCGCTCTCGATATCGGGACTCAGACCGGACACTTCAAGCGGCTTCCGATTTGTTGGGCGAGACCAAGAATCCGATTCTTTTAGAAATTGAGCTATTGAAGAGCCAGCTCGATATTCAGAATGGAGAAATCGTTGAGGCCGAGAGACGGTTGCGGGCAGTTGAAGAGCAGGCAAGGCTTCAAGGAGACAACTATTACGGGGCCGCTGCACTGAACAATTTAGGTCTGATGCGAATTCGTAAGTACCGCTACGACGAAGCGGTACCCTGGCTGGAGGAGGCGCGCACGGCTTCTCTGAAGGCCGGTGCTCGCCGCTTCACGGCCGCCATCCTCGGCAACCTCAGCCTCTGTTACACGCGCCTTGGCAATTTTGATCGCGCCCTCGAGTTGCGCCAGGAGGCAATGGAGCTGCAGGAAGCGATTGGTGACTCGATCGGTCTTCAATACAGTTTTGGGGAAGCTGGAAACCTTCATTTCTTTCAGCATCAGTACGACCCGGCAGGCGAGTACTACCGGCGAGCCTACGAGCTGGCACAAGAAATTGGGAGTGTTTCTGATGCCTCGAAATGGGCAGGAAATCTCGCGACCACCTATATCGAGACGCAGCAATGGCAGGAGGCGCAGGAGTTCAATGAGATTGCTCGCGATCTCAAGTCGGAGATCGGCGATCTGGAGTCCCTGCCTTATTCCTGGTTGAATCAGGCGGCTATTGAGGCGGGCCAAGGCCGGTTCCAGGAAGCTGAGCTTCTTTATGAAAAGGTCGTGGAGCAGGCGTCTGAGAACCCCGCCCTACAGTGGGAGGCCCACGCCGGTTTAGGAGAACTTTATCTAGGTCGCGATTCAATGAGTGATGCCGATCGCCATTTTGAGCGGGCAATTCAACTGATCGATCATACTCGTTCGGATCTGATGCGCCAGGATTTCAGAATCACCTTCCTCTCGAGATTGATCCGGTTTTACCAACGATATGTCGAGGTCCTGATGCAGAGAGGTCACCTGGAGAGGGCCTTACAAGTAATTGAATCGAGTCGAGCCAGGGCGCTAAATGAGGGTTTCCAAGTTGAAAACGACGCGTGGGCTGATTGGACACTGGAGCGATTGAAAAGGACAGCCGGAAGTCAGGGCGTCGTCTTTCTGTCCTACTGGCTGGCCCCCGAGCGCTCCTATGTTTGGGCAGTCAATGATAAGGACATCCGCGCGGTTCCGCTTGCGGGAGAAGAAGAACTGCAGCGGCTGGTCGACAATTATCAAAGGGCGATCCTCAATCTGCGCGATCCATTGGGAGAAGCCAACGAGGCAGGGAAATCCCTTTTCGCAAAAGTTGTCGAACCGATTAGGGACCTGATCCCAAGGGGATCACGCGTCGTCATCGTACCGGACGGCTGCCTGCACAGCATCAATCTCGAAACGCTTCCGGTTGGTTCGCCTGAAGCCCGATACTGGATAGAGGAAGTTACGGTCGTGGTAAGCCCGACTCTCCGCATCACCTCTTTTCCATTTCAGCCTTTCACGGGCGGAAAACGTGAAGTGCTTCTTGTCGGAAACCCGACTCCAGTAGAACCCGAGTATCCTCGGCTCAGGTATGCGACCGATGAGATCGATTCGCTGCGCCGGTCGTTTGGCGATCGGGTCAAACTTCTGGCTGGAGACCAGGCCACTGCAAGCAATTTCTTGGAGTCTAAACCAGGCCGTTTCCCATTGATTCATTTCACAGCCCACGCTGAGGCCAATCGCACCAGTCCGCTTGATTCGGCCGTCATTCTTACCCCTCAGGAGGGAGACTATAAGCTCTACGCGCGAGATCTGTTGGGCGCTGAGTTGAGTGCCGACCTAGTGACGGTATCTGCCTGTCGTGGTGCAGGGGCGAGAGCGTATGCCGGTGAAGGCTTGATCGGGTTTGCCTGGGCCCTCCTCCACGCAGGCGCCAGAAACGTAGTTGCCGGATTGTGGGATGTCAGTGACGCTTCAACGGCAGAGCTAATCGGCTCCTTTTACAAGAATCTCGCGGCCGATGACTCGGTCCCGGTGGCGCTGCGAAAGGCTAAGTTAGAACTTATCCAATCTCCAGGAAACTACCGAAAGCCATTCTACTGGGGACCTTTCCAGGTGTACGTTCGATAACCGGATCAGTTGGGGGACCGAACGTTCATCGACAGGGCATCCGACAGGCTAATGTTATTTGCTTCGAAAGTTCTCCCGACTGCAAAGTGAAGCTGAGCCCTGCTCTTCATCAGCGCTGTTCGAGCTCTCACCAGTACCGATTCAGCCTGCAGCAGGTCTCGTTGGGCCTCAATGAGTTCGCGAGTCGTTCCGACTCCAACGTCGAATCTGGCCTGCTCAGAGTCAAGTCGCTCTTGAGCGGCTCTTACTGCCGTCAGCCCTGCTCGGAGGCTGGCTTGATTCATCTCGATTTGATTCAGGGCATCTTGGACCTGCAGCGCGACCGCCTGTTCGAGACTTTTGCGACTAAACTGTGACTGCTCGTGGGCCAACTGGGCTCTTGCGTTCTGGGCCCTGGCGTCGGTATTAAAGATCGGGAGCTCCAGGTTCAATCCAAGAACGTATCCGTAAAAATCGGAACTGAAGAGTTGGTTGAGCGAGTCGTCGATGCCCCCCGGGATTATGTCGATAATGACCGGATCTGAGAATCCTCCGGAAAAGTCGCGGATGATCCTTGTCCCGCCCAGGCCAAACTGCTGGTAACCGGCAACCAGATCGAGATTGGGGCGGAGTTGGTTTCTTGAAGACTGCAACTCGATTCTGCGGTTCTCGATGTCCAAGTCCGCCTGTTGAAGCTCAGGGCGCATTTCACGGGCAATTGCAAGCAGCTCTTCGTAGGATTCGTTAACACGAACCTGAGAAGGGTCCGCAACATCGGCCGGGATGATTTCTCCGGGAAACTGATTGGGGGTTTCGTAATTACTGATCAGCCGAACCAACTGGTCTTGTAGACGGCGATAGTTGTATTGTGCTCGGACGAGTTCTTCTTCCCTCAGTGCAACTTCAGCTTCACTTTGGACGACTTCAAGGCGGGCCGCCGAACCGACTTCAAAACGAGCCTGGTTTTGGTCGAGTAGCGCACGAGCCGCTTCCAATGCCGCCTCCTGCACTCGGATGTTCTCCAGGGCGAGGCGAAGATCCCAGTACGCCTGCTGGACCTGAAGAATGATCTGGCTGACCTGGTTTCTGAACGCTTCCTGGCTGATATCCAGATTATTTCGGGAGATCTCAATCTGGTAGTCGGCTCCAATTCGTCCAAATCCTTCCAATAGGTTCTGCCTGAAGAGAATTTCAAAACCACTGGCTATAGCCGGGTTCAAACTGGCGAAGAAGTTCGTGGTTCGATTCCGACTACCAGTGACGTTGAACTCGAAAGACGTTCCGGTGGAGAAGTCCTGACGGTATCCCGACTCGTAGGTTGTAAAGATCTCGGTCAGGCTGTCCCCTCCCTGAAGGGCAGAAGTCGTGGGAGTCCTTTGTCGATCCCAGTTAAAGTTGAAGAACGTGGAAGGATCGTAAACTGCTCGGCTCTGCTCAAGCGACCATTCTGCGATGAGTGGTAAGTGGCGTTCGACCTGGATGTTCAGGTTGTTTCGCAGAGCCATCTCTATCGCTTCTGCCTCCGTCAAATAGTAATTTCCTTCCTGCAGCCGGCCCAAAAGCACGGTCTCAGAATCCTCGACCATCCGGTGCTGCTGGTCTCTGAAGTAATGCGCCGGAAACTGGGGATAGATAGCGAAACTCGTTAACCAAAAAGCCACTATGAAAAGGATCAGATCTCGTTTGGACTTCCTGGTCGTAGGGAGATCAGGACTTCCATCAGTGTGTGCTGGATCACTTGGAATCATGCTCCTCCTTCGCTTCTCCTTGATTCAACGATTTCCACCGCATCTCCTTCGGAGAGTGCTCCGGCACCGTCGACGACAACCAATTCATTGCCTTTCAAGCCCCGGACGATCTGGACGTATTCGCCATTTCGTTCACCAGTGGCAACGAAAACACGGTTGACGTGTCCGTTATCCACGACCCACACAAAAGGTTCGCCTTCGCGCGTGTGAAGAGCGCTCACCGGCACGGATAGAACATTGCTGGCGGACGGAAGCTCAAAGATCCCAGTGCAGAAAGCCCCCGCCTTTATCGCCAGGTCAGAGTTGTCTATCGCAACTTTGACGAGAAAGGTCCGCGTTTCCACATCGATGGCAGCATTGACGGCGACCACTTCTCCTTTTCTCTCCGTAGAGATGCTTTCTATCTGAAGGGTGACGGCAAGGCCGGGCCGAAACAGAGAGGAGTAGCCTTCGGGTATTTTCATCTCCGCCTCTAGAGTGGAAAGGTTAGCGATATCGACCACAGGATCTCCCTGCCTGACATAGTCTCCAGCCCGACGGTGCTTCCTTGTGATTACACCGGTATAAGGAGCTGTGACCGATGTGTCCTTGAGGAGTTGCCGTGCCGCTCGCAAGCTCGCTTCGGCTTCCTTGACGCGGCTCATCGCAACCTCAAGTTCCTCGGCAGTTGGTCCGGTCTGGGCAACCCGAAGTCTTTCCTCGGCCACTTTTAACCGCGCCTGGGCGGTATCGCGCGTGGTGCGGGCTTCCTCCCATGCTGACTGAGACGTAGCCCCTCGCTCCAGCAGTTCAGTGGCTCGTTCAAACTCCTTTTCGAGTCGATCGAGTTCTGCCCGGGCGCTGGTCACCTCTGCTTCACGCATCTGAATCTCTTCTTCACGCTGCCAGGCCTTCAAGTTCTCGAGATCAGACCGTGCGGTAGCCAGTCTGGCTTCGGCCTGTTGGACAGCGATTTCTGCATCTACCGGCCGGGACTGAAACAAAAGTTGCCCGCGTCTTACGGAGGTCCCGATATCGACCGGCACACTTACCAGAGGCCCGTCTACTAGAGCTCGTATTTCGGCAGTTTCGCGCGGTATCAGCGAGCCGGTCGAGTAAACGGTCCGCTGAAATGTCTGCGTCGAAACAGAGGCTACTCCTACCTCTTTAGCCGTCAGAGCCGCCTCCTTCGAGGAATTATTGAAGGCTTCACCTTCGCCGCCGCAACCCACACTGAGGCACAGGATCAAGAGAAGAATCACGCGGTAATAGATTCCTGTATTTTTCATAGTGTTTAATCCGGTTCTGAAAAGGATTCTGACTCAAGCTCCAGAAGGAGCTTCTCCAGGTGCCGCTTCCTGTTTGCCCATGCCCCGGAATCGCTCTTGAATCCAAAGACTGATATCGTCCATCACGGTATATACGCAGGGAATAACCAGAAGGGTCAGCAGAGTCGATGTCAACATGCCGCCGATGACGGCAATGCCCATCGGGGCTCTCTGTTCACCGCCCTCGCTGAGTGCGAGTGCAACTGGCGTGACCCCGGCGATGGTTGTGAAAGCGGTCATGAGGATGGGCCGCAGCCGCAATGGGCCGGCCTGGAGCAGGGCGTCTTCGCGTGCGACCCCCCGTGCTCGAATCTGGTTAGTGAAATCGACCAGCAGAATTGCGTTCTTGGTGACGATTCCAACCAGCATTACGAAACCGATAAATGAGAAGATATCCAGTTGGCTTCCGGTAACGAACAGGAGTCCGAAACTGCCCACGACTGCTAACGGTACTGACATCATGATGGTGAAGGGGTGAATGAAAGACTCGAACTGTGATCCAAGGATCAAATAGATCATCAGTACCGAGACCAGCAGAGCGTAAAGCAAGTACTGAAAGCTTTCGGCAAAGGTATCAGAAGAGCCGCTGAGGGCCGTGGACCAGGCGGGGTCGTCCGGTACGTATTTTGCAGCAATTTCATCCATGTGCGCCAGGGCATCGGCCAGCGGCAAATCCTCCAAATTGGCGAAGAGCGTTACGGCACGACTGCGGTTGAATCGGTTAATCGCGCTGGGCCCGGTAGCTTCTGTGAGATAAATTAGATTCGGAGATTCGATGAGGTTACCCGCAGCCGAACGCACCGATACTTTGAGCAGATCTTCCGCTCGGGAGCGGGTGCTCGGCAGCGCGCGTGCTCTGATGTCGTAACTCTTCCCTCCGTCTTTAAACTTGGCTACATCCTGGCCCCCAAAAAGGATGCTGAAATTCTCTGTAATGGTTCGGACATCGACGTCAAGATCATCAGCTACGTTGCGGTCGACCTGAACCTGTATCTCCGGCTGATTGAGCCGCAGATCGCTATCCACATCGACGAATCCTGGAATGGCTCTCATTTCTGCCATCATCGCTGCGGAGATGCGGTCGAGTTCGTTAATATCGGGACCCTGAATGATGTACATGACCTCAGCATTGCGCTGGCCGCCACCGGCGCCGGACACATACTCAATAGCAAACCGCCCTTCAGGGACTTCCCGACTGAGAACTCCACGGAGCCTGGACATGACTTCCGTCTGGCTGGCTTCTCTCTGATGCGGATAATACATGTTCACAAAGAGGACTCCGCTGTTAGGACCTCCAAAAAAGCCAGTTGCGGCGAAGGCACTGCGAACTTCTTCCTGTGACAGGACCGCCCGTTCAATGACCCGCAAGCGCTGATCGGTTTCTTCCACCGAGGTCCCAGTCGGAAGCTCGAAGCGGATTACAAAGCGGCTTTCATCCGGATCAGTAAAGAATCCTTTCGCGAGGAATGGAAAAATGGCCAATCCCGCCAGAAAGACCAATAAAGCGAGGCCGAGCGTCACCCAGCGGTGTCGAATAGCCAATGCAAGGTGCCTTGCATAGAGACTTTCTAAGCCCCGAAATGTCCTCTCAAAGAACTGGAAGACGGGACCGTGATTTGGATCGTGCCTTAGCATGCGAGAACAAAGCATTGGAATTAAGGTAAAGGCGATGATCATTGAGATCATCACGGACAACGTCACCGACAATCCGAATTGAAAGAAGAAGCGTCCAATGATCCCCCGCATAAAGGCAACCGGTACAAATACGGCGATAATCGACGAAGAGGCGGCGAGGACTGCCAGCCCCACTTCCGACGTCCCTATTCGCGCAGCAGTCATTGAACCCTGACCATTTTCGACGTGCCGGAAGATATTCTCGAGGACAACAATGGCGTCGTCGATCACGATGCCGATGGCCAGTGACATGGCCAGCATCGTCATGTTGTTGATGGTGAACCCCATCCAGTACATCGCTACGAAAGCGGCGATGATGGAGGTTGGAATCGCCGTAATGCTGATAAAGGTCATTCGCAGGTTTCGAAGGAAGACGAGCATTACGAGTGATGTCAGCAAGGCTCCCAGGAAGAGATCGAAGATGACATCATTCATCGCATTCTGGATGAATCGTGAAGAGTCGGACGCAATTTCGACGTTGATACCTTCGGGAAGGTTCTGTGTAATCTCGGCGAGCGCCTCCTTAACCGCTTCGGCGATGGCCACAGTGTTGGTGCCGGACTGCTTTCGAATACCGAGACCTACCGAAGGTAGACCGTTGAAACGTGCAATCGATCGCAGATCTTCCGATCCGTCTTCAACGAAGGCCACATCTTTCAGGCGAATCAAGGATCCATTTCGGGTCGCTACTACGAGTTCACGAAGCTCTTCAATCGATTCGTACTCTCCCTGGACCTTGAGGACGTACTCTTTCTGAGGCTGCTCGATTCTTCCACTGGGGAGTTCAATGTGCTTATTGCGGATGGCGTTAGTAATCTCCCGGGGTGTTAAATTACGAGCATGGAGCTTTTCCGGGTCCAACCAAACACGAATTTCGCGATCGCGAAAACCTCCTAATTGAATCGCACCTACTCCAGGTATCGTCTGGAGTCGTTCTTTGAGCACGTCGTCTGCATACCGCGCAATTTCACGGTAATCACCACGGCTCGTCACCGCGATCCACATAATCGGCTGGGCCGCTATATCCAGCTTTTGAACCAGAGGAGGCTCCAGGTCATCGGGAAGATCCGGTCTGGCCAGATTGACCTTATCTCGAACCTCCTGGGCGGCCACATCCACATCTTTCTCCAGGACGAATTCGACCACAATTTGCGATTGACCTTCACGCGAGGAAGAGCGGATCGACTTTACTCCTTCGATTGTGTTGATCTGCTCCTCGAGGACCTCAGTAACGTCCGAATCCATGATCTCGGGATCTGCTCCGGGCAGAACCGACGTGACGGTTACAACAGGCAGGTCGACCTCAGGGAAGAGATCGACTCCCATGTTGGTAAATGCAATGAATCCGAAGATGAGAAGCCCTGCCGTAAACAGGATAGTTGTGACTGGTCGCCCTATTGCAGTATCTGAAACAAACATAGAAACCTCTTTACCGCGGCTAAGCTTGATCTAGGCCGGTGACTTCGAGCTCGTCATACGATCGACGTTTCCGAGCACCAATCATCGACAGAGTCCCTCAAAAAAAATCCGGGTGAATTCCGTGAGCCAGCTCGATTCATCGGGGTGAGATCCAGGGTCACGAAAAAGAGTGCGGACCATTACATGATAATTCAGCATCCCGAGGAATGCGCGCGCTGTCACTTCCGGATTGGCTTCTCGGTACTTTCCCTCTTCTTGGCCTTTTTGGATTCTTTCCACAATCAAGTCATAGTAGATGCGGAGCTGTCGTTCGTAGTATCTGCGGGAGAGACTATGTCCTTGCAGGGCAGCATAGAGGAGAATTCTAACCTCTTCGGGATGATTGCTGTAATGAGCATAGATACCTTCTGCCAGCTTCTGAAGAAAGCAACGATCATCCAGAGTTTCGCCATTTTCGGGTGTGACGGGTTCGGCCTGGCGAACCAGATAATCGAGAACGGCTTCGAAGAGATCTTCTTTGCTGGAGAAGTAGCGATAAACCAGAGCCTCGCTAATTCCAGCATCACGTGCCAGCCGTTTGATGGTCGATCCCCTGAAGCCGTAGCGCGCAAAAGTGTCTATAGCCGACCGGACGATCGCATCTCTTCGGGTTCCGCTTTCGTAATGATAAATCTTCTTTTCATGCATAGAAAGTTTGGTACCCCCGCCAGAGTGAGTAAACATTTACTCACACCTCAGCCGACCAATTCAAGTTGACCCCAGTCGCGCAACGAACAGGCTCAATCTTCGATTAAAAGCTGAATAGATAGGTCAGTTTGGCAATCAACGCCCGCTCTATGACATCCCCTGTTTGACTGCGGCGCTCATTATAAACAAGGAAGAAGTCGCTGAGCGGCTTATGAATGAAGTTGAAGCGGATGTTGCTGATGATCTCTTCTTCACTGCTGTTGTACTGGATCAGCGCATTGAGAAACATGTTGGTCGCGAATGAATAATTCAGCCGCGTGGTAACGAGATTGGTCCGGAAGTCCCCCGATGGAAGCTCCACGTCGTTGTGGTTCCAGAGTACTCCTGCCTGGAATCGATAGCTGGGCTGAAAATTCACTCCCAGCGTATAGCTGTCCCGGTTTCCATCAAAGAACTCGCCGGACCTCAGTCCGACTTCAGTGTGCACCATCCTGCTCTTGTCGGTAATGTAGGAGACTGCAAACTCGTCAAAGTAGTAGTCGCCGACTCCGATGAATTGACCACTACGGATCTCGAACGGCTCATCGAGTCGCTCGAAATTCGATTCGCGTTCGAAAGAGAGCACACTGCTGTCACTGAATGTGAATTCGAGTTCAGCCTCAATCGCTCGTGTTTCGAGCAAAGATGTTTCCTGTCCGGTGATGTAGTCAATCTTGACGGAAGGTTTCACCTCACGAAGCCAGGGAATCGACTCCTCAGGGCGAGGAGTGATACCGACATCCACAACCGACTTATTGATACCGCCTCTCGGCACAAAGCCAACTTCGGGATTAAAGTTTTCGCCTATCCTGAGATGACCGCCATAGAGATCGAAAAAATCGTCTTTCCAGGAGATCTCAAAGTCACTAGCAGTATCCTCTCCCGAAAGATTCTCGGTTTCGGTGCGGACGATATATGCCGTAAGGTCCAGATAATTGAAGAAGTTGAAGTTGCTGTCAACTCCGTAGGTTCTGTTTGAGTCAGAGCCGTTCTGATACTTGTTAATGAACAGGCCTCCCACATCCGACTGGCGTAAGAAATCCCGCCGCACTCGCAAAACGGAAAAGTTGGTTGAAGGGGTATCCTCGAACTCTCCTGTCTGCATTGACAGCAGACCCAGCGTGTACTTGCCAGCCCGGCCTGTCAGGCGAGCGCCGCCATGCACTGGAACAAGCCTCCCATTACCACTTCGGTCTTCGACTATCCCGATTCGCCGACTAAAAAAGGGAATTAAATCAGGGCTGTTCTGCTCTCTCGGGCGGCGTCCCCACTCGAATATCCCTGCATTCTCCAGAAAGAACTCGCGCTTTTCGGGAAAAAAGAGGCTGAAACGTGTGAGATTAATCTGTTCTTCGTCTGCTTCCACCTGGGAGAAATCAGTGTTGATGGTTGCGTCGAAAGTAAGCTGAGAGGTGACTCCATACTTTACATCAACGCCGGCATCGGGCATGAAATCGACATCATCTGCTTCCCGGCGAAGAATAGGAGCGGACACATAGGGCTTCACGTAAAGATTTCGACCTTGTTGGAGCCCGGACAGCCCGGATAGCGTCCCTCCCAGCGAAATCTTTCCCAGCCGGTAGTTGGGTGGAAGAGGGGCCCAGTAGGAATCCTCGAATTTTCGTCGCACACGACGTTCGAAGTTGACTCCCCAGATCTGTTTCGGAGCCCTGCTAAAGCGCAGGGTTTTGAATGGAATCGCCATCTCAATCTGCCAACCTCTTTCGTCGATGTGTGTTTCGACATACCAGATACCGTCCCAGCTTGTATTTCCGGCTGCCCCATCAGCACCGATCTGCATATCAAACTTGGCGGCACCTGGATTCGTCCCGAATAGAAAAGAGTTGCGGTCGTCGTCGTAGGTATCAAAGATTACCTGGAAGCCGTCACTATCGAGTGTATAGAAGTCCCTGGTGATGTCGTTGATGATGATTCCGTCCGCACCGGCCGAATCAAAACAATAAACGCCCAGGTAAAGATTATCGTCATCGTAAAGAATACGGACTTCAGTCGGCTCAGAGGCCGGCTGGCCGGTGGAGGGAATCTTTTGTATGAAATTCTCGGCCGGCTCGGCCAACTGCCACTCGGCCTCATCCAGCTTCCCATCGACCACGATAGGACCCTCGATTTGCACAGCTTTGACTTCGAGTTGTTTGTAGTAGTTGGCATAATCGATGTTCTGGCCAAGTGCACTGGGGGCCGCCACTATTGTCAGGAGCAACCAGTAAAATCTTGTCATGTAAGTCGCTCCCCGGTTGGCCGGCTACCATCTGCGCGCGAAGCGCCAAGCGTTCTAAAAGAAATCATCTCAATGACTTACTCAACAGTTCCAGACCCACAAATCGTTGAATTCCTGATCCTGTCAGGGAGATTTCTGGACGCAAATATGGTCACGGGGCAAGGCAGCCTGTTGAGAACCCTCCAGGCCTCAGGCTGACAGAGGAGACTTCACCTGAGGGATCTACTTATATTAAGCTACGACCGGTTTGACGAGCAGGTCGTTTGCAGTCCACATCTGCAATCCGCCTATATCGTGGCGTTTCGGGGGGAGTCTGTCAAGATTTGACCAGTCCGCAAGGAAAGAACAGGTGACGATCAAGAGTGAGACGAGGCCGAACATCTTGCGAAACTATCTGCCGGTGGTTCTGTCTCTTTTTATGTTCATTTCGGCACTTCAGGGGCAGGAAGGTCCGCGTGAGCAGGTTACGGTCACAGCCACGGCTCAACCCGTGCCCTTCGAGAACCTGGCTCGCAGTGTCAGAGTGATAACCCGCGACGAAATCGAGAGTCTACCCGCTCAATCATTAGCCGACCTTCTTCGCTATGCGGCGAGCGTCGATGTCAGGTCGCGCGGGTCGTTTGGAATTCAGTCAGATTTTTCAATTCGTGGGGCCGGCTTTGGGCAGGTCCTGGTAATGTTGGATGGTGTACGGCTCAACGATTCGCAATCTGGACACCACAATGGGGATATTCCCGTATCTTTGCACGACGTCGAGCGGATCGAAGTGCTTTACGGACCTGGCTCATCACTGCACGGCGGTGACGCTCTGGCCGGAGCGATCAACATCATTACCCGGAAATCAGAACGCACCTCGCAGGTTACATTCTCGGGCGGCGAGCACGGACTTTTCGAAGGAGCGGGGACTTTTCAGTACGGCACCGGTAGTGTCCGCGAGTTTTTCTCTTTCTGGGGCAATCGGTCGTCCGGATTCATGTTCGATCGCGATTTCCGAACAATCGGGGTTAGTAGCCTCACTTCCATCGGCGATCATACTTATTTTCGATTCTCGCATCTTGACAAGGACTTCGGCGCCAATGGTTTTTACGGGCCTTCACCATCGCGTGAGTGGACTGATGCCACCCTGGTCTCTTTTGAAAGGGAGGATCGCCTGGGAGGGCAATGGAGTCTCACCAGCGACATTTCATTTCGGCGCCACGGAGACCACTTTCTCTGGGATCTCAATCGACCGGGCTTCGCGGAAAACTTTCACCGAACTTATGCCTTGTCGGGTTCTGCTACCTTCCGCTGGAATCGCTCCGATCGCACCCATGTCAGCCTCGGTGCTGAGAGTGGAGGAGACTGGATCGACTCTAACAATCTTGGTGAGCACCATTATTCTCGCGGTGGGTTATTCGTCAGTGTTCAGCAAAGACTGGCCGACAATGCCGTCATTTATCCTGAGCTTCGTTACGACAGCTACTCCCGGTTTGGTCAGTCGGTCAGCCCGTCACTGAGCGGAATTCTGTGGATTCGCCCTGATGTCAAACTCCGCTCGTCGGTGGGCCGCGCGTTTCGCATTCCCACTTTTACCGAGCTCTACTACACGGATCCTGCCCATCAAGCGAGTTCTGATATGAAGCCCGAGAAAGCCTGGGGTGTGGAAGCCGGTGTTGACTGGTTGATTCCTCGAGATTGGGTTCTAGCGATGACGATATTCAATCGGTGGCAGACCGATGCAATAGACTGGGTGCGAGTGAGTCCCGCCGAGCGTTGGATTACCACGAATGTTCGCAATGTTCGCACGCAGGGCGCGGAAATGGCTGTGGAACGACTCCTCGGTAAAAGGGGCCATCTCAAGTTCCAGTACACCTATCTATCCGTCGATGCTCCGGAAATCGACATGCTATCGAAATATGTGCTCGATTACTCGCGCCACTCAGTGGCCGTGCATGGAATCATTCATTTGCCCGGCGGGGTAATCTGGGGAAGTCATGTCGATCTCCGACACAAGGTGGATGGGGAAGATTTCTGGATTGTCAATTGTCGTTTCTCTAAACCACTCCGGCATTTTCGGGTTTTCGTAGAGGTCTTCAACCTTCTCGACTGGGACTACCAGGAGATTCAGGGGGTGGATATGCCCGGAAGATGGTTACGTGGAGGCGTGAGCATGGAACTGTTCTGATTGAGAGGCAATACCTCCCCAGGTGTTTGCGGGTTCGCCAAACTTTTGTTCCTGTGAGAAACTCAGTGATGATGCAATACGAGCTCTATCGACCGGTAACAGATCCACGAGAAATAGAAGACCTGCTGGCGGAAGTTCCCCTCGCAATCGATCGTGAGCGTTTTCTCTCCTTCGCTCTCGGGTTTCCGCGAAAGTATCTGTTCAACACACCCAGGGTTGAGATCGTTAAGCATTTTGTCTTGTTCGAAGGCTTCAAAGGGACCGGCCTGGTCTCTTCTCTGTCCAGGCAGGAGAGGGAATGGAAGCTATCTTTGATGACGGCGAAGCGAACCTTTTTATTCTCTCGAATCGTTGGCTGCTTGAGCTGTTTCGGTGCCAATATCCGCAGTGCAGAGGCGTTTGCCAATTCCGGGGGAATGGTGCTGGACACTTTTCTTTTCCAAGATACTGAACGCCGCTTTGACCAAGAACATGAGCGATCCCGTTTTCAGCGCTTCCTCGAGGAGGTGGTTGAAGGAACAGTCGATCTGAACGATCGAATTCGGGAGCGCTGGGAACAGGTCCGATTGCCTGGCGACGTCCGTTTGGAGGTGCAGTTCGACGACGATTCCCACGAGTCCGCGACTCGCCTGCAGCTCCGAAGTAGTGACCATTTTGGGCTGCTTTACCTGATCAGTCAGGTGATTGCTACAGAGGGATGCAGCATTGAGGTTGCTTCAATTGAGACAGTTGGGGGAGAGGTCATCGACGATTTCTTCATCACGTATGAGCGTGGAAAGGTTCCTCGTTTCAAGCAGCATATTCTGGAGGAGCGGCTTTCTAACCTGAGTCGCCACCTTATCGAGACAGCCGCTTCGCCCGGCGACAGCTTGAGCTTATCGGACGGCTAACCGATGAATTGGAGGTGCCCGTCAGGCTTCGTCCGGGTATTGCACTTCCAGCTGATCAAGGGCTTCCTGAGGGCAGCCTGTCCATTCAGTTAAAAAGCGATTGCCACGAAAATCCAGATCCTGGATGCCCATCTCGCTAGTCCAGAAACCGGTAGCTGTCAAGTCACGAAAGCTGTTCAAGAAAGCAACCCCCTGACTTAAAGCAGGATCTGCCCGTTCGGGCCAGGCGATGGCATCAAGCAATTTTCGACGCTCCTCGTCCGAGCACTCGAGAAAGGTCTTGTCGTAACGGCGCAGACTGAAGTAATCGATCCAGGCCAGCCCTCCCCGCATGGCGGTTTGTCTGCCCGGTTCATCCATCACAATGAAATCTATGAACTGGGGAACACCGGCTTCGGTAGCACTACCGGAGCGGTCATCTGCCGGAATAATCAGATCGACCAGCACCTCCACCGTCCGGTACTCGTGGTCGGTAAAAAACTGGGGTGTGTAATCTTCCAGCGAAGGCAACTGCTTAACAGCCCTACTGGCCTGCTCGTGAGCCTTCTGGACCTCTCCGTTGGTCCAGGAAAAGCCCGCGGTCACGGGAGCAGCCGCAAGCAGTTTTAAACTGTCTCTTCTGGTGATCTTGGCCATAGGGTGCTCCTAGAGGTTACGTTGCTTCATCTGATCGGCGATGTAATCGCTGGCCCTCCAGGACAGTGCCAGGATGGTCCAGGTTGGATTCTTGTCGGCCTGCGAAACAAAGGGCCCACCATCGGCGACAAAAAGATTCTTTACATCATGAGCCTGGCAGAAACCATTCACGACTGATTCCCTCGGATCATCTCCCATGCGGGTAACGCCCAGCTCATGGATAATAAATCCCGGGGGGTCGATGCCGTAGCCTTCCTCCTTCCCGGGCATCGGCGTAGTGGGTATTCCTCCGAGTTCATCGATGATGATGCGAAAGGTCTCTTGCATGTGTTTGACCTGCTGGTATTCGTAGTCGCTCCATTTGACATGGAAGCGGAGCACTGGAATTCCATACCGATCCACGACATTCGGATCAATCTCACAGTAATTGGACTTTTGGGCGACCATCTCGCCTCGCCCGGCAAAACCAATGAAAGCACCATAGAAGCGACGGTAGTCTTCTTTGAGTTGCCGGCCGTATCCACCTCCGCCCCCTTCCCGTTGATAGCCGTTGTAGCGGTGGATGCCGGACATAAAGCCGAACATGGGAACTCGCTGACCACCGCCGAACTCAATATGATAGCCGCGCGGAAAATCCAGCTTTCGATTGTCCAGCCACCAGGGCATATAAAGGTGCATTCCCCCCGTTCCATCTTCATTGTGACGGGGCATATCGAGCATCTTTGGAATAAAGGCCCCGACATCTGTCCCTGTCGAATCGGTTAGATACCGCCCTACCACTCCGCTCGAGTTGGCCAGGCCGTTCGGAAATCGGCTCGACTTGGAGTTTAAGAGGAGACGCGCAGATTCGCAGGCGCCTGCCGCCAGCACCACGACTCTGGCACGGACGTGGTATTCGCGTAAGTCACGAGTATCGACGTATGAAACCCCGGTTGCCCGTCCTTCGTTGTCAGAGGTGACTTCCCTGGCCATCGCGTGAAGGATCAATTTCAGCCGTCCTGTTGACTGGGCCGGTGGAATCAAAACCGAGGTGGATGAGAAATTGGAGTGAGTTCCACAGCTTCGCCCACACTGCCCGCAATAATGACAGGCTGGGCGGCCGTTGAGCGGGCGGGTCAGGATAGAACGGCGGGCAGGGATACAGGTGATGCCCAGACGGTCGCACGCGTTCTTGACAAATAGCTCATAGCATCGTGGTTTGGGAGGAGGAAGAAAGACTCCATCTGGTTCGTTGGGGAGTCCTTCGACCGTTCCATAGATACCCACCAGGCGATCCACCCGGTCATAGTAGGGTGCGACGTCGTCATAACTGATCGGCCAGTCATCGCCGAGACCGTCAATACTCTTACGCCGAAAGTCGTCCGGCCCGAACCTCAGCGAAATCCTGCCCCAGTGATTCGTTCTGCCCCCCAACATTCTCGCCCGATACCATTCGAAGCGGGTGCCTTCGACCGTCGTGTACGGTTCCCCCTCAATGGTCCATCCTCCGAGACCGGCATCAAACTCGCCGAAATGACGCTCGGGAATTGCCTTTCCGCGGCGGGGGGACTCGTAGGGCCATGTGAACATGGCGCCGTCGGTCTGGTTATCCCAGTTCGGACCGGCCTCAAGTAACGCCACCTCCAGTCCCGCTTCGGTAAGGACTTTAGCCGCCATACCACCGCCGGCACCAGAACCGACGATACAGACGTCGTAAACCTTGCGATCACGGATGATTTCCATCAGAACTCTCTTTCTTCACTCAGGAATGCTTCTCACTCTCCTAGGACCATTGTGCTGAAGAGAACCCTTTTATTTCACAATAGCCGGAAATTTTCCAGTCATTTTCCAGGCCGAGATCGGACCCCTGCTCTCAAAGTATTGATCCCGGCCGCTGATTCCCGAGAGATCATTGGCTGGCGTGTCGGAAGGGCGGTTTCTAAACAGGGAAGTTTTCCCTGTCACAGGGAATATTTCCCCCTTTTAGAGACCCGATAACGGCCGCAAAACTTCTTTAATCCTAGTAGCTTAGTGCTTAGCCTGCTGGAATGACAATTGCATCTAACCTCGCCGAACTGAGTGTCAAAAATAAGTGTCATAAGGCAGAAATCGGAGGTTAGTGAATGCAACTTGAAGTGATTACCGCCGAGCCTCTCTATCCAAAAGCGAGAACGGCCGATCCCTCCGCAAGGAGGTTGGCCCTGGGTATCTTGTTGCAGGCTTTTCGGGACATCGTGTCACCTCGCCGCTCCACCTGGAAAAAGGGTGAAGACTGGCAGGCCGATGCTGAAGAGTGGTTCGACTCAGAATCAGATCACGCAGGCAGCCTGCGATGGGTGTGTGATCATCTGCATATTGATCGCTTCCAGCTTCGCAAATGGTTGAAGAGGTATCGAAACTCAAATCAGGCAGAGCGCAAGGAAATGGCGCGACGACTGGTTCGCTTCCAGATTCCACGTTCTGCTTGAGAAACTGAACAAAACGAGCGGCGGCCTTGGCTGCTGCCGCGGCCGTCGCTCTAGGCTCAAGGCGCTAAGATTCTGAAAAAGGGGAAATCGAAGTAATCACTCTAGTTGCCAGCCTGGGAGAGTTCCCTCAGGCCAATTACAGCCTCCTTAATAAAATCAGGATCATCCATCCTGAGAATCTTCCTGACCGATCCGTCGGGACCAACCAGTAAGAAAGCCGTGCCGTGAACGATATCGAGTGTCTCTCCTGCCTCGACTCGGTTGAGTGCCGTTTTGAATCCCTTTTCGACCAGCTGAGAGACAACCTCGGGCGGTCCAGTGAGGAAGTGCCATCTGCGCGTGTCTGCATTCCATTGTTTCGAGTACTGAGCCAGCACTTCTGGTGTGTCATACTCAGGATCTACGGTAATCGACACCAGCCGAATTCGGGAGTTTTCGTCGAGCAGGCCGTTTTTTCGCAGTTCTGCTTGAACCTGGCTCAGCTTCTGAGACATCAACGGGCAGGGGCCATGACAACGGGTGAAGATAAAATTTGCGAGCCAGGCATGGCCCTGCAGCCGACTCGAAGAAAAGGGATCCCCATCCGAATCAACCAGTTCGAATTGCGGTGTTTCAAAAAGCTGCGGATAGGCCTCTTTGGAGTCGGTCGTCTGGCATGCTGAAACCAAAAGGGCCATCATAAAAGTCAGCGCAAGTCGCTGAAAGTTCTGTTCCGTCATCCAAACCAAGATAACATAGCAGCCGCGGGCCCCACCGAATGGGCGGCCGGCCGTTACAGCAACCTAGAATTGACGTTGCAATTTCTGTGTTCTGTTCCGAAAATCAGGTGAGTCGAGTTTGGAGAATCAACCCTAGAGGAGGAGAGATGGAGAAGAAAAAAGGACTCAATAGAAGACGATTTCTATGGCGTTCCGGAGTTGCAGTAGGAGGAGCCGCGCTTTTACACGGCTGCGCGCCAGGTGAGGTGGAAGAGCCTTCTGATGTCGCGATATCTGAAACGCCTGCGCCTGCCCGGCCTTCTGAAGATGCGTACGGGGGCTTTAAGGTCGGATTTCAGAGTTACTCGCTCCGTCATTTCAAGGAATTCGATGCGTTTGTGGAACAAGCATCGCGTCTGAATTTACCTTACGTCGAATTGTACCGGGGACACCTGGCTATTGACTCCTCTCCCGAACAAGTGCAAAAGGCCAGACAAGCCCTGGAAGCGGTGGGAATCCAGGCCAATGCATTCGGGGTCGAAAACTTTTCAGCAAATCATGAACAGAACGAGGCTCTGTTTCAGTTTGGCCAGGCACTTGGTGTGACTAACCTGAGTGCGAACCCCAGTAAGGACGCCTTTGACAGTCTCGAAAAGCTTGTGCAGCAATATGATATTCGAATTGCCATCCACAATCATGGTCCAGAAGATGAACGGTGGCGTATGCCTGAATGGATTCTCGAGGCAGTCGATGGTCGCGATGAGCGGATCGGAGCCTGTGTCGACACCGGGCATTACATCCGGGCGGGTGTCAAGCCGCCTGACGCGATCCGTATGCTTGGCTCGAGGGTACTCGGTGTCCACCTAAAAGACTTCGACCAGAGCGGAGAAGAAACGCTGATCGGACAGGGTCAGCTGGACCTGGCGGATACACTGGCAGCTCTCCGGGAGGTAGGATTCGACGGCCCGCTGTCGCTGGAGTATGAAGCACATGCGGAAGACCCGGTTCCCCAT
>Ga0079224_100001453_pt1 | contig 27251 bp, 14 predicted proteins | sample Stecom2015_FD_80414 | JGI IMG/M metagenome (GOLD analysis project Ga0079224, IMG submission 80414) | Agricultural soil microbial communities from Utah to study Nitrogen management - Steer compost 2015 | ecosystem: Environmental > Terrestrial > Soil > Agricultural land | place: USA: Utah... | reverse complement strand
TTCCGGCGCGTTCATCAAGAGCTTCGGCCGCCGCGTCTATCGCCGGCCGCTCACGCCGGACGAGGAGCAGCGGTATCAGCAGCTCTTCGAGCTCGGGGCGGAAGTGTTCGCGAGCGGGAACGACTTCGCGGACGGGGCGCGCCTCGTGATCGAGGCGATGCTGCAGTCGCCCAACTTCATCTACCGCACGGAGCTCGGTTCGGGAGGCGGACGGCTGACGGGCTACGAGATGGCTTCGAAGCTGTCGTTCCTCCTCCGGAACACGACCCCGGACGACGACCTGTTGGACGCCGCCGCGTCCGGCGAGCTCGACACGCCGGACGGGCTGCTCGCTCGCGCGGAGCAGATGCTCGAGACCACGGACGCGCAGCTCGTGATGCGGCGGTTCCACACGGAGCTCTTCGGTCTGGACCGCTACTCGTCGATCGACAAGGACCGCAATCTCTTCACGAGCTACTCGGACGAGATCAACGACGACCTCCAAGAGGCCGACGCGTTGTTCTTCAATCACATCTTCACGCAGGGCCAGGGCCTGCGCGAAATCCTGCTGTCGCCGGTCGCCTTCGTGAATGAGGCGACCGCCTCTTTCTACGGCGTTCAGGCGCAGGGGAGCGGCTTCAGCCAGATCACGCTCGGGCCCTCGCGGCCGGGCTTCTTCACGCGCATGGGCTTCCTCGCCTACAACGCGAACCTGCGCGATCCCGATCCGATTCATCGGGGCGTGGACATCAACTTCCGCGTGTTGTGCGCGCATCTGACGCCGCCGCCCGGTCAGATCCCGGCGCTGCCGGCGCCGATGCAGGGGCAGACGAACCGCGAACGGGTCACGGCCCATACCGGGCCCGGCACCTGCGGGGGCGCCTGCCACGCGGCGATCATCAACCCGATCGGCTTTGCGTTCGAGAACTTCGACGCGATCGGGCAAGAGCGCTCGATGGACAACGGCAAGCCGATCGACACGACCGGCGAGTACGAGTTCAGCGACGGCATCAAGGCGTTCTCGGGGGCACCCGCGCTCCTCGAGATGCTGGCCGAGAGCCCGCAGGCCCATGCCTGCTATTCGTCGAAGCTCGCGGAGTACGCGCTCTCCCGTGACCTCGTCGAGGCCGACCGCCCGCTCGTGTCGCAGCTCGAAGAGACCAGCATGGCCATGAACTCGATCAAGGAGATCCTGCTCACCATCATTCAGAGCCCCGCCTTCGCCACGCGTTCGGGAGGTGCACAATGAGCCTCGCGAACAAGCGCGTGAACCGCCGGTCCTTCCTCCGTGGGGCCATGAAGGGGGTCGGGACGGTGACGGTCGGCCTGCCGTTCCTCGAGGGGTTGCCGGAGCGCTCGGCTTGGGCGCAGAGCGAAGCGCCCGTCTTCGCGTTCTTCATCTGCACGGCGAACGGCGTCGTCATGCAATGGAACGGAGAGCCCGAGCGGTTCTGGCCCACGCAGACCGGCGCGCTCACCAAGGCGGGCATGAGCGCCTTCGCGAATGAGCGGGCGACCGGCATCCTGGCCGACCACGCGGAGCGGCTGCTCATCGTTCGCGGCGTCCGCTACCCCCATTCGAACAGCGGCTGCGGGCACGCGCAGGGGCTGGTGCAGTGTCTGACGGCATCCCGGCCGAGCGGCAGCAACAACACGGTGACCTCATCGGGACCCTCCGCCGACACGCTCATCGCCCAGGCGGTGAATCCGTCCGGGGTCGAGCCGCTGACGCTCTACTCCGGGATGAAGCAGGGGTACATCGACGAGAAGCTGTCGTTCAGCGCCGCTGGGCGCGTGCGAGCGGCCGAGGGCAATCCCTACAACGTCTATCAGCGCCTGATTGGGCTCGCTGGCTCGGGCGGGGGCTCGACGAGTGGCGGCGGAGGTGCGGACTTGCTCGCGCTCCGTCGCAACAGCGTGAACGACGTCATTCGCGAGGAGATGAAGGCGCTCCTCGGTCGTTCCGAGCTCAGCAAGGCCGACCGCGAGCGCCTCGACGTCCATTTCCAGAGCATCCGCGACATGGAGCAGACCATGGTCGAGATGGGCAAGGCCTGCTCGGCCGACGGGCTCGACGCTCAGGCGATCCAGGCGATGAACTCGGGGAGCGCCTTCAGCCAGAACGGCGCGATCGAACAGGTCGCCAAGCTGCAGATGGAGCTCGTCGGGTTCGCGTTCTCGTGCAACGCGACCCGCGTCGCGACCCTGCAGATCGGCGACGGCACCGACCAGACGCGATACACGATCAACGGGCAGACGGTCGAGCGCTTCCACTGGGTGAGTCACCGAATCCAGAGTGACGGGTCGAGCGGTGCCGCGCTGCCGAACGCCGTGAACTGGCACATCGAGATCGACCGAATCCGGATGAACACGTTCAAGCACCTGCTCGACAAGTGGGCGCTCTTCAGCACCCCGAACGGGCCACTGCTCGACAACGCGTTCGCGCTCTGGACGAACCAGATCAGCGTCGGGCCCGCGCACAGCTTCGACAACCTGCCGATCATCATCGCCGGCAGCGGCGGCGGCAAGCTCAAGCAGGGCCAGTACATCGACGTGCGCGGCGCCACGAACGACAAGCTCCTGAACACGCTAATCGCCGTGGCGGGCGGAAACGGCACCGTCGGCGGCGGGGGCCAGCTCAGCGAGCTTTTGGCCTGACGGCCGCGTCCCCGCGAGGGGTGCCTAGCGACTGCCGGGGCTCGTGCGCGAGTAGCGGCGAATCCGGAGCTCGAGCGGGTCGGTCGTCTCGGTGCTCCCGATGCGGCGCATTCCGCTGAGCACGGGAGCATCGGGGTCCAGCTCGGGCGGGGAGCGGCTCGCCCGCGGCGCCGCTAATTTGTCGAGGAGCTCGCTCAGCGCGAAGAAGAACACGACATCGTCCGGAGTCGTCTGAAGGACCCCGAGCGCCCCCCGAATATCGACGACCCGGGCCAGGGTCGGCCGCGGCAAGCTCGAGTGGAGGATGATGGCCGGCGTCCCCGAGGCGGGATAGGCGCGGAGGAGTCGCTCGAGCGTCGCCCCCGTGAGGTGTGGCATCAGCACCTTCAGGAGGACCACATCGGGACGGAGCGCGTCCAGCAGCGCTTCGAGCCCCAAGGCCGTCCCGCGCAGCGTCACGCGATGCCCCTGCTTCTCGAGGCGCAAGCGCGCACGAGCGAGCTCCTCGGGAGCATCGTCGATCACGAGTACGTGTCGCGATGGCCCGCGTAGCACGCTTCGTCCTCCATGGCGTCAAGCGCACAACGGACTCCCTTCGCCTGCACTTAAGGGTGCGTCTCATCGGGAGATGCGAGAGCGCTGCTTGCCGGCCGACCTGTCGAACGGTTCGGCGGCACGCTTGCCCGAGCGAGGCTCCGGCTACACCAACTCGGGGAGGGGACCGGTCGAGAAGTCGGGCTCACCGAACGTCGTGTCCTGCGTTCCCATCGCGTGGGCGATGCTCAGCAGGAGGTCGTTGTGTTGACGCCCCGACGCGCCGTTCGCCATGTAGTTCATGAAGCGCCCGGTTCGGAAGTGCCCGCCGGCGCTTCCAATGAGGGCGTACGGCATGTCGCTCAACGCGTGGAGCCGAGACTCCCCGATCTCCGTGCCCCACAAGACGACCGTGTTGTCGAGCAGCGTGCGGTCGCCTTCCGGATAGCTTTCGAGCTTGCCCAAAAAGTACGCGAGCTGCTCGGCGAACCACGTGTGGATCTTCGAGTACTCGGAGAACCCGGGTTCCTTCCAGTCGTGGGAAATGTCGTGGTGGTTCCGCGAGAGGCCGAGGAAGGGGTAGAGGTGCTCGCTCTCCGCGTACGAGTACTGAATGGTGACGATGCGGGTTTGATCGCAGGCGAGCGCCGCCGCCGCGAGGTCGAGCTGCAGCTGGCTGATCGCGGGCATGTTGTTGTCGTCCGCGAGGTCGATGCGCTCGCCGAGCGACGGAGCGGCGCAGGCCGACCCCGTGGGCGACGGGGGAGTGGTGGTCGCTCCCATGTCCGCGGGCGTCGCGAGCCGTCCCTCGATTTCGCGGATGGACTCGAGGTGCGCCTCGAGCTTCATGCGATCCTCGCGCCCGAGCCGCGCCCTCACGGCAGCGATGTCCTCGCGGAGCAGGTCGAACACGCTCCGGCGCAGGAGGCGCAGCCGGTCGAGCTCGGGGTTTCCGCCCGGCTCCGCCGGCGGCGCAGCAGCCCCGAAGAGCTGGTTGAACGTGTCGTACGGATCCTCGCGCGGTGGAACCGGCTGGTCGGCACCCTTGTACGAGATTCGCCCGCGCACCTCCGCGTCGCGAACCTGAACGCCGAGCTCGAGGGTCTTGAACGGCGTCGGCGGGTTCAGCGTGTTCGCGATGTGCTGGTCGAGGGAGATGCCGGAGGCCCAGCCCGCGTTGCTGGACATGAAGCTCCGGAAGTTCCCCTTCAGCAGGGGGCGCGCGGTGAGCAGGCCTCCGACGCCCCGCGCGTGCTCCGACCCGTAGTTGGAGTTCTGCACCGCACCCAAATTGATGCCGCTGAAGATCAGCATCTTCGACTTGAACGGCTCGAGCGGGCTCATCAGGGGCCCCAGAGTGAAGCTCGACTCCGTGCCCTGCGGCTTCCATCCCGAGGAGAGCGTTCCGTTCGGCGTGTAGAACACGACGAACCGCTTCGGTGCGGTGGCGGACTGCGCCCGCGTGCGCTCGGCGTCGAGCAGCGGGATCGTGGCCGTTGCGGCGAGCGCGCCGCGCAGAAGCTGCCTTCGCGTGAAGAATCGGCGATTCACGGCGCCACCTCCTCGGAGAGCACGGGGCGATAGAGGAAACTATCCGTCTGTGTGAGGGCCACGATCATCTCGATGAGGTCACCCCCGGAGTCACGGAATGCGCTCTGGATGTCCTGGAGCATGCAGGCGTCCTGCTCCGTGTCGAAGCGCCCCGAGCCGAAGCGGAACCACTGGGTCGCGAGGCAGTCCTGCACCATCTGACTCGAGGCGAGCAGGGTGGTGAGCTCCCGGACTCCGACGAACGAACTATCGACGTCCGTCTCCACGAGCTCGCCGGACGCATCGACCGGCTCGGTTCCGTCCATGGTTCGGTACGTGCCGATGGAGTCGAAGTTCTCGAACGCGAAGCCGATTGGATCCATCAGCTGGTGGCACCCCGAGCACGCGGGATCGGCAGAGTGCGCGGTGAAGCGCGCTCGCGCGCTCGTGCCCGACTCGGCCGGCGGGAGCGTCACGTTCGCGTCCGGCGGGGGAGGGGGCGGCGGTTGGCACAGCATCTTCTCCCGCACGAACTTGCCTCGGAGGACGGGGGACGTCTGGTCCGGGTGCGCGTGAACGGCGAGGAAGCCTGGCATGGTGAGGATGCCGGAGCGCTGCTCTGCCGGGAGCGCGACCTGTGTGGGCCCGGTCGAGCCGGCTGGCACCGTGACGCCATAGACGCGGGCTAGCGCTTCGTTCGGGAACCCGATCGGCAGGGTCAAAAGGCTCGTGAGCTTGCGATCACCCGTCCAGAGGACGTGCTCGATGAAGGCCTGCGTCTCGGCTTTCATCCCCGCGCGCACGGCGTCGTCGAAGAGCGGGAACGCCGTCGCGGACTTCACCAGGGTGTCGAGCTTGCCGAGATTCATCCACTGCCGGAAGAACTCGGCGATGGCGCGCCGGGCGCGCGCATCCGTGAGCATCGCGCGCGCTCGCGTCGCGATCTGCTCCTTCGTCGAGAGCTCGCCGGCTTCGGCGGCCGCGAGCAAGGCGTCATCCGGTGTGGAGCCCCAGAGAAGGTACGAGAGCCGTGTCGCGAGCTCGTACTGGCTCAAAGGGATTCGCTGATCGGCGCTCGGCGCGCCGCTCGACTCGAGGCGATACAGGAACGCCGGGGCCTGCAGCGCATACCGAATCACGACCTCGATGCCCTCGGCGAACGTCCCGCCGGTGCGCCCCGCGGTGTACGCCCGCATGAGGCGATCGGATTCTTCGGGGGTGATCGGTCGGCGGAAAGCGCGGCGCCCGAACGTCTGCACGAACTGCTGCGCGCACGCCTCTTCGCCCAGCGCCGCGGGATCGCACGCCACGAGGGTGGAGAGATTCTTCACCGCCTCGGCGGCGAGGAGCTCGGCGGCCTCCGTGTACTTCTCGGCATGGAGGGGCGACACCGTGAGCACCGAGGCGTTGTTGTTGAAGCCGCCCGCGATCTCGTCCGGCGGGAACTGATCGGCCGGGGTGAGCGTGACCCCGAGCAGGTCCTGCACGGTGTTGTTGTATTCGAAGCGCGTCAGCCGCCGGAGCGGCGTCGGCGTGATCGGCTGCACCCCTTCGCACCCGGGGGCGTTGGGATCCAGAGTTCCCGGATTCATGCCACCGGGATTCCCTTCGCCGGGATCGGTCGTGGACGGCGGAGGGGGCGACCCCGGTGGGTTCGTTCCGCCGGGAGGAGTGCTGCCCGCCGGCACGGTGGTCGTTGGCGAGGGGCCCGCGGGGGTTCCCGGATTTCCGGTTCCCGGGCCCGCGGGGGTTCCCGGATTCGCGGGTTGCTCGGGAGTCTCTGTGCTGGTGCCGGGACCGACCGGTTCCTCGCTGGTCGTCTCTGCGGTGCAGCTCGCAAGGAGCAAACACGGCACGATGCCCGCGAACCATCGGCGTCGGACGCCACGAATTCCCTGGTGCATGAAGTCGCCTCCGAAGCGCCCTGCCGGCCCGTCGGATCCAAAGGAGCGAAGGCCGAGCGTGCTCCTTGGATACGGTGATTTCGGAGCGGCAGATCAGGCAGCAAATGTCGGATTCCGTTTGGAGGGCACGATTCCGTCGAACCGTTCGTGCCCGCGGCACCGAGGCCAGAGCGAAAGCACCGAGGTGTCGTCTTTTCGACAAGTCCTGAGTCATCCTCCCGCCCAACCGTTCGTCACGCTGGAGCGACAAACGGTTGCGGAAGACAGGGTCGAACAGGAGCCCGCGTGGAAGGGATCCCGCCGACTTCATTTCGGCGAGGTTCGGTGCGAGCCACCCCTGCGAGAAGGGGCGAGGCCGCCGATCCGTCAAACTGCTCGGGGTTCTCGCGGAGCCTCTGGGTGGCACGAGCGGTGCTTCGAACGGAGCGGCGCCGGCGCCCAGCGCGCGCCGGACGAGAAAGGAGTCCCCTCAATGCGTCGCATTTCCCCGCTCGGTGCCTTTCTGATGGGCACTGCCGCCGGCACGTTCGGATCGTGGGTGATGGAGCTGTTCTTCTCGGCGACGAAGAAGATCGCTCCGCGGCCGCCCGAGAATGTGTTCACGCCTCCGGAGCTGCAGCAGCAGCGGGAGTCCGCGAACGAGACCGTCGCCCGTCGCGTCGTCGAGCAGCTCGCGCAGCGTGGCCCGCTGGAGAACAAGGAGCGGGCGGGTGAGCTCGTCCACTATGCGTACGGCGCCGCCTGGGCGGGGTTCTACGGCCTGGTCGCGTGCACCTCGCGCCCGGCGCGGACTCTGCCGGGAGCGCTCGGCTTCGGGACGATCGTGTGGGCGGCCAGCGAGAGTATCGTCCTGCCGCTTTTCCGGCTCGGAGCGTGGCCCCACGCCTACCCGCTGCGCAACCACGCCTATTCGCTGGCGTCGCATTGGGCCTACGGCGTTGCGACGGCCGGCGCGTTCTCCGCCATGCTTCGCCTCGGCGGCCGCCCCGCGCTCGCTGCGCTGGGGGCGCTCTGGCTTACGCGCAAGGTGCCGAGCCCGGTCCGTCCCGTCGCGCGCACGCTCACACGGCGGGGCGTCGGGATCGCGATTCGCGCGCGCGACGTCGTCGAGGCCGTGCGCTGAAACAAGAACGCCGCGTGGCGAAGAGGTGCCACGCGGCGGGATACGCTTGCTTCGTCGATCGGAGGGCCTCGCCCTGGCGAGGCCCCGACGACGAAATCCAGGCTCAGTCGAGCAATCCGCTCTGATCGCGGCTGCCGTTTCCGTTCGAACGAGCGGGGGCGCCGATTTCGGAGCCGACCGCTGCCGCCAAGGGGGCGGGCGCGTGCGCCTCCGAAGCGTGGGCACGAGCGGCGGCCGCGGCATTTTCGCGGATCCACCGGCCGCGGTCGTAGCTGTCGAGGTTCTTGTTCAGCACGACCTGGAAGCAGGCGGCGTTGCCCTGCTCGGCGATGATCGTCGACCAGGCCAAGAAGAAGTGCCAGATGCGGAACCAGCGCTCGCCGTAGGCCGCGATCACCGCGTCCTTGTTGCTGAGCCAGTTGTCGTGCCAGCGCTTGATCGTGTGCCGGTAGTGCATGCTCACGTTCTCGACGCTGTACGTTTCCCAGCCGGCCTTCTCCATCGCCTTCAGCATCGCCGAGGGACAGAGGCTCGCGTCCGCTCCGGGGAAAATGTACTTGTTCATGAACAAGCCCCAGATGAGGTCTTCCGGCCGGAGCCCGCGGCGCAGCCCGGTCCACTGGAGGAAGAACAACCCGTCGTCCGCCAGGAGGTCGCGCACCTGCTCGTAGAACGAGACCAGGTTCTTCACGCCCACGTGCTCGACCATCTCGAGGCTCGAGATCTTGTCGAATTTCTGATTCGGGATGTCGCGATAATCCTTGCACAGGACGCGCGCGCGATCCGAGAGACCCGCCGCGCGAATGCGATCGTTGCCGAACTCGGTCTGGCGCTCGGCGATGGTGACGCCCGTCGTATCCGCCCCGTAGTTCTTGGCCGCGAAGAGCGTGAGGGTGCCCCAGCCGCAGCCGATGTCGAGCAGGCGCTCGCCCGGCTTGAGCTGCAGCTTTTGGCAAACGCGGTGCATCTTGTTGTCCTGCGCTTGCTCGAGCGACTCCCCTTCGTGCTGGAAGTACGCGGACGTGTAGACCATGCGCTCTCCCAGGAACCAACCGAAGAAGTCGTTTCCGCGGTCGTAGTGCTCGCGCACGATTCGCCGGTCCTGATCCTTGGAGTGGATCGCCACTTCCGGCACGAAGTTCGTGAGGGCCCAGGTGAGGTGCCGCTTCGTCAGCGTGTACTTCACGTAGAGATTGCGCGCGCGCAATAAGGCGTAGATGTCACCCGGGATGTCGATCGCCCCGTCGAAGTACGCCTCGTACAGCGTCGTCATCGGGATTGGCGCATTCGCATAGCGCCGGGCCAACTTCTGGTCATTGAAGACAACGTAGTGAGTGAGGCTCATGCTTTCGTTCTTTACGAGTGTTCGCCCGCGGGCGATTCCAGAGACGGACAGCACCGACCGGCCAATGCTCCGCCGACCCGATGTGAGGCCGAGATGCTAGCAGACTCTGTCCCGATGTCTGACAAAAAGACGGCGGCGCCGAGTCCCGTCCACGCGGGACTCGGGCACACACATCGGCGCATGGCCCGTCCGGCGCGGCCGGGGCCCGTTTCGGAGCCCTTTGCTGGCGCCCGGGGCGGGCTCGGCGGGCTCAACCGTGCGCGCGGGAGCGGCGGGACGGGACCCCGTGCTCGTACGCGTAGAGGAGCTCGTCGATCCGTTCGAACACCTGACGTAGTTTCTGGGCTTCGGGCAGAAACGTCGTCCGGAAGTGATCGGTGTAGGTGACGTTGAAGCTCGTTCCCGGAGCGATCAGGACGTGCTGTTGCTCGAGGAGGTCGAGCGCGAACCGGGTGTCCTCGAAATTCTGGAAGCGCTCCGCCTTCACGCGCACGAACGCGTAGAGCGCTCCCATCGGCGCCGCGAGCTCGAGGTACTCGCTCCCGCGGACGGCATCCATCAGCGCCTTGCGCGACTCATAGAGGCGGCCGCCCGGCGAGGTGAGGTCCAGGATGCTCTGGTAGCCGCCGAGCGCGGTCTGCACGGCCCATTGCCCCGGCACGTTCGCGCAGAGTCGGAGGCTCGCGAGCAACTCGACCGCATTCAGGTACTCGCGCGCGTTGGCTTTCTCGCCGCTGAAGCTCACCCAGCCCACGCGCAGCCCGCAGGCGCGATAGACCTTGCTCAGTCCGGAGAAGGTGGCGCAAAGCGTTCCCGGTCCGAGCGTGGCCAAGGGAACGTGCTTGGCCCCGTCGTACAAAATTTCGTCGTAGATTTCGTCGGAGAACAGGACGAGCCCGTGCCGGCTCGCGATGTCGACGAGCCCCTGGAGCAGCTCCCGATCGTAGACGGCGCCGGTCGGGTTGTTCGGGTTGATGACGACGATCGCGCGCGTCCGGTCGTTGATGAGCGCCTCGATCTGCTCGAGATCGGGCAAAAACCGGTTCTTCGGCGAGCAGTCGTAGTGGACCGCCTTCGCCCCGTGGATGGTGACCGCGGCCGTCCACAAAGGGTAGTCCGGGCACGGCACGAGCACCTCGTCGCCCGCATTGAGCAAGGCGCGCATGCAGAGCATGATGAGCTCACTCACGCCGTTGCCGATCACCACGTCGTCCGCCGTGACGTCCCGCACGCCGCGCTCGTGCTGCTGGTTGGCCACGGCTTCGCGGGCCGGGAAGATCCCTTTCTGGTGGCAGTACGGGTCGGCTTGATGGAGGTTCTCGACGATGGCGCGGCGCATGATCGCCGGCATCTGGAACCCGAAGGCCCCGGGGTTTCCGATGTTCAGCTTCGTGATTTCGTGGCCGACTCGCTCGAGCTCCTCGGCTCGACGCGCGAGTGAGCCTCGAATCTCGTAGCGGACCCCGTTGAGATTCTGACTGACGCGGACTTCGCGCTGACTCACGATGCGCTCTCTCTACCCGAGGCGTGGGTTCCCTGCCAGGCGCGCCCCGGGCAGCGCGCCCGCCCCTCGGGTCTCTCGTGCCCGCGTTCGGCGGCAAAGCTGCCGGTCTGACGCCATGCGCGGCCGCGCCTCCGAGCCATTCCGAGCCGGCATTCTCGGTCGAACGCGCTCGTCCCGAGGGGGCCCCTTCGGCCGGGGCCCGCTCTCGGTGACGGATGGCGACCTTCGGCTCTCCCGAGCTCCGGGTCGCGTTCAGGGAACCTCGGGCGCGGGGACGCCGGCAGCGTCGGGAAGGGACCGGCGCTCCCAGGCGAAGACCTCGGGCGAAGCGGGGTCGACGCGGAGCTTCAGCCATTCTTCCGCCGTCTCCCCCTCGACGACCACGCGCGTGAGGTTGGGGACCGGCGCCTCGATCCCGTAGGCGGCGCTGCCGTTCGCGAGCGGTTGGTCCACGAGGTATCGATGGCTGTCGCCCTGGACGAGGAGCACGGGCCGCGCGAAGGCGGCGGCGCGCTCGGCGAGGAGGCGGATCACCGCTTCGAAGCCGTTCGTCGTTCCCGAGAACGTGTCTGCTTGCATGAACACCACGACCCCGAGCGCTTCTTCGTCTTCTGCGAGGTCGAACGTGCGCCCGATCCAGTCGAGCGCCGCCGCGATGCGCGCTTCGACCTCGGCGATGCGCCGATCGGGATCGTCGGCGCCGCCGCCCGTGCCGAACCACGGCGCGAGGCCGTTTGCGCTGCCGGTCACGTGAACGGTCGCGAAGACCGTCGAGGCAGCCGTCCACAGGCGATTCTCGACGAAGGCAGCGTGCTCGGCGAGCGTGGCCTGGCTCAGCACGGCCCGCCGCGCGCCGAGCGTGAACCCCGGCTCGGGAAAGAAGAGGGAGCGGAGCGTCGCGAGCCGCTCGAGGGGATCGTAGGCGCCGTTGTTCGCGCGGTGGCAGTCGGTCCACTCGTTGTCGCCCGGCGTGTAGATCACGGGGAGCGAGGACCGCGAAAACTCGTGAGCGATGCGTTCGAAGTAGCTCGTGTCGCAGCGCGTGCTGCCGTTCTTGATGTCGCCGACGTGGACGAGCGCGCTCAGGCCCGCTTCGCCTTCGATGTGCTCGATGAGCGAAGGAAAGCGCTCGAGCTGCGTGTTGCCGTAGGGAGTGTCCCCGATCACGGCGAGCTCGATGGGGCCCGAAGCTCCGCCCAACCCGTCGTTCTGGAAATCCACCTCGAGGCTTACCCGGGCACTCTTCTGCAGGGCGAGGGCGACGCGCGTGATCGAGTCGGCGCGCACGCGTGCCGTGACCGGCGCTTCGAGCACGTAGGTCGGAGCGGAGCCCGACTGCACGCTCGAGCACGCGAGCGGGAACGCCCTCGCGTCGATGGTGACGAGCCCCACGGGCAGCGTCTCCTCGAATTCCAGAGACGTGCCGGGTGTCAGATCGAACGGCTTCGTGCGCGTGCCGGTGCTTCCGCTGAACGCGACGCGGAGGCAGCGCGCCTCCTCGGGAACCTCGCGCACCGCGAGCTCGATCGTGCCACGGTCACCGTGCGCATCGAGCGATCGGTCTCCGCACGCCGTGATGCCGAACGTCAACGCCAAGACGAGCCTCGAAACGACTGCTTTCACGATCACCTCCAGCTATTGTGTAGAGGTGTTCGTACACGCGGCTCGCGGAACTTCGCGCGACGCGGGTGCAAACTCGTCGTGACTGGCTCGTCGTAGTGGAGCTCGGGCTCGTAGAGGAGAATCCAGCCGCCGGGGCCGCCCCCCGCGCTCGTATGGGGACCGAGCTCCTCGCCGAGAGCGGCTGCGGCAGCGAGATTGCGGCGTTGCCGGGCGAGGCCGAAGCGTGAGCTCACCATCGACGATTTCGGCGACCATGTGCTCGGGCGCGTTGAGCACGTCTTCGTAGGTCGCCCGCCGCTTTGCCGGATCGGCCGTTCCGCCTCAGCCTAAGTCTAGTGTGGGAGAGCTCGATGGCTTCGAGCGGCGCTCGCTTTCGAGCGACGCGCCGTCAGCACGTGGGAGCGCTTCCTACGAGCCAGTGCTCTCTGGCTCTCTCCCTGGCGCTCGTTCCCGGCGCGTTCCGTAGCGTCAGAGTCTCCCCTCCGGACAACCACCATCGACCCCCACGGCGTTTCTGGAGCGAAGGTCGAGCGCAACTCTGGCGCGGATCGCGGAGCACGCCGGCGACGACTTCGAGGCGGCGGTCTGTCGGGTGTTCGAGCGTGTTCAGTTCAGGGCTGCCTTCCCGGGACGCAGCGTTCGAACGGACGAGCTGGCGTCACGGCCCCGTCCTTGCTTCCTCGGGGCTCGTGACGGCGCGCTCGAGCCCTGCTGGGGACCCTGCTTCGGTTCGGCTGTTTCTGTGCGGCGACGTGATGACGGGGCGAGGCATCGATCAAATCTTGCCGCACCCCAGCTCTCCGGAGCTCCACGAGGATTTCGTGCGGGACGCGCGCGACTACGTGCGGCTCGCCGAGCGCCGGAGCGGGTGGATCCCGACGCCGGTGACGCCGGAATACATCTGGGGAGCGGCCTTGGCGGAGCTCGAGCGGCGCGCGCCCGACGCGCGCATCGTCAACCTCGAGACCAGCATCACGCAAAGCGACGACTGGGTCGATAAGGGGATCAACTACCGCATGCACCCGGAGAACGTCGCCTGCCTCACGGCCGCGCGGATCGACGCGTGTGCGCTGGCCAACAATCACGTGCTCGACTACGGCTACGCCGGCCTGCTCGAGACGTTGGACGTGCTCGATCGAGCCGGATGCGCGCACGCCGGCGCCGGGCGTACGCTTTCGGAGGCGCGCCGCCCCGCGCGCCTTCCGCTCCGCTCGGGCACGCTCCTGGTCTTCTCGGTCGGGACGCCCTCGAGCGGAATTCCGGAGAGCTGGGCCGCGGGGGAGACCCGGCCGGGTGTGGACCTCTTGCCCGAGGTGTCGGCGAGCACGGCCGAGCAGCTCGTCGCGCGGATTCGACGCGAAAAGCGCCCCGGAGACCTCGCCGTGGTGTCCGTCCACTGGGGGCCGAACTGGGGATACGAGCTTCCCCGCGCATGGGTGGAGTTCGCGCATCGCTTGATCGACGGCGGCGTCGATCTCGTGCACGGCCACTCCTCCCACCACGCGCGCGCGATCGAGGTGTACGAGGGTCGGCTCGTCCTCTATGGCTGCGGGGACTTCATCACCGACTACGAGGGCATCGAGGGATACGAAGTCTTTCGCGGTGACCTCGCGCCCATGTACTTCGCGACGCTCGAGCCCCGCTCGGGGCGGTTGCTCGAGCTCCGCATTCGGGTGATGCAGGCTCGAAAGCTCAGACTCGAGCCGGCGAGCGCGAGCGACGTGTGCTGGCTCGAGGCCTCGCTCTCGGCCCTCAGCGCCGAGCTCGGCACGCGCTTCGAGCGCGCCGGCGACGGGACGATCCTCCTCGCAGGGCGAGCCCGGTGAGTGACCCGTCGCGAAGCCTGCCGCTGAACGAGAGTCGCAAATCCGTGTCGGAGATCGCGCCGAGGTGGGCTACGAATCCGAGGCGGCCTTCAGCCGCTCGTTCGAGCGCGCCTTCGGCGTCGCGCCCGCCGGATCCCGGCAAGCACACGCACCCGGCTGAGCGCTGACGGAGCTCGAGGCTCCGTCACGGGCGTGACGGGATCTTCAACGCGAAGTCGCTCGCGCCGTACAGGATGTAGTTGGCCCAGTCGAGCGCGCGCATCTCGAAGAGCGCGCGGCGCGAGCGCCCGAGCGCGGTGCCGATGGCCTCGCCTCGCAGCAGGGCCCGATAGAGCTCCGACGCGAACTTCTCGGCAGCGGCGTCCCCCACGGGCCAGTAAGTCCCGATGTAGTTCGGGACGCCGCCGCGCAAGAAGGCCTCCGCGAGGCCCACGTTCTCCCGAATGCGCTCGGGGCTGAGCGCAGCCTTCGCCTTTTTTCGTTCGCGGCCCCGCCCGCCGCGCACGCGGCCGGCCTCACACGCGTTGAAGAAGACGAGCGACGGCAGGCGCGACAGGCTCGCGAGCTCGGCGCCGGTGAGCACTTGCTCGTTCGCGCAGAGGATCCCGCTGAGCGAGGGCGACTTCTCGTCGAAGAAAGCATGCCCCGCGTAGTGCAGAACGTCGAACTCGCCGGATCGAAACGCCGCGAGCAGGGCGGGCTTCGTCGCTTCGCGGCGGGCGAGCTCGGTGATGCTCACCGCGCGTTCCGACTGGAAGAGCTGCTTCAAGCGCTCGGCCTCGCGATCCGCGCCGTCCAGGTCCTCGGTGGGATTGGCGACGAGCAGGATGTTGAGCACGGCGTCGCGACGCCGCTCCTCGAGCCACTTCGAGACGGACATGTTCTCGGCGATGTACCGGCGGCTCAGGCCGCGTTCGAGCGCCGGAAACCAGGGCGCCTTCGCGGGTTCCCGGATGCACACGGTCTCCCAAGGGATGCGCGACGCGGCCGCGTCGTGGACGACGACGAGGTGGCAATCACGGAGCCGGTCCAGAACGGCGAGCACGTCCTCCGCCAGCACGAGCCGAGCGAGCTCCGAGCCGAAGCCCTCGAGCTTTCCGAACTCGAGCTCGTCGTTCGCGATGCGCGTGAGCTGCTTCGTCAGCGCTGCATCGGTGACCTCGCGCACGCCAGTGATCACCGTCGCTTTCGGGCCCGCGGTGAGCACGGTGGAGCGAAATGCGTGGGTTCCCTTTGGGCTCGGCTCGCGGCGCACGTGGAGGTAGGTGCGCGGGTGTCGAGCCGTGAGCAGCGCCCGATCCGCGGTCGGCGGCTCGGGGGGAGGGGGAAGCTGGATCTCCTCGAGCAGAACCTCGACGTCGTCGAAGAGCCGCGTGCTCGACAGGCGGAGCAGCTCTTCTTTCATCTGCGCGAACCGTTCGGGATCGAGCTCGCAGAGGGTGATGCGCCGGAGCGAGCTCCCGCCGGTATCGAGGATGCCGCGGAAGGTCCCGACCAGGTGATTGTAGAGGGACGCGGCGACGTTGTGTCCGGAGCCCGTCCCGAAGAGGACCGTCGCGAAGTCGTCCACACCCGTGCGCACGAAGGTGCGGACCACGTTCTCCGCGACGAGCGCCTGAACCTCGCTGTTGAACTGGTCGAAGCTGCCGAGGCCCGCGAGCAGCACGGACGAGGCGTGCAGGAGATACCCGCTCGTGGGAACGACGAAGATCTCCCCCGCGTTCGCCGAGAACATGCGCCGCGCGACGAAGTCCTTGATGGCGCCGTCGAGGGCGGCGTCGATGGCCGCAGCCGGACCCGCGGGCTCGACCCCCTTGTACACACCGAGGACGTACGCCTCGGCCCGGGCGCTCACGATGCTCCCCTGCGCGAGGCAGATCTCGAGTTGGCGCTGCCGGCGCCGCCCGATGGTCAGCCCTTCGAAGACGTGAGGGAAGCCGAGCTCCGGCTGCGCGCCCTCGGGCGCGATGGCGGCCGCGCCAGGCGCCGCCAGGGCGCCCATCGCCGGCGTGTCCCGCGCTTCGGGAGCGATGAACTCCTGCGCGACGTTGCGCACCTCGCGCGAGCTGAGCTCCCCGCCGCGACGGCCGTCGAACGCGGGTTGCCTGGCGAGGTCCGTGTCGCTGACGCGGCGAACGGAGCGCGCCATCCGGCGCGGGCGCGTGCTCGACAGCCGCTCCGTCTGGCCGCTCGTGAGCAGATCGACGACGGCCGCGCCGACGGTCGCGTTGTTGGGCAGCGCTCCGTGCTCCTCCTCGACGTAGTAGGTCGTGGCCCCGGGGAGCAGCGCGAAGTTGAGCGGTACGGTGCCGTCCCCGTCGTCGCTGAGCTCGTACGTGAACTCCTTCTCTCCGAGGGCAAGGCCGGTGGCCGTCTCCCGGTTGACTCCCGCGATCAGGAAGAAGCGGGAGTCGGCGTCGGCCAGCCGCGCGCGCACGGAGGCGACGTTCTTCAGGATGTCGAAGTCCGGCCCCGGGCCGCTCTTGGGCCAACCCCGCGCAGAATAGAGATCGACGGCGTCGAACCGTTCCGGCGCCGGGAACATCTGGCACAGGCCCGGAAACGTGCGGAACACGAGCTGCGAGAGCTCCTCCACGGAGTGGAACGCGTCGAGCGCGCCGAGCGCGCGCGCAGTGCCGCTCGTTCCGCGGATCGCCTGAACCGGCGCGAACGACCCGAAGTTCGGCGTGCCCAGCTGGATCACCTGCGAGACCTTGTTGCCCGCGGGGTGCTTGAGCGCCGCGCGCGCGACGAGCCCGCCCATGCTGTGCGCGACCAGCTTGACGCCTTCCTTTTCGGAAGCGAGCCGAGCCGCGAGCGTCGCCCCGAGCTCGTCGAGGCTCAAGCGCCAGTCGAAGGGGAAGTAGTCCGCGTCGTATCCCGCGCGCTGTAGGCGCAGCTTGAGCCGCAGGTACGTGAACAGAACCACCCCCAAAGGAACGATGCGGTGGCGCTCGCCGAGCGAGAGCATCGTCAGGTTGCCCAGACCGATGTCGAGCGGATCGAGCCAGAGGATATCGTCGAACGGACCCACGCGGTTCTCGATGCCGAGCGTCGACCCCATGATCCCAGGGAGGATCAGCACGCGCGGACCGCCTCGCGTGCGCACCGCGGAGGCTTCGAGCGCGAGCTCGCGGAGCTCGCGATAGGCGGCCTCCCCGAAGTAGTCCTCGAGCATGCCGGCGTGCGTGCCCGCGCGCAGGGCGCGCTCGACGGCGTCGTTGGAGAGCTCGTACCCGGCTCGACGCGTGGGAGTTTCCGCCGGAACGCGCCGGGCGGGTCGCTCCGGCCTGCGCTTCGAAGCTGCCGTCTTGCTCTTTGCGGTCGATCGTGACGTGGGCCGCTTTCGCCGTCCTGCCATGGGTCCCTCCACTGCATTCCACGCTGCCGCTCGCGAGCCCGCAAGAGTCAAAACTCGGGGCCTGCGCCGCCAGCGGGCCGGTTTGACCGCGAGCGGACCGACGGGCTAGCCTCAGGCTCGGATGCCGGGGTCAGTTCGTGTGGTGTTCGATCCGGTGGTGCGGCGTGACGGCCCGCTCGTGGTCGTGCTCGGTGGCTTGCTGCGCTTGAGCCGGCGCGGACCGTCGCAAACGCGGGCAAAGCGCGGGGTTTCGAAGCCGGCGACGCTGACCTTCCACGCCGCCTACCTCGAGCACGCCCGCAACGCGACGCCGACGTTCGAGCCGTTCGCCACGCTGAGCGGCGAGGTGGTGCTCGATCGGGGCACGGGGCGTCCCCTGTTCAAGCTCCCTTCGAACGCGGAGCTTTCGTACTCGAACCCCGACCGCTTGTCGGGCGCGCGCCTCGCGCTGCAGTTCGCTTCGGGCAGCTTCCAGAACGCGCCGAAGGCGGGGCCGGCCAGTGAGCTTCGGCTTCCGACGGCGACGGGCGTGGCGCGGTTTCTCGAGGTCGGGGTGGCGCTCGAAATCGACGGGAGCCCCGAAGCGGACCTCACTGTCAACGATCGGCTGGACGTGCCGCTCGGGATCGGCGCGCACATCGTCGCCGCGCCCCGGTGCTTCGCGCCGGGCGAGGTCGTCGTCGGCCCGGCCGGCGCCGAGGGCGCCGGCGAGCGCTGCTCCGTGACCTACAGCATCCTCGACCCGCTCGGGCAGATCTCCGCGGGCCGCCTCGAGGTTCGCCGCGGCAAGACCGGCGAGACCCTCGCGATCGTGCCGCTCGAGGAGGCCACCCTCGAGACGGGGACGCACACGGTCGAGTGGGATGGACGCTGCACGGAGGGGGAGCGCGCGGGGCGCTTCGTCACCGTGCTCGAGTCGCCCTACCAGCTCTGCCTGGTGACGGAGAGCGTGCTCGGCGCGAAGACCTCCATCGTCGAGACCGAGGTCGTGCTCGGCGACCTTCAGATCCGGCGCGCGCCCTACGTGGATCCGGACGCGCCGCCTGCTCCGGGCAGCGACGCGCACTACCAGCTCCGGCTCACGGAGCTCGGCTATCACGTGGGGCCCGTCGACGGCGCGATCGGCGACAAGAGCAAGCGGGGGATCAAGGATTTTCAGCGCGCGCACGCGGGGCTCAAGCCGACGGGCACGCTCGACGAGTTCACGAAGGCGTACCTCGACGCGACCGCACCGAGCGGCTCGTCGCTCTCTCGGTATCAGTTCATCCTGAACAACATCGGCTTTCGCTGCGGGACGATCGACGGCCTGAACGGCAAGAAGACACGACGCGCGGTGGAGCGTTACCGCGCCGAGCGCGGGCTCGGCCCGGGCGACACCCTCGACGACGCGACCCGCGCCGCGCTCGACGCGGAGCCGATCGCGCCGCCCCTCCGCCGCGAGGTGCTCGAGGGCGACCTCGGCGTGGACACCGTCGTCGACGCGCCCCTTCCCGCGGCGGGCTCCGAGAAGAAGGTCTTCATCTACTGCGACAGCAGCATCAGTCCCACGGGGCTCCCCTACAACCAGAAGTTCGCCGCCGAGAAGAAGAACCTCGTTCGGCCGCACGTGCCGCTCGAGGTGCGGCCGCTCGTGCGAAAGAGCGACGGGACGCTCGTGTTCTCGCCGGACGCGGTGGGTCCGGTGCGCATCAACTTCAAGGTGAGCACCGCGGCGCCGCCGGCCGATCACGGCATTTCGGATCCCACCGCGCGCGCCTACGTGGACGCCCTCCTCAACAAAGACGGCGGGACCGACACGACCGGTCACCATGCACACGCGAGCCGCGGCGGGGTGCGTCGCGGGGACGACCCGGGCGTGTTCCTCAAAGGCGGCGGGCTCGCCCCCCACCAGGTCCAGAAGGCCGGACCCGTGTACTACGCCGAATGCGCCCAGGACCCGGGGCGCGCGCGGGGAACCGCGGGGGCCTACTTCGTCCCGAGCCCCATCGCCGGGGATCGCGTCAGCGTGGTGGTCGACGTGGACGGGGAAAAGTTCGACATGCCACGCGGGATCGAGCGCCAGACGGGGACGTTCGTGAACGTTCGGCGGTACTCGATCTGCAAGCTCTGGGCGATGGCGTACGTCCCGCGACCGCACCGCACGACGACCGAGCCGGAGCTCGGCCTGCGCGACTGGTTCGAGCCGGGGTTCATCGAGTTCGTCGAGCCGCCCGCGCCGCGTAGGCTCATGATTCAGCCGCGCGCTGCCGACCCCATCGACATCGATTTGCCGCTCTTCACGGCGGTGTGTCGCGAAGCGGGCTATTCGGCCGCGCTTCTTTCGGACGCTCAGATCCGGTCGCGCTTCGACGCGGAGGTCCTGTGGCCGCTCCAACCGGCGGCCGTCTACAACGCGGCGGACGAGCAGGGATACTATGACGCCATCGACGGCGAGATCATGGCGTTCGAGGAGCGTTTCTCGGTCGCGCTGCGGGAGCTCTCGATGCTCGAGGGGCCTCTCGGCGTCATGGTGCTGCTCTTCCATCGCAACGCGCCGCGCGCGGGGACGCTCGGCGTTCACGCGATCACGAATCCCGACCTTCAGATATGGTCCTGGTCGGTGCTGGCCTCGGAGGGTTCCATTCACTTGATCTTCAACCAGGACGCCCACGCGACCGCCATCGACGGCGAGACTCTGGCGCACGAAATGGGCCACGCGCTCTGGCTGCACCACGCCTCGACCGAAGCGGGGCAAGCACCGTACGTCTTGGACCGGGCGGAGCACGACCCGGCCGCGTACGAGACGTGCACGATGAGCTACATCTCCCTCTCGCACTTCTGCGGAAAGTGCGTGCTCAAGCTCCGCGGCTTCGACGAGGCGAAGGTCTGAGCGGAGCGGCAACCCAGGCAGCCGATGACTCTCGAGCTCACTCTCTCGGTCGACCGGTCACCGATTCCCCTCGGGTCGGAGATCCCGACGCGGCTCACGTTGAAGAACGCCGGTGACGCCGAGGTGGAGGTCGCGAGCCTTTTCGACAACAACACCATCACCAACTACGTGCTGTCGGACGCCTCCGATCGGGTCATCGTGCGGGTGAACCACGTCACGCGACAGCGCTTGCGCGAGGTGATGGAGCCGCGGACGACGGATGAACGCCCGATCCGGCTCGCCCCGGGCGCGAGCGAGGTCCGGAGCGACAACTTCTCACTCTATCACTGGATCGACGTCCCCGGCGTCTACCACTTGCGCGGGCTCTACAAGTGGCGGGATCGGGAGCTCGTCACGCCGCCCGCGCGCTTCGAGATCACGCGCGCGCCGCTCGCCGCGCTCGACGCGCAGTGGGAGTATCACTACGGCGAGAAGTTCATGCTGAACAGCGCGTGGCTCGCCGAGGTGCCCGCCGGCGGGTTCGAGCTCGTGCTGCGAAAGTCGCTGCGCTTTCGTCCGAGCGTGATTCAGAGCAACGCTCCGGTGTTTCGGACGCACACTCCCATCGAGCCCCGCGTTTCGTTCAATCGATCGTTGATGGGGGGAGGGCCGGTATGGGTCGCGTGGCTCGAAGCCGGGCGGTTCATGGGGATTCGCGCCGCGGGAGGAAGCGTCGAAGCGGGACCCTTCGCGATTGCGGGCGTGCCGCGGGACGGCTTCCTCGTCGGCGCGCCGCTGCTCGCCGCCGATGGGGCGCTGACGTGCGCGCTCGGGGATGCGCAACGAGCGGAAGTGGTCCTGCTCCGGCTCGGCGCCGACGGGACGGAGCTCGGTCGGTCCTCGATCCCGCTCGGTGTCTCGGGCGTGCGGCAGCTCACCGCCCTCGCCGATACGAACGGGGGAGCGTGGCTCCTCGCGACCACGGACGACCCGCACCGGCTGTATGCGCGCGCCTTCGATCCCGATCGGTTGACGCTCGGCCCTGCCGAGCTGGTCGGAGAGTCGCCGCTGCCGTTCGCGGCGCTGCTCACGCCGCCCGTGCTCGGTGAGGAGGGCTACGTGGTCACGCTCGCCGTCGAGGGGCCGGAGGAGTGCCTGGAGCTCACGTGGTGGAGCGTCACGGACCGGAGCGCCGAGCCCGCGAAGCGCGAGCGCCTGCGCTTTCCCGGCGCGGGCGAGATCCTGCGTGTTTCGGGCACGCTGGACGCGAGGGCGCAACCCTACTTCCTGCTGCGCGGGAGGAAGTGGCTTCGCTATCTGAATGGCTCGATTCGGCAGTGGCTCGAGCTCGGGGCCGGCAGCGCGCTCGACCCCGCAGGGACCGAGCAGCTCGTCGTGAATCAACGCGGCGACGTCTTTCTCTCCATGGGCAGCCCGGGCGTGGGGCTCCGCGAGCGCCGGATTCACGGCGGGCACGAGCATGATCTGTCGGATTGGTCGGAAAGCGATTAGCGCGAGGCGAGTCGCCGCGGCGTGCGCGCTCGCGCTCACGGTCGGTTGCCGGCAAGGTTCCGCGCCGGCGGCCGAGCCGGCCGGATCGAGCGCCGCGAGCGGGATTTCTCGAGAGGACGCGCCCGCGAAACCTTCCGCGCCAGCCAGCGCTTCCGCGGCACTGGCGCCGGCGAGCAATCCGACGAGCCTGTCGGATGCGTCGGTCGCTGCGGCGCGACCGAGTGGTGATCCGCCCTCGACCGGCGGCGGGAGCTCGGAAGCAACGAGCGCTGGTCTCCCGGCTACGGGCGCGGATGGAGCTGCCGCACCTGCTGCCGCGAAAGCCTGCGATCCGCAGCGCGACTGTTGCCGAACGGACACGGACTGCGTCGCGCTCGACAAAGTCAATCCTTGCGAATGCCCGCCGTGCGGCGAGCAGAAGCGCTGGGCTTTGAACCGCAGTGGCGCCGAGCGCCACCGCGCCAAGTGGGCCAGGCGGCGCTGTGTCCGGCGCGCGTGTCCGCCGTGTTCCGGGAGCTACATCGGAACCGCCGTTTGCCTGGCCGGGCGGTGTGCGATTCGCTGAGCCTGGATTCGGCCGTTCCTCCGGCGTCGGCCCGAGCTCAGGCTGGGTAACGAAAACCGTGCGCCGTGGCGCAGTGGCGAGCGCGCCCGCCACACACGCCAGTTGGACTTTTCCATCCTCGTTCTGACATTCCCGTCGATTTCATCCGCGCCCATCGCTCGTTGTCGCTGCTCTATCGCTGCCCCTGCAGAGACGGCGCGCTCCGGTGCTTGCTGGCACGCGGCTTGCTGGTGCGCTGGTGCCGTGAAAGACCTGGAATCCGATCTGGTGGACCATGTGGCCGAGCACCTGGGAGTCGACAGGAGCGAAGCGCTCTCACGGTTGGGAGATTGGCTCTCTGCCTATGAGCCAGTGCGCCCCCGTCGAATCCAGGTGCTGACTGTGCTGACCGGCCCGGGCGCGTCGGGGCTCGGGCAGGGTCCTGGTCCGGACCCCTGACGGGGCCTCGCGGGCGCATTTGGAGCAGCTCACGTCGCGCTCGTCGCGGGAGCCGCAACGAGCCGGTGTGCCGAGGCGCGGCTCGAGCGCGTGGCCCTGTTGCACGCGACGCGCTCGCGGAGCAGGGCGCGTCCACGGTTCACGAGCCGTTCGAGGCAGGGTCGGTGAGGGCCTTCTGAATGCGGGGAATTCTGGGGCGGCGCGATTTCGGGACGTCTTGCTCCCTCGCCGCGAGGGCGAGGGGCGAGAGCAGCGGGCCGGTAAACGGAGTGCTCGCGCCCTTGCCGAGGACGAGGACCTTGAAGAGGGGATTCCCGAGAAACTCGAAGACGGTGTTCTGGTGTGCGGCCTCGTCGAGCAGTCGAGAGAGCGCCTCCCCGGTGACGTCGCGCTCGGGGCCGAAATGCAAGACCTCGAGTCCCGCCTCGCGCCCGGCATTGGCGAGCGCGGTGAAGTTGACGTCGGCGGTCATGTCTTGGGTGCCGGGCGCCGAGTAGGGATCGTTGGGCCTGGGCACGTAGTCCTGCCACTCGCCGTAGACGCGAAACGGAAAGTCGCCGCGGCGCGCGCCCTGAACGAGGCCCCAGGCCGTCTCGCCGTAGTCGATGGTGACGATGGCGCCGGCACGAAGCGCGGAGCCGAGCTCGCGGATGAAGCGATCGGCGTGCGTGTTGACGTAGAGCACGACGCCGGAGTCCTCGGCGGCGAGCGCCGTGGCGTAGTCGGCCGCGTTGGTCGCGAGGTGAGCCGCGAGCTCGGGGAGCGCCGTCGCGGGGACGTAGACCTCTTCGAACCAGAGCGAGCCGGCGAGGAGCGCGTTGCGCTGCTCGGGAGGCAGCGCGAACAGCGCTTTCATCGCGGCGGCGTAGGTCTCCGCGTCGAGGTAGCGGTCTTCGGCGTGGTCCGAGAACCCGAAGGTGGCGCGCACGGCGGCGTCGGCGGCGGCGGCGCGAAGGGAGAGCGCCTCGCCGAGCGCGTTGCAGAGTGACGGCTCCGCGCGCGGGACGACGAGCGCGGCGAACGCGCGTCCGTCGGCGGTGATCGCGAGCTTGTGAACGCCGAAGGCATCGGGCACCTCGTTGGTGACGACGAAGCCCGTCACGCCGTTCGGGAAGTCGCGAGCGAGCGCGGCCCCCGGAGACCGGGCATCGCCCTCGACGACGCGGGCGTCCGCGCCGAGCAGGGCGCGCTGCTTTTCTCGGAGCGACGCGGAGATCTCGTAGACGCGGTAGTCGAGCCGCTCGGCGAGGCGCCGCCACGCGTCGCGGGCCGCGGGGTCCGCCTCGCGCGCAAACCGGGCAATGGCATCGATGATGTCGCGCGCGAGCCGACCATTGCCGGCGCCGAGCTCGATGAGGGGGAAGGGGCTCTCGGGCGCGAGCGCGCCGCTTCGAACGAGCTCTCGATGCGTCGCGAACGCCGCCCGCGCGATCCACTCGCCGTAGCGAGGAGAGAACGACTCCGGGTGCGTGTCGAAGTGACCCGTTCGACCGATCACCACGCGATGGGCGTAGTAGCCGAAGTCGCGGTCGTGGAGCGCCGCGTCCATGTACGCTTCGAACGTAGGGAAGGTCTGCAGCGCCGCGTCGCACAGGGATGGCGACAGCACGGGCCCGAACACCTCGGGATTCGCGAGTGGGCGGCCCGTGCCGCCGTCCTTGGGGAGCGGGGGGAGGCTCTTCAGGGTTCCCTGCTCCGTCTCCGAGAGGACGCGACCGAACGCGATGCGGCTCTTCAAGCGCCGCAGGCCGCGCGCCGCAGGCACCTCGGCGAGCAGGTGATCGAGGTTCCGATAGGGCCAGCGCGCCAACAGCGCCTCGGCGAGCTCGGCGCGCGTGTCGGCTGCGACGCCTGCTTCGGCGAGCAGGGCCACGAGCGCGTCGCGCCCGAGATCGTTGATGCGGATCGAGCCGAGCTCTTCCTCGAGAATGCGGCCGTTCTCGCGTGAGAGGCGCTCGACGAAGGTGCGCAGGGTTCGCGCGGCGTGCGCCGCCTCGGAGCTCGGCTCGCGGAGCGCTCGGAGCTCGAGGACCCCGAGCTTGTTGAAGAGCGGCATGAGGTGCCACCAGCGCTCGCGGGGATCCGCGCCGAAGACGAGCGGGAGGCGCCCGTCGAGGTACCTGTCGACCCAGGGGCGGTAGCAACGCCCCTCCGGAGAATGGCCGAAATCGCGGATCCAGCGCAGGGCCTCGCTCGCCCCGTCGTCTTCCGAGCGGCCCGTGTCGCGGTAGCGGTAGCGCAGCCCGCGCACGACGCCCTCGAAGGCGACGGACGGATTCGACAGGAGCACGGGGACCCCGGTCAGATCGTCTCCGACGTTGAAGTCCTCGTACGCCATCAGCTGAACGAGATAGAGGAGGAGGAGATTCTTGCCGATCCCGCTCTCGAGACGGCGCGCGGCCGTGAGCCGGAGCGCGAAGGAGCCGTCGCTTTGGCGCTTCACGACGAAGTCGCCGTCGTTCACGCAGAGATCCGTGAGCGCGGTCCCTCCGTCGAGCTCGGGATCGTAGTGATACACGAGCGCCGCGATCATCTCGGCGAGGAGCTCCGCCGTCGCGCTCGGGCCGAGCGGGATCAGAAAGGAGCGCGCGCCGTCCGAGAGCTCGACCTGGATCGAGCCACGGCCGAACGTGATCGGGTGGTGGTCCGTGAGGGCCCTGAAAGTGGCCGCGGGCACGTCCCCCGCCAGGGTGACGAGCTCTCTCGGCTCGAGGACGTAGCGACCGAGCCCGCGCTCGATGAACGCGCGCATGGTTTCCACGTTTTTTCGGGGCACGTCGCGTTTGGCGCGCTGGCGCCGCCCCGGCTCGTCCAGGGCCCGCGGGACTTGCACGAGGAGCGGCCCTTCGGCGCTCTCGCAAAGGATGTCCCACGTGAACACGCCCATGCGCCCGGAGCGGGTCTCGAGGGGGCCGCTCCGCGCCGCGAGGTCTTCGAGCAGGTGACCGACGGTTTCGAAGTCGATGAGCTCGAGGACGCGGCCGTCGTAGAGCCGTCCCGGAAACGAGGTGATGAGGTTGTCGCGCGACCAGCGGCTCGACAGAAACGAGGAAGCGGCGGCGAGCGCGTCGAATCCAAGGGCGCCGGCGCCGTCCGATGCGCGCGGGTCGCGGGCGGGCGCGGTCATCGTCGCGAAGCATTGTCGACAGCGACGGGCGGGGCAATTTCGCGGGACGGACTGCTGGTACTGAAAAATCTTCCGAAGAGCGGACGGCGCGCGTCCCGGACGAATCGTGTGATCGATGCCCGGCGCCCGCGCATTACTCGCCACGATGGCGCGAAGGCCGACCCCCGAGAGCATCGCGGGCCGAGGGCTCCTGGGCTTGTGCGTTGCCCTGTTCGGTGTCGGCTGCGCTGGCGGCGTGGACGAGGCGGCCCGCGAGCTGCCGCGCGGCCCGTTCGGAGCAGGTGCCACGGCCGGGGATGCCGCGGGCACCGGCAGCACCGTGGGCGGCGCGAACGCCGCGAGCGGCGCGAGCGGCGCGAGCGGCGGGGGCGGAAGCCCCGCCACGGGCGGCGCGCCCGCGCCGCCGTTGGTCGTGGGCGGGCAGACCGGCGCGGTGGCCGCGGCGGGAGCTGCCACGTGTGCGGCCGAAGAACACCGCGCGATGCTCGAGCCGCTCGCGCTGTTCGTCGTGCTCGACCAGTCGAACTCCATGGTGTTGGAGGAAGACCGCTGGACGCCGGTGACCAACGCGTTGAACGCGTTCGCGAACGCACCGGAGTTCGCGGGGACGCAAATGGGGCTCGAGTATTTCCCGTTCCTCGCGGACGAGGACGAGCCCAAGTGCGAGCTCGAGACGTACGCGACGCCTGACGTTCCGCTCGGCCCGCTGCCGGCGCACGCCGCGGTGCTCGCGAGCTCGCTCGAGGATCACCACCTCACCCGCGAAATCGCAGAAGGGCCGGACGAGGAGCTTCGGAGCGGCACCCCGACGCGCCCCGCATACGCCGGGGCCCGGCAATACCTCGCGCGATTCCTCGCCGAGAACCCGGATCACGTCGGGGCGATCGTGCTCGCGACGGACGGCGATCCCACCGGTGTGTGCGACGACAACGGCATCGACGACGTCGTCGACGAGATCGAGTCCGCGGCTTCCGACGGGATCCGGACGTTCGTGATCGGCATCGGCCACGAGAACGATCTCGACGAGATGGCGCGCGCCGGGGCGACAGGGCGCGACGCCTTCATCATCGACACCACGGGACAGACGACGGAGGCCGAGTTCCTCGCTGCGCTGCGCGCGATTCGCGGCGCGGCGCTGCCCTGCGAGCTGCCCCTGCCGGAGCCCACGGGCGGCCCCGTTGACCCGATGCGCGTGAACGTCGAGCTGGGCGAGGCCGGGCAGAGCCGTACGCCGCTGTACCAGGTCGCGTCCGCCGCCGAGTGCGGCACGTCGAACGACGGTTGGTACTACGACGATCCCGCTGAGCCGACGCGCATCGCGCTGTGCCCGGAGACGTGCGCGCGCGCGAGCGCCACCGTCGCCGGCGAGCTCAG